>Ga0209922_100259_pt1 | contig 106544 bp, 103 predicted proteins | sample ThiBiot_500_biof_FD_183946 | JGI IMG/M metagenome (GOLD analysis project Ga0209922, IMG submission 183946) | Wastewater bioreactor microbial communities from Cape Town, South Africa - Thiocy_expt_500_biof (SPAdes) | ecosystem: Engineered > Bioreactor > Thiocyanate-remediating >... | reverse complement strand
CGAGTACATTGAGATGTTCTACAACCCGGTGAGGCGTCACGGATATACCGACCGACTCTCGCCGGTCGAGTTCGAACGGCGCCACACTAACCGGCTCGAATGTGTCTAGAGAAGCCGGGGCGATTCAGTGGGCGGTAGAGGCCGCGTCCAACCCTGTCCAGCAGACCAGCGGCGGTGAGGCGCGTCAGGACAACCCGTGGCGCACCGATGGCGTCCAGATCGACGGCGCGCAGCAGCCCTTGCTGGCGTGCCAGATCGAGGACGCGCTGGGTGTGAGTGTCGGCGGGCATGATCGGCAGATGTTCCGTTTATTCTTTCAATATAGCATTTAGGAGATAAAACGGAACATCAGGTCGCCGCCGACCCGACTGCTTCGAAATTGTGTCGCCAGCGCCGACACAATCTCCACCGGTCAGTCGGCGAGTGGCGAATCTCCAGCCGGTGGTTGGAGAATTGCCTGCTTTCGACCCGTGCAACCGGTGGTTGCACAGGTCGACCGGCTTCTATGCCCGCTGCGTTTCAGGCTAAGACCGCCGCCGTTCTTTGGGTCACCCGATGCGGAGATTGGCGACGTCATTCACCGCAATATACGCGGTGAATGGCTTGCGCCTGCGGCGAATTGGGTGTTTAATCTCCGCATGAACTACGGAGAAAAACGCTACATCTGGCAGGCCGACGACTGGCCGAACTGGCGCTACGACCTGTCCGCGCTGACGTGGCCCTTGACCGAGGTCAGCCGTGCCCAAGGCCTGCTGCTGGGCCGTCTGGCCGACGTGGGGTTGGCGCTGCGCGATCAGGCCAGCCTCGCCGCACTGACCGAGGACGTGGTCAAGACCAGCGAAATCGAAGGTGAAGTGCTCAGCGTCGAATCGGTGCGTTCGTCCATCGCCCGTCGCCTGGGCGTGGACATCGGCGCGGTCGCGCCGGTGGATCGGCACGTCGAAGGCGTGGTCGAGATGGTGCTCGATGCCACTTCCCATGCCGCTGTCCCGTTGACCGCCGAACGGCTGTTTGGTTGGCACGCGGCTTTGTTCCCGACCGGCTACTCCGGCATGAACAGAATCGCCATCGGCCAGTGGCGTGATGATGCCGACGGGCCGATGCAGGTGGTGTCCGGCCCGGTGGGGCGACGCAAGGTTCACTTCCAGGCCCCGCCCGCCGAGGCGCTGCCCGCCGAGACGGCGAAGTTCCTCGCATGGGCGAACGAAGAATCCGGCGAGCCTGCGCTCGTGAAAGCAGGCCTCGCACATTTGTGGTTCGTGACGCTGCACCCGTTCGACGACGGCAACGGGCGCATCGCCCGCGCCGTGGGTGATCTGTTTCTCGCCCGCGCCGATGGCAGTCCGCAACGCTTCTACAGCCTGTCGGCGCAAATCCAGCGCGAGCGCAAGGACTATTACGACGTGCTGGAGCGCACGCAGAAAGGCACACTCGATGTGACGGGCTGGTTGTCGTGGTTCCTCGGCACCCTCGGGCGCGCCGTCACGAGCGCGCAAGGCACGCTGGACGGCGTGCTGGTCAAGGCGCGCTTCTGGCAACGCTGGGCAGGCACGCCGCTGAACGAACGGCAGGTGAAACTGCTGAACCGCCTGCTCGACGGCTTCGAGGGCAAGCTCACCAGCAGCAAGTGGGCGACCATCGCCAAGTGTTCGCCGGACACCGCGCTGCGCGACATCACGCAACTGCTGGAACTTGGCGTGCTGAAGAAGTCACCCGGCGGCGGGCGCAGCACCGGCTACGAGCTGGCAGGCCAGTAGGCCGGTGGCGCGGATGCGGCGGTCAGACGGGCAGCGATGCCAAGGCCTGCTGCAACGATCTGCGCTGCTCGCCCGGATCAATTTTTGCGTGGATACCCTGATCCTCCGCGTCTTGCGACCAGCGTTTGGCCCATGCTATGACTTCTTCGTAGTCGAAGCGGATGAGTTTCTCAACCCGACGATGCGGGATGCCCAACGCCTCACGCACCTGTTTTTGCGTGAAGACGTACAGAGGCAACGCCGTCACATAAGAAATCTCGCGTGCATCCATCAGCTTCGATCCATCCGGAAAGACGACGTCGGTCGCTCTTGCCCAAGTTGCCGAGTGGAGAGCTCGGGACTCGAAATCGAAGACTTCGTCGATGGGATACACGACACGCTTGGACATCTTCATGTATCTGGGGCCACGTCCTTCGCTGCGCCAGCGTTGAAGGGTCTTGGGACTGAGGTTCCAGCGCGCGGCCAGCTCGGTTTCGTTCATCATCATCTTCTGCATGGTTGACTCCGTCAGTGGTTGAAGGCAACGCATTCAGGCGTGACGTCGGCCATGAAGCCAAGGCCTCGGCGGGCCTTACATGCAGTTTCAGCGCAATGCGAACATCAGCGGTTCACGCATATGTCCCCGATCCAGCCTGCTGATGCCCACTTCTATGGGGACGTATCGGCATGCGTGGAGATACCCGGTTCCATTTGCTGTTAAAATACACCACCATCATCCGGAAGCCGGCCTTGCGCCGGCTTTCTTCATTTCCGGGCCCCGGCGCCGCGCAACTGCGCGATTCAATGCGCGTAGGCCATCCCGAGCCGCCGCAGCAGGCCGGCGCCGTCGCCGGACCATGCACTGCCGTGCATGCAGGCGAGCAGGCGGGGCTCCAGCTGCGCCAGCTTCTCGATCAGCACCGGCGCCTCGCGGGTGTGCGAGAAGTAATCCATGCGGTGCCGGAACGCCTCGCTCGGGCCGAGGATGTCGTCGCTCGCCAGCGGCCGTTCGCCCGCGCCCGGCTGGGTGAAGAGATCGCCGCAGAACAGCGTCGCGGTGGTGGTGTCGAAGAGGTAGCCGCATTCCCAGCCATGCGGCAGGTGGGGCGTCGATTGCCAGACCAGCCGGTGGTGGCCGAGTTCGAGCGCCTGCCCGTCGGCCATGCCGATCGGCTCGACGTCGACGAGATCGCTCACCGAGACGAGCGCGGCCACTTCGCTGCATACCGGCCGGGCTTGCGGCGCGGCCGCAAGGAAGTCGGGCAGGCTGCCGCATTCGTCGGCCTCGACGTGTGAGAAGGCGAGGTAGCGCAGCTTCGAGAGCGGCAGCACCTTCTCGATCTGGGCGCGCACCATCGGGAACATCTTCCTCGGGCCGGTGTGGAAGAGCAGCGGCTGCTCGTCGACGATGAGGTACTGGTTGAACGAGAACCCTCCGGGAACGAGGTCGGGGCCCACGGGGATGCTGATGCGATGGATGCCCGGGCCGATTTCGTGGATGGATGCGCTCGCGGTGGTCATCGCTTGCTCCTCGGTGGTGGGATTGGCGGGGCCACTCATGGCCGGCCCGCCTCGCGGAAGGTGAAGTTGATGCGCTGCCCGCCCAGCAGGGGATGATGCGCCTCTTTCACGGGCAGCACGCCGTGGTAGCGCAGGCGATCCGGCCCGCCCCAGACCAACACGTCGCCGTGATGCAGGGGAATGCGCGCCGCCCTGTCCGCGCGGGCGTGCCCACCGAACAGGAAGACGGCGGGAATGCCGAGCGAGACCGATACGATCGGCGCGGCGAAGTCGTGCTCGTCGCGGTCCTGGTGCAGCGACAGGCGCGTGCCCGGCAGGTAGCGGTTGACGAGGCAGGCATCGGGCCGGAAGTCCTCGAAGCCGGCTTCGGCGGCGGCTGCGCGCGCCAGGCGCAGGAAGGGCGCCGGCATCGCCGGCCAGGGCTGTCCGGTCTGCGGGTCGCGGCGGGTGTAGCGATAGCCATGCGCGTCGCTGGTCCAGCCGAGCGCGCCGCAGTTGGTGAGCGCCACCGACATGCGCAGGCCGCCGGGCGTCGTCATGTGCCGGAACGGCGCCGCGCGCCCGATCGCCTCGAGCGCGGGCAGCAGCTCGGGCACGTACGACAGCGCCAGCCCGCGCAGTACGATGGCGCGCTCGCCGATGCGTTCGCGCGTGGCAACCGGTGCTTCCTCGGCGTCGAAGAGATCGAGGTTCGATGCGTTCATCGCTCCCCTTCGATGGCGGGATTCGACGATTCGTATAGTCTAAGAGGGTAGCGCAGGACGAGCATACGACCATGAGCTTCGCCGCAGCACGACGCGAAGGCGCGACGCCGGCGCGCGACGCTCTGCGCGCGCTGTGGATCGGCGCCGGGGAGCCGGCCGAGGCGCTCGTCATGGCGCACCTGGAAGGCGACGAGCCGGCCCTGCCGTCGTCCTTCGCCGTGGGCACGGCGGCGCAGGTCGGCATCGCGGCCGCGGCGCTGGCGGCGGCGCAGCTGTGGCAGCTGCGCGGCGGGCAGCGCCAGCGAGTGGCGGTCGCCATGCGCGATGCCGCGCTCGAGTGCCGCAGCGAGCGCTACCTGCGCGTGGACGGTCGCCCGATGGCCGAGTTCCGCGACCGCATCGCCGGTGTATACCGTTGCGGCGACGGCCGGTGGATCCGGCTGCACACCAATTTCCCGCACCACCGCGATGGCATCCTCGCCCTGCTCGAATGCACCGGTGAGCGCGCCGACGTCGAGCGTGCGCTGCAGCGCTGGTCGGCGCTCGACTTCGAGGAGCGCGCGGCCGGGGCCGGCCTGCCCACCGCCGTCTCGCGCAGCTTCGCCGAGTGGGAGGCGCACGAGCAGGCCGCGGCGGTCGCCCCCTTGCCGCTGGTGGGCATCGAGCGCATCGGCGACGCGCCGCCGCGATCCTTGCCGCCCGGTCGCGGGCCGCTCGATGCGGTGCGCGTGCTCGACCTCACGCGCGTCATCGCCGGCCCGGTGTGCACGCGCGTGCTGGCCGGCCACGGTGCCGACGTGCTGCTGGTCACTGCCGCGCATCTGCCGGCGATCGAGCCGCTGGTGATCGACACCGGCCGCGGCAAGCTGTCGTGCCGCATCGACCTGCGCGAGCCTGCGGGGCGCGATCGCCTGCGTGCGCTGCTGCGCGAGGCCGATGTGTTGGTCGCGGCCTACCGCCCGGGCGCCCTCGATGCGCTCGGCTTCGGCGCGGCCGACCTGGTGCGGCTGCGCCCAGGGCTGGTCTGCGTGTCGCTCTCGGCCTGGGGCCAGGCGGGGCCCTGGGCCGGACGGCGCGGCTACGATTCGCTGGTGCAGATGGCGACCGGACTCGACGATGCCGAGGCCGCGGCGGCCGGCGCCGACCAACCGAAACCGCTTCCCGCGCAGATCCTCGACCACGCCAGCGGGCAGTTGATGGCATTCGGGGCGATGGCGGCGCTGCGGCGCCGTGCGATCGAGGGCGGCAGCTGGCACGTGCGCGTGTCGCTCGCGCGCACCGCGCACTGGCTCGCGGCGCTCGGGCGCGCGGCCGGCGGTCTCGCGGCGCCTGACCCCGGCTTCAACGACGTGCGCGACCGCCTCGAGGAGACGGCATCGGGGTTCGGCCGGCTCACCGTGGTGCGTCCGGCGGCGCGTCTGTCGGAGACGCCGCTGCAGTGGCGTCGGCCGTCGGTGCCGCTCGGCACCCACGCGCCGGCCTGGCCGGCGGGCACGTAGCCGGGCGTGCCGGCTGCCGCCACCGGGAACACCTCCGGCGTCACCGCCCGATCTCGCCGCCGGGTACGCCGGGGGGTATGATGGCGCACTTCCAGGAGAACGCGGCGATGAAGGGTGATCCGAAGGTGATTTCCGACCTCAACGAGTACCTGTCGTTCGAATTGACCGGACACAGGCAGTACCTGCTTCATGCCGGAATGTGCCGGCACTGGGGGTTCGAGCGGCTCGCGAGGATCCAGGACGCATACAGCGCCGAGGAGACCCAGCACGCCGCGCGGATCATCGCCCGCATCCTCATGCTCGACGGCGTCGCGGCGCCGAGGGACTTCCGGCCGATCGTCGGCGCGCCGACGGTTCCGGAGCAGCTGGCGCTCGACAGCGAGCTGGTCGGCGGGGCGATCGTGCATCTGCGTACGGCGATCACCGCCTGCGAGCAGAGCCGCGACTTCGTGAGCCGCGATCTGCTGCGCGAGATGCTCGACGACGAGGAGCGCCATCTCTATTGGCTCGAGACCGAGACCGCGCTCATCGACAAGGTCGGGCTGGAGAACTATCTGCAGACGCAGACCACCACCTGATATGGTTTTGCGTTCGTTCGCATGACTGCGTTGGGGCGCCTTGCCGTGCTGCGGCGTCGTCTGCGGCGCCCCGCCCCGCCCGGAGCCTCAACGCCGGCGCCAGCGGTGGTACAGCCACGAGCAGGCGCCGGCCGCCACGATGGCGGCGAACAGCCATGACTCCGCGTGGCGCAATTCGCCCAGGACACGTTGCGCGGCCGCGCCCAGGAACCAGCCGGCCGTGCCGATCGCGCCCGCCCACAGCGCCGCGCCGAACAGGTTGAACAGGGTGAAGCGAGCCGCCGGGATCTCGGCCGCGCCGAGCACGAGCGGGCCGGCGATGCGCAGGCCGTAGGCGAAGCGCAGGCCGACGATCAGCCAGCTGTCGTATCGCTGCAGCAGGGCGTGGACCTTGGGCGCATGCGCGGCGACCTTCGGGAAGCGCCTGAACAGCTCCGCGCCGTGGCGGCGCCCCAGCCAGAAGAAGCACTGGTCTCCCGCGCTGGCTGCGAGCGCGGCGACGAGCATCACGGTCGACAGCGACAGATACCCCTGATGCGCGGCGAATCCGGCCAGCACGAGGATGGTCTCGCCCTCGAGAAAGCAGCCGAGCGCGAGCAGCCAGTAGCCGTGCTGGGAGATCAGGCTCGAGAAATCCATAGGGTTCTTCCGTGCACCGGCATCGCCGATCGCCCTATTGTCCGATACTCTTCGCTTTTCTCCGGACCTCCTGATGAGCGAACCGACGCCCGCGCAGATGTCCCCAGGATCGGCGCTGGTCGTCGCCGCGGCGCTCGCCCTGGGCGCGGCAGTGTCGCTCGGCCTGGGCCGCTTCTCGTATGCGCTGCTGCTGGCGCCGATGCGCGACGATCTCGGCTGGAGCTACCTGACCGCCGGCGCGATGAACACCGCCAATGCCGCCGGCTACCTGGTCGGGGCGCTGCTCGCGCCGCGCTGGCTGGGCCGCTTCGATGCGCGTGCCCTGCTGCTCGCCGGCAGCGGCGCGACGGCGCTGCTGCTGGCCGCGCACGGCGCGGTGCTCGGCGATGCGCCGCTGTATGCGCTGCGCCTGTCCACCGGCGTGGCGAGCGCGGCCACTTTCGTCTCCGGCGGCCTGCTCGCGGCCCGGCTCGGCGTAAGCCATCCGCGATCGGCGGGCCTGCTGCTGGGCGTGTACTACGGAGGAACCGGGCTGGGCATCATCCTCTCGACGCTGATGGTGCCGCCGCTGACCGCGCTGGCGATCGACCACGCCTGGCAGTGGGCGTGGGTGGCGCTGGGCGCGATGGCGGCCGTGTGCACCGCGCTGACGGCGCGTGCCACACGTGCGCTGCACGCTCCGCCGGTGGCCGCCGGCAGGCATGTGCCGTTCCGGTGGCGGCCGTTCACCTTCGGGCTGGCCGGCTATCTCATGTTCGGGCTCGGCTACATCGGCTACATGACGTTCGTCATCACTCTGCTGCGCGAACAGCGGCTGGGCAGCATGGAGGTCGCCGCCTTCTTCGTGCTGTTGGGCGCGGGCGTGGTCGCCTCGTCGTGGATCTGGGCGCGCCTGCTGCAGCGTTGTCGCGGCGGCGAGGCGCTGGCGCTGCTCAACGGGCTGCTCGCGCTGGCCACGGTGCTGCCGGTGCTCAGCGTGCATCCGCTGGCGGTGTACGCTTCGGGTCTGCTGTTCGGAACGGTCTTCCTTTCTCTGGTGGCCTCGACCACCGCGCTGGTACGGCACAACCAGCCGCCCGCGGCGTGGCCGGGCGGCATTGCGGCGTTCACGATCGTGTTCGCGGTCGGGCAGATCGTGGGGCCGAGCGGGGTCGGCTGGATCGCCGACGGGCCGGGCGGGCTGCCGCGCGGCCTGGCCGTGTCGGCGCTGGTGCTGCTGGCGGGTGCAGTGCTGGCATGGTTCCAGCGGCCGCTCGGCGACGCGTCGCGCTGACGGCCCCGCTGGAAGGCGGGTTTGCCCGGATTGTGCGAGGATGCGCGGTAGTGCAACGCAGGATGATGCAGGAGATGGCCAGTTTCTTCACACGGAACCGCGATGATTCCCGATACGCCTGAGCCGGTCGTGCGGCTGCGCGCTTCGTGTCGCCTGCCGACGTCGTGGGCGCAGTTCCGGCTGCACGGCTTCGAGGAGGGCGAAGGCGGGCTCGAGCACCTGGCGCTCACCCTGGGCGATCTTTCCGGGGAGGCGCCGGTGCTCGTGCGCATCCATTCCGAGTGCCTCACCGGCGACGCGCTGTTCAGCCTGCGCTGCGACTGCGGTGCGCAGTTGCAGGCCGCCCTCGAGGCCATCGCCGCCGAAGGGCGCGGCGTGCTGCTGTACCTGCGCCAGGAGGGACGCGGCATCGGCCTGCTCAACAAGATCCGCGCCTATCAGCTGCAGGACGAAGGCGCCGACACGGTGGACGCCAACCATCGCCTCGGCCTGCCGGCCGATTCGCGCGACTACGGCATGGCCGCCGCGATGCTGCAGCAGCTGGGGGTGCGCTCGCTGCGCCTGATGACGAACAATCCGCGCAAGATCGACGCGCTGGCCGAGCGCGGCATCGAGGTCGCGGAGCGGGTGCCGCTGCGCATCACACCGAATCCGCACAATGCGGGCTACCTGCGCACCAAGGCGCTGCGGCTCGGTCATCTCCTGGCCGCGCTCGATTCCGATCCCGACCAGCCGCCTCCCGGGGCCGTGGCCTCGACCTCTCGCGGCTGAACCCGGCGCCCGGGAGGGCGCGCACCGTGCCGATGCCCCATTCCCGGCCTTCGCACATCGGCCAACCATGCTACGATTGAGAATAGGTCGCATCTACATTCTCATTTCCCTAGTCTTCATCGACTGCATGGGCCGACATGCCATCCTCGTTCCCGTCGTTTCCCGAATCGCAAGCCCCGGCGCAGCGCCGGCGTGAATCTGCCATCGCCGGCCTCGAGCTGGCCGGCGTCCTGGCGCTGCTGACCGCGAGTGCGGTCGCTACGGCCCAGACGCCTCCCGTGGCCCAGATGCCCCCCGCCGCGGCCCAGACATCTCCTGCCGCGGAGGAGGCGCAGGTGCTCCCCGCGATCAAGGCCACCGGCCGCCAGGAGGCGATGGACGAGGCGCCGCCCGCGTATCCGGGCGGACAGGTCGGCTTGGGCGCGCGCCTCGGCGTGCTCGGCAACACACCGGTGCTCGATGCGCCGTTCAACGTCACCGGCTATACGGCCCAGACAATCGAGAACGAGCAGGCGCGTTCCATGGCCGATGTGCTGGCCGTCGATCCGTCGGTGCGGATGGCGACCGCGCGCTCGAACATCAACGAGGACTTCACGATCCGCGGCTTCCCGGTCTCGAGCCAGGACTTTGCGCTCAACGGCATGTACGGCCTGACCCCGTACTGGCGCACGCCGGTGGAGATGGCCGAGCAGATCGAGGTGCTCAAGGGGCCGGCGGCGATGCTCAACGGCATGCCGCCCAGCGGCAACATCGGCGGCATGATCAACATCGTGCCCAAGCGCGCCGGTTCCGAGCCGCTGACGCGCGTGACCGGCAGCTACCTGTCGGACTCGATCTTCGGCGCGCACCTGGACGTCGGGCGTCGGTTCGGGCCGGGCAACGCATTCGGCATGCGGCTGAACGTCGCGGGACGGGAAGGCGATACGACGATCGACCACCAGTCGGTGCGCGAGACGCTGGGCTCGCTGGGGTTCGACTTCCACCAGCCGCGGGTGCGCGTGTCGGCGGACCTGATCTGGGCGCAGCAGCACGTCGACGGGCTGGTTCGCCAGCTGCAGGTCGCGCCGACGCTGACCGCCGTGCCGCGGGTGCCCGCGAACTCGACCAGCTATCCGGGCCTGGGCTGGACGCAGGCGCAGGACGGCACCGCCGTCGTGAGGGGCGAGTACGACCTCGCCGAGGCGATCACGGCGTACATCGGCTACGGCCAGCGCAGGAACAACTGGGACGCGGTGGCCGCCAACCCGGTGATCCAGAACGTCGCCGGCGACTATACGTTCGCCGGCGGCTGGCAGCGCCAGCACGTCACCTCGAAGTCGTTCGAAGCAGGGCTGCGCGGCACGTTCAAGACCGGGGCGGTCGGCCACAAGGCGACGCTGGGCTACACCAAGGTCGACCAGGAGCAGATGCTGGGCTTCTACACCGGCTTTCCGGCCGGCCAGTCCAACCTGTACACCGGCCAGCTCTTTCCGACGCCCGCGATCGACGGCATCACGAACCCGCTGTATCCGTACCTGAGCGTGAAGCTGGCCAGCGTCGCGCTGTCCGATACGCTGTCGCTGCTGCAGGAGCGCCTGCTGCTCACCCTGGGCGTGCGCCGCCAGGGGATCGAGGCGCAGAACTACAACTTCGCGACCGGCGCACCGTCGGGGCCGTTCTATGACCGCAGCGCGACGACGCCGGCGGTCGGCATCGTCTACAAGCTGCGTCCGAACGTGTCGCTCTATGCGAACTACATCGAGGGCCTGTCGCGCGGCGATACCGCGCCGGTGAGCGGGACGATCGCGAATCCCGGCGAGATGCTGGCGCCCTACAAGACCAAGCAGAAGGAAATCGGCACGAAGGTCGAATGGGGCCGGCTGATGACGACGGTGAGCCTGTTCGAGCTGACCAGGCCGAGCGCCTCGGTCTCGAACAACGTCTTCGCCGTCAACGGCGAGCAGCGCAACCGCGGCATCGAAGCCAGCGTGTTCGGCGAGGCGGTACGCGGCGTCCGCCTGCTCGGCGGCGTCACCCTCATGCAGGGCGAGATCACCGAATCGCCGAATGCCGCCCTTCGCGACAAGGACGCCATCGGCGTGCCGCGGCTGCAAGCCAACATCGGCGCCGAGTGGGACACCGGCTTCGTGCCCGGCTTGACGCTCACCGGCCGATGGCTGCACACCGGCACCACCTGGATGGACGCGGCCAACACGCTGAAAGTGCCGTCGTGGAACCGATTCGACGTCGGCGCGCGGTATGCGGCACGGCTCGGCGGCAAGCCGGTGCTGTTCCGCCTGAGCGTGGAGAACCTGCTCGACAAGGACTACTACGGTGTCTCGACCTTCGGCTACCTGTTCCTGGGTACGCCGCGCACGCTGATGCTGTCGGCCACCGTCGATCTGTGAACGTGAAGCCGGTCGACGACCGCGGCTGGGGGAGGTGACGCGATGAACGTTCGCGCATGGTCCTGGGTGCACAAGTGGAGCAGCCTGATCTGCACGGTCTTCATGCTGCTGCTGTGCCTGACCGGGCTGCCGCTGATCTTCCACGAGGAGATCGAGCATCTGAGCGGCGCCGTCGAGGCTCCGGCCATGCCCGCCGACACGCCGGCGGCGAGCCTGGACAGCGTCGCCGAGGCCGCGCGCGCGCGGCGCCCGAACGACGTCATCCGCTTCATGTTCTGGGACCGGGAGGAGCATCCGAACCTGACCTTCGTCTCGATGGCGAGCTCGGTCGATGCGCCGCCGGACGAGAACAATGCGGTGGTCGTCGATTCACGGACCGCCAAGGTGCTCGACGAGCCGAAGACGAACGAAGGCTTCATGTACGTCATGCTGAAGCTGCACGTCGACATGTTCGCCGGGCTGCCGGGCACGCTGTTCCTCGGCTTCATGGGCCTGCTGATGGTGGTGGCGATCGTCTCGGGCGTGGTCCTGTACTACCCGTTCACACGCCGGCTCGAGTTCGGCGCGCTGCGCAGGCGGCGCAGCGCACGCGTCAAGTGGCTCGACCTGCACAACCTGCTCGGCATCGTCACCGTCGTCTGGCTGCTGGTGGTCGGCATCACCGGGTCCATCAACACGCTCGACCGGATCATCCTGGGGATCTGGCAGCAGGACCAGATGGCCGAGATGACGGCGCCGTACAAGGGACTGCCGCCGGTGACCGATCCCGGCCTGGTCGATGCCTCGTTCCGCGCCGCCCAGGCGACGGCCCCCGACATGGAGGTCAGGATCGTCGCGTTTCCGGGCACGATGTTCTCGAGCCCGCATCACTACACCTTCTTCCTCAAGGGCAATACTCCCGTGACGTCGCGGCTGCTCAAGCCGGCGCTGGTCGACGCCAAGACCGGGCAGCTCACCGCGTCGCGCGACATGCCGTGGTACGTCAAGACGCTGTTCCTGTCGCAGCCGCTGCACTTCGGCGACTACGGCGCACTGCCGCTGAAGATCATCTGGGCCGTGCTCGACCTGATCGCGATCGTCGTGCTCGGCAGCGGGCTCTACCTGTGGCTGCGCAAGCCGAAGGCGGTCGCGCTCGAGGAGGGCGACGAGGTGCCGGAGGTCATTGCAGGTGGGCAGCCCGCACCCGCCGCCATCGCGCAGCGATCCGGATCGTGAGGACCCCGGGCATGAAACACAGCGATCCGTGGAGCATGCGTACCGAGCACGTGCAGTCGCCGCGGGAAGTGTTCCGCATTCCCGTGCTGCTCGGCGTAGCGACCGCCGTCGGGCTGCTGTCCGCGCTGTTCGGCGACGACGGCTGGGACGTGCTGTCGTGGCTGGCCCTGCTCGTGCCGATCGCGGTCGTCGGCTGGGCATGGCGGCGGGCCGGGCGCGCCGCCGCCGCGACCCGGAACGCATGAAGGAATCGTAGCGGGCGCGCTCCGCGGCCGCGCGCCGGATCCTTCCTTCGTACCGGATCAGGCGGCGCGCTGCGCCTCGGCGGCCTGCCAGCCCGCGTGCACGCCGGCGAGCGATTGCCAGGCCGCGTGGTATTCACGCGCCAGGCGTTCGACCAGCTCGGCGGCGCCCGGGATGTCGTGCACCGCTCCGATGCCCTGGCCGCAGCCCCAGATGGTCTTCCACGCCTTGGGCTTATCGCGTTCGGAGCCGAAGTTCATCTTCGAGGGGTCGCTGGTGGGCAGATTGTCGGGGTCCAGGCCCGCGGCGCGGATCGACGGCTTCAGGTAGTTGCCCAGCACGCCGGTGAAGAGGTTGGTGTACACGATGTCCTCGGCCGAGCAGTCGACGATCGCCTGCTTGTAGGCAGCTTCGGCGCGCGCTTCCCTGGTCGCGATGAACGCCGACCCGATGTAGGCGAGATCGGCGCCGATGGCCTGCGCGGCGAGCACCGAGCGGCCGGTGGCGATCGCTCCCGAGAGCAGCAGCGGGCCGTCGAACCAGGCGCGGATCTCCTGCACCAGGGCGAACGGCGAATGGCCGCCGGCGTGGCCGCCCGCGCCCGCGGCCACTGCGATGAGGCCGTCGGCGCCCTTGTCGATGGCCTTGCGCGCGAAGGTGTCGTTGATGACGTCGTGCAGCACGATGCCGCCGTAGGAGTGGATCGCGTCGTTGACGTCGGTGCGAGCCCCGAGCGAGGTGATCACGACCGGCACCCGGTACTTCACGCACAGCGCCAGGTCGTGCTCGAGGCGGTCGTTGGAGCGGTGCACGATCTGGTTGACCGCGAACGGCGCAGCGGGCCGTTCCGGATGCAGGCGATCGTGCTCGGCCAGATCGGCGCGGATGCGCTGCAGCCACTCCTCGAGCTGCTCGGCCGGACGCGCATTGAGGGCCGGGAAAGCGCCGACGATGCCGGCCTTGCACTGCGCGATCACCAGGTCGGGGTTCGAGATGATGAACAGCGGCGCTCCGACGACCGGCAGGCGCAGGGCGTTCTTCAGGATCGGGGGCAGGCTCATGGCGCGGGCTCTCCGGATGCGGATCGGGCATGTTGCCACAGGCGGTGCGCGTGGCGGCCGGCGGGCTGCGGTGTGCGCGTGCTTCGGTTTGCGCGGGCAAAGGCGCGGGCCGCCCGGGGCCGGCGCACCGGTGCTTGCCCCCCGCTGCGCGGGGGGTTCCCTGCGATGCTCCAGCACCGGCTGGCGCGGCGCAACTCGCTGCGCTCGCTACGCGAGCTGCGCTCGGACAGGGCGCCGCGAGTCAGAAGTACGAAGCGCGCTGCGCGCGCCGCCGGTGCTGCTGCGCTTCTCGGCTGCGCACAGGCGCGCCGGCCCCGGGCGGCCCGCGCCTTTGCCGGCAGCGTAACGGTGTTTGCAGGCAACGGCCCCGGTGCCTGTGTCGTGCCGATGCGTGCGAACGCCATGCTTCACGCGAGCGTCAGCTCCCTCGTTGTTGCAAACACCGCACTCGTCTGCGCTGCGAGCACCGATTCCTCCTGCGGCTCGAACACCACCCACGGTGCCTGAGCGGCCGCCCGCCGACTGCCGCGACCGCACCAACTCGAGCGCCAAGCGGCGAACGAAGGAGCCTGGAAGAAGGAAGAGGCATTCAGTCGCCCAGGAGGCGACGTGCACGCTCGAGGTCGGTCGTTGTCTCGGCGGCCGGCCGGGCGCGGCGCTGCGCGCGCCACCAGACCAGCACGCCGATCGCCAGCAGGGCGAACGGGCCCAGCCACAGCAGCCAGGTGCTCTCTTGCATCGGCGGCCGGTAGAGGACGAAGTTGCCGTAGCGATCGACCAGGTAGCTCTTGATCTCGTCGTCGCTGCGGCCGGCGACGATCATCTTCTCCACCTGCAGGCGCAGGTCGGCCGCCAGCTCGGCGTTGGAGTCGGCCAGCGTCTGGTTCTGGCAGACCAGGCAGCGCAGTTGCCCGGCGAGGTGCTGGTAGCGGGCGCGCTGGGCCGGATCGGCCAGGATGCCGATGTCGGTGGGACCGCTCACCATCGAGGTGACCGGGACACCTGCCGGGCCGGCTGCGTCGGTGGAGGAGGTCGCCGCGGGGGCTGTCGCCGAGGGAGCGGTCGGGCTCGTTGCGGGCGCCGCCGTCGATGCCGATTCCGCCGCTGATGTCGATGCCGTCGCCGATGCAGGTGACGATGTCGATGCAGGTGGCGCCGTCGATGCCGCCGTTGCCGTTGCCGCCGCAGCGCCGGCCGGAGCGGCCAGCGCCAGCAGGAGCGCCGCGGCCGCCGCCCGCCACGCGGTCGCGAATCCGCCCGGCGCCATGCCCACCGCGCCCCTCACGAGCCCTGCAGCTGCCGCACCATGGGCAGCAGCGTGGTCTGCAGCAGCTCGCGCGTGACCGGGCCGACGTGCTTGAAGCGGATCACCCCGTCCTTGTCGACGAGGAAGGTCTCGGGGGCGCCGTAGACGCCGTAGTCGATGCCGACCTGGCCCGGGACGTCGCTGACCACCACCGCGTACGGATTGCCCAGCCGCGCGAGCCAGGCGATCGAGTTCTCGGGCATGTCCTTCCAGGCCAGGCCGACGATGGGCACGGTGCCGCTCCTGGCGAGATCGTTGAACAGCGGATGCTCCACCTGGCAGGCGGCGCACCACGAGCCCCAGACGTTGAGCAGCCACACCTGTCCGCGCAGCGCCTGCGGCGACCAGGTGCGCTGCAGGTCGTGCGTGAGCGGCAGCGAGAACGCCGGCGCGGGCTTGCCGATGAGGGGCGAGGGGATCTCGCGCGGATCGCGCTCGAGCCCCTTCATCAGGAACCATGCGAGCACGGCGAAGATGGCCAGCGGGACGAGGAAGCGTGCCGCCCTCATCGCCGCGGCTCCGTGCCGTGCGTGGAGATGCCGCTCATGCCGCCTGCCCGCCCGGCAGGGCCTGCGCGCGCTGCTCGATGGCGCGGCGCCGGTAGCGCCGGTCGACTGCCGCCACGAAGCCGCCGATGGCCATCAGCACGCAGCCGAGCCAGATCCAGTCGACGAAGGGCTTGACGTGCGCGCGCACCACCCAGGCGGTGGCGCTGAGCGCCTCGCCCATCGACAGGTAGACGTCGCGCAGCAGGCTGCGGTCGATGGCGGCCTCGGTCATCGGCTGGCCGGTGGCGCGGTAGATGCGCTTCTCGGGCGAAAGGATGGCGATCGGCGCAGCCGCAGCGTCGCCGCCGGCGCGGCGGACCTCGAAACGGCCGCGCGTGGCATCGTAGTTGGGGCCGGTGACCGGTTCGAGCCCGACGAAGCGGATGTCGTAGCCGCCGAGCTCGATGCGCTGGCCGACTTCCATGCGCAGCTCGCGGTCGCTCGAATAGCCGGTGACCAGCGTGACGCCGGCGACGAACACCGCCACGCCGAGGTGCGCGAAGTGCATGCCCCAGGCGCTGGCCGGATGCAGGCCGATGCGGGCGAGCGACAGCCGTCCGTCGGCGCCGCGCAGCATGTCGCGCACGGCCACCGCGACGCAGGCGGCGATCCACAGCGCGAAGAACAGGCCGAGGCTGGTCATCGGCCGGAAGCCGCCCACGGTGAGCGGCAGCAGCAGCGCGGCGATGACCGCCACCGCGAGCGCCCAGCGCAGGCGCGCGTACAGGTCGGGCAGCTCGGCGCGCTTCCAGCGCGCCAGCGGACCGACCCCCATGAGGAACAGCGCCGGCGCCATCAGCGGATAGAACACCGCGTCGAAGTAGGGCGGCCCGACCGAGATCTTGCCCATCTGCAGCGTATCGAGCACCAGCGGATACAGCGTGCCCAGCAGCACTGCCGACATCGCCACCAGCAGCAGCACGTTGTTGGCCAGCAGCAGCGATTCGCGCGACACCAGCGCGAACCCCGGGCCGTTGCCGATGGCCGGCGCGCGCCAGGCGAACAGCAGCAGCGAGCCGCCGATGACGATGGCGAGGAAGGCGAGGATGAACACGCCGCGCGCCGGGTCGGTGGCGAAGGCATGCACCGAGGTGAGCACGCCCGAGCGCACGAGGAAGGTGCCGAGCAGGCTCAGGCTGAAGCCGAGGATGGCCAGCAGCACCGTCCAGCTGCGGAAGGTGCCGCGCTTCTCGGCCACCGACAGCGAATGTACCAGCGCGGTGGCGATCAGCCACGGCATGAACGAGGCGTTCTCCACCGGATCCCAGAACCACCAGCCGCCCCAGCCCAGCTCGTAGTAGGCCCAGAACGAGCCGAGCGCGATGCCCAGGGTGAGGAAGCACCAGGCCACCGTCGTCCATGGGCGCGCCCAGCGCGCCCAGGCGGCGTCGAAGCGTCCGCCGATCAGGCCGGCCACCGAGAACGCGAAGGCCACCGACAGGCCGACGTAGCCCATGTAGAGCAGCGGCGGGTGGAACACCATGCCGGGATCCTGCAGCAGCGGATTGAGATCGCGGCCGTCGGCGGCGGGCGGCAGCAGCCGCTCGAAGGGGTTGGAGGTGAACAGCAGGAACAGCAGGAAGCCGACCCCGACCAGGCCCATGATGGAGAGGATGCGCGCGCGCAGCACCGTAGGCAGCGAGCCCGAGTACATCGCCACGGCGCCGGTCCAGAACGACAGGATCAGCACCCACAGCAGCATCGATCCCTCATGCGAGCCCCAGGTGGCTGCCACCCGGTAGTGCAGCGGCAGCTGGAGGTTGGAGTGCGTGGCCACCAGCGCGACGCTGAAGTCGTTGCCGACGAACAGCGCGGCGAGCGAGGCGAAGGCGAGCATGGCCAGCACCATCAGCACCACCGCGGCCGGGCGCGCCACCGCCATCAGGCGCGCGCCGGCGGGCCCGCGCATGGTGCTGCCCAGCATCGGCAGCACGCCCAGCGCGAGCGACACCGCCAGCGCCAGCGCCAGCGCGAACTGACCCAATTCGGCGATCATGGACGGACTCCTATCGTGCCGGCGCCTGCTGGAACTGCGAGGGCGCGCCCATCGGGTGGCCGGCGCGCTTGAGGGCTTCGGCCGCCTCGGGCGGCATGTAGTTCTCGTCGTGCTTGGCCAGCACCTCGCGCGCCTTGAACGTGCCGTCGGCCTCGAGCGTGCCCTGGGCAACCACGCCGCGGCCTTCCTTGAACAGGTCGGGCAGGATGCCGGTGTAGGCCACCTCGATGGTCTTGGCGTTGTCGGTGACGCGGAAGACCACGGTGGTGCCGTCGCCGACGCGCTTCAGGCTGTCGGGCTCGACCAGCCCGCCGATGCGGAAGGCCTTGCCCCTGGGCGCCTCGCCGTCGACGATCTGCGTCGGGGTGAAGAAGAACACCATGTTGCTGCGGAACGCGTTGAGCACCAGCGTCGCGGCCACCGCCAGCGCGCCGAGCCCGACCAGGATCCAGAGCATGCGCTTGTGACGCGATTTCATTTCACTGCCTCTTCGAACGCGGCCGGAGCCGCGGCCTGCGCGCCGGGCTCGCGCGCCGCGCGCAGCTCGGCTACCCGCTGCCAGCTCGTGTGCCGCCGCCGGCGCAGCGACGCCAGCTCGACGGCGAGCGCGATCGCGAGCACGCCATACGCGCTCCAGACATAGAAGCCGTAGCCTCCCATGGCCAGCCACTCGCTCATCGCGGCGCGCCTCCTGCAGCGGCGGCGGCCGTGCCCTCGGCCGCGGCGGCCTCGCCGACCCAGCCGGCGAGCGCCTCGCGCTCGAGCATGATGCTGCGCACGCGGTGCAGGGTCACCGCGATGGTGTACGCCCAAGCCGCCAGGCTCATCAGCAGCATGCCCACGAGCATGGTCTGGGCCATCTTGGGCGCTGCCGTCATCGAGATCGACGAACCCTGGTGCAGGGTGTTCCACCAGCGCACCGAGAAGTAGATGATCGGCACGTTGACCACGCCGACCAGCGCCAGCAGCGCCGCGGCGCGATCGGCGCGGCGCGGGTCGTCGATCGAGGCGCGCAGCGCGATGAAGCCGAGGTAGAGGAAGAGCAGGACCAGCGTGGAGGTGAGCCGCGCATCCCACACCCAGTAGGTGCCCCAGGTCGGGCGGCCCCAGAAGGCGCCGGTCCACAGCGACACGAAGGCGAACATGGCGCCGGTGGGCGCCAGCGCCTGGGCCATCATCGCCGACAGGCGGGCGTTGAAGGCGAGCGAGACGGCGCACCAGAAGGCCATGACGACATAGGTGAACATGGCCATCCAGGCGGTCGGCACGTGGATGAAGATGATGCGGTAGGACTCGCCCTGCTGCCAGTCGGTGGGCGCCACGAAGAACCCGATGTACAGGCCGGCCGCAGCCAGCACCACGGCGGCCGCGGCGAACCATGGGATCATCTTTCCGGCCAGCGGGTAGAACGTGGCCGGCGAGGCGTAGCGGTACCACCCGCTGCCGGTGCGGATCGCGGTCGTAGTCATTCGTGTGCGATTCTAACCGCCAGCGCGGCGGCGGCCGGGCCGAATACCCAGGCCAGGATCAGGCCGGCGCCCAGCAGCGACAGGTGCGCGTCGGCGCCCAGGCCGGAGGCGAACGATTCCACCGCGCCGGCGCCGAAGATCAGCACCGGCACCGCCAGCGGCAGCACCAGCAGCGCCAGCAGCGAAGCGCCGCCGCGCGCGCCCAGCGTGAGCGCGGCGGCGATCGCGCCCAGCCATGACAGGATGGGCGTGCCGAGGGCCAGCGAGGCCGCCAGCACGGCGATGGCATCGGCGGCCAGGCCGAACTGCAGGCCGGCGAGCGGCGCCAGCAGCACCAGCGGCACGCCGGTGGCGAGCCAGTGGGCCAGCACCTTGCCGGCCACCAGGGCCGGCAGGGGCGCCGGGGCCAGCACCATTTGCTCGAGCGTGCCGTCGGCGTGGTCGGCGGCGAACAGGCGCGACAAGCCGAGCAGGCTGGCCAGCAGCGCCGCGACCCAGGCGATGCCCGGAGCGATCGATCGCAGCAGCTCGGGGTCGGGGCTGACCGCCAGCGGGAACAGGCTGGTCACGAGCAGGAAGAACACGACGATGACCGCCAGCTCGGTGCGCGAGCGCATCGCCAGCTTCAGGTCGCGCCGGCACGCCCACCACAGCCCGCCCAGGGCGTCGTCGGCCGGGGCGTTCATGAAGCGGCTCGTGTGCCCGCGCGGCCCAGCTCGACGACGGCGGGCGGGCGCATGCAGGGCAGCCCCTGGTGCGTGGCCACCAGCGCCGTGCCGTCGCGCGCCAGGTGCGCATCGATGAGGGCTGCCAGGACATCCAGGCCGGCGCGATCGAGCGCGGTCGCGGGCTCGTCGAGCAGCCACAGGCGCCGCCTCGATAGCGACAGCCGCGCCAGCGAGAGCCGGCGGCGCTGCCCGGCCGACAGCCGCCCGAAAGGCAGGCCGGCCTGGCGCTCGAGGCCGACGCCGGCGAGCGCCGCATCGAGCTCGCGGGCGGCGGGTGCCAGGCCGTCGAGCGCGGCCTGCAGCGCCAGGTTCTCGCGAGCGGTGAGGCCGTCCTTCCAGCCGGCGGCGTGCCCCTGGTAGAGGCAGTCGGCATGCCACTCGGCGGAGCCGGCGCGCCGCGGCGTGCCGCGCCAGCGGACTTCGCCGGCAAGCGGGCGTGCCAGCCCGGCGATCGCGCGCAGCAGGGTGGTCTTGCCGCTTCCGTTGGGGCCCACCAGCGTCGCCCATTCACCCGCGGCCACGCGCAGGTCCAACGATTCGAACAGGGTGCGATCGCCTGCGGCGCAGGCGAGGGCGTGCGCTTCGAGTCCCTCGAACGCGGCCGGCTGCGTCAAGGGACCACGCGATCGATCACGATCGTCACCCCGCGCTGGCCGGGCTTGACCGATTCCTGCCGTCCGTAGAGGTCGCCGGGCTGGCGTATCGCCTCGCCGCTGCGGCTCAGGCGCGCCTCGAGGACCAGCGTGCCGGCCGAAGACGGCAGGTGCGAGGGGTCCATGGCGTCGGCATCGCCGAGCTCGAAGCGCAGCGGCAGCCGGGCGCCGGGATGGCGCAGCACCGCCACCGGGATCGGGGGGCCGCCTTCCTGGCGGGCGATCACGAACAGCGTGCCGCCGGCACGCGCCTGCTCGGCCAGCTTGGGGTCGATCTCGATGACGCCGCTGACCGTGCTCGCTGCAGCGGCGGCCGCATTCCCCGCGGGAGCCGCCGGCGCCTCCGGCGCTCCTGTCATCGCCGGCGCGGCCGGCACCGCTGGCGTTCCTGCCACCGCTGGTGCTCCCGGCGTCGCCGGCGCTCCCGGTGCCCCGGGCACCGAAGGGGTGCCCTTGGCCTGCGCGATCTCGGCGTCGATGCGCTCGACCACATGTGCGATCTGCGCAGCCTCCTCGGAGCCCGGCTGCAGGCTCTGCTGGAACTGCACCAGATAGCCGCGCGCGCGCTCGAGGTTGCCGAGCCGATATTGCGCCGCCCCCATGAGCGCGATGGCCTTGGGTTCGGAGGGGTTGGCGGCGAGCGCCTGCTCGAGCAGCTCGACCGGGCGGCCCGAGAAATCGCCGCCCGCCAGCAGCAGCGCGGATTCCGCGAAGTCGGTGAGCAGGCGCGCATCCGGCGGCAGCCGGCGCGTGGCCTCCTCGAAGGCGCGTACGGCCTCGGCGTGGCGCCCCTGCAGCTTGCGAGCCTCGGCGAGCATCGCCCAGGCTTCGCCGTCGTCGGGGTGCTGGCGGGTGCGCGTCTCGATGGCCGCGATCATCGCCTCGATGCGTGCGGCATCGGGTGCTCCGTTCGCCGCGACGCCCGTCAGCCCGGCGGTGGCGAGCTCGGGCGTGCCGACGTGACGGTAGACGCCGATCGCCACCAGCGGCACGGCCACGACCAGCAGCAGCGCGACGCCCCAGGAGGCCGGCCGCGCTGCGTGCGCAGCGGTGCCCGAGACGCCGGCGGGCCCCGCCGCAGCGGATTCGCCCGCGGCGCCGGGCGGTGTGCCGGCGCCGCTGCTGCCGGGCGCTTCGCTCGCGGCGTCGGGAAGATCGACGGCCACCTGGCGCAGCAGGTCGGCCTGGGCCTGCGCGGCATCGGCGTCGCTCAGCCGGCCGGCGGCATGCTCGCGTTCGATCTCGTGCTTGCGGTCGCGAAACACGGCCAGCCGGCGCAGCTCTTCTTCACGTGCATCGGGCTGGGCGGCGTGCCGGCGGGTCAGCAGCGGCCAGACGATAGCCGCCGTCGCCGCGAGCGTGGCGACCGCAATGGTGGTCCAGAACAACATCGATGGGAGCCGGCCGACGGCGGGCGCCGGCGGAAAGTCGGATCAGCGCGGATTGTCGCACAGGGTTCGGCTCCTACAGCGGCAATTCCCCCCGCTCCAGGCGCCGGGCAAGGGCCTCCAGGAAGAGCATGCAGGCCTGCAGCTGGGCGATCTCGACGTACTCGTCGGGCTGGTGGGCGACGCGGATCTCGCCGGGCCCGCACACGATGGCCGGCATGCCGATCTCCTGCAGGATGCCGGCCTCGGTGGCGAAGCTCACCCGGCCCGCCGAGAGGTGTCCGCACAGCGGCATGATCGCCTGCGCCAGGTGCAGGTTGCCGCGCTCGTCGAGCGCCGGCGAATCGAAGACTTCCTCGAACGTGATCGAGGTGCCGGCCTCGATCGCATGCATCGCCGGCAGCAGCACCGTGTCGCAGTACCCGCGGATCTCCTGCAGCACGTCGCGCGCATGCGTGCCGGGCAGGGTGCGGATCTCGAGCGTGAACTCGCAATCCCTGGCGATGATGTTGTGGGCGGTGCCGCCCTCGATGCGTCCGACGTGCACGCTGGTGTGGGGGAACTCGAAGCCGTCGTGGCGGGCGGCGGCCTGGAGGCGCTTCTGCAGCGCGTTCACGAAGACGATGATCTCCGCGGCCGTCTCGATCGCCGAGACGCCCTGGTCGCGCAGCGACGAGTGCACCGAATGGCCGCGTACCTTCACCCGGTAGCCGGCGATGCCCTTGTTGGCGGTCACCACCCTCATGGAGGTCGGCTCGCCGATGATGCACGCGGCCGGGCGCACCGGTGCGCCGGCCAGGTGCGCGGCGAGCCGGCGCATGCCGCGCATGTCGGTCTCCTCGTTGTAGGAGAGCGCGATGTGCAGCGGCGTGGCCAGGCCGGCCTGCGCGAAGCGCGGCGCGGCCTCGAGCACGCAGGCGATGAAGCCCTTCATGTCGGCGCTGCCGCGCCCGTACAGGCGCCCGCCGCGCTCGGCGAGCGCGAAGGGGTCCGAGCTCCATGCCTGCCCGGTGACCGGCACCACGTCGGAATGGCCCGAGAGCATCAGCCCGGGCCGGTCGTCGGGGCCGATGGTGGCGAACAGGTTGGCCTTGCCCGGCTCGTCGCCGTGCTGCACCAGCACGCGGGCACCACAGTCCCGCAGGCGTTCGGCCGCCCAGTCGATCAGCGCGGCATTCGGATGCGCGCTGACCGTGTCGAAGGCCACCAGCCGGCGCAGGGTATCGATGACGGCAGCGATGTCCATGCGGAAATCATCGCACAGGGCGCGCGCCGCGCCGCGCTCATTCTTCCTCGCGCGGACGCCAGGCGGCGCGCAGCTTGTGCTGGACGTTGGGGGGCGCCTCCTCGTAGCCGAGCAGCTCCAGCGAATAGCTGCCCTGGCCGCCGGTGATCGCCTTCAGCCGCCCTTGGAAATCGGACAGCTCGGCCAGCGGCGCGCGCGCGTTGAGCATGGCCATGCCGGCGCGCGCGTTGCCGGTGCCCGAGACCTGGCCGCGGCGCGCCGAGAGCTCGCCCGAGACCGCGCCGATCGCCTCCTGGGGGATGAGGATCTCCAGCATGACGATGGGCTCGAGCACCACCGGATGTGCCCTGGTGGTGGCGTCGAGGAAGGCCTTGCGGCCGGCGGTGATGAACGCGATCTCCTTGCCGTCGACCGGATGGGTCTTGCCGTCGTAGACGGTGACCTGCACGTCCTGTACCGGGAAGCCCGCGACCGCGCCGCCGGCGAGCGCCTGGCGCACGCCCTTCTCCACCGCCGGGATGAACGGGCCCGGGATCGCGCCGCCCTTGACCTCGTCGATGAAGCGGAATCCCTCGCCGCGCGCCAGCGGCGCGACGCGCAGGAACACCTCGCCGAACTGGCCGGCCCCGCCGCTCTGCTTCTTGTGGCGATGATGGCCCTCGGCCGCGCCGACGATGGTCTCGCGATAGGGGATGGTGGGCGGATGCGCGTCGATCTCGAGCCGGTACTGCGAGCGGATGCGCTCGAGCACGCGCCCGACGTGCACTTCGCCCAGTCCGCGGATCACCGCTTCGTGAGTGACCGGGTCGTGCTCGACCGCGAGGCTGGGGTCCTCCGAGACCAGCCGCTGCAGCACCTCGGCGAGCTTCTGCTCCTCGCCGCGCCGCTTCACGTGCACGGCCAGCCCGTAGACCGCGTGCGGCATCGGCAGCGGCCGCAGGTGGATGGTCGCGTCCTCGGCGGCGTCGTGCAGCACCGCGTCGAACGCCAGCTCGTCGATCTTGGTGAGCGCGCAGATCTCGCCCGGGCCGGCGGCGGACAGCGTCCGGGTCTCGCGTCCCTGCAGCAGCATCGGCGTGCCGGCGCGCACCGCCTTGCGGCCTTCGCCGACATAGAGCAGGGTGTCGGGCGTGATCGTGCCCTGGTGCACGCGCACCACGCCCACGCGGCCCACGTACGGATCGATCTCGATCTTGAACACGTGCGCCAGCACGTGGTCGCCGGGATTGCGCGTGGCGGCGAAAGACTCCGCGCGCTCGCGCTCGCCGGCCGGCCAGCGCTCGAAGAGCGGGGGATTGCCTTCGGCCGGATTCGGCGCCAGGCGCACGATGAAGTCGGCCAGCGCGGCCACGCCCGCACCGGTGCGGGCCGATGTGAACAGGACCGGCACGATGTGCCCCTCGCGCAGCGCGCGCTCGAAGGCGTCGTGCAGCGCGGCCGCCTCGATCGGCTCGCCGGCCAGGTAGCGCTCGGTGAGCGCATCGTCGACCTCGACCACCTGCTCGATCAGCGCCTGGTGGGCCGACTCGACGCTGCCGAGGTCGGTGGGCGAGTCCGAGGACGAGGGCGCGAAGAAGCAGTCGACGACCGCGCGTCCGCCCTGCGCCGGCAGGTTCACCGGCAGGCATTCCTGGCCGAACGCCGCGCGCAGCTCCTCCAGGCGCGCCGGCAGGTCGACGTCTTCGGCGTCGATGCGGTTGACCACGATGAAGCGGCACAGGCCGCGCGTCTGCGCCCACAGCGCCATGCGCGTCGCCGACAGCTCGATGCCGTGCTGCGCGTTGATCACGATCGCCACCGATTCGACTGCATCGAGGGCGGCCAGCGCCCGCCCGGCGAAATCGGGATAGCCCGGCGTATCGAGCAGGTGCACGCGCGCGCCGTCGCGCTCGAAGTGGGCGCAGGCGACCTTCATCGAATGGCCGTGCTCCTTCTCGAGCGGATCGTAGTCGCATACCGTGGTGCCGCGCTCGATGGTCCCCGCCGCGGTGAGCGCGCCGGCGTGCGCCAGCAGCGCCTCGATGAGGGTCGTCTTGCCCGCGCCGGCGTGCCCCACCAGGGCGAGCGTGCGCAGGTTCTCGGTCGGATGCACGGGCATGAGGGACTCCGGAGGCGGTGACGCGAGGGTTGCCCCGAAGCATGACGGCATCGGGGCGCCCGATGCAAGGGTGCGGCCGGCGCGGCGGCCGCAAACGCGCTATATTTGACCGATCGTATTGTGCATCGCAACAAGGGCGGGCTCGACATGATCACCGCGGTGCCATCCGCGTGGGCGGGCGCCGGCAGCGACGAGGAACCGGCCGCGGCGCTCGCGCAGCGGGGGTTCGCGCGCATGGACGCCGGCGCGCTGTGCGCACTGTGCGGGCTGTCGCCCGCCGCGCTGGAAAGCTGGCGTCCGAGCTGGGAGCGCCTGCCCGCCGATGCCTACCTGAGGGACGGCGGACGGTACCGTTCGCGCCGCCATAGCTGCTTCGTGCACGAAGTGCGTGCCGGCGCGCTCGCGCAGGCGCCGCACCGCGCGCACTGGCAGCCGCTGGACTACAACGCGCTGCACGGCGGCATCGAGCGGATGTTCGAGCCGGTCGAGCCCGGGATCGCGGGCGATGCGGACTGGCGCCGGCTGCTGGTGGCGCTGGGCGCGCTGTTCGCGCGCGTGGCGCCGGCCGCGCGCTGGTTCATCGAAGCGCACCAGTTCCGCATCGATACCCGTGACGGTGTCGGACGGCCGACGCCCGAGGGCGCGCATCGCGACGGCGTCGACTTCGTGGCGGTGATCCTGGCCGGCCGGCATGCCGTGCGCGGGGGCGAGTCGCGCGTGTTCGATGCCCACGGCCCGCACGGCATGCGCTTCGTGATGAACGAGCCATGGAGCGCGCTGCTGCTGGACGATGCGCGCGTGATCCACGAGACCACGCCGATCCAGCCCGACGGACCCGGGGCGTACCGCGATACGCTGGTGCTGACCTATCGGCGCGGCGGCTTCCAGGCGCCCGGGAACGCGTGAGGGAAGCGGCCGGGCAAGCTCGGGCCGCCCGCTACGATTTCTTCTCCCCGGGCAGCGGACCGGGATCGCTCGCCCAGGGCGCCGAGGGCCGCGGCGTGCGCTCGAGCCATTTGTCGATGGCCTCGACGTGCTCGGTCTCCTCGGCGGCGAACTCCGCCGCCAAGCGCTTCACCTCGGGGTCGTTCGAGGACTGGCCGACCGAGCTGTAGTACTCCATCGCGCGCACTTCGTTCTCGCGCGCGTACTTCAGCGCCTGGTAGGCGTCGAGCGTGGCGTCGAAGGCTTCCTCGCCGCCCACCTCGGGCGGCGCGCTCCAGCGGTACTGCCACGACCTCAGCTTGGGCAGCTCGATCGAGCCGGCGCGCGCCTTGATCTCGTCGCGGTGCATTTGCGAGAAACGAACCATGTCGCGGAACAGTGCCGAGACTTCGTCGTTGCGGTACGACTCCATCATGTCGGCCAGCTCGAGATAGCGTTCGGCGGCCTCGTGTTCGAGTGCGATCGCGTGGGCGAGGAATTCGGGCAACGTGTAGCTCATGGCGCTTCTCTGCGAGGAGGGGCGGTATGCCGGATACCGGATGCCGGAGCTTCGCCTCGACGCGCGCATTGCGACTTGATGCAGGTCAACCGCGCCGTTCGCCGCGGCGAGCGACTATCCGTCCGCTGCGATGGCGCTCTTCGCCGCTCGCGCATTCGTCCGCGATGCAGATGGGGCTGTACGACGGCAAGACGGAATGGAATAATCGTCGCGCGGGTACGCTCCCGGAAACAAGAGTGCGAATAGGCGAGCAGCGATGGGCCGGCGCGTTCTTCTCCTGCAAGCACAGCAAGCCGGCACCGATCTGAGACCGGCTCTTTCGCACGAAGGTTGGCTGGTTCATCACGTCGCGGATCCGCGTGCCATTGCCACCGATGCCCGCTGCGCGGAGTGCGCGGTGGCGGTCGCGGTCATCGACGAGCCCGGCGCATTCCACTTCGAGGAGCTTGTCGAGGCGCTGGCCGGCTCGAAGCTCGAGTGGCTGGCCGTCACCTCGCCCGAAGTGACGCAAGACCTCCGCTTCGCCGAACTGCTCTCGCACGTCTTCTTCGACTTCCACACCCTGCCGCTCGATGCGCAGCGGCTGTCGTTCTCGCTCGGGCATGCCTTCGGCAAGGTGATGCTGCGCCGCCAGCTCACGTCCGGGGCGGGTCCGGTGCGCGGGCGCTTCGGCATGGTCGGCGCCAGCGCGCCGATGCTCGAGGTCTACCGGGTGCTCGAGAAGGTGAGCCGCGCCGACGCGCCGGTGCTGATCAGCGGCGAAAGCGGCACCGGCAAGGAGCTCGCCGCGCTCGCGGTGCATCGCGAATCGGCGCGCCGCGAAGGGCGCTTCGTGGCGGTGAACTGCGGCGCCATCCCGTCCACCCTGATGCAGGCGCAGCTGTTCGGCTACGAGAAGGGGGCCTTCACCGGCGCGCACCAGCGAACCATCGGCTGCTTCGAGGCTGCCGACGGCGGCACCGTGTTTCTCGACGAGATCGCCGACCTGCCGCTCGAATCCCAGGCCAGCCTGCTGCGCTTCATGCAGGAATCGACGATCGTGCGTATCGGCGGCAACCGCCCGCTGCGCATCGACGCGCGCGTGGTCGCGGCCACCCACGTCGACCTCGGCGCGGCGGTACGCGCGGGGCGCTTCCGCGAGGATCTCTTCTACCGGCTCAACGTCCTGCACGTGTCGATGCCGGCGCTGCGCGCGCGCAGCGGCGACATCCCGCTGCTCGTGGAGCACGTGTTCGAGCAGTACCGTGCGCACAAGTCGCCCGCCGTGCGCGGCGTGTCGCAGGAGGCGCTCGAGGCGATGCGTGCCTACGCGTGGCCCGGCAACGTGCGCGAGCTGGTCAACCGCCTGCACAAGGCGATGATCATGTGCGACAACCCGATGATCGGTGCCGCCGATCTCGGGCTCGCTTCCTCGCGCGCCGGCGCGGGCGCCAAGTCGCTGGCGCGGGAGCGCCAGAACGTCGAGCGCGACCTGGTGATCGCGGCGCTCGATCGAAACACCTACAACATGGCTGCCACCGCGCGCGAGCTCGGCGTGTCGCGGGTGACGCTGTACCGACTGGCCCGGCGCCTCGCCATCCATCGGCGGGGCCAGGAACTCGGCGCGAACTCGGGGGGAGCATCATGAGAGCGGATCGGAAGCAGGCAGCGAAGCGGGCGCTCGGGCTGGCGCTGGGCGTCGGGGTGGCCGCGGCAGCGGCCGTGGCGCCCACCGCGCGCGCGCAGGAGGTCGAGCGCGGGGCCGGCGAGGACACGCGCGCCGATGCGCGGCTGGCCGACATCGAGCGGCGCCTCGAAGCGAGCGAGCGTCGGTTGCGCGAGCTGCGGTCGATGATTGCCGAGGAGCAGCGCCAGCTCGAGGCCGACCGGCGGGCGCTGGCGCGCCACCTGGGGCGTCCCGAATCGGAGCTCGGCCGCATGGCGGCCCGCGGCGTGCCCGGCGAGCTGGCGCAGGCGCCTTCGGCGCCGGTGGGCGAGGCGCCGCCGCCGCCCGAGCGTCCGGCCGCGGCAGCGCGCATCTTCGAGGAGCCCACCGCCCTCACGCCGCGCGGCAAGCTGGTGGTGGAGCCGAGCTACCAGTTCGTGCATGCCACCAACAACCAGGTGGCGCTGATCGGCTACAGCGTGATCCCCGCGATCACCATCGGCCTGATCGACATCCGGCGCGTCTCGCGCGACATCTCCACGTTCGCGCTGACCGCGCGCTACGGGCTGACCAATCGCCTCGAGCTCGAGGCCAAGCTGCCCTGGGTGTCCTCGCGCAGCACGACGCAGACGCGCCCGCTCGCCACGCCATCGGTGACCGACCAGTTCTTCGACTCCAGCGGCTCGGGCATCGGCGACGTCGAGCTGGCCGCGCGCTACCAGCTCAACGCCTTCCGCGGCGACAACCCGGTGTACATCGGCTATCTGCGCTACAAGTCGCGCACCGGCGAAGGGGTGTTCGACGTGCCCATCGATGCCGCCACCGGGCTGCAGACCGAGTTGCCGACCGGCTCCGGCTTCCAGGCCTTGCAGGCCGGCCTCACCTGGCTCTTCCCCTCCGACCCGGCGGTGTTCTTCGGCGGCGCGGCCTACACCTACAGCTTCTCGCGCGACGTCGGCAACGGCTTCGGCACCGTGCGTCCCGGCGGCGTGCTCGACATCAACCTGGGCATGGGCCTGGCGCTGAACGAACGCTCGTCGTTCAGTCTGGGCTACCAGCACAGCATCGTCGGCAGGACCAGCCAGCGCGATCCCGAGTCGGTGGCGCGGGTGCTCGCGCCCCTGGGCACGCTGCAACTGGGGACCTTGCGCTTCGGCGTGGCCTATCGTCTGAGCGCGAAGACCAACCTCAACATGTCGCTCGGCATCGGGGTCACCAAGGACACGCCCGACGTCGAGCTGACGCTGCGGGTGCCGTTCTCCTTCTGAGACACGCGGGCGCTGGGCGGCCCGCGCCTTTGCATGCGCAGACCGACGCGCGTGCAGACCGACACCCGCCCCGCGACGCGCGTTCAGCGCCGCGTCGAAGCGATCGCCTGCTGGCGCAGCCCTTCGGCGAAGGCGGCCGAGCGCAGTGCGCTCAGGCTGTTGAGCGTCACGCTGATGCTGGTCTCGGCCTGGATGCGCGTGGCCTGCACCGAGTTCTGGATCGAGGTCGCCAGGGCGGCCGCATTCGGCAGGTTGCTGACCACGATCACCTGGCCGGTGTTGCCCAGCGGAACCGTGATGGTCGTCGTGGCGGGCACGACGAGGGCGGCGGAGGCCGGCGCCGATGTCGGTACCGACGCCGATGCCTGTGCCGATGTGGGTGCGGTCGCGGCCGGCACACTCGTTGCGGTCGACGCCGCGGCGGCAGCGCTCGGCGGGGAGCCCGTGGAGGCGCTCGAAGCCGGAACCGGCACGGGCGCGGGTGGCCGCAACGAGGCGTCCTCTCCGGTCGCGACCGCAACCCCGTGGGCCAGGCCGTCGGCGAATGACGCCTGCAGGCCCGACGCGATGTTGGTCGCCGATACCGACCCCGAGCTGCCCTGCGCGGCCGGCGCCGGGCCGGACGTGCCGCCCGGCAGGCCTGCCGCCTCCAGCGCCTGCGCCGCGGCGGTGCTCGCTGCCGCGGTCACGTCGGCGGCCAGCGCATTGCCCTGGCCGACCTGGACCAGGTTGGCCAGGTTTCCGACCAGCTGGACGTTCGGCAGCATGCCGGCCGAAAGCCGGCCGAGGTCCGTCATCACGAGCTGCGTGCGGGCCACCAGCTCACCGTTGATGCGCACCACCCGCTCGATGGCGAAGTTCGCCACCAGCGTGCCGAGGTCGAGGCCGCCGCGCATCTGCGCCAGGTCGGCCTCGGCGATGGTCGGCCATGCATCGATCGCTGCCGGCGAGGCGGACGGAACCGGTGCGGCCGCGGCATGCGCGCATGCCCCGGCGCCCAGCAGCGCGGCCGCCAGCGTGGCCGTCGAGACGGACAGGAGGGTCGGAAGGCTGTTCATGACGGATGTCCCGATTCAGAAGCGGTCGGGTCCGGGGATGCCGAGCGAGAAGGCACCCGGCCCCTCGCGCTGGATGCCCGTGGCGAGCGGCGCGAGCAGGCGCGCATGCCAGTCGGCCGGATCGTTGAAGCGCGCGAGCTCGCGATGATCGCGGATCACGAAGAAGATGCCGCCCTGCCACAGCGATTCGAACTGCTCGCGCGTCACGATGCGCGTGCCCAGGGCGGGGTCGCCGAGCACGACGCGATCGCCCTGGCGGCCCTTCACGACCACGAAGTGCTTGTAGCCGTTGTCGCTGATCAGCGCGATGGCCGGCACGCGCGCGGCGGTGAGCTCGTCCAGCGACACCTGCACGCCGTCGGACCGGTAGCCGTGGGCGTCGAGGTATCGCTTCATGTCGAGCAGCGAAAAGCCCTCGACGCGGATCTTCGCCTGGTCGCCGGCCGCGTACATGGCCTGGAACACCGTGGCTTCGTCCACCGGGCGGCCGTACTGGTAGGTCAGCAGCGTGGCGAGTGCGGCCGAGCCGCAGCTGAAGTCGAACTTCTGGTGCAGCGTGGTACGGAAGGCCAGCTCGTGCCTGATCTCCTTGATCGTGCGTATCGGCAGCACGTAGCTGCTCGAGGCCTCGGCCGTGATCGGCGCGTGGCCGAGCGCCTCGGCGCGTTGCGGCAGCCCCGACGCCAGCGCCGTGGCCGCCCAGGCGAGTGCCGCGAAGCGCGCTGCGCGATTCACGACGGGCCTACTGCATCTGCAGGTTGAGGATGGTCGAGTTCTGGATGACGACGTTGTTGCCCGAGTTCTGTACCACCATCGGCACGCCGTTGGTATTGGCGAAGGCGCTGCCGGCGATGGTGTTGTTGCCGGTGGTGAGGTTGCGCGCCACGTTGTCCTGCACCGTGGCGGTGGCATTGTTCTCGTTCACGTGCAGGTCCGCGCCGCCGCGCTGTGCGGCCAGCTCGCGCTCGCCGACCACCCGCCGCGCCAGCCAGTCGCCGTCGTCGGCCGGCTGCGCGGGCGCCGCCGCCGTCGCCGCACCGGCGGCTTCGATACCGGCTGCTTCCTGTGTCGCGTCCCGGTCGCTTGCGCCGGCGCCCGGTGCCATGGTCCATGCCGCTGCCGCGACGATCACTCCCGCGGCTCGAATGCTGGTGCGCATGCTGGATCTCCGTCGAAGGCAAACCACCGGGGCGCGAAGGAGGGGTCGGCCCCCTCCTTCGCGCCCGGCCCATCGATCGGCCGTCTCAGCGGACCGCGAGGTTCGCCTGGACGTTGACGCTTTGCTGGATCAGCGATGCGAAGCCGGTGTTCTGGCTCGCCAGCGTGACCCCGGCGCTGTTGGCGAACGAACCGCCGCTGACCGTGTTCGACATGTCGAACGTGCCGGCCGTCACGGTGTTCGAGCCACCCGTGCCGGCGCCGCCGCCGTTGCCGACGCCACCGGTTCCGGCGCCGCCCGTGCCGCCCTGGCCTGCGCCGCCGGCCGCACCGACCGCGCCGCCGCCGCCGCTCGCGCTACCGTTGGTCGCCGAGCCGTTGGAGGCGCTGGTGGACGCTCCGCCGTTGGTCGCGTCGCCATTGGTGGCCGAGCCGCCCGCGCCACCGGCACCGCCGGTGTTGGAGGCCATGCCGCCGGCTCCGCCTGCGCCGCCGGCCGCCGTACCGCCCTGGCCGGTGCCGCCGGTGCCGCCATTCGGCGTGAACGTGCCGCCGCTGGCCGTGCCGCCGGCTCCGCCCGCGCCGCCTGCGCCGCCGCTGCCGCCGTTGCCGCCCGAACCCTGCGATGCGCTCGCGCCGCCGTTGGTGGCGCTGCCGTTGGTGGCCGTGCCGCCTGCGCCGCCGGTGCCGCTGGTGTTCATGGCGGTGTTCGTGCCGCCCGCGCCGCCGGTGCCCGAGGCGCCCGTGCCGGTGCCGCCGGTACCGCCCATGCCGCTCATGCCGCCGGTGCCGCCGTTGCCGACGCCACCCGCACCGCCCGCGCCGCCGCTGCCCGTTGCGCCGGCCGCCGCCGCCGCCGTGCCGCCGGAGCTCGTGCCGGTGGCGCCCGCCGCGCCGACCGCGCCGGTGCTGGTGGCAGCCGCCGCCGAGGCCGGGGCGCTCGAGCCGCCCGCGGCACCGGTCGCGCCCGAACCGCCGGTGCCGCCGGTGGCGGTGTTGGTCCCGCCGGTATTGCCGCCGCCAGTGCCGCTATTGCTGGCGTTGCCGTCGTTGCGTCCCGGGTTGCTCGCCGTGCCGCCGCCGGCGTTCGCGCCGTGGGCATTGGCGCCGTAGGCATCGCCGCCGGTACCGGTGGCTCCGTTGCCGCCGCTGCCGCCGGAGCCGGCATTGCCGACCGACGCCTGCGTGCTGCTGTTGCCCGCGCTGCCGCCGCTGCCGCCGCTGCCGCCTGCGGCCGGCCCTGCTGCGCCGCCTGCGCCGCCGCCGCCTGCGCCGCCGGTACCGTTGCCGCCGGTACCACCGTTGCCGCCGCTGCCGCCGTTGCCGGTACCGCCCCTGCCGGAATCGCCGGCAGAGCCGCCCGAACCGAGCCCGCCGAGGGCGAAGCCGCCCTGCGCGCCGGAGGCGCTTGCGTTGCCCGCACGGCCGGAATTGCCGCCGTCGCCGGCGGCCGCCGAACCGTTGCTGGCGCTGCCGTTGGTGGTGCTGCCCTGGCTCGCGCTGCCGCCCGTTGCACCGACCGCACCCGCGGCACCGTTGCCGCCGTTGGTGGTGGCGCTGCCGCTCGAGCTCGAATCGCCCGCGTTGCCGCCGCGGCCGCCGGCCGCCCATGCGTTGCCGCCGTCGCCGCCGTTGGCGCCGTTGGCATTGCCGGTATCGCCGCCGCTGCCGCCGTTGGCCCCGCGCGCGCCATAGTTGGTGGCGCTGCCGTTGCTCGCCGCGCCGGCCGAGGCGCTGCCGTTGGTGGCGCTGCCGTTGCTGGCGCTGCCGCCGCTGCCGCCATTGCCGCCATTGCCGCCGCTGCCGCCGTTGCCGGTGCCGCCGTTGCCCACGCCGCCGTAGCCGTTGCCGGCCGAGCCGGCGTTGGCGTTACCGGTGTTCCAGGCGTTGTTGCCGATGTTGTTGATGCGGTTGCCCGTCACCGTGGCGCTCAGGTTGGACAGCGCGACGATGCGGGTATCCCAGGTCTGCGTCGTGGTCGTGTTGTTGGAGTTCGACCACGACTGGGCGGTCGCACCGTCGATGGCGGCGTTCCTGCCGGCAAAGGCGTTCTTGCTCGAATCGTTGTTCTGGTTGCTCTGGTCGCGGCTGTCGCTGTTGTTGCTGCGGTTGGTGCTGGTGCTCGCATCGGTGTAGGCCGTGGAGTTCTCGTTGGCCTGCGGGCTGCCGCTGCCGCTCTGGGTCGAGGTGGCAGTGGCATTCTGGGCAATGTCGCCGTTCGGGTTGGCGTCGTTGCCGTAGTTGGTGGGGTTCGCCAGCGCTCCACCGGAGCCGAATGCCATGGCGATCGCCGTCGCGATGAGTGTCCGTTTCATGCGTGCTCTCCTGAAGTGACCTGACGCGAAGGTCCGGTGAGGAATCCAGACCAGACGGCATTCCTCGGCGACAGGAGTACGCAAGGACCGTGCCGGGCGGCGGCGATCGACAAGTGACTGATTTGCTTCGGACGAGCTCCGTTCGCGCGGTCGTGCGGGTGTTTCGGCCCTGATACATGTATCACTGACGAACGCCGCAAGCGTGGCCGGTGGGGCCCCGGGAGCTCACTCGCTTCGGCAGGGATCGCGCGACCCCTTCCCGAAGCGCGACAGGCACCCGTTCCTACCCGCGCGAGGCTTCGTAGCGGGCGCGCTGGACGGCGTCGGGCGGATACAGGCCGGGCAGGGCAGCGCCTCGCTCCACCTCGCCCATGATCCACGCTTCCAGGCGCTCCTGCTCCGCGGCGAGCGCAGCCACTTCCCCGACCAGGGCGGCCGGCACCAGCACCGCTCCGTCGTCGTCGGCCACGACGATGTCGTCGGGGAACACCGCCGCCCCGCCGCAGCCGATCGGCTGCTGCCAGGCGACGAAGGTCAGGCCGGCCACCGAGGGCGGCGCGGCGACGCCGCCGCACCACACCGGCAGGCCGGTGCTTATCACACCCTTGCCGTCGCGCACCACGCCGTCGGTGACGAGGGCCTGTTCACCCTACGATCGACCCCGCGCCGGGGTCTGGCGAGCCGCCAAACGAGGCGCCGGCGACGCGCGTGGCGGTGCCACGCAAGGAGCCGGCAACGAAGTGTGGCGGCTCGCCAGGCCCCGGCCCGAAGGGTGAACCCGAAAATAGCACGCACTCGGCGTTGCAAATGCTCGCCGTGGCCCCGCCACGGCTGCGCTTTGCGCCTTGATTGCGTGCTATTTTCGGGTTCACGCGGGGTCGATCGTAGGGTGAACAGGCCCTGGCGCCGCGACGCCGCGCTTGCGCATGCGGGCGCACAGGATGTCGCCGAAGATGCCGGCGTCGGTGACGCCGTGGGCATCGACCACCGCGACGCAGCCCTCGGGCATCGCCTCGATGGCGGCGCGCGTCGAGATCGGCGAGGCCCAGGATTCCGGCGTGGCGAGGTCCTCGCGGGCCGGCACGAAGCGCAGCGTGAAGGCCGGCCCCACCTGCCGCGGCTGTCCGGGCTGCAGCGGGCGGGCCCCGCGCAGCCAGGTGTTGCGCAGGCCCTTCTTGAGCAGGACCGTGGTGAGGGTGGCGGTCGATGCGGCGGCGAGCGCGGCGGCGACGTTCGGGTCGAGGGGCATCGGTTCACCTGCGGAGAATGGGGTCTACGGATCTCGTTCACCGGGCGGACGGTCCGTTCACGGGGCCGGCGGTCCCTTGAGCTCGACCACGTTGCCCTCGGGGTCGGCCACGTAGATCGACGGGCCCGTGCCTTCGGCCCCGTAGCGCTGCTCCACCGGCCCGGGATGCGCGCCGTGGGCTTCGAGCCAGGCGCGGATCGCCTCGGCGTCGAAAGGCTCGACGCGCAGGCACAGGTGGTCGAGGTTGCGGCCCTCGCGGCCCGGCGGCGCGCCGCCCGCGCGCCCGAGCGGGCCGTCGACCGGCACCAGGTCGATCAGCGCGGTGCCGGCGCGCACCTGGTACAGGCCGAGCTCGGGGCGCATGCGATCGCGGCTGCAGCCGAGCACGTCGACGTAGAAGGCGAGCATCGCCTCGACGTCGACGACGCGCAGCACGATGTGATCGAGGCCGCTGGGCCGCAGCATGGACAAGCGCGGGGTGCGCCGGCGCCGACCGTATACTCGGCGGCCTTGCCCCCGACGACACGAGGATGACGATGATCGAACTGTACTACGGACCCGGCGCCTGTTCCTTCGTCCCCCATGCCGCGCTCGAGACCATCAAGGCGGCCACCGGCGAGGACTTCGTCCCGCGCATGCTCAAGCTGCACAAGGGCGAGCAGCGCGCCCCCGAGTACCTCGCGCTCAACCCGAACGGCCAGGTGCCGACGCTGGTCGTCGACGGCAAGCCGCTGACGCAGATCGTGGCCATCTGCGACTACCTCGATCGCCGCTATCCGCAGGTCGGGCTGCTGCCCGCCGAATCGTGGGCGCGCGCGCAGGCGATGTCGCAGCTCGCCTGGATGAACAACACCGTGCACACCACCTTCACCCACTTCTTCAAGCCGGAGAACTTCGCCGAGGGCGAGGCCGTGCACGCCGAGCTGAAGCGCTTCGCCGCCGCGCTGTATCGCACCCAGCTCGAGCGCATCCAGGGCTGGGTGTCCTCGGCCGATCCGTACTGGTTCGGCCGGCGGCCGGCGATCCACGACTTCTACGCGCTGACCCTGCTGCGCTGGAGCGGCTTCGCCGGCATCGACCCGGACTCTCTGCCGGTGTACAAGGCCTACGTCGACCGCGTCGCCGCCCACCCGGCCGTGGCCGCGGCGATGGCGCGCGAAGGCATCAAGCTCGCCACCTTCAGGAAGGCCTGACCCGGATAGGGCGACGCGCGCCGCCGGCGGCCGCGCCGCGGGCGTGCCTCACTGCATCGAGTGCAGCCCGAACATGTTGCCCTCGGTGTCGCTCGCGTGGGCGATGAAGCCGTATTCGCCGATCGACGTCTTGGGGTTCTCGACGCGGCCGCCGGCCTGCAGCACGCGGGCCGCTTCCTCGGCACAGTCGGCGCAGCTGAAGTACACCATCGTGCCGCCCCCGCCCGAAGCGACGCCGGGCATCCTGATCAGCGCGCCGGCGGCGCCCGGCGCGTCCATCTCCATCGGGAACGCCCACATCTCGTGGGGCCCGGGGCTCTCCAGCTTCTGCAGCGTGATGCGCAAGACCGCTTCGTAGAACGCCTTGGCCCGCGCCATGTCCTGCACGTAGATCTCGAACCAGCCGACCGGATTGCGTGTCATGGTGTCGCTCCTTCGCGCCCTCGGGCGCCGAGAAATTCCGCCAGCGCGCGTGCCGTGTGCGTGTGCCTGCGGGCCGCCAGCTCCGCGGGGCTGCCGGTGGCGACGATCCTGCCGCCGCCCGCGCCGCCCTCGGGGCCGAGATCGACGATCCAGTCGGCTTCGGCCCAGATGTCGAGGTTGTGCTCGACCACGACCAGCGTGTTGCCGGCGTCGACCAGCCGGTGCAGCACGCGGATCAGCTTCTCGACGTCGGCCATGTGCAGGCCGACCGTCGGTTCGTCGAGCACGTAGAGCGTGTGCGGGCCCGGCGGCAGCGTCTTGCCCGCCGCGAGCGCCTTCGCGCGGGCGCGCGCGACGCGAGGATCGTCGTCGGCGCCCTCGCCGCGGCTGCGCACCTTGGACAGCTCGGTGACGAGCTTGATGCGCTGGGCTTCGCCGCCCGACAGCGTCGGGCTCGGCTGGCCCAGCGTCAGGTAGCCGAGGCCGACGTCCTGCAGCAGCTTCAGCGGATGGGCGATGCTCGGGTGCGCGGCGAAGAACTCGACCGCCTCGTCGACGTCCATCGCCAGCACGTCGCCGATGCTGCGGCCGCGCAGCTGGATGTCGAGCGTCTCGCGATTGAAGCGGCGGCCGCGGCAGACGTCGCACAGTATCTTCACGTCGGGCAGGAAGCTCATCTCGATGGTCTGCTGCCCCTGGCCTTCGCAGGCCGGGCAGCGGCCTGCGCCGGTGTTGAAGCTGAAGCGCCCCGGGCCCCAGCCGCGCAGCCGCGCCTCGCCGGTGTCGGCGAACAGCCGCCGGATCGCGTCCCAGAAGCCGACGTAGGTGGCCGGGCACGAGCGCGGCGTCTTGCCGATCGGCGTCTGGTCGACCTCGAGCACGCGGGTGATGCCTTCCCAGCCTTCCATGCGCTCTACCCCGGCCAGCGGCGGTGCGGGCTTGCGCTGGTTGCGCGCGCGCACCTGCGCGGCGGCGTTGGCGAGCAGCACGTCGCGCGCGAGCGTCGATTTGCCCGAGCCGGACACGCCGGTGACGACCGTCATGCGGCGCAGCGGAAGGCGGCCGACGACGTGGCGCAGGTTGTGCAGGTGGGCGCCGCGCAGCACCAGCCACTCCGGGCCTTCGGCCGGCGGCACCGGGCGCGGCGCGCCGAGCGGGTGCGCGAGCGGATGGGCGAGGAAGCGTCCGGTGAGGCTGTCGGGCTGCGTCGCCAGCGCCTCGTGATGTCCGGTGGCGATGATGCGGCCGCCGAGCTTGCCGGCGCCCGGGCCGATGTCGATGACGTGGTCGGCGCGGCGGATCGTGTCCTCGTCGTGCTCGACCACCAGCAGCGTATTGCCCTTGTTGCGCAGCGCCTCGAGCGTGTCGAGGAGGATGCGGTTGTCGTGCGGATGCAGGCCGATGGTGGGCTCGTCGAGCACGTAGCACACGCCCTGCAGCGTCGAGCCCAGCTGTGCGGCCAGCCGGATGCGCTGCGCCTCGCCGCCCGAGAGCGTCGGCGCGGCGCGATCCAGCGCGAGATAACCGAGCCCGACATCGGACAGGAAGCCGAGCCGCGAGCGGATCTCGGCGAGCACGTCGCGCGCGATCTCCTGCTCGCGTCCAGCGAAGCCGACCTGCTTGAGCCATCGCATGCAGTCGCCGACCGGCATCGCGGTCAGCTCGGCGATCGACAGGCCGAGCAGCCTAACCGCGAGCGCGGTGCGGTTCAGGCGTTTGCCGTCGCAGGCCAGGCAGGGCCGGCTTGCCGAGGCGGCGGCGCCGCCGGCCGCGTCCGGGTCGCCGTCGGCCTGGGTGTCGAGCTGGTCGGCGAGCTTCTCGGCGAGCGCGCCGACCGCGTCGGTGCTCGAATCCTCGTCCATGCGGCCCTTGGTGTCGAGCTTGGGCACGAAGGGCAGGTCCACGCCGGTGCCCAGGCAGTGCGGGCACCAGCCGATCTTCGAGTTGAACGAGAACATGCGCGGATCCGGCTCGGGGAAGCTCGTGCCGCACGAGGAGCAGGCGCGCCGGGTCGAGAAGAGGCGGGTGGCGAGCGCGGCCGAAGCCTCGCCGAAGCCGTCGTCGTCGCCGCGGCCGGAGGCCTCGCGCAGGCCGTCGAGCGGCGCCGCCACCATGGCGATGCCCTTGCCGAGCTCGAGCGCGCGGCGCAGCGCGTCGCGCAGCGCCGCCTCGCGGGCGGGATCGACGACGAGGTCGGCCACCGGCAGCTCGATGTCGTGCTCGACGTAGCGGTCGAGCCGCGGAAAGCGGCCGGTGGGCAGGAAGCGGCCGTCGACGCGCAGGTGGCCGAAGCCCTTGGCCTTCGCCCACTTCGCCAGGTCGGTGTAGACCCCCTTGCGCGCGACCACCAGCGGCGCCAGCAGCCCGATGTGCTGTCCGCGGTAGTCGCGCAGGATGCGCGCGGCGATCGCGTCGAAGCCCTGCGGCTCTATCCTCACGTTGCAGTCGGGGCAGTACTGCTGGCCCAGCTTCACGTACAGCAGGCGCAGGAAGTGGTAGATCTCGGTCAGCGTCGCGACGGTGCTCTTGCGCCCGCCGCGGCTGGTGCGCTGCTCGATGGCGACGGTCGGCGGGATGCCGAACACGCCGTCGACGTCGGGCCGCGATGCCGGCTGCACGAACTGGCGCGCGTAGGCGTTGAGCGACTCGAGGTAGCGGCGCTGGCCTTCGCCGAAGACGACGTCGAAGGCGAGCGTCGACTTGCCCGAGCCGGAGACGCCGGTGATCACGGTGAGCTTGTCGCGCGGGATCTCGACGTCGATGTTCTTCAGGTTGTGCTCGCGCGCGTGGTGCACGAAGATCGCTTCGCGCGCCCGCTCGCGCAGCACGCTCTGCAACGATCTTTCGGCGGGCTCCTCGGCACGCAGTCCGGCCGCCGCGGCGGGCCCGCTTTCCCCGGGCTGCAGGGCGTCGGCATACTGCGCGAGGGCCTTGCCCGTGTGCGTGCGCGCCTCGCGGGCCAGTTGCCCGGGGGTGCCGGTGGCGACGATGCTGCCGCCGGCGTCGCCGCCCTCGGGGCCGAGGTCGATCAGCCAGTCGGCCGCGCGCACGACGTCGAGGTTGTGCTCGATGACCAGCAGCGAGTGGCCGGCGGCGAGCAGCTTGCGCAAGGCGCGCAGCAGTTTGGCGACGTCGTCGAAGTGCAGGCCGGTGGTGGGCTCGTCGAACATGAACAGCGTGCCGCGGCGGCCGGCCCTGGCGAAGGCGTGGCCGGGGGCAGCCGGCTGGGTGAGTCCCTGGCTCGCCGCTTCGGCCAGGAAGCCGGCGAGCTTCAGGCGCTGCGCCTCGCCGCCCGACAGCGTCGGCACCGGCTGGCCGAGGCGCAGGTAGTCGAGGCCGACGTCGGCCAGCGGCTGCAGCTTGGTGCAGATGTCGTGCTCGCCGGCGAACACGGCGAGCGCCTCGTGCACGGTGAGCTCGAGCACGTCGGCGATCGAGCGCGGCAGGCCGTCGCGGCCGGCGATGGCGACCTCGAGCACTTCGGCGCGGAAGCGCTTGCCGTCGCAGTCGGGGCAGCGCAGGTAGACGTCCGACAGGAACTGCATCTCGACGTGCTCGAAGCCGTTGCCGCCGCAGGTCGGGCAGCGGCCGTCGCCGGCGTTGAAGCTGAACGTGCCCGCGGTGTAGCCGCGCTCCTTCGACAGCTCGGCGGCTGCGAAGCGCTTGCGCAGCGAATCGAACGCGCCGACGTAGCTGACCGGGTTGCTGCGCGCCGTCTTGCCGATCGGCGACTGGTCGACGAACACCACGTCGCCGATCCAGTCGTCGCCGAGCAGGCGTTCGTGCGCGCCCGGCGACTCGGTGGGCTTGCCGCGCGCCTTGAGCAGCGCCGGCAGCAGCACGTTCTGCATCAGTGTCGACTTCCCGCTGCCCGAGACGCCGGTCAGGCAGACCAGCCGCTCGAGCGGGATCTCGACCGAGATGTCCTTCAGGTTGTGCTCGCGCGCGCCTTCGAGCACCAGCTTGCGCGTGGACGCGTCGACCGGCTGCGGCCGGCCTGCGTCGACCTGGAGCCGGCCCGAGAGGTAGGCGCCGGTCAGGGTGTCGGCGGCGCGCAGCGCGCGCGGGTCGCCGTCGAAGACGATGCGGCCGCCGCGCTCGCCGGGGCCGGGGCCGATGTCGATCATCCGGTCGGCAGCGAACATCACCTGCGGATCGTGCTCGACCACCACCAGCGAGTTGCCGGCGTCGCGCAGGCGCTGCATCACCCCGATGACCCGGTTCATGTCGCGCGGGTGCAGGCCGATCGACGGCTCGTCGAGGACGAACAGCGTGTTGACCAGCGAGGTGCCCAGCGCGGTGGTGAGGTTGATCCGCTGCACCTCGCCGCCCGACAGCGTGCGCGACTGCCGGTCGAGCGCGAGGTAGCCCAGCCCCACCTCCTGCAGGTAGCGCAGCCGCGCGCGGATCTCGGTGAGCAGCAGGTCGGTGGCTTCGTCGAGCGGCGCCGGCAGCTCGAGCGTGTCGAAGAAGCCGGCCACGCGGTCGATCGGCAGCAGCATCAGGTCATGGATCGACAGCCCGGGGATGCCGGCGAGCTGCGCCTCGCTCCACTGGACGCCGGCGGGCATGAAGCGCGCGCCGGCGCCCAGCGCGGCCCCGGCCTGCGCGCGCGAGCCGAGGCGCCACAGCAGCGCGTCGGGCTTCAGGCGCGCGCCGCGGCAGGCCGTGCAGGGCGTGTAGGAGCGGTACTTCGACAGCAGCACCCGGATGTGCATCTTGTAGGCCTTCGACTCGAGCCACTCGAAGAAGTGCCGGATGCCGTACCACTGCGTCTGCCACTTGCCGCTCCAGTCGTCGGCGCCTTCGATGACCCAGCGCCGCTGCGTTTCGCCGAGGTCGCGCCAGGGCACGTCCAGCGGCACGCCGGCGGCCCGCGCGTACTTGGCCATCTCGCGCTGGCATTCCTTGAAGCTCTCGGTCTGCCAGGGCTTGACCGCGCCTTCGGCCAGCGTCTTGCCTTCGTCGGGGATCACCAGGCCGAGGTCGATGCCGATCACGCGGCCGAAGCCGCGGCAGGTCTCGCAGGCGCCCAGCGGCGAGTTGAACGAGAACAGGCTGGGCAGGGGGTCGGCGTAGGCGATGTCGCAGTCGGCGCAGTGCAGCCCGGCGCTGAAGCGCCAGCGCGCGGCCTCGCCGCCGGCGTCGTCCAGCACGTGCACCGATAGCCGGCCGTGGCCGCGGGCCATCGCATGCTCGACCGCCTCCGACACCCGCGAGCCCTCTGTGGAGCCGAGGCGGAAGCGGTCCTGCACGACGTGCAGCAGCCCGTCCTCGGCGGCCTGCACCCGCGTGTAGCCCTGGGCCTGCAGGTGCGCGCGCACCTCGTCCTCGCCGAAGTTCGCCGGCACCGCGATCGGGAACGAGACCGCCAGCCGCGGGTCGCCGGCGGCGGCCGCGCGCGCCGCGATGGCCTCGCGCACGCTCGCCACCGTGTCGCGCCGCACCGGCCGCGCGCAGCGCCGGCAGTGCAGCGTCGCGGCGCGCGCGAACAGCAGCTTGAGGTGGTCGTTCAGCTCGGTCATGGTGCCGACCGTCGACCGCGAGGTGCGCACCGGGTTGGTCTGGTCGATGGCGATCGCCGGCGGCACGCCCTCGATGCGGTCGACCTGCGGCTTGTCCATGCGATCGAGGAACTGGCGCGCGTAGGCCGAGAAGGTCTCGACGTAGCGGCGCTGGCCTTCGGCGTACAGGGTGTCGAAGACCAGCGACGACTTGCCCGAGCCCGACACCCCGGTGACCACCACCAGCTCGCCGGTGGGGATGTCGAGGTCGAGGTTCTTCAGGTTGTTCTGGCGCGCGCCGCGGATGCGGATCGCGTGGCGCAGGACGGATTGCAGCGGCCGGCCCGGCGCCTCGTCGCGGGCGGGCGCATCGTCGTGGAGCATCGGGTGGTCGGGTGTGGCGAGCAGAGGCAGCGCGGGCAGTCTATCAGGATCGCCGCGCCGGCTGCCTGCCGCCCTGGGGCCGGCCGTGGTCTCTCGCGTGATTCACCCCCCGCCGGCGCAGGGCTCAGCCGTCGCGTCGCCCACGGAACGCGCGCGCCGCGACGCCGATCAGGAACAGCGGCCAGGCGATCCAGTGATAGAGCTCCACCCAGAACGCGTAGCCTTCGGCGCTCAGGAAGCCGCCGGGCAGGCTTCGAGCGCTCGCTTCCCAGCGGTTGTGTGTCAGCACGCCGATGATCGGCACCTGGTAGCGCACGGTCAGCGCCATCGCGTCGGTGAACCGCCAGGGCGTGCCCAATTGCGCCGGCGAGATCGCCAACGGGAGCGTGGTGGAACCCGGGCCGGGTCGGCAACTCGAGGCTGCAAGGGCCGGCTTGTCGCCCAGCACCTGGAGCAATTCGGTCGTGGCTGCCACGTTGCACTCGTTCGAGAAGATCCACAGCGACAGGAGCAGGACCGGCAGGAACGGCCACATCGGTCGTCCGACCGCCGTGCCGTAGCGGGTGAGCAGGAACTTCAGCTGGTCCTTGAAGCGACTCCAGCGGTAGCGCAGGCGATCGGGGACCGGGCGCCGCTCGTCCCGTTTGTCCTCGCCCAGGCGGCGCTGCTCGTGCTCGCGCATTCGCGCCGCGCGCCGCATCGATACGTAGACCTCGTTCGCCTCGAGGTCTCGCCCCTCGTTGCGCAGGCCGTTCTCGATGTCGATCCAGGCCATCCGGTCGAAGGTCGGCATCTTGCGCAGAACATCGACGATCACGGCCACGGGCGCCGGCTCGCATTTCCGGCCGTCCTTCCCGACGTGAATGAAGTACCACCGGCCGACCTGGATGCCGGCGAGCTCGATCGACTGCGGCGGCGGATCGATCATGTCGAAGCGCCCGAACCGTCCGCGCTCGAGCAGGACCTTGCCGTCTTTCCCGAGATTGCGGCGTGACAACACGAGGCGATCGGCCCTGACCCCGCTCAGGTCGATCGTGCCGTCGATGAGCGCCATGGGCAGCGGCTGCGATTCCGGATCGGGTCGATCCGATCCGGGGGGGCCGAAACGGAGGTCGCCCTTGACGATCATGTCGCGAGCGCTGAGCGTGCCGTGTCGTTGAACCGGGATGTGGGCGACCTCGAGGTCCTCCGGTGGACATCGAAGGTGCAGGCCGGTCAGGATCACGTCTCCGTCGCACGTCAGCTTCTCGAGGTCCAGGCAGGTGCAGCGCGTGACGAGCCCGCTGAAGGAGGCACCGTCGAGCGTGTAGTCGCCGTTCAGCTCGACGTCGAGCACCACTTGCGTGTCGTTCAGGTGGATCTGGCCTGCCACCGTGACGTTTTGCAGGCCGAGTCGCCCCCCGACGTGGTTGGCGCGCAGGTCCAGGTCACCCCACACGTCCGTGTACACGTCCTCGTGCCGGGGCTTCGCGAGCGGGGAAGCATCGATCGCGCCTCGCTCCGCCGGCGGCGCATCCGGCGCGGGATCCGGCCGTCGCCAGTCGATCGTCCCCGGTTTGTCGGCAAATCGCTCCACGAGATCCGCCTCGGGCGTACCCTGGAGCGCCAGGGCCAGGTCGCCGCCGATCCTGCTGTGCCGTACGCTGAATCCCGCGCGTTCCTCGCCCGTGCGCAGCGTGCTGCCGGCGTCCGCCGTCAGGATGCCTGCCAGCAGCAGGTTGCCCGACACCGTGACGGTCTGGACGCGGACGCGTCCGATGCGATTCGGCCGGATCCAGTATTGCGGATTTCCGTTGGCGTGCGTGCCGGTGCGCTCGATGGCCGGCGCGACCATCAGGCGCTCGAACTTCGCCGCGATGATGTCGAGGCCTCCCTTGATGTCCACGCCGCGCAGCTCACAGAACCGGATGTCGCACCCGGACATCAGGAGGTGCTTGCCGACACTCAGGTGCACGGCGTGATCGGTGATCCGGTCGCGCGCCAGGAATGCGGTGAGGTAGCCGCGCACCGAGGCGAAATTGGCATTCAGGTTTTCGCCGATCCGCGCGCCGCCGAGACTGAGGTTGCCTTCGATGCGGGCGAGATACAGCGACAGGTCGTGCCCCACCTGCGCGGCGTCCAGGGAGACGCTGCCGCCGACGTGCGCCGACGCCAGGCTCAGTCCGGTGGCGGTCCTGAACTGCGCCCCGTGATGCCCGGAACCCCCGCTGTGCATGCAGAGTTCCTTGCCGATCACCGCGTAGTCGAGCGCTGCGTAGCCGTCGCACACCGTTCCCGACAGCCACAGCGAGTCCGTCGTGATCGCCGACAGGTCGAGCGCACCGTTCACGACGGTCGCGATCGCCTCGCCGTCGACCAGGGCGGATCGGGCGCCCCCGATCCGCCGCGTGGTTTCATCCGTCGCCGCACCGATCTCCAGCTCGCCGGTGATCCGTGCGTACGGCAGCGCGATCGCCGGTGGGTTGTCGAAGCGCTGCGCCGATCCGAAGCCGCTGCGGGGCTCGGTGAACGCCTCGATGTCGGCGACGCGTACCAGGCGGGCCTTGTCCAGCTCCGCGCGTGCGAAGCAGCAGCCCCGGATCCTCAGGTGCTGCTGCGCGCGCAGCGAAGTTCCGCTCAGGCGGCCATAGACGGCGCACGCGAAGAATTCGACGTCGTCGGCGAAGCTGGCGTTGTCCAGGTCGATGGCCACCTCGTGCGAGCCGTTGCCCTTGTCGGCGCCGATGCGGCATTCGACGAAGAGCCAGGCCCCCTTCAGGTCCGAGCCGCGTGCGCTGAAGCCGCCTTCGATCAGGCAGTGGACGAGCGAGACGGGTGCGACCGAGGCCGAATGGCCCGCAAGCAGTCCGTGCCGGAACACGCAGTTGCGGATCAGGCGCGGACGGCGATCGCTCGCGTCCGGCGGCGCCCACTCGACGGGTCCATCGCTCACTTCCAGGTCGGCCAGCGTGGCCTCTCGCTGCAACGCCTCGACGAACTCCCGTGCCGTGACCTGCTTGTGCGTCGTCGCGGCATCCGGGGCGGCGCTGCCGAGCAGCCAGTCGGCATCGACCGGTTTCGTGCCGAGCAGGCGATGACCGATCGCAGCGAGACGGCGCGGAATGCCCAGGCGGGCGGAGCCGAACTTCTCGATTCGCGTCGGGATCTGCGCGACGATGGGCTCGTCGTCGAGCATCGTGACCATGCCGGAGGGAGAGACTGCCATCCACGTCCGGAACACCGCGTTCGAATAGGCGACCGTGGCGTGAAAGCGGAATTCGCCCTCCGATCGATCCGGGAACCCTTTGCTGCGTTCCTCCTCGGGGTCCGTGGGCCGTATGCCCCACTCGCATCGCGCGAGCCCTTCGCGTTGCGTGTCGTCGGGCGCCTGCAGGAGGGGGATCTCGCGCCAGGTCGACCTCGCGATCCGGAAAGACCCCTCTTCGCCCTGGACCGCCCAGCAGAAGAAGGCGAGATAGGGGACGACGCTCTGCGCGTCGAGCCGCAGCTCGTCCGCCAGCGCGTTGATCCCGTGCAGGGGCGGGGAGCTGCCGTCGAGTGGCACCACGGGCTGCGCAGCGCTCGTCGTTGCGTCGGGTACGACGAGCGCGTAACTGCGCAGCCAGCCTCGCGGCCCGGGCCCGGACAGCTCGAGGAGCTTGTAGCTGCGATAGAACGGCAGATCGGCGATGCGAATCCGCGGCGGCTGGTCCGGCTCGCTGATCCAGCCGCGGAGCAGCCCCGTCAGGGACGCTCTCTGCGTGTCATCGGCCTCGTGCCAGGCCAGCCACGCGCAGCCGGGGCGGATGCGCACGCAGTTCCGGGCGAGTGCAGCCCGGGGTTCGATGGCCGCGTCGTCCCGGCGCGGCATCGCCTCGACGGTCGCGAGCGTCACCGCGCCCGCCGGCGTGACGACGACCTCGGCGTGCAAGCGGGCCCATCCCTTGTCTCCGGGGACGGCCAGGCCGATGCGTAGCCGGAAGACCTCGTCGCTGCGCACCGGTTCGGGCCGGCCACCGCTGCCGGGTGCCGCGTCGACTGCCCATTCGACGACGGCCAGCAGCATGCCCCCATCGGGCGCCGGGGTCGCCGTCGCGTGCGAACGTTCGAAGGCGAGGCGCAGCGCCACGTACTGCGCGACGTTGCCGGCATCGAGTTGCAGGGGCGAGAGCAGGTTGACGCGGTCGATGCTGCGCAGGCTCGAGTCGAGCGGACGCAAGTCGCCGGGCGTGTACAGCAGGTAGACCGCCTGGGATTCGGCGCCGGGCTCGTCGACCGTCCGGCGCGGTGCGGCGACACGCACCAGTCGATAGTCGCGGTAGAAGGGCAGCGCGGCCACCGACACCACGGCCGACGCGAGATCGAGCGGCGGATCCGGAAGCGAGAGATTCCAGTCCCGGGCAAGCGCGACGCTTGCGGCTTCTTCCAGCGGTTGCCAATCGAATCCCGGCAGGGACAAGGAATCGTCCGGTGACGCGGCGGTCGCTTCGGGCATGCCGATAGAATATTACAGACCGCACCCTCCACGATGAACGATCGCTCACCGCCCATCCGGCATCACCGCAAGGCTCTCTGTGGCGCGCTGGCCCTGTTCCTGGGGGGCATCGGCGCGCATCGCCTGTACCTGGGCGCGCGCTGGTGGTGGATCTACCCGCTGCTGGCGCTCCCCGCGATGGGGATCGCCCTGCGCAGCGAGCCCTGGTACCGGCACCCGGCCTTCTTCGTCGCGACGCTCGTGGCGCTGGCTGCGATGCTCGAAGCGATCGTGTTCTGCCTGACCCCCGACGAGAAGTGGGACGCACGTCACAATCCCGGCTCGCCGCGGCGCTCCACCAGCGGCTGGCCGGAAGCCCTGGTCGCCATCGTCGCGTTGGTGCTCGGCGCCACGCTGCTGATGTCGGTGATGGCGATCGCACTCGAGGGCTGGGTCCGGGCGATGGGGGTGCGCTGAGACGCAGCGATCGAATCCGGTGCGTCCGATTCGCTCGCGCCTGCCGGGCGCAGCCTGCAGTGGGCTTGGTAGGATGCAGGCCATGCATCGAAAGAACCGAGGCGCGAGCACCATGACGACCGACCGAACCATCGTTTCCACGTCCCGGGCCCCGGCCGCGATCGGCCCCTATTCGCAGGCGGTGCGCGTCGGGCGCACCGTGTACCTGTCGGGCCAGATCGCCCTCGACCCGGCCAGCGGGCAGCTGATCGAGGGAGGCATCGAGGCCCAGGCCGAGCAGGTGTTCCGCAACCTGCGCGCCGTCGCCGAGGCCGGCGGGGGGTCGCTCGCGCACTGCGTGAAGCTCACGCTCTTCCTGACCGACCTGGCGCATTTCCCGATCGTCAACGAGCTCATGCAGCGCCACTTCTCGCCGCCCTATCCGGCGCGCTCCACCGTGGGCGTGGCAAGCCTGCCGCGCGGGGCGCTGTTCGAGGTCGAGGCGGTGATGAGCCTCGATTAGTGGCAACCGGCGAGGCGGCGCTGTTCGCCCGGCTCGGCATCCGGCGCGAGGAAGACCTGGCGCTGCACCTGCCGATCCGCTACGAGAACGAGACGCGGGTGACGCCGATCGCCGCGGCAGGCTCGGGCCGCACCGTCCAGGTCGAGGGCGTGGTGGTGCACAGCGAGATCGTCGCGCGCGGGCGCCGCGCGCTGCTGGTCGAGCTGCGCGACGACTCGGGGACGATCACCCTGCGCTTCTTCCACTTCTACGGCTCCCAGCTGCGCCAGTTCGCCGCCGGCCGCCGCGTGCGCGCCTACGGCGAGGTGCGCGGCGGGCTGTTCGGCCCGGAGATGGCGCACCCGCGCTACCGGCTGGTGTCCGAGGGCGAGGCGCTGCCGCAGTCGCTGACGCCGGTCTACCCGACCGTGTCCGGGCTCGGCCAGGGGCGCCTGCGCGCGGCCATCCTGCGCGTGCTGGACACGCTCGAATGGCCCGAGACGGTGGCGCCCGAGGCCTTGCGCGCGCTCGGCCTGCCGGCCACGCTGGAGGCGCTGCGCGCCATCCACCGGCCGGCGCCGGACGTGCCGGCCGAGGCGCTGCAGGAGCGCACCACACCCGCCTGGCGGCGCGTGATCTTCGACGAGCTGCTGGCCCAGCAGCTGTCGCTGGCGCGCGCGCGCGCCGTGCGCGCCGGCCAGCGCGCCCCTGCGCTGCCCGAGGACGCGCTCGCGCGGCGCCTGGTCGAGACGCTGCCGTTCGCGCTCACCGGCGCACAGCAGCGCGTCTGGCGCGAGATCGGCGGCGAGCTGGCGGCCGCGCAGCCGATGAACCGCCTGCTGCAGGGCGACGTCGGCAGCGGCAAGACCGTCATCGCGGCGCTCGCCGCCGCCCAGGCCATCGGCAGCGGCTGGCAGGCGGCGCTCATGGCGCCGACCGAGATCCTGGCCGAGCAGCACCTGCGCAAGCTCGAGCCGTGGCTGGCGCGCGTCGGCGCGCGCATCGCCTGGCTGTCGGGCTCGCTCAGGGAGTCCGACAAGCGGGCGGTGCGCGCCCGCGTGGCCGCCGGCGAGGTCGACCTGCTGATCGGCACCCATGCGCTCATCGAGGACACGGTGGCGTTCGCCCGGCTCGGGCTGGTCATCGTCGACGAGCAGCATCGCTTCGGGGTGGCGCAGCGGCTGGCCCTGCGCGCCCGGCACGAGGGCGCCGCGATGCTGCCGCACCAGTTGATGATGAGCGCCACCCCGATCCCGCGCACGCTGGCGATGTCGTACTACGCCGATCTCGACGTGTCGGTGATCGACGAGCTGCCGCCCGGGCGCAAGCCGGTCACCACCAAGCTGATCTCCGCAGGGCGCCGCGAGCAGGTGATCGCGCGCGTGCGCGCGGCCGCCGCGGCCGGCCGCCAGGCCTACTGGGTGTGCCCGCTGATCGAAGAGAGCGAGACGCTCGACCTGCAGACCGCCATCGAGACGCACGCGGCGCTGCAGGCCGAGCTGGCGCCGTACCGCATCGGCCTGGTGCACGGACGCCTGCCCGCGCCGGACAAGCAGGCGGTGATGAGCGCCTTCTGCGAGGGCCGCCTGCAGGTGCTGGTGGCCACGACCGTGATCGAGGTCGGCGTCGACGTGCCCGCGGCCACGCTGATGATCGTCGAGCATGCCGAGCGCTTCGGGCTGGCGCAGCTGCACCAGCTGCGCGGGCGCGTCGGGCGCGGCGCCGGCGAGAGCACCTGCGTGCTGATGTACCGCCCGCCGCTGTCGGCCGCCGCGCGCGAGCGGCTGAAGACGATGTACGAGAGCGCCGACGGCTTCGAGATCGCGCGCCGCGACCTGGCGCAGCGCGGCCCCGGCGAGTTCCTCGGGGCGCGCCAGTCGGGCGAGGCGCTGCTGCGCTTCGCCGACCTCGAGCGCGACGGCGACCTGCTCGAGGCGGCGCGCCGCCTCGCTGCGCGCATGCTGCGCGAGCAGCCGGACCGGGTGCAGGCGCACCTGCAGCGCTGGCTCGGCGGTCGCGAGGAGTTCCTGCGCGCGTGAGGGCTCCTGCGCGCAGGTCCGGCCCCGCAACGCGCCGGCGCAGCGAGCAGTCCTACGCGGCGTCCAGCAGCCCGGCGTGGCGTGCGAGCGCGTACAGGCCGGCCGCGGCGGAGTCGCCGTCGGCCACGCGGGCGCGCACGCGCAGCCGGTGCAGGGCGTGCGCGTAGCGCGACGAAAGCTCGCTGCGCGCGACCAGGGTCGGCACCAGGTCGTGCGGCGACCACGCCGCGGCGTCGGCCAGCTCGGTGCCGATGAGCAGCCCCGACAGGTAGGCGGGCACCTGGTGCGCGGCCAGGCCCTCGAGCAGGGCCTCGGTGCGCGCGGTGAACAGCAGGTGGGTCAGCGAGCCTGGGTGCGCCGCGGCATGGTCGACGCCCTCGTCGAAGGCGCGCAGCGCATCGGCCTGCCGGGCCGGCGAGTCGTCGGGGTCCGTGCACATGCGCGCCAGCGTCGAGTGGCGGCGCATCAGGGCGTAGATCTCCCCGGTCATGTAGGTACGCAGGGCGACGATGCGCCGCCCGCGCACCTCGACCCAGCGGCTGTGCGTGCCGGGCAGCACGAACAGGCCGTCGCGGTGGCGCAGCGCCCCGAACACCTGGGTCTCGCCGCCGCGCATCAGGTCGGGCGAATCGATCTGGCCGCGCGCCATCACGCCCGGCACGATGCGGAACGGCCGTCCCAGGGCCTCGTCGAAGGCCAGCAGGGCGGCGGCGAGCTGCTCGAAGCCGGCCGGTGCGCGCACGCGCGGCGCCTCGCGCCAGCCCTCGCGGCTGCCGACCATGCCGCAGGCGACCACGGGCAGGCGCGGCCAGGCTTCGAGCCAGTCTGCGCACAGCGCCAGCAGCGCGGCGTGAAAACCGTCCGCGTCCAGGCCCAGCGCGCCGGCGGCCGATTCGCGGCGCGCGAGGATGCGGCCGGCGTCGCCGAGCAGCCAGGCGCGCAACGCGCTCGAGCCCCAGTCGAGCCCGATCAGCCGCGGGGTGCCGGCGGGCTGCGCGGCAGCAGCGTCGCTGCGGGGTGGATCGGCATCCATGGCCCGAGTATGCACCAGGGTGAACAGGCTCTAGGCCGTATTCGCGGCGGGAAATCGCGCAGTTGGTATCATCGTGCAATCCCCATGACCCTCACCGAACTCAAGTACATCGTCGCGGTCGCACGCGAGCGCCACTTCGGGCGCGCGGCGGAAGCGTGCTTCGTGAGCCAGCCGACGCTGTCGGTGGCGATCAAGAAGCTCGAGGAAGAGCTCGGCGTGCAGCTGTTCGAGCGCGGCGGCACCGAGGTCGGCGTGACCGCCATCGGCGAGCAGGTGGTCGAGCAGGCCCAGCACGTGCTGGAGCAGGCCCAGACCATCCGCGAGATCGCCGAGCAGGGCAAGGATCCCCTGGCCGGGCCGCTGCGCGTGGGCATCATCTACACCATCGGCCCCTACCTGCTGCCGCAGCTGGTACGGCGCATGATCGCCGAGGTGCCGCAGATGCCGATGCTGCTGCAGGAGAACTTCACGCTCAAGCTGCTCGAGCTGCTGCGCCAGGGCGACATCGACGTCGCCATCCTGGCCGACCCCTTCCCCGACCACGGCCTGGTCACCCTCGGCGTGTACGACGAGCCGTTCGTGGTGGCGGTGCCCAAGCGCCATCCGTGGGCCCGGCGCCCGGCGGTGCGCTCCACCGAGCTCAAGGAGCAGACCATGCTGCTGCTGGGCAGCGGCCACTGCTTCCGCGACCAGGTGCTCGGCGTGTGCCCCGAGCTGTCGCGCTACTCGGAGTCGAGCGCGGGCATCCAGAGAACCTTCGAGGGCTCGTCGCTGGAGACCATCCGCCACATGGTCGCCTCGGGCATCGGCATCACGGTGCTGCCCTTCACCGCCTGCGCCCGGGGGCGCGACGACGAGCTGCTGCAATACGTCCCTTTCGAGGGGACCCCGCCGCACCGGCGCGTCTCGCTGGCATGGCGCAAGAGCTTCACGCGCACGGCGGCGATCGAGGCGCTGCGCGCGGTGATCCTGCGGCTCGATCTGCCCGGCGTCACCTGGCTGCCGGATGCCGTCCCGACCGCCCACTGAACCGGCATGAGCGAGCCTTCCGGCCATCCGACGATCGAGGACGCCATCGGGCGCACGCCGCTGGTGAGGCTGCGCCGGCTGGCGGGCGAGGACTGCGCTCGGCGCGGCAACGTGGTGCTGGCCAAGCTCGAGGGCAACAACCCGGCCGGCTCGGTCAAGGATCGCCCGGCGCTGTCGATGATCGTGCGCGCCGAGGCGCGCGGCGAGATCCGTCCCGGCGACACGCTGATCGAGGCCACCTCGGGCAACACCGGCATCGCGCTGGCGATGGCGGCGGCCGCGCGCGGCTACCGCATGGTGCTGGTGATGCCAGAGAACCAGTCGCTCGAGCGCCGCCAGGCGATGAAGGCCTACGGCGCCGAGCTGGTGCTGGTGACCCGCGAGCAGGGCATGGAGGGTGCGCGCGACCTGGCCGCGCGCATGCACGAGGAAGGGCGCGGCCACGTGCTCGACCAGTTCGCCAACGACGACAACTGGATCGCGCACTACGAGGGTACCGGCCCCGAGATCTGGGAGGCCACGGGCGGGCGCATCACGCACTTCGTCTCGGCGATGGGCACCACCGGCACCATCACCGGCGTCTCGCGCTGCCTGAAGGAGCGTAATCCGGCCGTCATCGTGATCGGCGCCGAGCCGGCCGAGGGGTCCTCCATCCCCGGCATCCGCAAGTGGCCCGAGGCGTACCGCCCGAAGATCTACCGCCACGCCCGGGTCGACCGGCTCGAATCGGTCACGCAGGCGCAGGCCGAGGCGACGGCGCGCCGCCTCGCCGTCGAGGAGGGCCTGTTCGGTGGCATCTCCTCCGGCGGCGCCTGCGCCATCGCGCTGCGCCTGGCGGCCGAGGTCGAGAACGCGACCATCGTGTTCGTCGTGTGCGACCGCGGCGACCGCTACCTCTCCACCGGGGTGTTTCCCGCCTGAACGGCGCGGTGATCGATGCACGCGCCTCCCTCTTCGCTGCGCAGCATCGCGCTGCTGGTCGGCGCGAGCATCTCCTTCGCGCTGCTCGACAGCATCGCCAAGCACCTCTCGCAGACCCACAACCCGATGCTGGTGGCGTGGGCGCGCTACGTCTTCCACGTGGCGGTGATGGCGGCGGTGTACCTGCCGCGCATGGGCCGCACGCTGGTGCGCACGCGCCGCCCGATGCTGCAGTGCCTGCGCGGCGCCTGCCTCGGCATATCCTCGGTGTGCTTCTTCTCCGGCGTGGCGCTCATGCCGCAGGCCGAGGCCACCGCCATCATGTCGATCGCCCCGATCCTGGTCACCGTGGGCGCCGTGCTGTGGCTCGGCGAGCGCGCCCCGCGCGGCACCTGGTGGTCGCTGGCGGCCAGCTTCGCCGGCGTGCTGCTGATCGTGCGCCCGGGCGGCGCGCTGTTCGGATGGCCGGCGCTGCTGCCGCTGGGGGCCGCCGTGTTCGTCATGGGCTACCAGCTGCTCACCCGCATGCTCACCGGCGTGGACAACGGGCTGGCGACGCTGTTCATCGGCGCGCTGGTGGCTGCGGCGCTGCTGACCGTGCTCGCACCGGCGCGCTGGCAGATGCCGCACGACGGCGTGCAGGCGGCGCTGTTCGTGCTCACCGGCGTGGTGGGCGCCTTCGGGCACCTGCTGCTGGTGCGCGCCTACGAGCACGGCTCGGCTGCGGCGCTGGCGCCGTTCAGCTACACCCATCCGGCCGCCGCGGTGGTCTTCGGCCTGCTCTTCTTCGGGCAGTTCCCCGATGCGGTGTCCATGGCCGGCATTGCGCTCATCGTCGTCACCGGCGTGGTGATGGCCGCGAGCGGCAGGCTGCCGGCCCGCCCGATCGAAGAATGAGAGCGTGTGAATGAACCTACTGCGCGACCTCGGGCCGCTCGCTACGGTTCCTTCACACGTTCTGAGTCGCCCGGTCAGCGCCCGGCGGCGAGCGCCTGCGACAGCTCGTAGACGGCCATCGCGTAGAAGCTCGAGCGGTTGTAGCGGGTGATCACGTAGAAGTTGGGCGCGCCCAGGTAGTAGCTGGTCGGCTCGTCGGCGTTGGGCAGGTCGATGAGGGCCAGGGGCAGGTCGGGGGCCACCGATTCGACGCTGGCGATGCCGTAGCCGGTCAGCTCGCCGATGGTGAAGCGCGGTTCGATGCCGGCGGCCACCAGCGGCGCCAGCCGCTCCTCGCTGTCGAAGCGCATCTGGAAGCGCACCGGCTCGCCGCTGCGCCAGCCGTGCAGGGCGAGGAAGCTCGCCACGCTGCCGATCGCGTCGGCCGGGTTGGACTGCAGGTCGATGCGACCGTCGCCGTCGAGATCGACTGCGTAGCGCCGGATGCTGCCGGGCATGAACTGCGGCAGCCCGACCGCCCCGGCGAACGAGCCGCGCAGCGAGCCCGGATCGATGCCGGACTCGCGCGCATAGAGCAGGTACTGCTCGAGCTCGCCGCGGAAGTAGGGCGCGCGCCGCGGGTAGTCGAAGGCCAGCGTGCTCAGCGCATCGATCACCCGGAAGCCGCCGGTGATGCGGCCGTAGAAGGTCTCGACGCCGATGATCGCGACCACGATCTCGGGCGGCACGCCGTAGCGTGCCGAGGCATAGGCGAGCCAGCCCTCGTTGTCGCGCCAGAAGCGCAGGCCCTCGCGGATGCGCTGCGCGTCGAGGAAGCGCGCGCGATAGGCGCGCCACGAGCGCTTGAAAGTGGGCGGCGCCGGCGCGATCAGCCGCAGCGCGTCGGCGCTGTAGTGCGCCTGCGCGAACACGGCTTGCAGCTCGGCTTCGATGAAGCCGTGCTGCGCGACCATTTCGTCGATGAACGCGTGCACCTCGGGGCGAGCGGCGTAGTCGGCAGATGCCGGAGCGGTCGCGCCGGCGGCGCCGGATGCCAGCGCGGGCGCCGCTGCCCGGCTGCGGCGGGCGCGCTGGCGCGCCTCGGCGTTGCGCGGCGCCAGCGCCGGGGCGAAGGCCAGCAGCACGGCGGCCAGCGCGGCCCGTCGCGCGGCGACGGACCGCGCGACGGGGGCGGAACGTGGATTCAAGGCTTGAACGCTTGGACGGACTTGCGCAAGTGTCGCACGGCCTGGCGATCGGGATCGGCGGTGGCGTAGCGCAGCCGCTCGTAGGCCGCGACGATGCGTCGCGCCTCGGCCAGCTGCGCCGGCTCGAGCGCGCGTCCGATGCGCCCGAGGTAGGCCGATGCGGTCTCGTGCTTCCTGCGTGCCAGCCCGCATGCGGCCAGCCGGTCGCAGAACGCCAGCCACGCGCGTTCGACTGGATCGCGCGGCCGGCGCGGATGCAGCGTCAGCAGCGCCACCGCGCCCAGCAGCACGGCCAGCACGGCGGCCAGCAGCGCGGCGAGCCGCTGCCAGTCGCCGGCGGCGATGCCGATGCGCGACAGCAGGTGCTGCTGGCGGCCGCGGTCGTACGACAGCACCCACTGGTTCCAGGCATTGCCGATCGCATCGAGGTTGAAGCGCAGCCGCTGCAGGAGCGGGCGTGCGGCCTCGGAGAGGTCCCCGGCGTAGCGGTCCGCGCCCAGGCGCAGGCCGCGTTCGATGCGCTGCGGCGCGACGGCGGCGGTCGGGTCCACGCGGACCCAGCCGGCGTCGGCCAGCCACACCTCGGCCCAGGCGTGCGCATCGGCCTGGCGCACCAGCCAGTAGCCGTCGACCGGATTGCGCTCGCCGCCCTGGTAGCCGGTGACCACGCGCGCCGGCACGCCCAGCGCGCGCATCAGCACCACGAAGGCGCCCGCGTAGTGCTCGCAGAACCCGGCCCGGGTGTCGAAGAGGAAATCGTCGACCGCGTCGCGCCCGAGCGGCGGCGGCTCGTGCGTGTAGCGGAAGGGCTGGTCATGGAACAGCCGCAGCGCCCGCTCGACCTGCTGCCGGTCGTCCAGCGGCTCGCCGCGCCAGCGATCGGCCAGCGCCCGCGTGCGCGGATTGAATCCGGCCGGCAGCGCCAGCCAGCTGCGCAGCGACTGCGGCGTTTCGTTCAGGCCGGCGCGAAAGCGGGTGTACGAGACCAGCGCGTGGCGGGTGCGCCCGCCGGACGCGTCGCGGGCCACCAGCTGCAGGTCGGGCCGCAGCTGCGCCGGCGTCTCGTCGCCCGCTTCGATGCGCACGGGCATCTCCAGCGCGAACAGCCAGTTGCGGCCGGTCGGCTCCTGGGTGACGGTGTAGCGTATCGCGGCGCCGGCCGCATCGAGGGGTTCGACGCGCGGCGGCGGCGCGCCCGCCTGCACGAGCGGACGCCACGTCCGCCCGTCGAAGCTGCCGAACACCGGGCCGCGCCAGTACAGCTGCGCGGTCGGGGGCACGGGGCCGTCGAACAGCACCCGGAAGGCGATCTCGTCGGACTCGGACAGCTGCGCGATGTTGCCCGGCGCCATCGACTCGGACAGGCCGGTGCGGGCGCGCTGCGCATCGGCGGGCAGGCCCCACAGCGGGCCGCCGAGCCGCGGGAACAGCACGAAGATCACCGCGGCGATCGGCGCCGCCTGCGCCAGCATGACACCCACGCCGCGCAGGCGCCGGCCGATGGGCGCCTCGTGCCGGCGATACTGCATGGTCACCATCGCGGCGACCAGGCCGTACAGGGCCAGCCCCACCCACGCCGCCGTCGCCATCGACTGCGAATGGAAGAAGGCCGTCAGCAGCAGGAAGAAGCACAGGAAGATGACCACGAACAGGTCGCGGCGCGCGCGCATCTCCATCAGCTTGAGCCCGAGGAACAGCACCAGCAGCGCCACGCCCGGCTCGCGCCCGAGCAGCGTCTGGTAGTGCGCGTAGACCGCCGCGGTGCACGCGATCGCCGCCACCCAGCGCACCGAGGCGCGCGGCAGCCAGCGCCCGGACAGCACCAGGCCGAGGCGCCAGAGGAACAGCACCAGGAAGCCGGCACCGGCCCACCACGGCAGCTGCGCCAGATGCGGCAGGGCCGACAGCAGCACCGGCGCCATCAGGAACAGGGTCTCGCGGCGCTCGCGCTCCCATTGGGCGCCGAGCGTGCCGCCGAGCGCGCGCAGCGAGTAGCGCAGGCCTGCGGCCATTCAGCCGCCCCAGGTGGCGAGCGCCTCGAGGCAGCGCGCCCGGTGCGCCGGCCCGGCGTCGGCCTCGACGGTGCAGCCGGGCAGCACCAGCGCGAAGCGCACGCCCGCCGCGTCGGCATCGAGCACCCAGCGAGTGAGCCGCGCCAGGCGCGCCTCGGCGTGCATCGACGCGGGCAGCTGCGACCACTCGAGCGAGAGCTCGCCCAGCTGCGCGCCGTCGAACTGCTTGGTGAGGAGCTCGTCGGAGGCGCTGCGCGCCATCGCTTTCCAGGCGATCAGCCGCGGGGCGTCGCCGGCCGCATAGGGGCGCACGGCGGCGAGGTCGTCGTGGCCCGGTCCGCGCGCGGTGCCCTCGCCGGCAGCAGCCATGCGCGCCGGGAGCGCGACCGCGGGCGTTTCGGGCTGGGGGTAGACCAGCACGCGCAGCACCGGGTGCCACGGCGCCCAGGCGCGCCACAGGCCGAGCGGCCAGGTAGTGGAGACGGTCAGGCGCGGCACCTGCATCCAGCCGCGCCGCTCGGTGGGCAGCGCGATCGACACCAGCTGCTCGGCCCCGGGAGCGGCGTCGAAATGCTCGGCCTGCGTCATGCCGTGCGCATGCACGCTCAGCGCGTAGCGTTCGAGCCGCGTGGGGTTGCGGGCGATCAGCGTGAACTCGGCGAGCTGGCCGGCGAAGACCGGCTCGGCGCGCCCGGCGTGCAGCGTCAGCGCCGAGAGGTTGCGATAGGTGTGCAGCATGCCGACCGCGGCGAGCGCGACGAGCAGGAAGGTCAGCGCATGGCCGAGCGAGAGCTGGTAGTTGATCGCCGCCAGCAGCATCACCAGCAGCACCACCGCGAACAGCAGGCCGGCGCGCGTCGGCAGCACGAACACGTTGCGCCGCGTGAGCACGTGGTCGCCGGCGTACGGGCCGCGCCGGCGGGACAGCCATCGGGCCAGGCGCTCGCGCGCCCGCGCCGCGGGCGCCGGCGCGACGCCGGCCCGGTGCGGGATCGCGCTCACCGGATCCGCCTGCGCGCAGCCGGGGCCGTCGGCATGCTCACGGCACCGCGACCGCCTCGGTCAGCTTGGCGACCATCTCGGCGCGCGCCCGGTGCGAGACGCTGCCGCCCTTGGCCGGGCGCAGCCGGTGGCCGGCCACCGCGGGCAGCACCGCCTGCACGTCGTCGGGCAGCACGTGGTTGCGCCCGTCGAGCAGCGCCCAGGCGCGCGCGGCGCGCACCAGCGCCAGGCCGGCGCGCGGGCTCAGCCCCTCGGAGAGCGCCGGATCGCGCCGGCTGGAGGTGAGCAGGTTCTGCACGTAGTCGAGCAGCGGCGGCGCGCAGCGGATCTCCTGCACCAGCCGCTGCGCCGCGTCGAGCTCCGCGGCGGTCATCTGCGGCGCCAGGCGATCGAGCATGACCCGCCGGTCCTCGCCCTGCAGCAGGGCGCGCTCGGCCTTGGGGTCGGGGTAACCGAGCCCAATGCACATGAGGAAGCGGTCGAGCTGCGATTCGGGCAGCGGGAAGGTGCCGATCTGGTCCTGCGGGTTCTGCGTGGCGATGACGAAGAAAGGCTCGGGCAGCCGCAGCGCCTTGCCGTCGACCGAGACCTGGCGTTCCTCCATCGCCTCGAGCAGCGCCGACTGCGTCTTGGGCGAGGCGCGGTTGATCTCGTCGGCCAGCAGCACCTGCGAGAACACCGGGCCGGGGTGGAACACGAACTTGGCGCGCTCGCGGTCGAACACCGGCACGCCGATGATATCGGCCGGCAGCAGGTCGTTGGTGAACTGCACCCGCCTGAACTGCAGCCCGAGCGAGATCGACAGGGCATGGGCCAGCGTCGTCTTGCCCACGCCAGGCAGGTCCTCGATCAGCAGGTGGCCGCGCGCCAGCAGGCAGGCGAGCGCGAGCTTGATCTGGGGTTGCTTGCCGACCACGACGGCGCCGACCTGGCCGGCCACCGCCTGGATGCGCTCCAGGCTCATGTCTCTCTGGTTCCCTCTCTGGTTTCCTGGCAGCGGCTCGCACCGCCGGTTCGTGAAGGTTCGCCCGAGTGTAATCGAAGGGGTGGAGGTGTCCGCGTGACCCATTCGCCGGTTTGGACGATCGGCGCCGGGCGCCGATAATTGGCGTATCCCGACGGATCACCGGAGGTCTTCGCCATGTCCGCAGTTCCGCAGAGCGCTTCCCTACCCGAAGCCGGTGCGCCGGTGCTGGTCGTCCGTGACGGCGGCATCGTGCGGCTCACCCTGAACCGGCCGGCGCAGTTCAACGCGCTCTCCGAGGGCCTGATGCAGGCGATCCAGGCCGAGCTGGAGCGCATCGCCGCCGATCCGGCGGCGCGGGTGGTGGTGCTGGGCGCGGCCGGCAAGGCGTTCTGCGCCGGGCACGACCTGCGCGAGATGCGTGCGCAGCCCTCGCTCGAGTACTACCGCGCGCTGTTCGCGCAGTGCGCCCGGATGATGATGACGATCCAGCAGATGCCCCAGCCGGTCATCGCGCGGGTGCAGGGCATCGCCACCGCGGCCGGCTGCCAGCTGGTGGCGATGTGCGACCTGGCCGTGGCCAGCGCCGATGCGCGCTTCGCAGTCTCGGGGGTCAATCTCGGCCTGTTCTGCTCCACGCCGGCGGTGGCGCTGTCGCGCAACCTTTCGCGCAAGCAGGCGTTCGAGATGCTGGTCACGGGCGAATTCATCGACGCGCCGACCGCCGCCGCCCGCGGCCTGGTCAACCGGGTGGTCGCCCAGGAGGCGCTGGATGCCGAGGTCGATCGGCTCGCTGCGCTGGTGTGCGCCAAGCCCTCCGCCGCCATCGCCGCCGGCAAGGGCCTGTTCTATCGCCAGCTCGAGATGGGCATCGACGCGGCCTACCAGCTGGCCGGCCAGACCATGGCCTGCAACATGATGGACGAATCGGCGCTCGAGGGCGTGCAGGCGTTCATCGACAAGCGCCCGCCGAACTGGAAGTGACCACTGCCGGGCAGGTCCCGGGAGGTCTCCGGGCCCGTCATATAATCACAGGCTTTCCCCTTTTCCATCCCATGAGGTACCGATGAAGATCCTCGTCCCGGTCAAGCGGGTGGTCGACTACAACGTGAAGGTCCGCGTCAAGAGCGACCAGAGCGGAGTCGACATCGCCAACGTGAAGATGTCGATGAACCCGTTCGACGAGATCGCGGTCGAGGAAGCGGTGCGCCTGAAGGAGAAGGGCGTGGCCACCGAGATCGTGGCCGTATCGTGCGGGGTGCAGGCGTGCCAGGAGACGCTGCGCACGGCCATGGCGATCGGGGCCGACCGCGGCATCCTGGTGCAGACGGACGTCGAGCTCCAGCCGCTGGCGGTGGCCAAGCTGCTGGCGGCGCTGGCGGCGCGCGAGCAGCCCGGGCTGGTGATCCTGGGCAAGCAGGCGATCGACGACGACGCCAACCAGACCGGCCAGATGCTGGCCGCGCTGCTCGATCGCCCGCAGGCCACGTTCGCCTCGAAGCTGGAGGTGGCCGACGGCAAGGCCAAGGTCACGCGCGAGGTCGACGGGGGCCTGGAGACGATCGCGATCAGCCTGCCGGCGGTGGTGACCACCGACCTGCGGCTGAACGAGCCGCGCTACGTCACGCTGCCCAACATCATGAAGGCCAAGAAGAAGCAGCTCGATGTCGTCAAGCCCGAGGACCTCGGGGTCGACGTCACGCCGCGCCTGAAGACGCTCAAGGTGAGCGAGCCGCCGGGACGCAAGGCCGGCGTGAAGGTGCCCGACGTGGCCACGCTGGTGGCCAAGCTGAAGAACGAAGCGAAAGTGATCTGAGTAAGGGTGAGACCGATGGCAGCTCTGGTACTGGCCGAACACGACAACGCGACACTCAAGCCCAGCACGCTCAACGCCATTGCCGCCGCGGCCAAGGCGGGCGGCGAGGTCACCGTGCTGGTGGCCGGCAGCGGCTGCGCGGCGGTGGCGCAGGCCGCCGCCCAGGCGGCGGGGGTGACGAAGGTGCTGCTGGCCGATGCGCCGCAGCTGGCCGATCAGCTTGCGGAGAACGTGGCCGCGCAGGCGCTCGCGGTGGCCAAGGGCTACACGCACATCCTGGCCCCGGCCACGGCGCACGGCAAGAACGTGGCCCCGCGCATCGCGGCCAAGCTCGATGCGGCGCAGATCTCCGACATCGTCGGGGTAGAGTCGGCCGACACCTTCACGCGCCCGATCTACGCCGGCAACGCCATCGCCACGGTGCAGAGCGCCGACCCGGTGAAGGTGATCACCGTGCGCACCACGGGCTTCGACCCGGTGGCGGCCACCGGAGGCTCGGCGCCGATCGAGAACGTGGCGGCGGTGGCCGATGCGGGCACCTCCAGCTTCGTGGGACGCGAGATCGCCCGGAGCGACCGTCCGGAGCTGACCGCGGCCAAGATCGTGGTCTCGGGCGGGCGCGGCATGGGCAGCGCCGAGAACTTCCACCTGCTCGAGCCGCTGGCCGACAAGCTGGGCGCGGCGCTGGGCGCCTCGCGCGCGGCGGTCGATGCGGGCTACGCGCCCAACGACTGGCAGGTCGGGCAGACCGGCAAGATCGTGGCCCCGCAGCTGTACGTGGCCATCGGCATCTCCGGGGCCATCCAGCACCTGGCCGGCATGAAGGACAGCAAGGTGATCGTGGCCATCAACAAGGACGAGGAGGCCCCCATCTTCGGCGTGGCCGACTACGGCCTGGTGGCCGATCTGTTCACCGCCGTACCGGAGCTGGTCAAGGAACTGGGCTGAGCGAGGCCGCGCGCCGCCTCACTTCCGGGAGAGCATCGCCATGTCGTATCGCGCACCCCTGGCCGACATGCAGTTCGTCCTGCGCTACCTGGCGGGCATCGACCAGGTGGCGGCGCTGCCGGGGTTCGCCGATGCCGGCTTCGACACCGCCCAGGCGGTGCTCGAGGAGTGCGCGAAGTTCAACGAGGGGGTGATCGCCCCGCTCAATCGCGGCGGGGATCTCCAGCCGGCCACGCTGGCGGCCGGCGAGGTCGCCACCAGCCCCGGTTTCCGCGAGGCGTTCCGCCGCTTCGCCGAGGGCGGCTGGCAGGGCCTGCAGCATCCGGTGGAGCTCGGCGGGCAGGGCCTGCCCAAGCTGATCGCCACGCCCTGCATGGAGATGCTCAACGCCGCGAACCTGTCGTTCGCGCTATGTCCGCTGCTCACCGACGGCGCCATCGAGGCGCTGATGGTGGCCGGCTCGCACGCGCAGCAGCAGCGCTTCGTGCCGCGCATGATCTCGGGCGAGTGGACCGGCTCGATGAATCTCACCGAGCCGCAGGCCGGCTCCGACCTGGCGCTGCTGCGCACCCGGGCGGTGGCGCAGCCCGACGGCAGCTACCGCATCTTCGGCCAGAAGATCTTCATCACCTACGGCGAGCACGACATGGCGGACAACATCGTCCACCTGGTGCTCGCGCGCACTCCCGACGCGCCCGAGGGCGTGAAGGGCATCTCCCTCTTCGTCGTGCCCAAGCGCCTGCCCGGCGAGGACGGCGGCGCCGGCCGGCGCAACGACGTCTGGTGCCAGTCGATCGAGCACAAGCTCGGCATCAAGGCCAGCCCCACTGCCGTGCTGCTGTACGGCGACGACAAGGGCGAGGTCGGTCCCGGGGCGATCGGCTACCTGGTGGGCGAGGAGAATCGCGGCCTCGAGTACATGTTCGTGATGATGAACGCGGCGCGCTTCGCCGTGGGCATGCAGGGCGTCGCGTTGTCGGAGCGCGCCTACCAGCAGGCCGTGGCCTACGCCAGGGAGCGCGTGCAGAGCCGCGACGTCGCCGGCTCCAGCGGGCCGGTGACGATCATCCATCACCCCGACGTGCGCCGCATGCTGATGACCATGCGCGCCTGCACCGAGTCGGCGCGTGCGCTCGCCTACGTGGCCGCCGCCGCCAGCGATGCCGGCCACCACGCGTCCGACGAAACCGTGCGCCGCCAGAACATGGCGGTCTACGAGTTCCTGGTGCCGATCGTGAAGGGCTGGTCCACCGAGTTGGCCATCAAGGTCGCCTCGCTCGCCGTGCAGGTGCACGGCGGCATGGGCTTCATCGAGGAGACGGGGGTGGCGCAGCACTACCGCGACGCGCGCATCCTCACCATCTACGAAGGCACCACCGCCATCCAGGCCAACGACCTGGTCGGGCGCAAGACCGTGCGCGACGGCGGCGCGGTGGCGCGCGCGCTGCTCGCGCAGGTGCGCCAGACCGAGGCCGAGCTGGCCGCGCGCGGCGGCGCCGACCTGGCCGCCATCGCCGCCCGGCTGGCCGCCGGCCGCGCGGCGCTCGAGACGGCGGTCGCCTTCGTGCTCGATGCCTTCCGTGCCGACGTGCGTGCCGTCTTCGCCGGCAGCGTGCCCTACCTGAAGCTGGCCGGCATCGTGCTGTCGGGCTGGCAGATGGCGCGCGCCGCGCTGGCTGCCGACTCTCTGCTGAAGGCGGGCGAGGGCGATGCGCGCTTTCTCGCGGCCAAGATCGCCACCGCGCGCTTCCACGCCGATCACCTCATGAGCCAGGCGCCGGGCCTGTGCACGGCGCTCACCGAAGGCGCACCCGGCGCGCTGGCCATGCCCGAAGAGGCGTTCTGACGCGGCCCGGCGCCGCTGTACAACGCACCGCGGCGCCCGTATACTGGATGAACATCCAGCTACCGGGGCGCGCTCATGAGTCTTCCGTCGGCGCCGGTGTGCGGCCGCGGCGCCGCGTCCAACCCGCAGCATCGCTTCGAGGCGGCGCGCCGCGAGCCGTTCGACGACGGCTGGGGCGGCGAGAGCGACCCGCCGCCGGAGCTCGACACGCAGGTCACCGAAGAGCAGGCGCGCTCGCTCATCGTTCGCAACCGCTCGCCCGACCTCCCGTTCGATCTCTCGATCAACCCCTATCGGGGCTGCGAGCACGGCTGCGTCTACTGCTATGCGCGGCCTTACCACGGCCGCCTCGGGCTTTCCAGCGGCCTCGATTTCGAGTCCAGGCTGTACGCCAAGGTCAATGCAGCGGCCGTCCTGCGCGCCGAGCTCGGCGCACGCAGCTACCGCTGCCAGCCGATCAACCTGGGCTCGGCCACCGATCCCTACCAGCCGATCGAGCGCCGCTACCGACTCACGCGCGCGCTGCTCGAGACCATGGCCGCGCACCGCCAGCCTTTCACCATCGTCACCAAGTCCGCCCTGGTCGAGCGCGACATCGACCTGCTCGCCCCGCTCGCGCGCGACGGCCTGGTCGCAGTGTTCCTCTCCCTCACCACGCTCGACGCCGCGCTGGCCCGGCGCTGGGAGCCGCGCGCGGCCGCGCCGTGGCGGCGGCTCGAGGCCATGCGCCGGCTGCGCGAGGCAGGCATCCCCGTCGGCGTGGGCGTGGCGCCGATCGCGCCGTTCCTGAACGAGCCCGAGATCGAGCGGGTGCTCGCCGAGGCGCGCCGGGCCGGTGCGCAGTGCGCCTTCTACTCGGTGCTGCGCCTGCCCTGGGAGGTGCGCGAGCTGTTCGTGCAGTGGCTGGGTGCGCACTACCCCGAGCGGGCGCGCCGCGTGCTTGCGCGCCTGGGCGATATGCGCGGGGCTCCGCCCGGCTGCAGTGCCGGCAGCTCGATGCGCTCGAGCGAGGCGCGCTTCTTCGCCCGCATGAAGGGCGAGGGGCCGTGGGCCGAGCTGGTGCGGCTGCGCTTCGATATGGCCGCGCACAGGCTCGGGCTCGGCACGCACCGCTTCGCGCTGCGCACCGACCTGTTCCGCGTTCCCGGCGACGTGGCGCAGCCCGAGTTGTTCTGAGGGGGCTTCCTCATTCCCGTCTCCTCCCTTCGGCTTCGACTTCGGTGCTTGGCGTGGTCGCGGCAGTCGGCGGGCGGCCAGGCCCCGGGGGTTGCGGGGCTGGGCACGGCGGTCGGTGCTGCGCACCAACTCCCCTCCGCTGCTCGCCTCGGGGTCGTGCGGCGCAACTCGCTTCGCGCGCTGTGCGCGCTCCACTCGGACAAGGCGCCGCAAGAATGAAGCACGAAGCGCGCTGCGCGCGCCGACCCCGAGACTGCGCTGCTCGGCGCCGCACACAGCGCCGCAACCCCCGGGGCCCGGCCGCCCGCCGACTGCCGCTCAGGCACCGTGGATAGTGTTCGGGCCGAAGGCGGAAGCGGTGCTCGCAGCGCAGACGAGTGTGGTGTTCGCAGCAGCGACGGAGCCGACGCTCGCGTGTAACACGGCGTTCGCACGCATCCGCGCGACGCGGGCACCGGGGCCGTTGCCTGCGCAAGCCACCACGGTATCGGCAAAGGCGCGGGCCGCCCGGAGCCGGCGCGCCTGTGCGCCGCCGAGAAGCGCAGCAGCACCGGCGGCGCGCGCAGCGCGCTTCGTGCTTCATTCTCGCGGCGCCCTGTCCGAGCGGAGCTCGCGTAGCGAGCGCAGCGAGTTGCGCCGCGCCAGCCGGTGCTGGAGCATCGCAGGGCACCCCCCGCGCCAGCGGGGGGCAAGCACCGGTGCGCCGGCTCCGGGCGGCCCGCGCCTTTGCCTGCGTAGACCCCTGCATGCGCATGCCACTGGCTGCAGCTCGATTGCCGCCCGGCCCAGCCATCGCTATACTTTAGGGTTTTCCAAGGACAGGCACCAATGGTCGTCATCCGACTGACTCGTGGCGGCGCCAAGAAGCGCCCCTTCTATCACGTCGTCGCAGCGCACAAGCAGAACCGCCGCGACGGCCAGTTCATCGAGCGTCTCGGCTACTACAACCCGATCGCCAGCGCCAACGAAGTGGGGCTGAACCTCGCGGCCGATCGCATCGATCACTGGAAGAAGCAGGGTGCGGCGCTCTCGCCCACGGTCGCGCGCCTGCTCGAAGCCCATGCGCGCCGGCAACCGGCCGCCGAGAACGTGTGAATGAACCTACTGCGCGGCCCGATCTCGTGCCTGCGATGCTCGCCGTACCCTAGTACGGCTGCGCTTCTCGGCACGACCTCGGGCCGCTCGCTACGGTTCATTCGCACGTTCTGAGCGGCGCCGGCCGCTGCTGCCGGTGGCGCAGGAAAGCTCCGCCGAGGCGCCGACCGACGCCGTCGTCGTCGGGCGCATCGCCGGCGCCTGGGGGGTGCGCGGATGGCTGCGCGTCGCCCCGTTCAACGATCCCCGTGACTCCGTCCTGACCGGCCAGCCCCGCTGGTGGCTGCGCCTGCACGGGCGCCTGCAGGCGATGGCCATCGGGGAGGTGCGCGTGCACGGCCGCTCGCTGCTGGCGCGGGCCGACGGCCTGGAAACTCGCGAGCAGGCGCAGGCACTCGAGGGCGCCGAGGTGCTGGTGAGCCGCTCGGCGTTCCCGGCCGCGCAGGCCGGCGAGTTCTACTGGGTCGACCTGATCGGCTGCGCCGTGCGCACCTCGGCCGGCGAGCCGCTCGGCGTGGTCAGCGCCATCGAAGAGTACGGCGCTCACCCGGTGTTGCGGCTCGAGGCGGGCGCCGGCGCGGCGCAGCGCCTGATCCCCTTCGTGCCGCGGCACATCCTCGCTGTCGACCTTCCGGAGCGCTCGATCGTGGCCGACTGGCCGCTGGAATATTGAGGGCGCGCGGGACGATGGCCATGCGCATCGACGCCGTCACGATCTTCCCCGGCATGTTCGAGGCGGTCACCGGTCACGGCATCACGGGGCGCGCACATGCGCGCGGCCTGTGGTCGCTGGCCTGCTGGAATCCGCGCGATTTCACCCACGACCCCTACCGGCGCGTCGACGACCGCCCCTACGGCGGCGGCCCCGGCATGGTCATGCTGCCGCAGCCCCTGGCCGATGCCATCGCCGCCGCGCGCGGCGCCGGCGCCCCGGGCCGGCCGGTGATCGCGCTCTCGCCGCAGGGCCGCCCGCTCGACGACCCGCGCGTGCGCGAGCTGGCGCGCGGTCCCGGCATGGTGCTGGTAGCCGGCCGCTACGAGGCGATCGACCAGCGCCTGATCGACCGCCACGTCGACGAGGAGATCGCCGTCGGCGACTTCGTGGTCTCGGGCGGCGAGCTGCCCGCGATGATGCTCATCGACGCGGTGGTGCGGCAGCTGCCCGGCGCGATGAACGATGCCCGCTCGGCGGCCTGCGACTCCTTCGCTGGCGGCCTGCTCGACTGCCCGCACTACACCCGGCCCGAGGTGTTCGAGGGCATGGCGGTGCCCGAGGTGCTGCTCTCGGGGCACCATGCGCAGATCGAGCGATGGCGCCGGCAGCAGGCGCTCGCGGCCACGCAGCGGCGCCGCCCGGAGCTGATCGCGCGCGCGCGTGCGGCCGGATTGCTGGGCGCCGAGGACGAGCGCCTGCTCTCCGATTTGGCGAACGGTCCGGAAAACCCTTAGAATACGCGGTTTTCCATCCTCTGCCCGGCGCAAGCCCGGTCGATGTCCGCTGCGGCCGCTGCGCCGCGGGGCAGGTCCGGAGCACTCCAGCACACGGTCCGGCGCACGATGGTCCCAGGAGCCCTCATGGATCTGATCCGCCAACTCGAGCAGGAAGAGATTTCCCGCCTCGGCAAGAGCATCCCCGACTTCGCGCCCGGCGACACGGTCATCGTGAACGTGAACGTGGTCGAAGGCACCCGCAAGCGCGTGCAGGCCTACGAAGGGGTGGTCATCGCGCGGCGCAACCGCGGCCTGAACTCCTCGTTCATCGTGCGCAAGATCTCCTCGGGCGAGGGCGTCGAGCGCACCTTCCAGCTCTATTCCCCGCTGATCGCCGGCATCGAGGTGAAGCGCCGCGGCGACGTGCGCCGGGCCAAGCTCTACTACCTGCGCAATCGCTCCGGCAAGTCGGCGCGCATCCGCGAGAAGCTGCCCGGCAAATCGGTGCGCGAAGCCGGCGGCCAGGCGTAGGCGGCCGCTGCACCGTACGCCGGCCGGCTTGCGTGCCGGCCGGCTCGTGCACCAGGCAGGCTCGTATATCAGGCGGGCCGGTACATCTGGCGACCTCCCGCCGTACCTGGAGTAGCGGCGCAGGCCGGCAGGCGAGCGGCCCCTCGGGATACCCGCCGTCTTTGGTATCTTGAGGGCCCATGCCGACCGATCCCGCCGCCGTCCCTCCGGGCGTGCCGCCGCCGTCCACCGTCGATGCGGACCGCTCGGTGCGCCTGGCCCGCTTCGATCCGCGCTTCGATCCCCACCAGATGCCGATCGTCGCCGCCGACGAGTCGCTGCCCGCAGTGCTGCCGGAGCGGCTGAGCCCCGATGCGCTGCGCCGACGCTTCGCGCAGCCGCCGCCCTGGCAGCCGGAGCAGCTCGACGACCGCTTCCGCTTCCATCGCGGTGACCCGCGCGCGGCCGCGGTGCTGGTGCCGATCGTGACGCATTCCGCGGGCACCACGGTGCTGCTCACGCAGCGCACCTTCACCCTGCGCGACCACTCCGGCCAGGTGGCCTTCCCGGGCGGGCGCATCGAGCCCGGCGACGCTTCGCCGACGGCCGCCGCGCTGCGCGAGGCGCAGGAGGAGGTCGGGCTCGCGCCGCAGGGCGTCGAGGTGATCGGGCAGCTCCCCGAATACCTCACCGGGACCGGCTTCCGGGTCACGCCGGTGGTCGCCCTGGTGGTGCCCGGCTTCGTGCTGCGGCCCGATCCGGGTGAGGTGGCCCAGGTGTTCGAAGTGCCGCTGGCCTTCCTGATGGACCCGCGCCACCACCAGCGCCGGCGCGTGCTGCTCGACAGCGGCGAGCGCACCTTCTTCGCCATGCCGTACCGGCCACCGGGCGCGTCCGAGGAGCATTTCATCTGGGGCGCCACGGCGGCGATGCTGCGCAACCTGTATCGTCTGCTGATGGCCTGAGCCGCTTCTTCGCCGAGATGGGATTCATCGCACTGATCTTCGCGCTCATGGTGGAGCAGGGCCGGCCCCTGCCGGGCGACAACTACGTCCACCGCTGGGCGAGCGCCTTCGCCGACCTGGTGCGCGGCGCGAGCGATGCCGGCGAGCGCCAGCACGGCGTGTTCGGCTGGTTCTTCGTCGTGGGCTGCGCACTGGCCGGCGTGGTCGTGCTCGAATGGCTCGCCACGCTGCTGCATCCGGTGGCGCTGTTCGTGTTCCACGTGCTGGTGCTCTACCTCACCGTGGGGTTTCGCCAGTTCAGCCACGCCTTCACGCAGATCCAGCTCGCGCTGGCCGCCGACGATGCCGACGACGCGCGCCGCGTGCTCGAGCGCTGGCTGAGGAACAGCGATCCCGACGAGGATGCCGATCGCCCGCGGCGCGAAGCGCCGGTGGCCGAGATCTGCCGCCAGGCGATCGCCCACGCGCTGGTGGCGGCGCACCGCCACGTGTTCGGCCCCCTGTTCTGGTACATCCTGCTGCCCGGAGCCGTCGGGCCGGTGCTGTACCGCTTCGCCGAGCTGCTGGCGCGGCGCTGGGGGGGCACGGTGGCCGAAGGCGCCGCGCGCGTCGCGGAGCCCTATGGAGCCTTCGCGCGCCGGGCCTATCGCGCGATCGACTGGCTGCCGGCGCGGCTGTCGGCCGCCGGTTTCGCGATCGTCGGCAACTTCGAGGATGCCGTGTACTGCTGGCGCGGCGCGGTGGCCGCCGGCACCGCCGGCGACCAGCGTGCGCTGCTGCTCGCCTCGGGCGGCGGCGCGCTCGGGCTGCGCATCGCCGAGCCCGCCCTCGAGGCGCGCTGGGCGGCCGGCGAGCAGGGCTTCGAGTGGCAGGGCAGCGAACCCGACGCGGCCGGCCTGCGCAGCGCGGTGGGGCTGGTGTGGCGCTCGGTCATCCTGTGGATCGGCCTGTTCGCGATGCTGACCGTCGCGACCTGGCTCGGCCGCTGAAGGCCGGCGCCGCGGCCATCCACGCCGCGGCGTCCTGGCCTCCCCCGCCGCGGCGCCCGGACCCCCTCCTGTGCCGCGGCGCCGGACCCTCTCCTAGGCTTCCGCCTCTTCTCCGATCTGCACGAACAGCCGGTGCCGCGTCGCATCGATGGCCGCATCCGCGACCGCCGCGCGGATCGCGCAGTCGGGCTCGTCGCGGTGGCGGCAGTCGTTGAAGCGGCAGCGCCCGAGCAGCGGGACGAACTCGCGCATGGCGTGCACGCGCTGCCAGTCGGAGACGTGCGCCAGCCCGAAGCTCTGGAAGCCGGGCGTATCGATGAGGCGTGCATCGGGCGCGACCGCGGCCGGCAGCTCGAACATCCTGCTGAAGGTGGTGGTGTGGCGTCCGCTCGAGAGCGCGGCCGAGATCGCCTGCGTGCGCTGGTCCGCATCGGGCACCAGCGCATTGACCAGCGTCGACTTGCCCATGCCCGACTGGCCGAGCAGCACGGTGGTGCGTCCGGCCAGCCATGCGCCCAGCGTCGCGCACGCGTGCGCCGCGTCGGCGCCCGCGGCGAGGTCGAACAGCCGGTAGCCGAGCCCGCGGTAGAGCGCCACGCGCGGCTCGATCGCGCGGCGCGCCTCCGCGCGGTCGCACTTGTTGACGAGCAGCGCCGCCGCGATGCCCGCGGTCTCGAGCGCGATCAGCACGCGCATCAGCAGCGCCTCGGAGAACGGCGGCTCGCCGGCGATGACGACGCCGGCCTGCTCGACGTTGGCCGCCAGCAGCTTGCGGCGCCGGTGGTCGCTGCGCTGGAGCAGGCTGCGCCGCGGCTGCAGCGATTCGATCACTGCCTGGTCGGCGCCGAGCAGGCGCACCCGCACCTCGTCGCCGACGCACAGGTCGTTGCGCCGGGCGCGCGTGACGGCCACTCGCTCGCCCCAGGCGCCGGTGCGCGACCGGACCACGAGCCGGTGCCCGAAGGCGGCGACGACCCGCGCCTCCTCGAGCGCGCCGGCCGCAGCCCTGGGACGTGTCAACACGCCCTAGTTGCCGCCGCGGCCGAAGACCGCATCGGCCTTGGCCGCGCAGATGAAGTCGTTCTCGGAGATGCCGCCTACCGAGTGGGTGCTGAAACGCACGGTGCAGCGGTTGTAGCTCACCAGCAGGTCGGGATGGTGGTCCTCGCCATGCACCATCCACGCCAGCGCGTTCACGAAGGCGATGGTGTCGTAGTAGTCGCGAAACGCGTAGCTGCGCTCGAGCGCGCCGTCGCGCAGGCTCCAGCCCGCGAGCTCGGTGAGCTGCGCTTCGATTTCGGTGGCGCCGTAGGCGCGTTCGGATTCCATGGCACGCGATTTGCGCGCCAGCAGCTGCGCGCGCGGGATCGGGGCTCTCATCGGTTGTCTCTTGCGGTGTGTCTCGTCGGGTCCGGTCCTCAGGCCGCCACGGCGCCGCCGCGATCGCCGGCCAGCCCGAGCAGCCGGTCGATGCGCTGCGAGGCGGGCGGGTGCGAATCGTAGAATGCGGAGTGGACCGGGTCGGGGGTGAGCGTCGAGGCATTGTCCTCGTAGAGCTTGACCAGCGCGCTGACGAGGTCCTGCGCGCGGGCATGGCTCGCCGCGAAGGCGTCGGCCTGGAATTCGTGGCGCCGCGACATCCAGCTCGCCAGGGGATGCAGCAGGAAGGTGAACACCGGCAGCACGAGGAGGAACAGCACCAGCGCCGAGGCCTCGAACTCGCCGGCCGAAGGCGTCACCCCCAGCCCCTGGTAGAACCAGCCCTGGCGCGACAGCCAGCCGAGCAGCCACAGCCCGGCCAGGCTCGCGGCGAACATGGTGGCGATGCGCACCAGCACGTGGCGGTGCACGTAGTGGCCGAGCTCGTGAGCGAGCACCGCCTCGATCTCGTCGGGCTGCAGGCGCGCGAGCAGGGTATCGAAGAACACGATGCGCTTGCTGCGGCCCAGCCCGGTGAAGTAGGCGTTGCCGTGCGCCGAGCGGCGGCTGCCGTCCATCACGAACAGGCCCTTGGCGGCGAACCCGCAGCGTGCGAGCAGCCCTTCGACGCGCTGGCGCACCGCGCCGTCGGCGAGCGGCTCGAAGCGGTTGAACATCGGCGCGATGACGCTCGGGTAGAGCACCAGCACGGCCAGGTTGAACGCCACCCACGCACCCCACGCCCACAGCCACCACAGGGGGCCGGCGCTGCGCATCAGCCACAGCACCAGCGCGAGCAGCGGCATGCCGAGCACGGCGGCGAGCGCCGCGGCCTTGAGCGTGTCGGTGACGAACAGCCGCAGCGTCATCCGGTTGAAGCCGAAGCGCTGCTCGAGCCTGAACTGGCGGTACCACTCGATCGGCAGCTCGGCGAGGGCGCCGATGGCGACCACGATGGCAACGAACAGCAGGCTGCGCACGAACTCCGCTGCGGGCAGCGCCTGAGCGAGCGCGCCGAGCAGCCACTGCAGCCCGCCGAACAGGGTGAACCCGAGCAGCACCACCGCGCCGAGCAGCGCCTCGACCATGCCCAGGCGTGCGCGCGCGATGGTGTAGTCGGCGGCCCGGCGATGCGCCTGCATGCCGATGCGCGCGGCGAACTCGGCGGGCACTTCGTTGCGATGCCGCGCCACGTGGCGGATCTGGCGCGTGGCCAGCCACATGCGCACGGCCACCGATGCGAGCAGCGCCGCTGCGAAGACCGACGTGAAGACGAGGGCAGTCAAGGGAATCGCTGTGCGAGAATCGCAACCGGAGAAAAAAATTATGTCACAGGCCCCGATCCCACCCGAGAGTTCCGAAGCCGCCCATGGGTCGCCCGTGCGACGCTCCCCTGACGAGTCGCTGCTGGTGTGGGTCGACATGGAGATGACCGGCCTGAACCCGATCGTCGATCGCATCATCGAGGTGGCCATGGTGGTCACCGACGAGGCGCTGAACGTGATCGCGCATAGCGAGGCGTTCGCGATCCGTCAGCCGGCCTCGGTGCTCGAGGCGATGGACCAGTGGAACCGCGCCACGCACGGGCGTTCGGGGCTCGTCGAGCGCGTGCTCGCTTCGTCCTGGACCGAGGCCACCGCCGAGCAGGCGCTGCTGGAGTTCCTCGCACCGCTGGTGCCGCCGGGCAAGTCGCCGATGTGCGGCAACTCGATCTGCCAGGACCGGCGCTTCATGGCGCGCTACATGCCGCGCCTCGAGGCGTACTTCCACTACCGCAACCTCGACGTGAGCACGCTCAAGGAGCTGTGCCGGCGCTGGCGGCCCGAGGTGGCGCGCGCCTTCGTCAAGCGCAGCGCCCACACCGCCATGGCCGACATCACCGAGTCGATCGACGAGCTGCGCCACTACCGCGATCACTTCCTGCTGCTCGAGCGCGGTCCCGCCTAGGAGCCTGTTCACGCTACGATCGCAGTGTGAACAGGCCCTGATCGCGCCATGCGCGCGCGAGGATGGCCGCCAGCCCGAGCGAGGCGAGGACCAGGCTCAGGCCGGAGGCGATCCACAGGCCGCGCGGCCCGCCGACTACCTCCGCCCACGGGCTGCCCGGGGCGCCGACCACGAAGGCGAGCCACCATCCGCCGCCCAGCCCGATGCCCCACAGGCTGGCCAGATAGACCAGCATCGGCAGGGTCGTGATGCGGTGCGCGCGCAGCACGAAGGCGCACATCGTCTGCGCCGCATCGAAGACCTGGTACAGCGCAACCAGCCCGACCAGCGGGGCGGCGGTGGCGATCACCGCCGCGTCGGTGCTGTAGAGGCCGGCCAGCGGCTCGCGCGCCACCCACAGCACGCCGCCGGTGGCCAGCGCGCAGCCGAGCGCGATGCGCAGCCCCGCCCAGGTCCGCGCGCGCGCCTCCGCGGGGCGCGCAGCGCCGAGCGACTGCGCCACCAGGACGCTGGTCGCCGTGGCCAGCGCCAGCGGCAGCATATACACCAGCGCGGCCAGGTTGGAGGCGATCTGGTGGCCGGCGGCGGTCGTCGCGCCGAGCCGCGCCACGAACAGCGCCATGAAGGTGAACGAGGTGACCTCCACCAGGTAGCTCGCGCCGATCGGCAGCCCGAGCGCGAGCAGCGCGCGCAGCCGCGCGCCGTCGGGGCGGCCGAGGGCGCCGCCGCCGACCACGCCGAGCCGCCGGTACAGGGGCTCGATGCGCAGGGCGACGAGCGACAGCAGCACCGACAGCCAGGCGGCGAGCGCCGTGGCCACGCCGCAGCCGGCGCCGCCCATCGCGGGCACGACGACGGTCTCGCCGGCACGCCAGCCGTCCATGAAGAGCGCGTTCAGCGGCAGCTTCAGCGCCACGCCGGCGAGGTTGATCAGCATCACCGCCTTGGGCCGCGCGACGGCGTTGGCGAGCGACTGGAAGACGCGGAACAGCAGGGCCGCGGGCAGCCCCGCGGCCACCGCCCACAGGTAGGCGCGCGCCATCGCCGCCACTTCCGGCGGCGGGCTGCTCAGGCCCAGCCACAGATCGCTCCAGGCGAGCGCGGCGCATCCCGGCACCGCCAGCATGAAGGCCAGCCACACCGCCTGGCGCGCCTCGAGCCCGATCTGGTCGTGGCGCTGCGCGCCGTAGTGCTGCGCGGCGATGGGGCCCAGGGCCACCAGCACACCCATCAGGCCGATGTAGATGCTGATGTAGATGCTGGCGCCCAGGCCGACCGCCGCGATGTCGACGGCCGAGCGGTGCCCGGCCATGACGGTGTCGATCACCCCGTTGAGCATCACGGCCAGCTGGCCGATGAACACCGGCCAGGCGAGCGCCAGGATCTCGCGCTCGCGTGCGGGCGCCCGCGGCGCGGGCCGGTCGGCGCTCACCCCGGCGCGGCGCCCGGCTGCGCGCGCCGGTAGAGGCGGAAGCGCTCGTCGCGGTCGCTGCGCCGCCGGCCGTCCCACACCGGCGTCCAGCCCGGCATGGGGCCGGCATCGGCTTGCGCCAGCGAGCCGGTGTCCTCGAGCAGCAGCCAGTCGCAGCGTTCACCGCGTGCGGCCGGCCGCAGGTGCGCGAAGTAATAGAAGCTCGCGCGCGGGGCCGCCGAGAGGTCGTCGGAGGCGACGCACTCGCCCCGCTTGCCGCCGGCGGCGGCGAATGCGTCCACGAACCGCAGGGCCACCTCGCGGTAGGTGTTGCGGTCGTTGAACACCGGCAGCCACAGCGTCATCAGCAGCAGCCACGCCAGCACCACGCCGCCGCACGACAGGGCCATGGCGCGCCAGATCATGCGCGGCTGGCGCGAGATGCGCCAGCGCACCAGCAGCAGCCAGCCCAGCGTGGCCAGCGCGGCCAGCAGGCCCAGCGCGGTGGCCGTCGCCGACCACTGGGGCACGAAGCCGGGCGAGAACTGCCCGGCGCGAAACGCCATGCGCGGCGGGTAGCCGGTCATCAGCGCGATCCAGTAGCCCCAGATCACCAGGGCGAACAGCGTGAAGCTGATCACCGCGAACCAGTCGATGAGGCTCACGATGCCGCGCCGCAGGGTCGGCATGCCCACTGCGGCGAGCATCGCCAGCGGCACCGTCGCCGGCAGCAGCCAGCTTTCCGCGCCCTGGGGCGCGGCGAGCACCGGCAGAGCCATCGCGCCGGCGGTGAGCAGCGGCAGCGCCACCGCCGGTTCGCTCCAGCGGCCGCGCCAGCGATAGACCGCCCACAGCGCCACCGGCCAGGCGGGCCAGTAGAACCACGGCACCGTGCGCGCGAGATACGACAGCGAGGCGCCGCTCGGGCCGGAGAGCGACTCGACGTTCCAGGCCGCCCACTGCGCCAGGTGCACCTGCCCGGATTCGCCGGCGGCCGCCAGCAGCAGGGGCCAGGGCAGCGCGCCGGCGACGGCTGCCGCCACCGCCGGCACCAGCATGCGCCGGGCCACCAGTCGCCAGTCACGGCAGGCGATCGGCAGCACGACCAGCACCCCCAGCAGCGCCAGCGCCGTGCCGGCACCATGGGTGAGCAGGCTGGCGGCGATCGCGGCCCCGGCGATGATGCCGCCCGAGAGCGGGCGCTCGAGCGCGCGCGCGCAGCCGAACAGGAAGGCGGCGATCCACGCCACCTGCGCCGGCTCGGCGGTGGTCTCGTGCATGCGCACCAGCAGGCCGAAGGTGGCCATCAGCAGCAGCAGCCCCGAATCGGCGATGGCGCGGCCGTAGTCGGTCTGCGAGGCAGAGGCGCCGAAGGGGTCCGAGGGCTGCACGCCCGAGCGGCGCGCCAGCGCGTAGGTGGTGTACCAGGCGAGCACCAGCAGCAGCGTGAGCGTGGCCAAGACAGCGAACTGCACCCCGCCGTGCTCGCCCAGCAGCGGCGCGGCCAGGCGCCCGACCAGCGCGTCGATCCAGAACGGCAGCGGCCCCTCGTCGACCACCGGCAGCCCTGCGATGTTCGGCGCCAGCCAGTCGTGCGCGCCGCCGCGCATCATGGTGAGCGCGATGCCGAAGCCAGCGGCGTCGAGCGTGCGCCAGGGGTCACGACCGGGAAAGCCGGGCAGGGTGTAGAGCGCGCACAGCAGCAGCAGGCCCCACCGCGGCAGCTTGCCCGCTTCCAGATCGGTGACGATGAACGGTCGCATCGGACGGGGTGCCGGATGGAAAAAAGGCAGCTCGCGCTGCCTTTCCGGATAGGGGGAACCGGCCCTCGGAGTCTGCCGGACTCCCGCCGGCCCGGATCACTTGGCCGAGCGGGCGAACTTCTGGCGGAACTTCTCGACCCGGCCCGTCTCGATGATGCGCTGCTGCGCGCCGGTGTAGAAGGGGTGGGATTCGGAGGTGACGTCGAGCTTGAACAACGGGTATTCCTTGCCGTCGTCCATCTTGACCTTCTCGCGCGTGGCGACCGTGGAGCGGGTGACGAACTTGAAGCCGCTCGCCATGTCCATGAACACCACTTCGCGATAGTCGGGGTGGATGCCTTCTTTCATGTTCGGATCTCCGGGTACCGCAAAGCCCGCTGCTGCGAAAACCTTGAATTATAACCTTTGTCCGCTGCACCGGGCAAGGCCTGCCGCCAGGCAGCGCCGGTGCGGCCGGCGGCCTCAGCTGCCGCGGCGCATCATCTCGAAGAATTCCTGGTTGCTCTTGGTCTGGCGCACCTTGTCGAGCAGGAACTCCATCGCCTCCAGCTCGTCCATGTCGTGCAGGAGCTTCCTCAGGATCCAGATCTTCTGCAGCACCTCGGCCTTGATCAGCAGCTCCTCGCGCCGCGTGCCGGAGCGGTTGATGTCGATCGCCGGGTAGACGCGCTTCTCCATCATCCGGCGATTGAGGTGCAGCTCCATGTTGCCGGTGCCCTTGAACTCCTCGTAGATCACCTCGTCCATGCGGCTGCCGGTATCGATGAGCGCGGTGGCGATGATGGTGAGCGAGCCGCCTTCCTCGATGTTGCGTGCCGCGCCGAAGAAGCGCTTGGGACGCTGCAGCGCGTTGGCGTCGACGCCGCCGGTGAGCACCTTGCCCGAGGCCGGCACCACGGTGTTGTAGGCGCGCGCCAGGCGCGTGATCGAGTCGAGCAGGATGACCACGTCCTTCTTGTGCTCGACCAGCCGCTTGGCCTTCTCGATCACCATCTCGGCCACCTGCACGTGGCGCGTGGCCGGTTCGTCGAAGGTGGAGGCGACCACCTCGCCGCGCACCGAGCGGGTCATCTCGGTGACCTCCTCGGGGCGCTCGTCGATGAGCAGCACGATCAGCACCACGTCGGGGTGGTTGGCGGTGATCGCGTGCGCCATGTGCTGCATCAGCACCGTCTTGCCGGCCTTGGGCGGCGCCACGATCAGGCCGCGCTGGCCCTTGCCGATGGGCGCGATCATGTCGATGATGCGCCCGGTGATGTTCTCCTCGGCGCGGATGTCGCGCTCGAGCACCATCGGCTTGTTCGGGTGCAGCGGCGTGAGGTTCTCGAACAGGATCTTGTTCTTGCTCGCCTCGGGCGGCTCGCCGTTGATCTTGTCGACCTTCACCAGCGCGAAGTAGCGCTCGCCCTCCTTGGGCGTGCGCACCTCGCCCTCGATGGAGTCGCCGGTGTGCAGGTTGAAGCGACGGATCTGCGACGGCGAGATGTAGATGTCGTCGGTGCTCGCCAGGTAGGAAGTCTCGGGCGAGCGCAGGAAGCCGAAGCCGTCGGGCAGCACCTCCAGGCAGCCGTCGCCGAAGATGGTCTCGCCGGTCTTGGCCTTGCGCTTGAGGATCGCGAACATCAGCTCCTGCTTGCGCATGCGCTGAGGGTTCTCGATTTCCAGGCCGGTGGCCATCTCGATCAGCTGCGAGACGTGCAGCGATTTGAGTTCGGACAGGTGCATCGACTGTTTCTCCCCGCGGGGACTGTGCCGGGAATGGACGGAATGGAGAGGCGCTGCGGCTGACGGGCCGCGAGGCGTTCGGATCGGGGTTCGGGCGGGTCGGGCCCGTGGACGGCGGGGGCGGTCAGGCGGCGGGTGGCCCCTTTCCGCCCCGGCGTCAGCCGCCGGAGGCCGGAAGACCCGCGTGCAACAGCTGCACGGGCCTTCGAGCGGCTGGAAGCTTACAACGAATCAGAGATGGCTGTCCAGAAAGAGCGTCAGCTGCGACTTCGACAGCGCGCCCACCTTGGTCGCGACCACCGCACCGTTGCGAAACAGCATCAGCGTCGGGATGCCGCGGATGCCGTACTTCGCCGGCACCGACTGGTTCTCGTCGACGTTCACCTTGGCCACCTGCACCTTGCCGCCGTAATCGCGCGAGACCTCGTCGAGGATCGGCGCGATCATCTTGCACGGGCCGCACCATTCGGCCCAGAAGTCGACGAGCACCGGCTCGTCCGCCTTCAGGACGTCCTGCTCGAACGAGGTGTCGGAAACATGCTTGATGGTCATTTCGGCTCCTGTGCCATGGCTGCCACTGCTTCCGGCAAACATAGCACAGCGGCGGGCCGCGACCGTGCGGGCGGCGCGGCTGATAGAATCGGCGCGGGCGGGCCCCCCCGCAGTGCGGCGTGGTCAACCTGGTCAGGTCCGGAAGGAAGCAGCCACAGCCATTCCCCGCACGTGCCGGGGTCCCGGCTCGCCCACTTCCGGATGCCGCCGCCGCTCCACCGCTGCTCTCCGATGACATGACCCATCAGGCGCTCGCCCGCAAATGGCGGCCGCGCGACTTCCAGTCGCTGGTCGGCCAGGATCACGTCGTGCGCGCGCTCTCGCATGCGCTCGAGAGCGGGCGGCTGCACCACGCCTACCTGTTCACCGGCACCCGCGGGGTGGGCAAGACCACCCTCGCGCGCATCCTCGCCAAGGCGCTCAACTGCGAGACCGGCGTGAGCGCGCGTCCGTGCGGCGCGTGCGCGGCCTGCACCGGCATCGACGCCGGGCGCTTCGTCGACTGCATCGAGCTCGACGCGGCCTCCAACCGCGGCGTCGACGAGATGACCCAGCTGCTCGAGAACGCCGTGTACGCGCCCACGGCCGGCCGCTACAAGGTCTACGTGATCGACGAAGTGCACATGCTCTCGACGCATGCGTTCAACGCCATGCTCAAGACGCTGGAGGAGCCCCCGCCGCACGTGGTGTTCGTGCTGGCCACCACCGATCCGCAGCGCGTGCCGGTCACGGTGCTCTCGCGCTGCCTCCAGTTCAACCTGAAGAACATGCCGCCGGCGGCCATCGCCGCGCACCTGGCCAGGGTGCTCGGCGCCGAGGCGGTGGCGTTCGATGCCGGGGCGCTCGATCGCATCGCGCGCGCGGCCGCCGGCAGCATGCGCGACGCGCTGTCGCTGCTCGACCAGGCCATCGCCTTCGGCGGCGGCGAGGTGCGCGAGCCCGCGGTGCGCGAGATGCTCGGCGTGGTCGACGGCGCCTGGCTCGAGAGCATCCTCGATGCGCTGGTGGCCGGCGACGGCCGCGCGCTGGTCGAGCTGGCCGACGCCATGCTGGCCGGCAACGTGCCGTTCGAGCGTACGCTGGCCGACCTCGCCGCGCTGCTGGCGCGCATCGCGCTGGCGCAGGCCGGCGCGCTCGGCGACGCCGACGACCCGCAGACGCTCGAGCGCCTGGCGGCGGCTATTTCCGCCGAGGACCTGCAGGTCTGGTACCAGATCGTGATCCACGGCGCGCGCGACCTGCCGCTGGCCCCCGACGCCCATACCGGCTTCACCATGGTGCTGCTGCGCCTGCTCGCGTTTCGCGCCGACGACGGCGGGCCGGCCGCTGCCGCGCGTCCTCCGAGGCGGCCGGCCGCCGCCGCGCGTTCGCCGGCCGTATCGCCCCCTTCGGCTGCGCTGCGCGCCGCGATGCCCGTACGCGCCGCGAGCGCGCAGGGGGCCGCCGCGGATGCCGCGTCCGGGTCGCCGGCCTCGCGCCCGGCGGCCGCCGGCGGGGCCGGCGACGGGACCATCGGTGGGGCCGATGCCGCGACCGGCGGCACCCCCGCCCCCGCTTTCGACGGCGACTGGCCGGCGCTGGCCGCGCGCCTGCGGCTGGGCGGCTTCGTGCAGCAGTTCATGCACCAGAGCGAGCTGATCGAGGCCGACGGCCTGCGCCTGCGGGTGCGGGTGCCCATCCGCCCGCTCGCCGAAGCCGCCACGGTCGGGCGGGTGCGCGAGGCGTTGGCCGCGCACTTCGGGGCGCCGGTGCGCCTGGAGGTCGAGGTCGGCCAGGTGCAGGGGGCCACCGCCGCGGCGGCATCGGCGCGCGAGCGCGCCGAACGCCAGGCGCAGGCGCAGGCGGCGATCGAGGCCGATCCGTTCGTGCGCACGCTGATCGAGGATTTCGACGGCTCGATCGTGCCCGGCTCGGTGCGGCCCGTCGAGAATCGTGAAACTTCCGGAGATGCACGATGATGAAAGGACAACTGGCGGGCCTGATGAAGCAGGCCCAGCAGATGCAGGACAACATGAAGAAGATGCAGGAGCAGCTGGCCCATGTGGAGGTCGAGGGCCAGGCGGGCGCCGGCCTGGTCAAGGTCACGGTCACCTGTCGCAACGACGTCAAGCGCGTCGTCATCGACCCGAGCCTGCTCGCCGACGACAAGGACATGCTCGAAGACCTGGTCGTGGCCGCGGTCAACGACGCCCTGCGCCGCGCCGAGCAGACCGCCGCCGAGAAGATGGGTTCGCTCACCGCCGGCCTGCCGATGCCGCCCGGCTTCAAGCTGCCCTTCTGATCCACGATGAAGGCGCCTGCCCCACTGGAGGCGCTCACCGCGGCGTTCAAGCGGCTGCCGGGCGTCGGCACGAAGACCGCGCAGCGCTACGCCTACCACCTGCTGCAGCACGACCGCGAGGGCGCGGTGCTGCTTGCGCGCGCCCTCGCCGAGGCCGGCGAGCGCATCCGCCATTGCGCGCGCTGCAACACCTTCACCGAGCTCGAGGTGTGCGAGACCTGCTCCTCGCCGCGGCGCGATCCGGCCCTGCTGTGCGTGGTCGAGACCCCGGCCGACCAGCTCACCATCGAGCACACCCTCAGCTATCGCGGCCTGTACTTCGTGCTGATGGGCAGGCTCTCGCCGCTCGACGGCATCGGACCCCGGCAGATCGGGCTCGACCGCCTGCTCGCGCGGGCCTCCGACGGCGTGGTGCGCGAGGTGATCCTGGCGACCAACTTCACCCAGGAGGGCGAGGCCACCGCGCACTACATCGGCGGGATGCTGCGCGCACGCGGCCTGCGCGTGACCCGCCTGGCGCGCGGCGTGCCGGTCGGCAGCGAGCTCGAGTACGTCGACCCGAGCACGATTGCGCAGGCGCTGCGCGACCGGCGCACGGTGAGCGAGGATGGCGATGCGTGAGGCGGGTGCCGCTCACGATCCGGGCGCCGCTCACGATCCCCAGGCGGCGTCGAATTCGGCGCGGGCGCGCTGCAGCTCGCGCCACGTGGTGCTGACCTCCTGGTGATGCGGGGCGGTCTCCAGCACGCGCCGGTGCACGGCCTCCAGGTAGGCTGCGCGCAGGCCGTAGAAGAGAATGTGCAGCCAGCGGGTCATGGCGTTGCTCCGGGTGCCTCGTTGAGAACGATTCTGCGATCGCGCCGATCGTGCCGGCAGGAACTCGATCACTCCGCCGCACCCGGCGCCGCGGCCGTTGCGCGCGATTGCGAACGAATGCCTGTCGGAAGTTTTTCCACTGCGCCGGGCATGGTTTTCCCCGGCCCGCGAGGCTGCCCATGAGCGATGGTTCGTCCACACCGGGTCCCCTGGCCGGCCTGAAGGTGCTCGAGCTCGGCCAGCTCATCGCGGGCCCGTTCGCCGGGCGCATGATGGCCGACTTCGGCGCCGACGTGATCAAGGTCGAGCCGCCCGCGCGCGACGGCCAGGCGGGCGGCGATCCGCTGCGCAAGTGGCGCAAGCTGCATCCGGACGATCCCTCGGGCACGTCGCTGTGGTGGTACGTCCAGGGCCGCAACAAGCGCTCGATGACGCTCGACCTGCGCCTGGCCGCCGGCCAGCGCATCGCGCGCGAGCTGGCCGCGCGCAGCGACATCGTGATCGAGAACTTCCGCCCCGGCGCGCTCGAGAAGTGGGGGCTGGGCTACGAGGCGCTCGCGCGCGAGAACCCCGGCCTGGTGCTGGTGCGCCTGTCCGGCTACGGCCAGAGCGGCCCCTATCGCGACCGCCCGGGGTTCGGCGCGATCGCCGAATCGATGGGCGGGCTGCGCTACGTGACCGGCTTCCCCGATCGCCCGCCGGTGCGTCCCAACCTCTCGATCGGCGATTCGCTGGCGGCGCTGCACGGCGTGATCGGTGCGCTCATGGCCCTGCACCACCGCCGCAGCACGGGCCGCGGCCAGGTGGTCGACGTGGCGCTGTACGAGGCGGTGTTCAACATGATGGAGAGCACGCTGCCCGAGTTCGACCGCTACGGCCTGGTGCGCGAGCGCACCGGCAGCAACCTCACCGGCATCGTGCCCTCCAATACCTACCCCACCGGCGACGGCGGCCACATCGTGATCGGGGGCAACGGCGATTCGATCTTCAAGCGCCTGATGCACGCCATCGGGCGCGCCGACCTCGCCGACGACCCGGCGCTGGCCGACAACGCCGGACGCGCCGCGCGCGTGCAGGAGATCGACGACGCGATCGCCGCCTGGACCGGCGCGCACACGCTCGAGGAGGGGCTCGAGGCGATGGCGCACGCCGAGGTGCCGAGCGGGCGCATCTACAGCGCCGCCGACATGGTGAACGACCCGCAGTATGCTGCGCGCGCGATGATCGAGCGCGTGTCGCTGCCCGACGGCACGCCGCTGGCGGTGCCGGCGGTGGTGCCCAGGTTCTCCGCCACGCCCGGCGCGACGCGCTGGGTCGGCCCGGCGCTGGGCGAGCACACCGAGGCGGTGCTGCGCGAGCTCGGCTACGACGACGCGGCAATCGAGCGGTTGCGGGCCGAGCAGGTCGTCTAGCAGGCCCTGAGCGGCTGCGCTACGCCCAGTTCTCGCAGCGCAGGCCGTGCACGCGCCTGAACTCCGACAGGTTGTTCGTGACCAGCACCGCCTCGAGGGCCAGCGCGTGTGCCGCGATCAGGGTGTCCAGCGCGCCGATCGGCTTGCCGATCTTTTCGAGGCCGGCGCGTACCCTGCCGTAGCTGCGCATCGCTTTTTCGTCGAAGGGCAGTATTTCGAGCGGGGCGAGGAATTTGTCGAGCGCATTCAGGTTGCGCTGTGACCCCGACTTGGCAACGCCGAAAGCGAGCTCCGCCCCGGTGATGCTGGAGATCCCGACATCGCCGTAGGAGAAATCGTCGAATCGCTCCAGCACCCGGATCGGGCGGCGGTTGATGATGTAGATGCAGATGTTCGTATCGAGCAGGTACTTCATCACGCGGGCCATTCCTCGCGCGTCTGCTGGTCCGGCTGTTCACGCTCGATCGTGAACCCAGGCTCGAATTCGTCGAGTGCCTCGCGCAGGCCGACCCAGGGATTCTCGATGGGCAGCAGCAGCACGCCGCTGCCGAATCGCTTGACGATCACTTCCTCGCCGCGAAACCGGTACGCCTTCGGCAGGCGGACCGCTTGGCTGCGGCCGGACGTGAACAGCTTGGCGGTGTCCATGAGTCGTTTGCTCCCGAAGTCGTTTGCTGGCGATGTCGTTCGCCGCCTATCGCCTATGATAGCTACCGATGATAGATATCAGCTGCGCATATCGCAACTGTTCCCCCATGATCCGGCGGCCGCGCCTCTCCGTCATCGGCCGGATCGGTTAACCTGACGGCCGATCCGCCTCACGGCCGAGTCGCACCAGGCCGTCGCCGGCGGGCGCGAACCGCTTCCGAGGAGATCCGACATGCGCGCACGCATCCTGGCCATCCTGTTCGCGGCGCTGGCCGCGGCCGTCCTGCCCCGCGCGGCGCCGGCCCAGGACAAGCCCGAGAAGCCCAAGCTCACCATCGCGGTCGGCGGCAAGGCGGCGTTCTACTACCTGCCGCTGACCATCGCCGAGCAGCGCGGCTACTTCAAGGAAGAGGGGCTGGACGTCGACATCGTCGACTTCGCGGGCGGCTCGGCGGCGCTGCGCGCCGTGGTGGGCGGCTCGGCCGACGTGGTCTCGGGCGCCTACGAGCACACCATCAGCCTGCAGGCGAGCAAGCAGTACTTCACCGCCTTCGTGCTGCAGGGGCGCGCCCCGGCGATCTCGATCGGCGTGTCCAGCAAGGCGAGCTACCGCTCGCCAGCCGACTTCAAGGGCATGAAGGTCGGCGTGTCGGCGCCCGGCTCCTCGACCAACATGGTGGTCAACTACTTCCTGGCGAAGAACGGCCTGAAGCCCACCGACGTGGCGATCATCGGCGTGGGCACCGGCAGCGCGGCGCTGGCGGCGCTGCGCTCGGGGCGCATCGATGCGCTGTCCAACGTCGACCCGGTGATGACCATGCTGGAGCAGAAGGGCGACGCGAAGATCGTCGCCAGCACGCGCACCCTGGCGGGCACCGAGCAGCTGTTCGGCGGCCCGATGCCGGCCGGCTGCCTGTACGCCTCGGAAGACTTCGTGAAGGCCAACCCGCGCACCGTGCAGGCGCTGACCAACGCCATGGTCAAGGCGCTGAAGTGGCTGCAGCAGGCCGGCCCGTCGGACATCATCAAGACCGTGCCCGAGGCCTACCTGCTCGGCGACCGGGCGCTGTACCTCGCCTCCTACAACAACGTGAAGGGCGCCTTCAGCCCCGACGGCCTCATCCCCGACGCCGGCGCCAGGACCTCGCTGAAGGCGCTCGCGAGCTTCGATCCCAAGGTCAAGCCGCAGGAGATCGACCTCTCGCGCACCTACACCAACGCGTTCGTGCGCAAGGCGCTCGCCTCGATCAAGTGAGGACGGCCCGGAAGTGACGGCGATGCAGGCAGGCGACGGGGCACGCGGCGAGGGCACCGCTGGAAGCGACGACGCTGCCGGCGAAGCACACGGCGGTGTTTCCGGCGCCGCCCCGCCGGACAGCCCCGCGCTGGCCTTCGAGGACGTCGCCTGCACCTTCGTGTCGCGCGATGATCCGGGGCAGCGCTACGCCGCGCTGCGCGGCGTGACGCTGCGCATCGCGCCGGGCGAGTTCGTGTCGGTGGTCGGGCCGACCGGCTGCGGCAAGTCCACCCTGCTCAACGTCGGGGCCGGGCTGCTCGAGCCCTCGGCCGGCCGCGTGGAGGTCTTCGGCCGGCCTCTGGAGGGCATCAACGCGCGCGCCGGCTACATGTTCCAGGCCGATGCGCTGATGCCGTGGCGCAGCGCGCTCGCCAACGTCACCGCCGGCCTGCAGTTCCGCGGCGTGCCCGCGGCCGAGGCGCGCAGCCGGGGCGAGGCGTGGCTGGCGCGCGTCGGGCTGACGGGCTTCGGCGAGCGCTACCCGCACCAGCTCTCGGGCGGCATGCGCAAGCGCGTCGCGCTGGCGCAGACGCTGATCCTCGATCCCGACATCATCCTGATGGACGAGCCGTTCTCGGCGCTGGACATCCAGACGCGCCAGCTGATGGAGAACGAGGTGCTCGAGCTGTGGGCGGCGCGACGCAAGGCGGTGCTGTTCATCACTCACGACCTGGACGAGGCGATCGCGATGAGCGATCGCGTGGTGGTGCTGTCGGCCGGGCCGGGCTCGCACCCGATCGGCGAGTTCGCCGTCGAGCTGCCACGCCCGCGCGACGTGATCGAGATCCGCACCCGGCCGGGCTTCCTCGACCTGCACGAGCGCATCTGGTCGGTGCTGCGCGAGGAGGTGCTCGAGGGCTACGCGCAGCAGCGGCGCGCCGCATGAGCCGCCCGGCCCGCGCCAGGACCTCGCTGCTGCGCATCCGGCTCTACCAGGCGCTGGTGCTGGCGGCCGTCATCGGCCTGTGGCACGTGCTCACCAGCCCGACGCTGCTGCCGCCGTTCTACTTCTCGAATCCGAACCAGGCGGCGTTCTTCTTCGGCGAGCCGTGGAAGGTGCTGGTGCGCATCGTCCAGTGGTTCGCCAGCGGCGAGATCTTCGTGCACCTGGGCGTGACGCTGTTCGAGACCGCGGCCGCCTTCGCCATCGGCACCCTCGGCGGGCTGGCGGTGGGCCTGTGGCTGGCCCTGAGCCCCATGGCCTCGGCCATCCTCGATCCCTACGTCAAGGCGGCCAACTCGATGCCCAGGGTGATCCTCGCGCCGATCTTCTCGATCTGGTTCGGCCTGGGCGTGTGGTCCAAGGTGGCGCTGGGCGTCACCCTGGTGTTCTTCATCGTGTTCTTCAACGTCTACCAGGGCGTGCGCGAGGTGAGCCCCACCGTGCTGGCCAGCGCGCGCATGCTCGGGGCCGGCCCGCGCCAGCTGCTGCGCCATGTCTATCTGCCGAGCGCCACCAGCTGGGTGTTCTCCAGTCTGCACACCTCGGTGGGCCTGGCCTTCGTCGGCGCCGTGGTCGGCGAATACCTCGGCTCGGCGCGCGGCGTGGGCTACCTGATCCTGCAGGCCGAGGGCACCTTCGACATCAACACCGTGTTCGCCGGCGTGGTCGTGCTCACCGCGTTCGCGCTGGTGCTCGACGTGGTGGTGGGGGTCGCGGAGAAGCGGCTCATGAAGTGGCAGCCGAGAAGCGGCGAAACCGAGAAGCTCTGAACCGGGCCGCGCGCTCGCGCCGGATCTCTGGCATCGGCCCACCACTGGACCGCCGCGGCGTTCGCGCGCGGATCGGGCGGCGGGTGGGCGCCTTAGACAAGTTTCCTGTCGGAGTAATTGACAATTGTCATGTTTCTAAGGAATTGAATCTTTGTGAATCAAGGATTTGAGAGTGTGGCACGTGCCTTGCTTATTTCTCCGCGCATTTCCACAACAACCTGCAGGAGGAGCAAATGGGCATCATGAACACCAAATTGGGCCGGTTCTGCGCCACGCTCGCGATCGCGGGTTCGGTCGGCCTCACTGCCGCGCCGGCCAAGGCCGACCTCATCCAGCTCGGCTTCATCCTCGACGGATCGGGCAGCATCGGCTCGGGCAACTGGAACATCATTCGTGCCGGCCTGGCCAACGCGGTCAACCTGATCCCGGTGGCCGGCGAGGACACGTATGAGGTCTCGATCGTACAGTTCGGCGCCACCGCGCAAACCGAGGTCGCCAACTACGTGATCACCGACGCCGCCTCCCGCACGGCGCTTTCGACCATCGTCGCGGGCCTGGTCTACATGAACGGCGGCGCGACCAACTTCAACGCGGCCTTCACCCAGATGGCCACGGTGCTCGGCAACACGATCCAGGGCGCCGACGCTTCATACGTCAACTTCGCCACCGACGGACAGCAGAACTCGGGCGGCACCGGTGTCGCTCAGCGCGATGCGCTGATCGCCCTGGGCGTCGACAACATCAGCGTCGAGGGCATCGGCAGCGGCGTCGACCAGAACGACCTGATGAACAACTTCTGCTATCCGAGCGCCTGCATCGACATCACCGGCGGCGGCTCGGCCAATTTCCCGGGGCAGGGCTTCTATGTCGGCGTCGCGAACGCCCAGGGCTACGCGGCCGTGATCGGCAACAAGGTGCGCATCGTGACGGGCCAGCCGGTGCCGGAGCCGCAGATGATCTCGCTGCTGGGCTTGGGCCTGCTCGGCCTGGTGCCGATGCTGCGCCGGCGCAAGTCGGCCTGAGGATTCCCCCTCGGCCGGGGCGGCGTGCCGCCCCGGCAAGACGCTGGTTCGAACGGCAGCCGCTCCGGCTGCCGTTCGGGCAATCTGACCAAGGCCTTGCCCGCCCGCCTGATCTGGACAAGCCTGTGATCCGCGCATAATCAAGATGCATTGGTTTCCCGGGCGAAAAGAAGGCGTTGCGATGCATGCAGGGGCAGGTGGATGGGCTCGACGACTCCTCGTCGTGCTGGTGTCGGTTTTCGTGCCGGTGGCCGCTGCGCCGTCATCCGGGGCGTCCGGGGTCGCGCCGGCGCCCGCAGCGTCCGCCGCAGCTGCGGCACGGGCTCCCGGCCTTCCGCCGCTCGCCTGGAGCCCGGACGTGGCCGCTGCGCGCGCCGCCTTCGAGCGGGCGACCGGCGCGCCGCTGCGGGCCGGGTTCCGCGTCGAGCCGACGGTGTTCCCGCGCTACTACGCGCTGCGCCCCGATGCGCCGGGGCGTCCGAGCGCCTATTTCCGCGACGACATGCGCTGGACCGCCAACGTGCGCTCGGCCGGCTGGTCGGTGGGCGGCGATGCGCCGCCCGGGCCCGAAGACCTCCAGCGCTGGCAGCGCGAGCAGCTGCGCGCCGTGCCGCTGGAGCGGCTGGTGAAGGTCAGGCGCAAGACGCCGTTCGTGGCGGTGATCTGGTCGGCGCCCGATTGCCCGTTCTGCCGGCGGCTCGAGCGCTCGCTGGAGGAAACCGGCGCCTCGGTCTACCTGGCTCCGGTCGGGCTGGCCGAAGACGGGTTCGCGCGTTCCGCGCAGGTGTACTGCGCCGCGGACCCCGGAGCGGCCTGGCGCGCCGCGATGGGCGAGGCTGCCGCCACCGGCTCGGCTGCTGCGTCGCGGCCGGGCTGTGCCTATCCGCGCGCCATGATGACCGACATCGGCTTCTTCCTCGGCCGCGGGCGCCTGGCGACCCCGATCGTGGTCTTCGCCGACGGCTCGAGCATCACCGGCTGGGACGGCGAGCGCGCGCCGGCACGGCTGAGGCAGGTGCTGGCGCAGAAGCTGTACTTCCCCGAGCGCTAACGTCTGTCGGGCTGAAGCAAGCCTGCGCCGTCGCCAGGCGATCGCGGGCCGGTGCAATACGCGCCGGCCCGCAAAAGACCAGGGGCAGGCCGAAGCCTGCCCCTGTTTGCTGTGCGGCCTGCGCCGGCTGCCCGTGCAGGGCGTGTCCGGCGCGTTCCGCGGCCCTCGCGCCGTTCAGCTCTTGCGGCGCGTGAAGCCCAGGCCGAGCGCCCCGATGCCCAGCAGCGCCAGCGCGCCCGGCACCGGCGTGCTGCCGGAGGGCGGGGTGACCGCACCGAAGCCGTCGAGGTACACGTAGCCGGCATGGCCACCGTACGGGCAGTCGGACGCCAGCAGCGTCAGCGTGAAGTCGTGGCCGACCGCGTTCAGCGCAACCAGGTCGATGTTCTCGACGACCCAGCCGCTGGAATACCAGCCGCTGTAGTTGGTCCAGGTGACGCCGCTGGTGCCGTCGCCGATCGAACCGGCCGAGCTGTAGGCGCGGCTCACCAGCGTGTTGCCGGTGGTGTTGTCGACCAGCGTGAGCGAGAAGTAGTCGGAGTCGGTCAGGCCATGCGAGGCCTCGAGCACCGCATTCCACGCGAAGTAGATGTTGGTGTCGGTGTAGTTGGTGACGCTCTGGGTGAGCGTGGACACCGAATAGTTGTTGATCGAATCGTTGACGCGAACGGAGTAGCTCCCGCCGTAGACCCGGTTGGCGCCGGTGAACGGATCGACGCCGCCGCTCATGATGGTGTTGTTCGGCGTGCCGCCTGCGTAGACCGACGGGTTCACCGGGGGCAGCGGGCTGCCTTGCCAAGTGCCACCACCTCCGGTCCAGCCGGTCAGGTCTCCGTTTTCGAATCCCCCATTGACGAAGGTGTCCGCGAACGCGGGGCTCGACAAGCCGATCACCGCGATCGCGGCCGCCACATGTCTGATCTTGATCATCTTCTTTCCTTTTGATGAGGTATTTGCTTGAGCGCCTCGCGGGCTCGAAAGCCGTGAAGCATCAACCGTGCCAAGATCGGGTCCATTCTCAAGTTATTGAAAAACAAGGGAAATGATCAAGCTGTCAAAAAGACCCTACTGCTGCTGTAAAGCCTTTCGACAGTGATAAAAATCACACCCCGCTTCGGCTCCTCCCGTCGCTCTCCCTCTGCTTCCCGACCGCCCGCCTTGGTGGGTCCCCATGGCGCAACCTGCGCTCCTCGGGAGACGGCGTCCGGGCCATGCCCGGCCGCATCGCCCGCCGATGCTATGATTCGCAGGTTTACCCGAAGCCCACCGGTTAGCGCCTGCCTTCTCCTACCCACTCTGCCGACTCCGCGCGTCGCGCTGCGCTCCTGCGCCGCGGCCGCGGGCCCGTCGAGGACCCATGCGGTCCGGGCGCGTCGGCGCGGGATGCACCGGTGAATTCCGCAGGAGCCGCCGTTGCCACCCGATCCGCACGCTGAACCCGCCCGGCACGCCGGCGCGGGCCTGATTCCCGAGTACGCGCCCGCCGTCCTGGCGCTGGCCGACGGCACCGTGTTCCGCGGCCGCTCGTTCGGGGCGCCGGTGCGCGCGGTGGGCGAGGTGGTGTTCAACACCGCGATGACCGGCTACCAGGAGATCCTCACCGATCCGAGCTACTGCCGGCAGATCGTCACGCTCACCTATCCGCATATCGGCAACTACGGGGTCAACCCCGAAGACGTCGAGGCCGCGCGCATCCACGCCGCCGGCCTGGTGGTGAAGGACGTGCCGGCGCGGCTGTCGAGCTGGCGCAGCGCCGAGTCGCTCTCCGAGTACCTGGTGCGCGAGGGCGTGCCGGGCATTGCCGGCCTCGACACGCGGCGCCTGACGCGCCTGCTGCGCGACGGCGGTGCGCAGAGCGGCTGTCTGGTGGCGGCGGCGCACCCTGGGGAGGCGATCGACGAGCGGGCGGCGATCGAGGCCGCGCGCGCCTTCCCCGGCCTGGCCGGCATGGACCTGGCGAAGGTGGTGTCGACCCGCGAGCCCTATCCGTGGACGGAGGGCTCGTGGCGGCTGGGCGTGGGCTTCGTGTCGCACTCGCAGCGGCGCTTCCGCGTGGCGGTCTACGACTACGGCGTCAAGCGCAACATCCTGCGGCTGCTGGCCGACCGCGGCTGCGAGCTGACCGTGCTGCCGGCGCAGGCGAGCGCCGCCGAGGCGCTGGCGCTGCGCCCCGACGGAATCTTCCTCTCCAACGGTCCCGGCGACCCCGAGCCGTGCGACTACGCTATCGCCGCCGTGCGCGAGCTCATCGACCGCGGGCTGCCGGTGTTCGGCATCTGCCTGGGCCACCAGCTCATCGGGCTGGCGAGCGGCGCGCGCACCATGAAGATGAAGTTCGGCCACCACGGCGCGAACCACCCGGTGCGCAATCTCGACACCGGCAAGGTGCACATCACCAGCCAGAACCACGGCTTCGCGGTCGACGCCGCCACGCTGCCGCCCAACCTGCGGGTGACGCACGTGTCGCTGTTCGACGGCAGCATCCAGGGGCTGGCGCGCACCGACCGCCCGGTGTTCTGCTTCCAGGGGCATCCCGAGGCGAGCCCCGGCCCGCAGGACATCCACTACCTGTTCGACCACTTCGTCACGCTGATGGAGCGCTCGCGCGCGGCCGCGCAGCCGGCCGCCGCCTCCTCCGCGTCCTCCGCCCGCTGACCGCCCCGACATGCCCAAGCGTACCGATCTGCACACCATCCTGATCATCGGCGCCGGCCCGATCGTCATCGGCCAGGCCTGCGAGTTCGACTACTCCGGCGCGCAGGCGTGCAAGGCGCTGCGCCAGGAAGGCTTCCGCGTGGTGCTGGTCAACAGCAATCCGGCCACCATCATGACCGACCCGGAGACGGCCGACGTCACCTACATCGAGCCGATCACCTGGCAGGTGCTCGAGCGCATCCTCGAGAAGGAGAAGCCCGACGCCATCCTGCCCACCATGGGCGGGCAGACGGCGCTCAACTGCGCGCTCGACCTGCATCGCCACGGCGTGCTCGAGAAGCACGGCGTGGAGCTGATCGGCGCCTCGCCCGAGGCGATCGACAAGGCCGAGGACCGCCAGAAGTTCAAGGAGGCGATGACCCGCATCGGGCTCGGCTCGGCGCGCTCGGCGATCGCGCACTCGCTCGAGGAGGCGTGGGCGGCGCAGAGGAACATCGGCTTTCCGGTGATCATCCGCCCCAGCTTCACGCTCGGCGGCACCGGCGGCGGCATCGCCTACAACGCCGAGGAGTTCGACGTCATCTGCAAGCGCGGGCTCGAGGCCTCGCCCACCAGCGAGCTGCTGATCGAGGAATCGCTCATCGGCTGGAAGGAATTCGAGATGGAGGTCGTGCGCGATCGCGCCGACAACTGCATCATCGTGTGCTCGATCGAGAACTTCGACCCGATGGGCGTGCACACCGGCGACTCGATCACGGTGGCGCCGGCGCAGACGCTCACCGACCGCGAGTACCAGCTGATGCGCGACGCCTCGATCGCCATCCTGCGCGAGATCGGCGTGGAGACCGGCGGCTCGAACGTGCAGTTCGCGATCAGCCCGCGCGACGGGCGCATGATCGTCATCGAGATGAACCCGCGCGTGTCGCGTTCCTCGGCGCTGGCCTCCAAGGCCACCGGCTTTCCGATCGCCAAGGTCGCCGCCAAGCTGGCGGTGGGCTACACGCTCGACGAGCTGCGCAACGACATCACCGGGGGCGCCACCCCGGCCGCCTTCGAGCCGACCATCGACTACGTGGTCACCAAGATCCCGCGCTTCGCGTTCGAGAAGTTCCCGCTCGCCGACTCGCGCCTGACCACGCAGATGAAGTCGGTCGGCGAGGTGATGGCGATCGGGCGCACCTTCCAGGAGAGCTTCCAGAAGGCGCTGCGCGGGCTCGAGACGGGCATCGACGGCATGGACGAGCGCAGCAGCGATCGCGACGAGATCGCCACCGAGCTCGGCGAGCCGGGCCCGGAGCGCTTCCTGTACCTGGGCGACGCCTTCCGCGTCGGCATGACGGTGGAGGAGATCCACGAGGAGTCGGGCATCGATCCGTGGTTCCTGGCGCAGGTCGAGGAGATCGTCGCCGCCGAGCGCCGGCTCGCCGGCCGGCGCCTCGGCGATCTCTCGAAGGAGGAGCTGCGCTGGCTCAAGGCGCGCGGCTTCTCCGACCGGCGCCTGGCGCGCCTGCTCGACACCAACCCCGACACGGTGCGCGCGCGCCGGCGCGAGCTGGGCGTGCGCCCGGTGTACAAGCGGGTCGACACCTGCGCGGCCGAGTTCGCCACCGGGACGGCCTACATGTACTCCACCTACGAGGACGAGGACGAGGCCGCGCCCACCGACCGCCGCAAGGTGATGGTGCTGGGCGGCGGCCCCAACCGCATCGGCCAGGGCATCGAGTTCGACTACTGCTGCGTGCACGCCGCCTTCGCGCTGCGCGAGGACGGCTACGAGACGATCATGGTCAACTGCAACCCGGAGACCGTCTCGACCGACTACGACACCTCGGACCGCCTCTACTTCGAGCCGCTCACGCTCGAGGACGTGCTCGAGATCGTCGAGGTCGAGAAGCCGATGGGCGTCATCGTGCAGTACGGCGGCCAGACGCCGCTGAAGCTGGCGCTGGCGCTGGAAGCCAACGGGGTGCCGATCGTCGGCACCTCGCCCGAGTCGATCGACATCGCCGAGGACCGCGAGCGCTTCCAGAAGCTGCTGCAGGATCTCGGCCTCAAGCAGCCGCCCAACCGCACCGCGCGCACCGAGGCGCAGGCGCTCGAGCTGGCCGGCCAGATCGGCTATCCGCTGGTGGTGCGGCCGAGCTACGTGTTGGGCGGGCGCGCGATGGAGATCGTGCACGAGCAGCGCGACCTCGAGCGCTACATGCGCGAGGCGGTGAAGGTGTCCGAGGACAGCCCGGTGCTGCTCGATCGCTTCCTCAACGACGCCATCGAGGTCGACGTCGACTGCCTGTCCGACGGCCGCGAGGTGTTCATCGGCGGGGTCATGGAGCACATCGAGCAGGCCGGGGTGCACTCGGGCGACTCGGCGTGCTCGCTGCCGCCGTATTCGCTGTCGCCGGCCAGCGTCGCCGAGCTCAAGCGCCAGACCACGCTGATGGCGCGCGCGCTGAACGTCTGCGGCCTGATGAACGTGCAGTTCGCCATCCAGCGCGACGGTACCGCCGACGGCACGGTCTACGTGCTCGAGGTCAACCCGCGCGCCTCGCGCACCGTGCCCTACGTCTCCAAGGCCACCGGGCTGCAGCTGGCCAAGATCGCCGCGCGCTGCATGGTCGGGCGCGGCCTGTCCGAGCAGGGCGTGACCCGCGAGGTGGTGCCGTCCTACTACGCGGTGAAGGAGGCGGTGTTCCCCTTCATCAAGTTCCCCGGCGTCGACACCATCCTCGGCCCCGAGATGAAGTCCACCGGCGAGGTGATGGGCGTCGGCCTGACCTTCGGCGAGGCCTTCGTGAAGTCGCAGCTCGGCGCCGGCGTGCGCCTGCCCGAGTCGGGCAAAGTGTTCATCTCGGTGAAGAACGCCGACAAGCCCAAGGCGGTCACGGTGGCGCGCGCGCTGCACGAGCTCGGCTTCTCGCTGGTCGCCACCAAGGGGACGGCGGCGGCCATCGCCGCCGCCGGGCTACCGGTGGCGGCGGTGCACAAGGTGCAGGAGGGCCGCCCGCACGTGGTCGACCTGCTCAAGAACGGCGAGGTCTCGCTGGTGGTCAACACGGTGGAGGAGCGCCGCGGCGCGATCGCCGATTCGCGCGCCATCCGTACCACCGCCCTGGCGCAACGCGTCACCTACTTCACCACCATCGCCGGTGCGCTGGCGGCCGTCGAGGGCATGCGCTCGCTCGCGCGCCTCGACGTGTACTCGCTGCAGGCACTGCACGCCGGGCTGTAGTTGCGACTGCAGTTGCGGTAGAGTGGCAGCTATCCACGGACTGCCCGGCACCCTTGCCCGGCGGTCCGCATCGTTTTCCGGGGGCTCCATGGCAACCATTCCGCTCACGCGCCGCGGCGCCGAGCTGCTGCGGCAGGAACTGCATCGACTGAAGACGGTCGACCGGCCGGCCGTCATCGCCGCCATCGCCGAGGCGCGCGCCCACGGCGACCTCTCCGAGAACGCCGAGTACAACGCCGCGCGCGAGCGCCAGGGCTTCGTCGAGGGGCGCATCGCAGAGCTCGAATCGAAGCTGGCCAATGCGCAGGTGATCGACCCGACGCTGCTCGAGGCCGACGGCCGGGTGGTGTTCGCGGCCACCGTCGAGCTGGAGGATCTCGCCTCGGGCGAGCGCGTCAGCTACCAGATCGTGGGCGACGACGAGGCCGACATCAGGATGGCGAGGGTCTCGGTGTCGAGCCCGATCGCGCGCGCAATCATCGGCCGCTACGCCGGCGACATCGCCGAGGTGCATACGCCCGGCGGCATGCGCGAGTACGAGATCCTGATCGTGCGCTACGAATGAGGCCGCGCGCGCCCCGAGCCGCCCGGCCCGGCGAGCGTTCTCAGCCCTTCTTGCCGCGCGCCCGGGTGCCGGCCCGGGCAGGGCCGACCCGGCCCTGCAGATGACTCGGCCCCTGGGTGGCGGCGCTGCTGGTGCCCTTGCGCGCCGGCAGGCGCGCACGCGCGCCCACGGCGGTGTGCTTGCCCTCGGTGTCCAGGGGAGCCGACTTGCGCGTGCGCGCCGGCTTGGCGGCGGCCGCCGCGACCTTCATCGCTCTCATCGAAGTCCTCGCAGTACGCGGTTTGCGCGGGGCGGCCGCCGTCTCGGCGGCCCGTTTCGCGGGCACGCGCGGGCCGCGCGCCCGCTCCGTGTCCTCGATCGGCCGGGGCCGGTAGACGATCAGCAGCTTGCCGATCGACTGCACGGCGGTGCATCCGAGCGCCGAGCAGATCTCGGCCAGCAACGTCTGGCGCTGCTCGCGGTCGTCGCCCAGCACGCGGATCTTGATCAGCCCGTGGGCTCCCAGCGCCCGGTCGGCCTCGGCCAGCACCGCCCGGCTCAGCCCGGCGTCGCCGATCATCACCACCGGATCGAGATGGTGCGCGCGCGCCCGCAGCGCCCGGCGGTCGGCGGGCGTCAGGGCGATCGGCAGCGGGAACGGGGTGGTGGCCATGGCGTCGCGGATCCGGGTCGGGTTGCCGCAGGGCGGCGGATATTGCAAGTGTGGGCTGCGGACCCATCTGCGTGCAAGCAGGGCGGCTCGAACAGGGTCATGGGCGAGGCATGAGCAAGGGCGGGAAAGTCAACCGGGCGTGGATCGCGCAACACATCGACGATCCCTACGTGAAGCTGGCGCAGCAGCGCCAGTACCGCTCGCGCGCGGCCTTCAAGCTCATCGGCATCGACGACCAGGACCGGCTGGTGCGCCCCGGCATGACGGTGCTCGACCTGGGCTCGGCCCCGGGCGCCTGGAGCCAGGTGCTGCGCGAGCGCATGCGGCATCGCAGCGGCTCCGGGGAGGGCGGCGGGGAGATCGACGGGCGCATCTACGCGCTCGACCTGCTGCCGATGGAGCCGATCCCGGGGGTGACCTTCCTGCAGGGCGATTTCCGTGAGGAAGCGACCCTGCGCCGGCTCGAGGAGGCGCTCGGCGGGCGCCGCCTGGACCTTGTGGTTTCCGACATGGCCCCCAATCTGAGCGGGGTGGCGGCGGCCGACGCCGCCCGGATGGGCGATCTGGTGGATCTGGCGGTGGCTTTCGCGCTCGATCATCTCGCACCCGGCGGGGCGCTGCTGACCAAGTGCTTTCACGGCAGCGGTTACAGCCAGCTGGTGGAGCTGTTCAAGCGCAGCTTCGTGCGGGTGGCCGTGCGCAAACCGGCGGCTTCGCGCGCGCGCTCGGCGGAAACCTACCTCCTCGGGCGTTCGCCGAAACGCGGGCCGGCCGGCGGGCCGCCGCCGGTCGGGCGGAATCGCGCGTGAAGGCCGTCAGCCCCGTCGAATCAACACTTTAGCGACGGTGCGGGGCGAGCCGGAGCGGCAAACCGCGTAGAATGCCACGAGGGCCAGTGGATGTGAAACGGGCGGCCGCGAGGCCACAAGGAGCAGGCGAGTGAACAACATGTTTTCCAAGGCGGCGATCTGGCTGGTCATCGCATTGGTGCTGTTCACGGTATTCAAGCAGTTCGACACGCGCCAGGCGCGCGGCGCCGACATGCCGTACTCGACCTTCATGGCGGAGGCCAAGGACGGCCGCATCGATTCCGTGGTGGTCGACGGGCGCACGCTGCGGGTGCGCACCAAGGACGGCCGCAACGCCGTCGTCTATGCACCGAGCGACATCTGGATGGTCGGCGACCTGATGAAGTACGGCGTGCAGGTCAACGCCAAGCCCGAGGAAGAGCAGTCGCTGCTGCTCAACATCTTCGTGTCCTGGTTCCCGATGCTGCTGCTGATCGGGGTGTGGGTGTTCTTCATGCGCCAGATGCAGGGAGGCGGCCGCGGCGGCGCGTTCTCCTTCGGCAAGTCGCGCGCGCGCATGCTGGACGAAAGCAACAACACCATCACCTTCGCCGACGTCGCCGGCTGCGACGAGGCCAAGGAAGACGTCCAGGAGCTGGTCGACTTCCTGCGCGACCCCTCCAAGTTCCAGAAGCTGGGCGGACGCATCCCGCGCGGCGTGCTGATGGTCGGCTCGCCCGGCACCGGCAAGACGCTGCTCGCCAAGGCCATCGCCGGCGAGGCCAAGGTGCCGTTCTTCTCGATCTCGGGCTCCGACTTCGTCGAGATGTTCGTCGGCGTGGGCGCGGCGCGCGTGCGCGACATGTTCGAGCAGGCCAAGAAGCACGCGCCGTGCATCATCTTCATCGACGAGATCGACGCCGTGGGGCGCCAGCGCGGCGCCGGCCTGGGCGGCGGCAACGACGAGCGCGAGCAGACGCTGAACCAGCTGCTGGTCGAGATGGACGGCTTCGAAACCGGCCAGGGCATCATCGTCATCGCCGCCACCAACCGGCCCGACGTGCTCGACCCGGCGCTGCTGCGTCCCGGGCGCTTCGACCGCCAGGTGGTGGTGCCGCTGCCCGACATCCGCGGCCGCGAGCAGATTCTGAACGTCCACATGCGCAAGGTGCCCATGGGCCCCGACGTGCGCGCCGACATCATCGCGCGCGGCACTCCCGGGTTCTCGGGCGCCGACCTGGCCAACCTGGTCAACGAGGCGGCGCTGTTCGCCGCCCGGCGCAGCGCGCGCCTGGTGGAGATGATCGACTTCGAGCGCGCCAAGGACAAGATCATCATGGGCGCCGAGCGGCGCTCCATCGTCATGCCCGAAGACGAGCGGCGCAACACCGCGTACCACGAGTCGGGCCATGCGGTGGTGGCGCGCGTCGTGCCCAAGACCGACCCGGTGCACAAGGTCACCATCATCCCGCGCGGGCGCGCGCTGGGGGTCACCATGCAGCTGCCCGAGGGCGATCGCTACAGCATGGACCGCGAGCGCATGCTCAGCACGATCGCGGTGCTGTTCGGCGGGCGCATCGCCGAAGAGCTGTTCATGAACCAGATGACCACCGGCGCCTCGAACGACTTCGAGCGCGCCACGCAGATCGCGCGCGACATGGTCACGCGCTACGGCATGAGCGACGTGCTGGGTCCGATGGTGTACGCCGAGAACGAGGGCGAGATCTTCCTCGGGCGCTCGATCACCAAGACCACCAACATGTCGGAAGAGACGATGCGCAAGGTCGACAGCGAGATCCGGCGCATCATCGACGAGCAGTACGCCGCCGCGCGCAAGATCCTCGAGGAGAACCGCGACAAGGTCGAGACCATGGCCAAGGCGCTGCTCGAATGGGAAACCATCGACTCCGAGCAGATCGACGACATCATGGCCGGCCGCCCGCCGCGTCCGCCCAAGGAGCGTTCCTCGGGCGGCGGCAGCGCCCCGAGCGCCGGCGGCTCGGCGAGCGCCCCGGTCACTCCGGCGGCGCCGCCCGCGGAGCCGGCTGCACCCTAGTCCAGTGGAACCGGGAAATCGGCTGTGCGTGAGCGCCTGCAAGGGGCGCAATCGAGGCGCGAAGCCGCCGATGTGGCAGGCCCCACATCAAGGCTTTGCAACGACGAGTGCGCCCCTTGCAGGCGCTCACCCTTCGGGCCGGGGTCTGCGAGGGCGCGCTGCCGTCGTTGCAGCGCTCGCCCAGGCGTCCAGCCTGGGCAGCGCGCTGCGCCTAGGCCCGCGCCCTCGCAGACCCCGGCGCACAGCCGATTTCCCGGTTTCACTGGACTAGGAGTCTGTCGGAGTTGACACTCCGACAGACTCCTGGCGTGTCGGCACACCCCCGGCCGGTGCGCCGCCTCGCCTGCGGCCGCTACACGCTCGCCCTCGATCGCCCGCTGATCATGGGTGTGATCAACGTCACGCCCGATTCCTTTTCCGACGGCGGGCACCTCACGACGGTGGAGGCGGCGATCGCGCATGCGCATCGCCTCGCCGAGGAGGGCGCCGACCTGCTCGACATCGGCGGGGAATCGACGCGGCCGGGCGCTGCGCCCATCACGCCCGCGCAGGAGATCGCGCGCGTGGTGCCGGTGCTCGATGCGCTGCGCGACTGCGGCCTGCCGCTGTCGCTCGATACGCGCCATCCGGAGACGATGCGCGCCGGCCTTGCGCATGGTGCCGACATGATCAACGACATCGGCGCGCTGCGCGCCCCCGGCGCGATCGAGACGGTGCGCGATTCCGCCTGCGCGCTGTGCCTGATGCACATGCAGGGCGATCCGGCCACCATGCAGCAGGCCCCCGCCTACCGCGAGGTGGTCTCGGAAGTCGAGGAGTTCCTGCGCCGGCGCGTCGAGGTGCTGGCGTCGGCGGGGATCGCGCGCGAGCGCATCGTGCTCGATCCGGGCATCGGCTTCGGCAAGACGCTGCGGCACAATCTGCTCCTGATCGAGGCGCTCGACGAGCTCGCCGCCCTCGGCCAGCCCACGCTCATCGGCGTGTCGCGCAAGTCGATGATCGGCCAGCTCACCGGCCGACCGGTCGACGGCCGCCTGGCCGGCAGCCTGGCGGCGATGCTCGCGGCGGTGGCGCGCGGGGCGGCGATCGTGCGCGTGCACGACGTGGCCGAAAGTCGCGATGCGCTTCGGGTCTGGAAAGCAATCGAGGAAGCGGGGGAAAGGGATGGCACGTAGCTACTTCGGCACCGACGGCGTGCGCGGCCGCGTCGGCGAGGCGCCGATCACGCCCGAGTTCGTGATGCGCCTGGGCTTCGCCGCCGGCAAGGTGCTGGTGGCCGGTGTGGCGGGCGCACGCGCGCCCGCCGGCAGTGCCGGCTCCGCCGGCGAGGCGGCGCGGGCCGGCCTCCTCGGCGGCGTGGCCGCCATCGGCCGCCCGGCGGTGATCGTCGGCAAGGACACGCGCATCTCGGGCTACATGCTCGAGGCAGCGCTGCAGGCGGGGTTCTCGGCCGCGGGCGTCGACGTGCTGCGCACGGGGCCGCTGCCCACCCCGGCCATCGCCTACCTGACGCGCGCGCTGCGCCTCTCGGCGGGCGTGGTGATCAGCGCCTCGCACAATCCCTACGAGGACAACGGCATCAAGTTCTTCTCGGCCGACGGCAACAAGCTGCCCGACGCCGTCGAGGCCGCCATCGAGGCCGAGCTGGAGCAGCCGCTGGGCTGCGTGCCCTCGGCCCGCCTGGGCCGCGCGCGCCACATCGACGACGCCGCCGGCCGCTACATCGAGTTCTGCAAGAGCAGCTTCCCGGGCACGCTCGATCTGCGCGGCATGCGCCTGGTGGTCGACTGCGCGCACGGCGCGGGCTATCACACCGCGCCCCACGTCTTCTACGAGCTGGGCGCCGAGGTGGTCCCCGTCGGCGTGTCGCCCAACGGCTTCAACATCAACGAAGGCTGCGGGGCGACCCACCCCGATACGCTGCAGCGCGCCGTGCTCGAGCATCGCGCCGACCTGGGCATCGCCGTCGACGGCGATGCCGACCGCCTGATGATGGTCGATGCCGCCGGGCGCCTGTACAACGGCGACGAGCTGCTCTACGTGATCGTGCGCGACCGCCGCGAGCGCGAAGCGGTGCCGGGCGCCGTCGGCACCCTGATGTCCAACCTCGGGCTGGAGCAGGCGCTTGCACGTCTCGACGTAGCGTTCGCGCGCGCCAAGGTGGGCGACCGCTACGTCCTCGAAGCCCTGCAGGAGCGGGGATGGCGCTACGGGGGCGAGGGCTCCGGCCACCTGCTGTGCCTCGACTGTCACACCACGGGCGATGGCACGATCAGCGCGCTGCAGGTCCTCTCGGCGATCCGCCGCAGCGGCCGCACGCTGGCCGAGCTGTGTGCCGAGCTCACCCTGTTCCCGCAGACGCTGATCAACGTGCCGATCGACAAGGGCTTCGACTGGGAAGGCAGTGCCGCGCTCGCCCGCGCCCGCCAGGAGGTCGAGCGCGAGCTGGGCAACGAGGGGCGCATCCTCATCCGCCCCTCGGGCACCGAGCCGCTGCTGCGCCTGATGGTCGAGGCGCGCGAGGCCGCGCTTGCCGAGCAGATGGCGCGCCGGCTGGCCGACGCGCTGCCGGCGGCCGCCTGAGGTCGGCTCGCTCCTCCTGCCCAGGGACGCGCACGGCCAGGCGCGCGAGAAGTACGCTACAATCCCGTTCCTCCGGGGCGTAGCTCAGCCTGGTAGAGTGCTTGCTTTGGGAGCAAGATGTCGGAGGTTCGAATCCTCTCGCCCCGACCATCGCGCGCTTCCGATGTCATCCGCATCCGAACCGGCATCGAACGCGCCCTGGGTCCCGACGGAATTCTGCCCGTAGCTCAGTTGGATAGAGCATCAGCCTTCTAAGCTGAGGGTCACAGGTTCGAATCCTGTCGGGCAGGCCATCCCGATGGTGGGCGTAGCTCAGGGGTAGAGTCCCGGATTGTGATTCCGGTTGTCGTGGGTTCGAATCCCATCGCCCACCCCAATAATTCAAGGACTTACGAGAGTTCTTGTCGCGATCAGGGCTGATTTTCTAACTCCCCGTCCGGGACTTTCTAACATCACAGCGCCCTGACCTTCACGACGCGGCGCCGGTCGTACACCCGGTGCGTCGTCGCCGGATTCGCGTGCGTCTGTGGATCTTCTCCGCGGTCGAGCTTCTTCGAGACGAAGAGCGCGCGCAGGTCGTGCGCCGTGAAGTGCTCGCCGCCGGCCTCGACGTAGTCGGACATGATCCGGTTCCATGTCGTCTTGAAGCCGGAATCGCTGTATGGGCCGCCGGTGCGGCTGGCGAAGAGGTAGATCGACGTCGCCGGCCGCTTGAGGGCGCGTGCCTCCTCGACGACTTCGCGCAGCGTCGGGGACCACTGCACGAGGAACGCGCGCCCCCGGCGGCCGCGCTTCGCTTTCGATTCCTCGCCGACGATGCCCTCGGGCGTGATCGACGTCAGCATCAAGCGGCGGATCTCCACGCGCCGTCGGCCGGTGATCGCAACCATCACGCCAATGAGCGCAACCATGTAGCTCCCCACTCCGCGCGCCTTTGCCTTGGCGATCAGCGCGTTCATCTCGGCGATCGTGACGCCGCGATCACGCGGGATCTCGGGGTTGCGTTTCACGCCGCGGCAGGGGTTCGCGACGACAACGCCGATCCGCATCCCGTAGTCGAACATCGAGCCGAACGCCGCGATCTCGCGGTTCGCGCGAACGGCGCGCCCCTTCTCGGCCATGCGCGCCAGGTACTGCGATGCGTGCGTCGGCAGAAAGTCGCCGGGTCGCATCTTGCCGAAGACCGGCAGCAAGTGCTTGTTCAGCGCCTCGATGTAGTCGTCGATCGTGCGTTGCGCGAGCGCCGTCTTCACGCCTCGATCGCGCTCGCCCTGCATATGCTTGATGAAGCGGGCGGCCAGGTCGGCGATCGACCCGGAAACGGGGCGGCCCTCGATCAGGTCGCGCAGTTGACGCTCGGCCTCGGCGCGGTCATTCCCGAGGCCGTGGTACTTGCCACCGAGCAGCGTCCAGTACGTGTCGACGCGCCTGCCGCGCTTCACGTAGAGGCGCGGAGCGAGGTGCCGCTCGGACTTTCGCCTGCCGACCATCCGCATAGCGTACCCGCCTCAGGCGATTGCCTGCCAGTTGGGCTCGGTGGCATGATCCTGCGTTTCGCCGGTCGGCACCCCCATCCGCAACAGGAAATAGGCGCGTGCCACGCGGGGAGATCCGTCTCGCGCCACGGCATAGCTCCAACCGCGAGCATCCAGCCACCGACGTTGGCCGCGCGCGCTGACGTAGCCGGTCAGCTCGGCGAGCTCATCGGCGCCCAGCAACTCGCGCGGCGCAGGGTTCATCACGGCTTGCGCGGCGGCGGCTTCACCGCCGACGGTTCGTGCCGCGGTCGCGGACTGTAGCCAGTATGCGCTATGCGGCCGTCCGGTTCGCCCCGACCTCCAGGCCACGCGAAACAAGCCGGGATCAGCATGATCAACGCCAGCGCTACCCTATCATCGGTCCACTGGATGCCCGCGACCGTGCGGCCGAGCACGACATAGCACCAGCCGTCCACGACGGCGATCGCCATCGGCGTGGCGAGAAAGATCGTCAACGCGGTCGTGGATGCGCGCGGCACGAAGCGTTTCATCAGCCCCGCGCCTCCGCGAGCACCGCGATCGGCAGCTGCTGGTCGACCGCGCAACGCTCGCAGACCGTGAGCTTGACCGGCTCCATCATCGGCCTGGCCAAGTCCTCATCCGGGCCCATGGCCTGCGCGAGCGCGGGGCTGCCGAGTAGGGCCGCGAGGCCGTCCTGGCGTTGGGCCGCGCGCAGGTCGATCCCGTAGCGCTCGATCGTCACGGCCCAGAAGAGCGGCAGACCGGCGTCCCCGATTCGCTTCGCGCACAGCGAGCATGTGGCATGCTCGCGCAATGCGCGTTCCTTCACGTGATCCTCCTGATGAGCTTGCCGCCGGCGAGGCTCGGAATGTGGCTGTGATCCGAGCCAGGCCGTCGCGGTGGCGCGACCGGTGGCACGTACGGTCGCACGGCGACCTGCAGCTCGGGCGCAGGGACGGCGCGTCGGCCGGCGCGGGTCAGCTGCCACCGGCCCCACTTGAGCGCGATGAGGCCCTCATCGGCCAGGCGCTCGATCGCGCGCGCGACATGCGGCCTGGCCGCGCCCGAGATCGCGACGCACAGCTTGTCCGTTGGCCGCGGAGCTTCAGAGAGCAGACGTAGTAGTTGCGATCCGAGGCGCGGGACGGTCATCGTTTCGCCTCCTGCGCCTGCTGCCAGGCGCGATTCACGGCAGCCATGCGATCGTCGCTGCCGCCGCGGTCCGGATGCGCCACGCCGGCAGCGCGGCGGTAGGCCGCGCGCACTTCCTCGAGCGTGGCCGTGCGCGCCGTACCGAGCACCTCCCACCATTGTCGCGGCGCGTCGGGCGACGGTAGCGCCGTGAAGCCGGTAAAGGCCCGCTCGAGAATTTGCGCGCCGCCATGGCGCTCAATTGCGCGCATTGCATCGAGCGTGGCGGCGATCGCGGCAAGGTTATCGGCCACGCGGTCGTAGGCGTCGACCGACATCACGCGGCGTGCGCCGAAGGATTCTGCCCAGTAGACGGCCGCACCCGGGTCATCCGGTTCTGGCTCTCCGGAGCGCGGCAGGCCGTCCAGCCGGGTGCGCACATTGGTCGAGATCACCACATCCTGGCGGTCGATCCCCATGCGCAGCAGCTCTGCCAGCACGCGCTCGATGGCTTCGGAGAGCGTCACTGGACGCGGCATATCATAGCCACCGTCGCCCCGCTGCTTGCGCCCACGACCGAAGCGCGCTTCGCGACGACGACCCGCCGGTATGCGTGGCCAGCCGACTGGCCATTGAAGCGGATGGGCTGAGATGCTCATTCGAACAACCCCGGCTCACGCTCGCGCTTCAGCGCCTGGAGCGTGTCCAGCACCGCCCGCATGCATGCCAGTTCGTGCGCCGACTTTTCCGCGGTCACCTTGCCGGTCCCAATCCAGCGTGGATACACGGATTCCCGCATGCGCAGCTCTCGCAGCACGCATGCGATCTGATCGTCGATCGAAATTGCGCTCATGACGGCTTGCCTCGGTCGAGCACGACCTCGCCGCCGATCGTTACGCGCGTCGCGTGGTTGTTGCTCTCGACCGCCTCAAGCGTCGATCGTAGCGCGTCGATCAGCCCGTCGCGGTCCAGCTCCCATATGCCGGTGTAGATGTTGTTGTCGGCCAGGTCACCGATGATCACCACTACCTTGACCTCGCGCCCGATATGCTCGAGCACGGAAGCCGCGCCACCGCGCGCCAGCACGCTGCAGGCGTGGCGCAGCCCCTCGCGTTGGAATTCGGTGGCGGCGCTCTTGCCGTCTACTGGTCCCGGCATGGGTAGCTCCGTGTCAGAGGATGATCGACGCTGCGCCCACGCTGGCGCAGCAGGTTGGCCAGGCGCGCGCGATCGGCATGGCTCGAGCTTGCCTGTCGCAGTAGACCGAAATAACTGTTGCCGACCACGTGGAGGTCGGCTTCCGGTATCGTGGCCATGCGCCGCAGCGCCTGTTCCACGGTGCGACGCCGCGTCACGCGGCGCCATGGCAGGATGACCTGGCCGACGAAATCGATGCCGCGCTCGATCGGCTGGCAGACTGTCTTGCGCGGGTTGAGCTGCAGGTGCAAGCGCTCCTGCAGGAAGGCATCGATCCGGCGCCTCGCCTCCTCGAGCCATTGCGGCGATTCGTGCAACAGCACGAAGTCGTCGACGTATCGGATGTAGTGCCGCGCGCGCAGCTGGTGCTTGACGAACTGATCGAGTGCGTCGAGATGCACGTTCGCAAAAAACTGCGAGGAAAGGTTACCGATCGGCAGGCCGAGCTCGGGCACCTGATTGCTGAGTCTCTTGTGCTCAGGCACCCGCCGCATCATCGCCGCCGTGCTCTGCATCACGGCGCTCGGGCGCGGGTCATGCATGAGGATCAGCTCGGCGAGCGCGAACCACCAGGGATCGGCGATGCGTTTGCGCAACTGCTCGAGGAGAATCCGCTTGTCGATCGAGACGAAGAAATTCGCGAGGTCGCCCTTGAGATACCAGCCGGCACGCTGCCAGTTGTGTGTCTGGCCGCGCACCTTGGCCTCGAGCCGCTCGACAGCGTAGAGCGTGCCGCGACCCGGAATGCACGCGCACGAGTCCGCGATGAACGAGGATTCGATCGACGGCGCGATGCGGTGATAGAGCAGATGATGGACGATGCGATCGCGAAATTGCGCGGCCCATACCTCGCGTGGCTTGGGCCGCGTGACAACGAAGCAAATCGAGGGCCCCGGCTGATACGTGCCGCTCACCAGCTCCTCGTGGAGCTCGACCAGGTGGTGCTCGCGACGCTCCTCGAAGGCCAACGCGGAGACCGTGTTGCGCTTGCTGCGACGGCAGTCCATGTAGGCGCGCACCACGGCCGAGAGCGCCGGCGCGCCGGCGCTCACATCGAATCGATCTGCGGACAGCCCGGGCAGGGAACTTGTTGTCCTTGTGGTAGTTGTTCTGGTTACCGTCGCCGAAGTTCTGCGCCCAGGCGTAGTCGGCGTTGCCCGC
>Ga0209922_100253_pt1 | contig 111670 bp, 104 predicted proteins | sample ThiBiot_500_biof_FD_183946 | JGI IMG/M metagenome (GOLD analysis project Ga0209922, IMG submission 183946) | Wastewater bioreactor microbial communities from Cape Town, South Africa - Thiocy_expt_500_biof (SPAdes) | ecosystem: Engineered > Bioreactor > Thiocyanate-remediating >... | reverse complement strand
CCCATGGGTGGCGCTCGCGAATTTGCAAGGAAACGAGCCGATTACACCGAAAACCTGCAATACGCGCTAGTGGCGATCGTCTCGAAAGCCAGCATCGGTGCGGGGTGGCGGGTTGTTCAGGTCCGACTAATTATTGTTTATTCTGCATCGATCTTCATGACGAAGCCGCCATCCCGGCCGAACGGCGCATCCAGACGTCTGGATGGCAATTGCGTTGCAGCCTATCCATCACCTCCTGCGAACCAACCGACATATTTGTCATCTGGGAATCCTCCAATGCAGCCGGCGCAATCACCTCGCGCGCCACCTCCGACGCGAGCGGCACCCCCTGGCATGGCCTCGTACCATTTGGTGTCGACCGGGCCGCGCACCTCGAGGTGCCCCAAGCCGCGAATCGATGCCAGTACGCCGGTGAACAACTCAGCCAGTTCCTGCTGACGGCATTCAGGCGGGACAACGAGTATCGTGGCTTTCCTCTTTTAGGCTCAGCATCTCCTTAGGGAAGGTCCGCGCAACCGCGTCGTTTTCGGCTGACGGTCGGTAGAAAATGTCGCTTCATCGCGAACGGGGCGGTTTTCGAAGCGATTTCATCGAAAAGGTGAGCTTCTCCCGTCCCCTTGCCTCATTGCGGACGGACTGCTCCCAGGACGGTGTATCGGACGAGAAAGATGTTCGCCAGCGCCGCGGTCAAGAACACTCGGTTGCCATTCTTGGCGAGCCCGCGATAGCGTACCTTCTTGAACCCGAACACGCCCTTGATCACCCCGATCGAGTGCTCGATCCGCGAACGGATTCGCGACTTTGTGCGGTTCTTCGCCTTGATCGCCTCGTCAATGAAGTGCTTCCACTTGCACTGCCGGTTCGTGAAGTCTTTGGCTCGCGGCGCCTTGGCGCGGATGACCTCGCCCTGGCTCTTGTAGGCCTGGTCGCCGTAGACCCGCGTCTCGTGGCCGAGCAGCAACTGTCCCATCACCTTGCAGTCGGCGGTGTTCGCGGGCGTCACCACCACCGAGTGGATCACCTTGCTCTGGCTGTCCACGCCGACGTGAGCCTTCATCCCAAAATGCCACTGCTGGCCCTTCTTGGTCTGGTGCATCTCGGGGTCGCGTTCACTCTGGGAATTCTTCGTCGAGCTGGGCGCGGCGATGATCGTCGCGTCCACGATCGTGCCCTTCGAGACCTTGAGCCCGCGGGCCAAAAGCACCCGTCCGACCTCCTCGAAGATCCTCACCCCCAGGTCGTGTTTCTCGAGCAGGTGGCGAAACCGCATCACCGTCGTCTCGTCAGGCACCGGCTCGCGACCCAGGTCAATGCCCACGAACGAGCGCATCGCCAGCGAGTCGTACAGCGCCTCCTCGAGCGCGGGGTCCGAGAGGTCGAACCACAACTGCAGGCAGTGAATGCGCAGCATCCGCTCCAGCCCGAACCCCGGGCGGCCACCCGCGCTCGTGGCCTTCGGGTAGTGTGGCTCGATCACCGCGACCAGCTCCGCCCACGGCACCACCGCGTCCATCTCCGCGAGAAACCTCTCGCGGCGCGTCGGCTTGCGGTATCGCTCGAAGTCGTTCGCTGCCAGCGTCAGTTGCTTCTTCAACGTTCGATCCCGCCTAGTCTTCGATCGCTCGACAGTGTATCGGTCACGTCATCGAGCAGCGACGGTTTTGCGGACATTCCTTAGGTGGCGTTGCACTGGCGTATGACGTGCGAAAAGGCTGACGTTAAAGTCTTGGCGCGTCGCTCAACAAGGGGAGAAATCTCGTACGCGATACGAGGGTCTCCCTTTAAGCGGCGAACCAGCACTGGGATTGAGAGATGCAATTTGTCACCACTCTCTCCATAGGTAGCCAAGGCAATTCTGGCGACGTGCCCCAACGTCATGGATCCGTAAACTGCAGCCATCTCCGGGGGAAGTGAATCATCAGACTGATCGTCGAACGTCTTGAAGTAGGCTGCCTCCGCAGATGTCACGCATGCACGTTGTTTCGACTTGGGTACCAGCTCACGAACCGCGTTACGTACGACGCTGCCCATTAAGAAGGAAACCTCACAAGTACGAGCATTCTCTGGCAGTTCAGTCGCACGGAAGTGCTGCGCGACGTCCCAGCACTCATCAGGGTCAGTCGCTCGGACCATGAAGTTCCAACTCAGGGTCTCAATCTCGGGCGGTGGGGCCTGCTTCTTCCAGAATGCGAGCTTCATAAAGTGCCTCTTCTAGTGCACTGATCCCATCGCCCCGAACGGGCTAATGCCTCAATGATCGGGCAGGCGGAACTCTTGCATAACTTCCACGTTTAAGGTAACCGGCCGCCGGAGCGCGACGGGAACCTACAAGCGCAGCTTGCGGGCGGCCCGACTAATCAATTTGTTAGGAGGAATTTCCGACAAGTCGCCGTTAACTCCTGTGAGTTTCATTGACCAGAATATGGCAGATTGTATGTGTTCCTTACACGGACTGAGCGCATTAGGTATGCTGTCCAGATACCGGCAGCCACACAAGATGCAATTGTGCCGCCGATCATTTTGGCAGTCGCGTTACCGCCAACGCTATCTCCGAAAATAAGAAATGCAGAGGCCATATAGAGAATGTTTGCAAGAGGCCCGGCTAACCAGAGAGCAAGGATTGCAAATCTGACTGATTCATTGAAATGAGCTTTCCAAAGGCGGTAGCCAGCGGAAAAACTTATTACTGCTGATGTCGTGAAAATTAGCCAAGACATCAGTTTGTAATTTTGCCACTGAGAATTGCCAGCCAACTGCGGAAATTGTTCTAAGGCATCGCGAAACTCGCTCGAAAGTTTGCCGAAGCCGGACAGTGGGCTGAGGATCGTTAATCCGAAAATCAAGAATCCAAGCCAGCCACCGACTCCAGAAATGTAAGGATTCTTTGCCATGCTATTGTTTCCCCTATTGTCTTTTGATGCGGATCGCACTCACGGGCAAAGCCCGCCACGCCGGCATAACCTGTTCATACCCATACCGGCAAGTGACTGACTTCACTCGACTTTCTCTCACGATCCGCATTCTGAGCTGGGCGTAACCCGGAATTGAACTCGGCCCAACGCACCACCGGCAGTCCGGAGCTATCGACGCTGTTCCGCAAAGCGGTTTCGAGCAGTCGGCGCTAGATCGGCTACACCTGGATACAGCACCGATACCCCATCATTTCGTTTGATTATTGTTTATTCTGCATCGATCTTCACGGCCCAGCCGCTATCCCGGCCGAACGGCGCTTCCAGACGTCTGGATGGCCATTGCGTTGCAGCCTATCCATCACACCCGGTGCGAGCCCACCGGCATATTGTGGCCATCGTGGAACCCTCCGATACAGCCGGCGCAAGCACCTCACGCCCCAACCCCGACACGACCGGCACCAGTCTCTCCCCCAGCACTGCTTAGCACGGCTTGGCCGGTTCAAGCAGGCCTGCATCAAAACGCGACAGCGTCGCCTCGATCGTCACCGCATGGTTGGCCGGCAGCACCTGGCGAGATAAATGATGGAGAGGAACCGCGTCCCCAACTGACGCGACGGGCAATGAACGTCTATGAGCGCCGGCTGCCGTGTCCCGGCCGTCGTCGGTCGTGTTTGACGACGAGAATGACGATCTCTTCCGGGGTGGCTCGATAGATGACCGTATATGGAAAGACACTCATGGAATTCCGCAGCCTCCCGAAGATCCTGCTCGGCTCCGGGATGAACCGAGATCTTCATGCAGGAAACCGGGCCTCCAGCCTCGCTATGGCGACTTCAATCGGCATGGCTTGCGAGCTACCTCGCTCCAGCTCCTTCTCGCGTCTGTCAACGACCGCATCCCACGCTGCCTCGGCCTCAGCATCGACGTCCAGGCTCGCAATCAGACGGTCGAGCAATTTCGCACGGTCCGCGGGCGACAGGCGCAGAACTTCAGCTTGCAGCGCTTCGAAGGTGCTCGGCATGGCCATTCCCTGCAGAGTGCGGTTGATGCTGCATAGCTTGCCACAACCCTGCGGCAGGGCGTATTGGCCGAAGCGTTCGTTTGCGCGCGGCCACACTCCATGTCCGTAGACCCCACCGAGTGCATGCCGGCGACATTGCCCGCGACCGCAGCCGATCCATCACGCCCGACGCGAACCTGCCAACGCGTGAGCCGCCACGAGCTCCCCCGACCCAGCCCGCGTAATCACCCTGCGCACCACCTCCGACACGACCGGCGCCAACCCGAGCCGCTCCCCCAGCGCCGCCTCGTGCCGCTTGGCCTCGACCAGGTTGCGCAGCTTGACGTGCCCGAAGCCGCGGATCGACGCCGGTATGTCGGCAAGCTGCTCGGCCGGTTCGAGCCGGCCGGCATCCAGGCCCGGCAGCATCGCTTCGATCGTCGCCGCGTAATCGGACGGCAGCGCCCGCTCGACGCGGCGCTCGAGCGTATGGCCGAACGGGTCGAACGGCGTGCCGCGCACGCGACGCACCGCGGCGAGCAGGCGCAGCAGCGGGAAGATCCAGCGGCCGAAGCGCATCTTGCGCAGCAGTCCGTCGGGCCCGCGCCGCGCCAGCAGCGGCGGGGCGAGCAGCACGCTCACCGTGTAGTCGCCTTCGAACTGCGCTTCGAGCTCGCGCCGGAATCGCGGCGACGAATACAGGCGTGCCACCTCGTACTCGTCCTTGACCATCAGCAGCTTCGCATAGCCGCGTGCCACCGTGGCCGCCAGGCTCAGTGGCGCACCGGGCGCGCGCAACGGGCGCTCGGCGGCGGCGACCTTGTCGACGAGGTACCGCAGCCGAGCCGCGCGTGCGCTTCCCTGATAGTCGACCAGCTCTGCATATAGCCGCTGCACCAGTGCGGCCAGCACCGCATCACCGGTCGATTCCGCGGACATCCCATCGCCGTGCGCGGCCTCCGTCGCGTCGAACAAACCACCGTGCGGGATGGCCGCCGCGCCGAGCGCATCGCCGCGCACCGTGGCCATCGCGTCATCGACCGCCCCAGCCAGCATCCGCTCCAGCGCCCGCGCATCATGCGCGGCCAGCCGCCCGATGCGGAACGCCAGCCGGTTGGCCTCGACCGCCACACCGTTCAGTTCCAGCGCGCGTTCGATCGCCGCGCGCGACAGCGGCACCACGCCCTGCTGCCAGGCGTAGCCGAGCATCACGATGTTGGTGGCCATGGTGTCGCCGAGCGCACGCTCGGCAATGGCGTGCGCGTCGCACGTCGAGAGCCGGCCCTCGCCCGCCGCGGCGGCGAGCTTCTCCAGCAGAGCCGGCACCGGCAGCGGCGCATCGGGGTCGGTCACCTGCGCCGCCACCGGCAGCACGTGCCGGTTGGCCACGATGCGCGTGCGCCCGTGGCTCACCGTCTGCAGCGCGTCGTCGCTGGCGGCCACCACCGCGTCGCAGGCGAGCACCGCGTCGGCCTGCTGGGTGTCGATGCGCGCCTGGTTCAGCGCGTCGGCGCTAGCGGCCAGCCGCACGTGCGAGAGCACGCTGCCGCCCTTCTGCGCGAAGCCCATGAAGTCGAGCACCGAGGCGTGCTTGCCTTCGAGGTGCGCGGCCATCGCGATCACCGCGCCCACGGTGACCACGCCGGTGCCGCCCACGCCGGTGACCAGCAGGTCGTACGGCCCGTTCCAGCTCGCCGGCGCGGCCTCGGGCAGCGACTCGAGCGCGTGCGCGAGGCGCTCGGGATCCAGCGTCGCCGCCGGACGGCGCAGGCGGCCGCCGGTGACCGACACGAAGCTCGGGCAGAAGCCGTCGGCGCAGCGGTAGTCCTTGTTGCACGACGACTGGTCGATGCGGCGCTTGCGCCCGAGCGGCGTCTCCAGCGGCACCACCGACAGGCAGTTCGATTTCGCGCCACAGTCGCCGCAGCCGTCGCACACTGCCTGGTTGATGAACAGCCTGCGCGGCGGATCCGGATAGCGGTCGCGCTTGCGCCGGCGCCGCTTCTCGGCCGCGCACACCTGGTCATAGATCAGTGCCGTCACGCCGGCGGTGTCGCGCAGCGTGCGCTGCACGCGGTCGAGCTCGCTGCGGTCGTGGAAGCTGGTGTCGGGAGGGAACTGCGCCCTGCGCCGCGCGTGCTTGCCCGGCTCGTCGGAAACCACCGCGATGCGCTGCACGCCCTCGGCGTGCAACTGGCGCGCGACCGAGTCGGCGGTGACCACGCCGTCGGCCGGCTGGCCGCCGGTCATCGCCACCGCGTCGTTGACGAGGACCTTGTAGGTCATCGTCGTACCGGCGGCGATCGCCTGCCTGATCGCCAGCGAGCCGGAGTGGAAATAGGTGCCATCGCCGAGGTTCTGGAACACGTGCGGCATGCGCGTGAACTGCGCGTGCGCGACCCAGTCGACGCCCTCCCCGCCCATCTGTATCAGGCCGCTGGTGTCGCGGTCCATCCACATCGCCATGGCATGGCAGCCGATGCCCGACAATGCGCGCGAGCCCTCGGGCACGACGGTCGAGCTGTTGTGCGGACAGCCCGAACAGAAGTAGGGCACGCGGCGCACGGGGTCGGCCACGTTCGACGGCAGCGGCGGGCGCACGAACTCGCCGACGCGCCCGCGCCGGTCGAGCGCCGGGCGATGGCGCGCCAGCCACTCGGCCAGCACCGGCAGCACGCGCGAAGGCCGCAGCTCGCTCACCTCCGGCAGCAGCGGCTCGCCGTCGCCCCCGGTCTTGCCGGCGATGCGCGGCCGGGCTGCCTGCGGCGCGCTGTACAGCAGCGCCTTCATCTGCTGCTCGACCACCGCGCCCTTCTCCTCGATCACCAGCACCTCGCCGAGGCCGCGCGCGAACTCGAGCATGCGCACGGGTTCGATCGGGTACGCGAGCCCGACCTTGTAGAGGCGTATGCCTGCGGCCGCAAGCTCGTCCAGGCCGATATCGATGCGGCGCAGCGCCTCGAGGAGATCGAAGTGCGCCTTGCCGCAGGTGACGATGCCGAGCTGCGCGTCGCTCGGTGCGCACACCAGCCGGTCGATCGAGTGGCGCTGCGCGAACGCCCGCACCGCATCGAGGCGCGCCGCCATGCGCGCCTCGATCTCCAGGCTCGGCAGGTCGGCGGCGCGGTAGTGCAGGGCGGATGCGCGCCGCAGCGCGCGCAGGCCGCCGCGATGGATCGCCTGCGGTCCGCCGTCGGGCGTGGGGCTCGATCCGGCGGCTTCGGCCTCGTCGTCGAAGCTCGTGCTCAGCGCATCGAGGTCGACCGTCGCCGCGCCCTCGACGACCTCGGAGATCGCCTTCATCCCGACCCAGGCGCCGGTGGCGCGCGATAGCGCCCAGCCGTACAGCCCGAACTCGATCAGCTCGGCGATGCAGGCGGGGCTGAGCACCGGCATGCGCCACGACATCATGGTGAAGTCGCTCTGGTGCCCCATCGAGGAGGACACGCAGCCGTGGTCGTCGCCGGCCACCACCAGCACGCCGCCGTTGGGCGAGGCGCCGCGCGCGTGGCCGTGCTTGAGCGCATCGGCGGCGCGGTCGACGCCCGGGCCTTTGCCGTACCAGAGCCCGAACACAGCGTCGACGCTGCGCTGCGGATCGCTCTCGACCTGCTGCGAGCCGAGCAACGCGGTGGCCGCGAGCTCCTCGTTCACCGCCGGCAGGAAGCGGATGCCGGCCGCCTGGAGCCGCTCACGCGCACGCCACAGCTGCTGGTCGTAGGCGCCCAGCGGCGAACCGCGATAGCCGCTCACGAAGCCCGCGCTCGCCAGCCCGCACGCCGCGTCGCGTGCGCGCTGCATCAGCGGCAGGCGCACCAGCGCCTGGGTGCCGCTCAGGAACACCGTGCCCGAGTCGGCCGCGAGGCTGTCCTCGAGCCGGTAGCCGTTGCGCAGTGCCGGCACGGCGGGTGGCACGGCGGCCTGCAGCGAGCGATCGGGGGCATTCATGGTGTCGGGAGGCGCGAGGCGCGCCGGAGTGAGTGCCATGCAATGCTAGGCCGGATCCAGCGCAACATTCACGCGTTATGGAACGCAACATTCGTCATCTGCACATTGATCGTGCATGATCCTGGCCATATACGGAGAAATCATGCTCGCCCTCGACAAGATCGACATCCAGCTGCTGGAAGCCCTGCAGCACGACGGCCGCGCCACCAATCCGGCGCTGGGCGAGCGCGTGCACCTGTCGGCCTCGCAGGTCAGCCGGCGCATCCAGCGGCTCGAGGAAGCCGGCCTGATCGACCGCTACGTCACCCTGCTGCGCCCCGCCAGGCTCGGGCTGACCGTCACTGCGTTCACGCGCGTCTCGCTGGAACGGCACGGCGACGGCCGTAGCGATGCCTTCGATCGCGCTGTGCAGCTCATGCCCGAGGTGCTCGAGTGCTACTCGGTGACCGGACCGTACGACTACCAGTTGCGCATCGTCGCGGCCGACCTCGAGGCCTTCGCGCAGTTCATGATGCACCGGCTGATGCGCCTGCCCGGGGTGCGCAGCGTGGAGTCGAGCGTGGTGCTGCAGGAGATCAAGCGCACCACCGAGCTGCCGCTGGGAGCCCGTCGAAGCTAGGAGTCCGCCGGAGTTGAATCGAGCCCGGGCCGGGCCGGCCGTTCACTTGAGCATGCCGAGCCGGCTACCGAGGTCCATCGCCTCGCGATACGCCTTGGCGAGATGGGCGGCCGCAGCGGCGCGATCCTCGAAGGCCACCTCCAGCCCCATCCTCTGCAGCGAGGCGGCCACGGCCGGATCGCCGACCGCGGTCCGCATGGCGGCGGAGAGCTTGTCCAGGACGGCCTCGGGGGTGCCGGCCGGCGCGTACAGGCCGAGCTTGAAGACCAGCGTCTCGCTGGTGATTCCGGCTTCCTTCAGGGTCGGGATGTCCGGATGCCCGGAAAGCCGAGCCTGGCCGGTGACGGCGAGCACGCGCAGCTTGCCGGCGGCGACGAGGGAAGCGGCGCTGCCGAAGGCGATCACGGAGAAGTCCACCTCCCCGCTCATCGTCGCGAGGTTCGCCGGCGGCGAGCCGCGGAAGGGCACCGCCGTGAGCTCAAGGCCCTCGGCCTTGCGCATCGCATCGAGCACCAGCGCCCCGACACTGCCCTGCCCCGGCGTTCCGACGTTGACCTTCGCGGGACTCTTCCTGACGTGGTCGAGCAGCTCGGCAAACGTCTTCCAGGGCGAACGCGCATCGACCACGATGGCGCTCACGTCGGTCGCGTAGTTGCCGATCGGCACCAGGGTGTCGACACCGTACTTCACTACGTCGCGCATGGTCACCTGCACCAGCGCGACGGTCGAGCTGGCAGTGGCGGCCAAGGTGTATCCGTCCGGCGCCGCTTTCGCGACCAGGTCAGTGCCGATGATGCCGCCGGCACCCGTCTTGTTGACGACGACCACGGGTACGCCCAGCAGCGCCGCCATCCTCGGCTGGAGCGTGCGAAAGGCGACGTCGAAGGTGCCGCCCGCGGGAAACGGGACCACCGCCTCGATCGGACGGGCCGGGTAGCCGTCCGCCTCCGCGGCGTGCGACGGCATCGCGACGACGCTCGAGAGCGCCAGGGCGGCGCAAGAGACCAGCTTGGGCAGATCGCACATCATGAGGCCTCCACTTCCACCGTCAATCGACGACCCGAAAGGACATCGGGCTCATTTCGTCGGCCGTGCGAAACAGCGGATCCCAATCCGCCCAGTGCCGCCACATATGCTCCCCGGCAAGCTGGGCGTCGCTGCGCACCCGATCGATGTCCACACCCGGGATGCGGCGATCGGCCATCCTCACCACGCCGTCGACGATCACCGTCTCCACGTCGTCCGCGATGCCGACGTCGACGAGGCTCTTGATCGGATCGCGTACCGGCCCGTAGCGCAGGGTGTCCCTGCCGCTGAGATCGATCACGATGATGTCGGCCTTGGCGCCGGCGCAGAGACGGCCGAGATCGTCGCGCCCGAGCGAGCGCGCTCCCGACAATGTCGCCGCCTCGAACACTTCGGCCGCCGGGGCGGACGACAGGTCGGCGCCGAGCACCTTCCCGAAGTACGAGGCGGTGCGCATCTGCATCATCATGTCGCGCGGGTAGGTGTCCGAACCGAGGCAGAGGTTGACGCCGGCTTTGCGGTACCTGCCCCATGTGTCGAGGAAGCGCCCGCGCCGCGAAATGTTGACCGGGCAATGCGACACCGAGCAACGGTGCGCGCCCATCAGCTCGATGTCGCGCCCACCCGAATACGGCATCCGCCGATGCTCGGCGACCAGGTTGCCGTGGCCGATGTTGAGCAGCGGTCCCAGGTCCAGCAGGCCGAGCGATTGCAGGAATTCGATCGGCGTCATCCGCGTCTCCCGGACGATGCCCATGAACTCGAGGACGCTGTAGGCGGCGTGGATCGCCACCGGCATGCGCAGCTCGGCGGCGAGCCGGGCGGTCTCGAGCAGCTGGGTCGTGGAGCACATCTCCACGCCGGTCGGACACAGCAGGCCCCGCGCGCGCCCGCCGTACCGGCCGTCGATGTCCTTCGCGAAGGCGATGGCCTCGTCGAACAGGGCGGCGCCGCCTGCCTCGTCCACCACGCGCTCGAGCCGGCCGTTTTCCCCGCCGACCCAGCGCCCGACGTTGTACCCCGCGCCCAGGTAGCCGCGGATGCCGAGCCGTCCGAGGGCTTGCGCGAGAGCCTGCTGCACGTGCGCTCGCGCACCGAACTCGACGAAGGTGGTGATGCCGTTGCGCAGCAGCTCGACGATGGTGAACTCGGTCCAGACGCGCAGGATCTCGTGCGAGGTCTCGTCGGAGGAGACGTAGCGCGGATCGCCGACCGCGCGCGTGCCGCGCCGGGGCGTGGTGAACTCGAAGAAGGGCTGCCCGAAGTAGTCGGGGCGCCCGACGTCGCCAATCAGGCGCAGGGCGGCAAGGTGTCCGCAGTGCACGTGGGTGTCGATGAAGCCGGGCGCCACGAGCCTGCCGCGGGCATCCAGCGTGCGGTCGACCCTTCCCTCGAAGCGCGTCCCCACGTGGAGGATCGTGTCGTCCTCGAACACCACCACGCCGTCGCGGAACAGGACGTGGCTGCCGGCCTCGTTCCCCACCACCCAGCCGCCTCGAATCAGGGTTCGCATCGGGCCCCCCAGCCCACGTCCGTCCTCGTTCATGTCGTTCCCGCTTCCTCCGTACCGCCAGCATCGCGAAGCCATTACAAGTGCCCGGCGGCGCGGAGTAAACCCACTGTCCCGCACAGCGGGAGCGATCGCGTCGGATCGGCGTTGCATTCCTCCGGAGCGGCGCGGAACATGCCAGTCCATGCCGAAGAATTCGACTCCGTCATCGACTTCCCGCCCCGGCGCGCTGCCGGGACTGGTATCCGCGACAGACTTGGCGACCGACCGCCAGTTCTCGATGAACCTCTCGCGAGGGCTCGACGTTCTGCGCGCCTTCACGCCCGGCGAGCCAGTCCTGGGGAATCGCGAGATCGTCGACCGCACGGGCCTGCCCAGGTCGACGGTATCCAGGCTGACCTACACGCTGCTGATGCTCGGCTATCTCGCGCGGGACGAGTCGTCGAGCAAGTACCGCCTCGCGGCCGGGGTACTGTCGCTGGCGCATCCGATGCTCGCCGGCCTACAGGTGCGGCAGGTCGCGCGCCGCTTCATGGCACCGCTGGCGATGCGCACCGGCTGCACTGTCAACCTGGGCATGCGCGATCGCCTGCAAGTGGTCTACATCGACAGCTGCCGTGCCGACTCGGGCAACCCCTATCTGCCGGACATCGGCAGCACCCGTCCTCTGCTGACCTCGTCAATTGGTCGGGCGCTGATTCTCGCCAGCCCGAGGCCCGCCGCAGTGGCGATCCTCAACCGGCTGAAGGTGGCCGACCCGGCGGGCTTCACGCAAAGCCAGGCGGCATGGGCGCGGGACGCGAAGCACTTCGCGCAACGTGGCTTCTGCCTCAGCGCCGGCGACTGGCGGCAGGACATGCACGCCGTAGCGGCGCCCATCCGCCAGCCGTCACGAGGCGAGTGCATCGCTATGAACTGCACCCTTCCGGTTCACCGGCTGCGATCAAAGGGCGAGCTGGTACGCATGATCGCGCCGTTGATGCTCGAGGCGGTGCGCGAGATTGAAAGCGCGCTGGCGCGCCCGGCAGGAATCGAACCTGCAACCCCTGCCTTCGGAGGGCAGTACTCTATCCGTTGAGCTACGGGCGCGTGCGGGCGCATTGTAGCGTGAGTCGCGGCGCGGGGCGCCGGGCCGGCTTCATACGGTTTCGCGTTCGTTCGCATAACGGCGTTGGGGCGCCTTGCCGTGCTACAGCACTGTCTGCGGCGCCCCGCCTTGTTCTGCGAACGAACGCGAAACCGTATCAGTCGGCGGGCGAATCGAAGTCCCAGAGGCGGTGCGCGTCCAGCAGCAGGCGCGCACGGCTCTCGAGCACGTCGACATGCGCTGCGGTGGCCAGCAGGGCGGCGTCCAGCGCCTGGCGCCGCGCCAGCAGCACCTCGGTGAAGCCGGTCTCGCCGAGCTGGTTGGACAGCGCCACCCGCTCGGCCACTCGAGCCTGCAGCTGGGCGCCGGACTGCGCGGCCTGCCAGCGCGACAACCCGGCGCTGACAGCCACCTGCAGCGCGCCGACGTCGCCGCTCAGTTGCCGCAGGCGTGCTTCGGCGAGCTGCTCGAAGGCCGCGGCACGCGCCAGGCTGGCATCGGCGGCGGCGCGCCGGGCCTCGCCACCGAAGGGGATCGACACGAACACGCCGACCAGCCGCTCGGCGCCGGCGCGCTCGCTGCCGTAGCGTATGCCGAGGGTCGGATCGGGGCGGCGCTCGGCCGCGGCGCGCTCGCTTTCCAGGCGGCCACGCGCAGCGGCGGCGCGCGCCAGTTGCAGGCCATGATCCTCCTGGAGCGCCGCCTCGCCCAGCGCCGCCAGGTCGTCGGTCGACTCGCCCGGCGTCGGCAGCGCTGCCCCGGCCGGCGGCGCCAGGGTCGGAAACTGTCCTGCCAGCTGCCGCCGGGCGCGCTCGGCACGTTCGCGCGCCGAGCGCGCGGCGGCTTCAGTCTGCGCCGCGGCGGCCTGGGCCTGCTGTTCGTCCAGCAGCGAGGCGTCACCGAGCTGGCGTCGCCGCGCGATGATCTCGACCTCGCGCGCGGCCAGCGCCGCCTGCTCGTCGAGCACGCCCGCGGCCGCCTGCTCGCGCAGCACCTGGTACCAGGTGGTGAGCAGGCGGCGAGCGGTTTCGTGACGGGCATCGGCGAGCGCCACTTCCGCCTGCGTGACGCGCTGATCGCCGAGGCGCCGGTCGAGCTCGGCCTTGCCCGACCGGCGCACGGCGCGCTCGAGCGCCAGTTCCCATTCGCCGAAGCGGTCCACGACCGGCGTGTCGCTGGTGCGGCGATTGCGGTACTCGGCGCGCGTACTCCACTCGTGCGGGCCGGCGATGAGCTGTCGCCGCTCCGCCAGGCCTGCGTCGCGCAGTGCGCTGGCCGCACGCACGTCGGGGGCCTCCTCGATGGCGCTGCGTACGCGTCCGAGGGGTGGCAGCTCCGCAGGGTAGCCCGCGGGAGCGGCAGCGGCTGGCGGCACACCCGCGGCAACGGCTGGCGACGCGCCCGTGGCGAGGACCGGCGGTGCATCCGCCGCAACGGCCGGCAACACGCCCGCGGCGAACGCGAGCGCGGCCAGGCAGCGTGCGCCGATCATGACAGCGTGCCGCAGTCGAGCAGCGGCGTGGTCCAGAAGAACACGTTGGCGCCGGACAGGCCCGCGCGCAGGTGCTCGCGCAGCGGCGCCACGGCGTGCGCATCCAGGGCGATCTCGAAGCGCACCCAACGGCTCCGGCCGCGCACGCGCTCGCTCGTACTTTCCAGGCGCACGCCGGCGCCGTGGCCATCGGCCGGGCTGGTCGTGAAGCCGGGCGCCGGCGCCGGTGCGACCAGCAACAGGTCGATCACGTTCTCTTCGAGCGCAGCCGGTACCAACAGGGTCAGCAGGGCGTCGGGACGGATCGTCGAACCGGGGTGTGTCGTCATGCCGGAGTCTCGTCGGATCCCGCCGCGGCCAGCCGCGGTGCGCCGAAGCGGCGAAACAGGATCGGCAGCAGCAACAGGGTCAGCAGGGTGGAGCTCACCAGGCCGCCGATCACGACGATGGCGAGCGGGCGCTGGATCTCCGAGCCCGGGCCGCTGGCGAACAGCAGCGGCACCAGGCCGAAGGCGGCGATGGAGGCCGTCATCAGCACCGGGCGCAGGCGCCGGCGCGCGCCCTCGACCACGACCTCCGCGATCGGCATGCGATGTTCGAGCAGCTGGTTGAAGTAGGTGACCATCACCACGCCGTTGAGGACCGCGATGCCCAGCAGCGCGATGAAGCCGACCGAGGCCGGTACCGAAAGATACTCGCCGGCCAGCAGCAGCGCGAACACCCCGCCCACCAGCGCGAAAGGCACGTTGGCCAGCACCAGCACCGCCTGGCGCACCGAATGGAAAGTGGAGAACAGCAGCAGGAAGATGAGCATCAGGGCGACCGGCACCACCACCGCCAGGCGCGCGGCGGCGCGCTGCTGGTTCTCGAACTGGCCGCCCCATTCGATGCGGTAGCCGGCCGGCAGCGGCAGCTCGGCCGCCACGCGCGCCTGCGCCTCCTCGACGAATCCCACCAGGTCGCGCCCCCGCACGTTGGAGCGGATGGTGACGTAGCGCGCCGCGTTCTCGCGCTCGATCTTCACCGGGCCGTCGACCCGCTCGAGCCGGGCCACGGCCGACAGCGGCACGGCATTGCCGTCCGGAAGGGCGATGCGCAGGTTGCCGAAGTGCGATGCGCCGGCGCGCACGTCTTCGCCGGCGCGCACCAGGATCGGCGTGCGCCAGCCGGATTCGATGACGTTGCCGGCCGCCATCCCTTCGACGAGCGCCCTGAGGCTGTCCTGCAGGTCGTCCACCGACAGGCCCAGCCGGCCGGCCGCCAGCCGGTCGATGCGCACCTGCAGATACTGCACGCCCTCGTTGCGCGCCGTGAACACGTCCTCGGCGCCCGGGATCGCGCGCAGCAGCGCCTCGATGCGCTGGGAGGCCCGGCCGAGTTCGGCCAGGTCGCTGCCGAACACCTTGACCGCGATGTCGCCCCGGACACCGGTGAGCATCTCGGCGATGCGCATCTCGATCGGCTGGGTGAAGGTGGCTTCGAGCCCGGGGAAGCGCGCCGCCACCGTGCGCAACTGGTCGGTCAGCCATGCCTTGTCCGGACGGCGCCACTGGGCGATCGGCTTCAGCACCAGGAAGCTGTCGCTCTCGTTCAGGCCCATCGGGTCGAGGCCGAGCTCGTCGGAGCCCGAGCGGGCGACCACGCTGGACACCTCGGGCACGCCGTCGAGGATCGCCCGCTGCAGGCGCGAATCGACCTCGACCGTGCGATCCAGGCTGATCGACGGCAGCTTCTCGAGTTGCATGATCAGGTCGCCCTCGTCCATGGTGGGCATGAAGCTCTTGCCCAGCAGCGCGTAGGCCACGCCAGCCAGCACCAGCAGCACCAGCGCGGCAGCGACCACGATGCGGCTGCGCCGCAGCGCCCAGCCGAGCACCGGGACGTAGAGCGCCTCGAGCTTGCGCGCGAGCCACGGCTGGCGATGCCCTGCACTACGCCGCAACAGCAGCGAGGCCAGCACCGGGATCACGGTGAGCGCCAGCACCAGCGAACTGGACAGCGCGTAGACGATCGCCAGCGCGACCGGCACGAACAGCTTGCCCTCGAGGCCCTGCAGCGCCAGCAGCGGCACGAACACGATGATGATGATGCACACGCCTGCGACGACCGGCACGGCGACCTCCTGCACCGCCCGGTAGACCACGTGCAGCATCGGCAGGCGCGCCTGGCCGCCGCTCCCGGCAAGGTGGCTCTCGATGTTCTCGACCACCACCACCGCACCGTCGACCAGCAGGCCGATCGCGATGGCCAGGCCGCCCAGGCTCATCAGGTTCGCCGACAAACCGGTGTAGCGCATCAGGATGAAGGTGCCCAGTGCCGCCAGCGGCAAGACGAGCGCCACCACGAAGGCGGCGCGCAGGTTGCCGAGGAAGGCCAGTAGCAGCAGCACCACCAGCGCGATGGCCTCCAGCAGCGCTTTCGACACCGTGCCCACCGCCCGCTCGACGAGCGCGGAACGGTCGTAGAAGGGCACGATGCTCACCCCTTGCGGCAGCGAGGGCGCGAGCGCTGCCAGCCGCCCCTTGACCCCCGCGATCACCGCCTGGGCATTCGCCCCGCGCAGCCCCAGCACCAGGCCCTGCACGGCCTCGCTTCCGTCGCGGGTGACCGCGCCGTAACGGGTCAGGCTCCCGATGCGCACCTCGGCCACCTCGGACAGGCGCACCGGCACGCCGTTGCTCAGCGCGACCACGATCCCGCGCAGGTCGTCCAGGCCGCCCACTGCGCCGTCCATGCGGACGATCAGGGCTTCCTCGCCCTCGGTGAGCCGCCCGGCGCCGTCGTTGCGGTTGTTGCGCTCGAGCGCGCTGCGCACCGCGTCCAGGCCCAGGCCGCGCGTGGCCAGCAACTGCGGATTGGGCACCACCTCGTAGCTGCGCACGTAGCCGCCGAGGCTGTTCACGTCGGCGACCCCGCGCACGGTGCGCAGGCGAGGCCGGATCACGCGCTCGAGCAGCGTGCGCTTCTCCGCCAGTGACAACGGCCCCTCGATGGTGAACATGAACATCTCGCCCAGCGGCGTGGTGATCGGCGCCAAGCCCCCGCTCGCCTGCGCCGGCAGGCTGGCCTGCGCGGCCGCCAGCCGCTCGCCCACCTGCTGGCGCGCCCAGTAGATGTCCGTGCCGTCGTCGAAATCGATGGTGACGTCGGTGATGCCGTACTTCGAGACCGCGCGCACGACGCGCTGCCCCGGGATGCCGAGCATCTCCTGCTCGATCGGCACCGTGATCCGGCTCTCCACCTCCTCGGGAGTCATGCCGGGCGCCTTGATCACGATCTTCACCTGGGTGGTGGAGACATCCGGGAAGGCGTCGATCGGCAGTTCGCGAAAGGCCACCACGCCGGCGGCCACCAGCAGCGCGGCGGCCACCAGCACCAGCAGGCGCTGCGTCAGCGAGAAGGCGACGATGCGACCGAGCACAGGGCACTCACTGCTTGCCGCCGAGCCCGGCCAGGGCCGCCTTCAACTGGCTGGCCCCGCGACTCACCACTGGCTCGCCCTCGCGCAGCGCGGCCTGGATCACCAGGTCGGAACCCGACTCTCCCATCGGCGCCGCCGCAACCACGACGTAGCGGCCGTCGCGCTGCACGAAGACCGCCGCCTGCGCGCCGCCCTCGCCCAGCCGCACCAGCGCGCCGGCGGGCACCTGCCACAGGTCCGGCGCACCGGCGCGCCCGCCGATCTCGATTTCCGCCTCCACGTGCTGGCCCGGATTCAAGCCGGCCAGCCCGGCGTCGAGGCGTGCGCGCACGGTGAGGGTCTGGCCGTCGCTGACCGCGCGCCCGACCGCGATGACGACACCGCGCGCCTCGCTGCCGCTGACCCGCACGGCACGGCCCGGCGCGATGCGCGGCGCGGCCGCGATCGGCAGCTCGATCTCGAGCTCCAGTGGCTCGAGGCGCGCAATGCGGAACAGGGTCGTGGCGGGTTCGACCCGCTCGCCCGCGCGCACCGTCTGCGAAAGCACCACCCCGCTCATCGGCGCGACGATCGCCAGCTCGCCGGCGGCGCCCGGACGCGCCCCGGCGAGGGCCACCAGGCCGCGCTTCTCGGACAGCAGCGCCGCGGCCTGGCGATCGGCGGCGCGGCTGGCCTCGGCGCGCGATGCCGCGATCAACCCTTCGGCCAGCAGGCTTTCGTCGCGCTGCAGGGCGCGCTGCGTGCGCTCGCGCTCGGCACTGGCCTGGGCCAGTTCGCGCTGCAGCGCGAGCAGCTCGGGGCTGACGATCCGCGCCAGTGGCTGGCCCTGCCTCACCGGCTCGCCCACCCCCACCAGCAACGCGGTTACCAGCCCGCCCACGGGTGCGGCCACGAAGCGCTGTTGCGCATTGGGAACCTGGACGTGCGCCGGCAGGTGGCTGAGCCACTTCGCCGAAGCCGCGCGGACCGGGACCGTCTCGATGCCTACCGCGGCGAAGTCGGCCGCCGGCAGCGACGGCGCCTCCGGCGTGCCGGCGGCCGCCAGCGCGGGACGCACGACGGCCAACCCGAGACCAAGGGCGATCAGCAGGGTCGGAACGGACGGCAAATGAAGGCGCATCGAAATCATCCTGGAAGCAGCACGCATTGTCGCGCGGCGCGGCTGAATCGAGGCTGAACGGGCTGTCAACGAGCGGCTATAATTTCCGACTTTGACCACTTCCGGCGGGGCGAGCATGAGCGAAGAATCCCACTCCTTCATCAAGACGCCACGACAGCTGGTCATCGTGGTGATCCTCGCCTTCGTGGTGCCGATCACCGTCATCACCCTGCTGGTCAACTACGTCAACTTCGGCACCCGGCACGCTGCCGGCGCCGACGCGATGACCCCCGAGGCGATCGAAGCGCGCATCAAGCCGGTGGCCGGGTTCGAGCTCGCCGAGGCGGGCGCGCCGGCCGCACAGGCCGAGGCGGCCAAACCCGCGCCGGCCCAGGCCGCCGCGGCATCGGCGCCAGCAGCAGCGGCGCCGGCGGCAGCAGCCCCCGCGGCAGCGGCCGCCCCGGCAGCGGCCGCCGCTGCGGCTGCCCCGGCCAAGGCGGAGCAGAAAGCCGCGGCCCCGGCAGCCGGCGGGAACGCGCTCGCAGAAGGCAAGAAGGTCTACGACTCCACCTGCCACGTGTGCCACGCGAGCGGCGTGGCCGGCGCACCCAAGTACGGCAACAAGGCCGATTGGGCGCCGTTCCTGCAGACCGGCATCGATACGATGGTGAAGAATGCCATCAACGGCATCAAGGCGATGCCACCGCGCGGCGGCAACGCCTCGCTCAGCGACGACCAGATGCACGCGGCCGTCGAATACATGGCGGCGGCGGTCAAGTAGGCTCGAGCGCGAACGACAACATGCCGATCGAGCCCAGCTCGATGCCCTCGGTGAGCACGCGCGCGCGATCGCCGGGCAGGCGCGCGCCCAGCACCGCCAGCATCGGCAGGTAGTGATCGGGCGTGGGCACCGACAGCCGCGCCGCCTCGCCGAAGCGCTCGTAGTCGATGAGCGGCGCGTCGTCGCCGCGCAGCACGCAGTCGCGCACGCCGGCCTCGAAGGCGAGCGCCCACTCATGCGGCCGCGCATCGGGGCGCCACGACAGGCGCCCGAGGTGGTGCACCGCGTTGCCGCTGCCGACGATGCGCACTCCCTCGTCGCGCAGCACCGCCAGCCGCCGGCCCAGCTCGTGGTGGAACGCCGGCCCTTGCCGCGCATCGAGGCTCAGCTGCACCACCGGCACGTCGGCCTGGGGGTAGACGTGCGCCAGCACCGACCAGATGCCGTGATCCAGCCCCCAGTCGTGATCGAGCCGCACCGGCATCGGCGCGAGCAGCTCGCGCACGCGCGCAGCGAGCGCCGGGTCGCCGGGCGCCGGATAGCGGACCGCGAACAGCGCCGGCGGAAAACCGCCGAAGTCGTGGATCGTGCGCGGCTGCGCCATCGCGGTCACCGCCAGCTCGTCGACGTACCAGTGCGCCGAGATCGCCAGCACTGCCCGCGCGGGCGCGCCCGCCTCGCCGCTCGCCCGCCAGGCCTGCGTGTGCCGGTTGGATTCGAGCGCGTTCATCGGGCTGCCGTGCCCGTAGAAGACGGCCGGCTGGCGGCTCGCGGGGGAGACGTTGGCCATGGCCGGCCGGGCGCTCAGCGCGCAGGCGGCGGCAGCCGTCCGAACACGCGCTCGAGCGCCATGCCGATCGAGATCAGCCGGCGGTCGCTGCCCACCGGCCCGTCGATCTCCAGGCCGACCGGCAGGCGGCTGGCGGCGCCGAGCGCCACCGGCAAGGTCAGCCCGGGAAGGCCCGCGTCGCTGCCGGGATCGCTGTTCTGGATGTAGGCGATGAAGTTCTCGATGCTGCTCGATTCGGGGTTGGAGGCGATCGCCACGCGGGTGACGGTGGGGAACACCAGCGCATCGAGCCTATGCTTGGCGAAGGTATCGGCATAGAGCTTGCGCAGGGCCGGCCGCCCCTCGCGGATCGCCGCCTCGTAGGCGGGCCGGGCATCGACCACGGTGCCGTTCGGCCCGGGCAGCTTGCGCGGCAGCACCAGGCCCTGGTAAGTGCCCTTGACGTCGGGGCTGGCGATGGCGGCAGCCAGCTGCTCGAGGGTGACGCCGGTGCGGTACTTCTTCAGGTAGGCGCCGACGTCGTCGTGGGCCTCGTAGAGCGCCAGCGGAAACCCGACCGCGCCGGCAAGCTCCATCAGCCGCGGCATCTCGACCTCGACCAGGGTGACGCCGGCGGCCTTCATCTTCTGCGCGGCGTCGTCCATCACCGCGCGCGTGTCGTCGTCGAGATTGGCGTAGAACGGCCGGGCCACGCCCAGCCGCACGGTGCGCAGGTCGGCGGCATGCGCGGGCGCGCCGCCCGCGATCAGCCGGTCCATCAGCTCGATGTCGGCCATCGCCAGCGCCATCGGCCCGGCGGTGTCGCGCGTGTGCGAGATCGGCGTGATGCCCGCCTGCGAATAGCGCCCGACGGTCGGGCGCAGCGCCGCGCAGCCGTTGAGCGCGCACGGGATGCGCACCGAGCCGCCGGTGTCGCTGCCCAGGCCAGCCGGCGCCAGGCGCGCCCCGATGGCCGCGCCGGTGCCCGAGGAGGAGCCGCCCGCGATGCGCGAGGCATCGTAGGCGTTGCGCACGCCCGGTTCGGCGCCGGTCTTGAACGCCGTGTTGTAGCCGCTGATCCCGAAGGCGAGCTCGTGCATGTTGGTCTTGCCGAGCACGATCGCCCCCGCCTGGCGCAGCTTGCGCACCACCGGCGCGTCGCTGGCCGGGCGGAAGTCCTTCAGCGCCGGCGTGCCGGCGGTATTGGGCAGTCCGGCGACGTGGATGTTGTCCTTCACCACGATCGGGACGCCGTCGAGCGGCAGGCAGCGGCCGCGCGCCTTGCGCGCGGCATCCGAGGCGCGCGCAAGGCGGATCGCGCGGTCTTCGTCCAGCGTGATGAACGCGTTCAGCTCCGGGCGTGCCCGCGCCCGTTCGAGGTAGGCCCTCATCAGAGCCTCGCTGGTGAAGCGCCCGTCGCAGATCGCCCTGGCGGCATCGTGGGCGCCGAGCGTGTCGAGGTCGGGTGCCTGCGCCACGGCGGCCAGGGGAACGATGGCCAGCAGCGGCACGCCGAAAGTCCGCGAAATTCTGCCCATGATGCGCTCTGGGTCTCGGGACGATCAGGGCATTCTACGGCGGCTGTCCGGTCGATGGCAGACGAGAGCGACGGCAGCCTACGCCGGGGCTCGAAGCCGGCGCAGCACGGCGGGCAGTCCGATCGCTGCTGTCGTCTGCAGCGAGTGGTCGATCCGGCTCGACCGCTGGCCCGCCTGCGGATTGATCTCGATGACCGGCGCGCCCCGCGGCACCAGGTTCACCATGCCCGCCGCGGGATGGACGACGCCCGACGTACCGACCACGAGCAACAGATCGCACTGACGCATCAGGGTCGATGCCTGCCGCACGGCCTCCTCCGGCAACGACTCGCCGAACCACACGACACCCGGCCGGACATGGTCGTCGCATCTCGCGCAGCGGGGCGGCATCAGTCGGCGGTGAGCCTCTGCCTGCGGCATGCCCAGCTCGTGAGGCTCATCACATGCGAAGCACCGTGCCGCGAACAGGCTGCCGTGCAGGTGAATGACGCGGGTGACGCCGGCGCGCTCATGAAGGTCGTCGACGTTCTGCGTGACGACGCTCGCGCCGAACTCGCGCTGAAGCTGCGCCACGGCCACATGCCCGGGATTCGGCTGCGCCTTCGAGACCAGGCCGCGCCGCCACTCGTACCAGCCCCAGACCGTTTCCTTGTCGCGCCGCCACGCCTCCGGTGTCGCCAGGTCCTGCGGATCGAACTCCTTCCACAGGCCGTTGTTGCCCGAACGAAAGGTCGGGATGCCGCTGTCGGCTGACATGCCGGCACCGCTGAACACGACGATGCGCCGGAACGGTCGCGCGAGGGCAGTCGCGACAGCGGCAGGCAACTCGAAAGGCTCGGCAGAAGGCGCGGTGACGGACACGGCGATCATTCGATGGCGGGCGATGGCAGGGGAACGCGCGGCGAAGCGATCGAAATCGGACTGCGAGAGCACACGCTTCACGAATCTTCTCCGGGCAGCGCGGAATCGAATCGCTGCCGCAGCGACGGCTTCTCGACCTTGCCCGCGGGCGTGCGCGGCAGCGCGGCGACGAAGCGCACGTGCCTGGGCACCTTGTAGCCGGCCAGGCGCTCGCGGCAGAAGGCCCGCACCTGTACTGCATCGAGTACGGCGCCGGAGCGCAGCACGATCGCGGCCAGCCCCACCTCGCCCCATTTCGCATCGCGCACGCCGATCACCGCCGCCTCGGCCACCTGCGGCATCTGGTAGAGCAGGTTCTCGATCTCGGCCGGGTAGACGTTCTCGCCGCCCGAGATGAACATGTCCTTGAGCCGGTCGACGATCCAGTAATCGCCGTCGTCGTCGAAGTACGCCACGTCGCCGGTGTGCAGCCAGCCGTCGCGGAGGGCCGCGCGCGTGGCTTCGGCATTGTTCCAGTAGCCCGGCGTGACGCCCGGCCCCTTCACCAGCAGCTCGCCGCGCTGGTGGGCCGCGCAGTCGCGCCCCTGCGCGTCGACGACGCGGGTGAGCATGGTGCCCACCGGCTTGCCGACGCTGCCCGGCTTGGCGCGCGCGGCGGCTTCGTCGGGGAGGAACACGGTCGGGCCGGTCTCGGTCATGCCGAAGCCGAAGCAGATCGTCACGCCCTTGGCTGCCCAGGTCTCGAGCAGCGCCCGCGGCATCGGCGAGCCACCGGCCGACCAGTGGCGCATCTTCGCGAAGCGCGACGCCGCGAAGCCGGGATGCTGGGCGATGAGCAGGTACTGCGTCGGCACGCCCACGAACTGGGTGATCCCGGTGCAGAGCCAGCGCAGCGCCTCGCCGGCATCGAACTGGCGCATCACCACTACGGTACCGCCGGCGAAGAGGATGGGATTCGCGTAGAGGTTCAACCCGCCGGTATGGAAGAAGGGCAGCGCCGCCAGCAGCACATCGTCGCCCGAGAGCCTGGTGGCCAGCATCGCGTGCACCGCGTTGAAGAACGCCATGCCGTAGGTCTGGATCACGCCCTTGGGCCTGCCGGTGGTGCCCGAGGTGTAGAGCAGGTACCAGGGCGCCTCCATGGTCGGGCACGGCATCTCGACGACGCGCCCGCTCGAGGCGGCGAGCGCCGACTCGTAGTCGGGCCAGGCACCGTCGGGACCGCCCCCGGGCGCGTGCGCGCCGCCCTCGCGTACGGCCATGGCCGCAGCGGCTGCGCTCCCAGGCGCGAGCGACGGCGCGCCGCTCTCTGCGCCGGCGGCACCGGCCACGCCGCGCACCACCAGCCCCGGCAGCGGCGCACGCCCCGCGAGCACTGCGCCGGCCACCGCGGTGTACTCCTCGCCGCACACGAAGGCGCCCGGCTGCGCATCCTCGACGATGGGCGCCAGCTCGGCGGCGGGCAGGCGCCAGTTCAGGCACGCCATCACCACGCCGGCCTTGGCACAGCCGTACAGCATCTCGAGGTAGTCGGTGGAGTTGCCGGCCAGCACCGCGACGCGCGCGCCCGGCGCGAGCCGCCAGCGATCGCGCACGAGCTCGGCGAACCGGCTGGCACGCTCGTCCACCTCACGAAAGCTGCGCGCACGACCGCTCACGCTGTCGACCAGCGCCGGCTTGTCGGGATGACGCAGGGCCTGCTTGTGCAGCCAGTCGACGACGTACATGGCGGCTTCTAGGCGCGGCCGGCCGCCCCCTCGTCGGGATAAGCGGAGAAATCGCGCAGGAAGCGCGCCACGCCGTCGCGCGCCTCGGCGCTGCCGATCGACGCCACGAAGCGCTGGCGCTCCGCTTCGAGCGCACGCTCGACGCCGTCGAGATCGCCCGCCAGCAGTCGCTTGCCCTCGCGCATCGTCGCCGGCGGCGCGGCAGCCACGCGCAGCGCCGCCTCGCGTGCGGCAGCGGCGACCCGGTCCCTGGCGACCAGCTGGGTCACCAGGCCACAGGCCAACGCCTCGTCCGCCGGCAGGGTGCGGTTGAGCAGCACGCACGCTGCGGCACGACGCCGCCCGATCGTCGCCGGCATGAGCGCGGTCCAGCCGCCATCGGGGGTGAAGCCGGCGCTCGCATAGTGCGCCTTGAAGGCGCTGTCGTCGGCGGCCACCACCACGTCGCTGGCCAGCACCAGGCCGATCGAGCCGCCGGTGACGATGCCGTGCACCGCGGCGACCACCGGCTGCGGCAGCCGCAGCAGCGACAGGATGGCCTGGTTCAGCAGGCCTACCAGCTCCGCCGCATAGGTCTCCAGCGCCGGGCCGCTCATCTCGCGGGCGAAGCGGCGCATGTCGCCGCCGATGGAGAAGGCCTCGCCCTCGGCGGCCAGGATCACCGCGCGCGTCTCGGTACGGCGCGCGATCTCCTCGAGCGCCACGCACAGGTCGAGCAGCAGGTCGGGCACCAGCGCGTTGTGCATCGCCGGGCGCGCCAGGGTGAGCGTGGCGACGGCGCCGGCATGCGCCACCTTCACCTGCGGCAGGCGCGCGCTCACCGCAGCCCCCGCGCCAGCGCGCGCGCGCGCAGCCGGCCGACCACGCCGCTCGGGAAGTAGTACACCGAGAGCACGAACAGCACGCCGAGCCACAGCAGCCAGCGATCGGGCGAGAACAGGGCGGCCGCCAGCGGCAGCGCGGCGAAGCCCTCGGAGATCCAGCGCATCAGGTCCTGCAGATAGCTCTGCGCCAGCACGAAGAAGGCGCTGCCGATCACCGCGCCGTACATCGTGCCCATGCCGCCGATGACCACGATGAGCAGCGTGTCGATCATGATCTCGAACGACAGCGAGGTGTCGGGCCCGTTGTAGCGCAGCCAGATCGCCAGCAGGGCGCCGGCCACCGTCGCGAACAGGGCGGCCAGCACGCTCGACAGCGTGCGGAACACCACCGTACGATAGCCCAGCGCCTCGGCGCGGAAGTCGTTCTCGCGGATCGCCTGCAGCACGCGCCCGAACGGCGAGTTGACGATGCGCAGCAGCGCCAGGAACAGCGCCAGCACCACGAAGAACAGCAGGTAGTAGCTGAGCAGGCGCCCGTCGATCGAGACGCCGAACAGGCCGTCCTCCAGCAGCTCGAACGAGGGCTGCAGGACTTCCGGCACCTTGAAGCTCAGGCCGTCCTCGCCGCCGGTGAAATCCGAGAGCTGCGAAGCCAGGGTCTGGAACGCCGCCGCCACCGCGAGCGTGATCATGGCGAAGAAGATCGCCTTCACGCGCAGGCTGAACAGCCCGATGGCCAGCGCCAGCAGCGCCGAGACCAGCAGCGCACCGGCCAGCCCCAGCGCGACGGCGTCCCAGCCCGGCCCCATGCGGGTGCTGGCGATCGCCACGCCGTAGGCCCCGATGCCGAAGAACATGGTGTGTGCGAACGAGACGATGCCGGTGTAGCCGAGCAGCAGGTCGTAGCTGGCCACCAGCAGGATGAACACCAGCACCTTGGCGGCCACCGACAGCGACCTGGCGCCCGGGAAGGCGAACGGCACCAGTGCCAGCGCCACCACGATGAGCACGAGCAGGGCCGCCACCACGCGGCTGCGCGGGTAATCGGCCGACAGCAGGCTGCGCATCATCGCCGGGCCACCGGGAACAGCCCCTGCGGGCGCCACATCAGGATCGCCACCATCAGCAGGATGTTGGAGAACAGCGCCACTTTCGGCGCGAGGAAGCCGGTGTAGTTCGCCATCAGCCCGACCAGCAGGGCGCCGATGAAGCAGCCCGCGGTCGAGCCGAGCCCGCCGATGATGATGACGATGAAGATCAGGATGTTGACCTGCGCGCCCATCTGCGGCACGACGTTCTGCTGGTACAGGCCCCACATCACGCCGCCCAGGCCGGCCAGCGCCGAACCGGCGACGAACACGCCGACGAACAGCCGCCGGATGCGGTAGCCCAGGCTCTCCACCATCTCGCGGTCCTGCACGCCGGCGCGGATCAGCAGGCCGATCTTGGTGCGGTTGAACACCCACAGCATGGCGAGGAACACCGCCAGGCCCACCACCACGGCGATCAGGCGGTACTTCTCGATCGCCGCGTCCCCCACGAAGTAGGAGCCGCGCAGGGCCTGCGGCAGCGGCAGCGGGATCTGCTGCGGACCCCAGATGACCTTGATCAGCTCCTCGCCGATGATCATGCCGCCCATCGTGATGAGGATCTGCTTGAGGTGCTGGCCATAGACCGGGCGCACGATCAGCCGCTCGAAGACCAGGCCGACGGCCGCGGCCACGGCCATCGCGACCAGCATCGCCGCGCCCACCGCCACCAGGTTGAGCGCCATCGAGTCGGCCTCGGTCAGCCCGCCCAGCGGCGCGAGCACCGACACCGCGACGAAGGCGCCCAGGGCGATGAACACGCCGTGGCCGAAGTTGAGCACGTCCATCAGGCCGAAGACCAGCGTCAGGCCCGAGGCGATGATGAAGATGATCATGCCCATCGCCAGGCCCGCCACCGTCAGCGTGGCCCAGGTCGGCAGGCTGCCGACCAGCGGCAGCGTCGCCAGCGCCAGCACGGGCACCAGCAGCAGCGGCAGCCGCTCGGCGAGCGGCACGCGCGGCACGCCCGTGCGCGTCTCGGGCGCCGGCGGCCGGGCCGCGCCAGTGGCGGCGGTGGTGTTCATTGATGTGCCCCCAGGGACAGCCCGAGCAGGCGCGCCTGCAGCGCCTCGTCCTCGGCCAGCTCGGCCATCGCGCCGCGATGCACGATGCGCCCGTCGTCCATCACCGCCACCGCGTCGCCGAGCTGGCGCGCGAAGGCGAAGTTCTGCTCCACCAGCAGGATGGTCGCGCCGGCGGCCTTGAGCTGGCGGAACGCCGTCAGCATGTTGCGGATGATCGAGGGCGCCAGGCCCTTGCTCGGCTCGTCGACGAGGATCAGCTTGCGTGGCTCGACGATCGCGCGCGACACCGCCAGCATCTGCTTCTGCCCGCCCGAGAGCAGCCCCGCCGGATGGTTCCAGAACTTGTGCATCGCCGGGAACAGCTCGAAGATCCAGCGCAGCCGCTCGGCGTCGATCGCATCGGCGTCGCGCGCCCCGCGCGCGGCCAGCACCATGTTCTCGCGCACCGTCAGGTCGGAGAAGATGCCCATGTTCTCGGGCACGTAGGCCACGCCGCGTTGCGCCAGCTCGGGCGTGGCGCAGCGGGTCACGTCGCGGCCGTCGAAGCGCACCTGCCCGGCCGAAGCGGGCCACAGCCCCATGATCGTGCGCAGGGTGGTGGTCTTGCCGGCGCCGTTGCGCCCCAGCATCAAGGTGGTGCGGCCCTGCTCCACCTCGAGGTCGACGCCGTGCAGGATGTGATAGGCGCCGATGTGCGTGTGCACGCCGGTGAGCGTGAGCAGCGGCGCGACGCCCGGTGCACCCGGTGCGCCGGGCGCCGTGCCGCCTTCGGTGCGGGCAGGGCTCATAAGGCAACCTCCCTCGCGTAGAGGCTCATCGCGCGGCCTCCCCTTCGCCGTCGTCGCCCGACATGCCGAGATAGGCCCGCTGGACCACCGGCGAGGCGATCACCTCGGCCGGCGGCCCGTCGGCCGCGAGCGCGCCGTTGTGCAGCACGATGATGCGATCGGCCAGCTCGCGCACCACGTCCATCTTGTGCTCGACCAGCAGGATGGTGCGGGTGGCATCGCGCTTGATCTCGCGGATGAGGTCGAGGATCACCGGCACCTCGTCCACGCTCATGCCCGCGGTGGGCTCGTCGAACATGAACACCGAAGGCTCGAGCGCGAGCAGGATGCCGACCTCGAGCTTGCGCTGGTCGCCGTGCGGCAGGCTCGCCGCCGGCGCGTCGCGCCTTGCCGTGAGCGCGATGCGCTCGAGGATCGCCTCGGCCTCGGCGATCGGCGCCCGGTGGCTGGACCAGATCGACCACAGGTTCAGCCCCTGGCCGCGGCGCGCCTGCACCGCCAGGCGCACGTTCTCCAGCACGGTCAGGTTGGGGAACAGGTTGGTCAGCTGGAATGCCCGCCCCAGCCCGCGCCGGGTGCGCAGCGGCGCCGGCAGTGCGGTGACCTCGTCGCCGCCCACGAACACCCGCCCCGCCGTGGCCGCGAGCTGGCCGGAGATCAGGTTGAAGTAGGTGGTCTTGCCGGCCCCGTTGGGCCCGACGATGGCCGTCAGCGTGCCCGGCAGGAACGCGCACGACACCGCGTCGACGGCCACGTGGCCGCCGAAGCGGATCGTCAGCCCGCGCGTCTCGAGCGACGGGGTCATCCCGGTACGTCAGCGCCGGTTGCGGATCGGGATCTGCATCTCGCTCGCGGTGATCTCGTGCACCAGCTCGGGCACCGCCCACGGCATCGCCGGATCGACCTTGATCTTGAAGTGGTACATCGACTGCATGGCCTGGTGGTCTTCCTTGCGGAAGGTCATCTTGCCCTTGGGCGTCTCGAAGCTCATGCCTTCCATGGTCTTGATCAGCTTCTCCGTGTTGGTGTCGCCGCCGGTCTTCTTGAGCGCCTCCACCACCGCCATCGCCGCCGCCATGCCGCCCGCGGTGAAGAAGTCGGGCGGGCTCTTGAAGCGCTTGTAGTGCTCGGTGACCAGCCAATTGTTGACCGGGTTCTTCGGGATGCCGAAGTAGTAGTAGGTGGCGCCCTCCATGCCCGGGAACGCCTTGTAGGCGGCCATCGCCGGCAGGATGTTGCCGCCGGTGGAGATCTCGATGCCGTAGCGCTTGGGATCGAGGTCGGCGATCTTGAACGGATTGCCCGCGCCGGCCCAGATGATGAAGATCACCTTGCGGCCGGGCTTGTCCTTGAGGGCGTCGAACAGCCGCTGCGCCCCGGCGGTGAAGTCGGTGGTGTTGGCCGGCAGGTATTCCTCATGGACGATTTTGGCCTTCTTCAGCGCGTCCTTGAACGCCTTGACGCCGTCGCGGCCGAAGGCGTAGTCCTGCGCCAGCGTGGCGATCGACACGCCTTCCTTGTCCAGCGCCACCGCGTTGGAGATCGCGTCCTGCGAGGAGTTGCGCCCGGTGCGGAAGATGTAGCGGTTCCACTTGTCGCCGGTGATCGAGTCGGCCACCGCCGGTTCGACCAGCAGGATCTTCTTGTACTCCTCGGCCACCGGCAGCAGCGCCAGCGCCACGCCCGAGGAGGTCGGGCCGATCGCCAGATCGACCTTGTCGTCGCCGTAGGCGGCCTGCAGCTGCGCCTTGCCCACGTCGGGCTTGCCCTGGTCGTCCTTCTCGATCAGCACGATCTTGCGGCCGTTGACCATCATGGTGCCGCCGGTGGCGTAGTCGAAGCCCAGCATCAGGCCGGTCTGCGTCTGCTTGCCGTAGGCCTCGAGCGCGCCGGTCTTGGAGTAGACGTGGGCGATTCGGATGTCCTTGGCGAGCGCCGTGCCGGCGAGTATCGCGCCGGCCATCAGGGGCAACGCGTAGCGGCTGGCGCGTAAAAGAAACGAAAAAGGCTGCATTCGGTCTCTCCTCGTCGTGAATGGTGAGCCTGCCCATAAGCAGGTAGCGAAGAATCCGGACGCAAGGACCATGCCAAAGCCGGACATGGCGGCGCGCCCCAATGCCGGAGAGTATCTGTCTACAAGACCGACAGCCGGAAAAGATTGTACGAAGTCAGGACATATCCTTCATCTGGGTTGTCCGAAATACAGACGATTGCCGACGGTATTCCCGGAACCCGAACGGCGTTCCGACGATGCTCAGGCCAGCGCAGCGAGCAGTTCGTCGAGCGCGCCGATCGGCGCCAGGCATTGTCGTCCGCGGCAGACCCAGGCCTGCGGCTGCGCACCGGCCGGCTTGGACAGCGCCTCCGGCAGGCCCGCTGCTTCGAGCGGCAGCTGCACCGCCAGCACGCCGGGCAGGTAGCGCCGTGCCAGCGCCTCGCGCCACCGCGCGAGCGCATCGGGCGGCCCGGTCAGCACCGCCACGGCCGGCGGCGAGGCATGCTCGCGCAGCGCGCTCACCAGCGTCGGGAACGCTTGCGGCACGCGCTGCAGGTCGGGGGCGAAGAGCGCCAGCGTGCGCCGCGCCGACTCCAGGTAGCGCAGCTCGCCGATCAGGTGACCCAGCCGCTGCAGGTACAACGCGGCCATGCCATTGCCCGAGGCGGTCGCGCCGTCGTGGCCCGACTTCGGGCGCAGCACCAGTGCCTCGTGATCGTGGCTGGTGAAGAAGAAGCCGCCGTCGCGCGGGTCCTCGAACTGCTCCAGCAGCACCTCGGCCAGCGCGCGGGCGAAATGCAGGTCCGCAGCGTTCAGTGTATCGCCCTGCATCAGCTCGATGACGGCACCGAGCAGGAAGGCGTAGTCGTCGAGATAGGCGTTGAGGTGCGAGCGGCCGTCCCTGTGCGTGGCGAGCAGGCGGCCGCCGCGCCACATCGAGGTGCGCACGAACTCCAGCGCGCGGCGCGCCGATGCTGCCCAGAGCGGCTCGCCGAACACGCGCGCGGCGAAGGCCAGGCCGTCGATCGCCATCGCGTTCCAGCTGGTCAGCACCTTGTCGTCGCGGCCCGGGTGCACGCGCGCCTCGCGCAGCGCCAGCAGGCGCACCCGTGCCCCGTCGATCAGGGCGGCGCACTCGGCCTCGGGGCGTCCGAGCAGCGCAGCCACCTCGGCGAGCGGGCGCGCCCGGTGCAGGTGCCACGCCCGCCCCTCGAAGCCGGGCGGCGCATCGAGGCCGTAACACGCGGCGAACGCCGCGAATGACGCCTCGTCCAGGCAGCGCGCCACCTCGTCACGCTGCCAGACGTAATAGCGCCCCTCCTCACCCTCCGAGTCGGCGTCGAGGCTGCTGGCAAAGCCGCCCGACGGCAGCTGCATTTCGCGCATCAGCCATCCTGCCGTCTCCTCGCATGCCTGGCGAAACAGCGGCTCGCCGCTCGCCTGCCAGGCCTCGGCGTACAGGCGCAGCAGCGGCCCGTTGTCGTAGAGCATCTTCTCGAAGTGCGGGATGCGCCACTGCGCATCCGTGCTGTAGCGATAGAACCCGCCGCCAAGATGATCGTACAGGCCGCCCTCGGCCATGTGCCGCAGCGTCGCCAGCACGGCCTCGCGCGCGGCATCGTCGCCGGCGGCCGCCGCGTGGCGCAGCAGCGCATCGAGGGTCGGCGGCTGGGGGAACTTCGGTGGGCCGCCGAAGCCGCCGTGCATCGCGTCGTACGAGGCCATCAGGGCCTCGCGCAGGCCGTGTGCGGCCGCAGCCGTGCCCATGCCTGCGTCCGTGCCTGCGTCCGTGCCTGCGTCCGCACCCGCACCCGCGCCTACGCCCGCGTCCCCGCCCTCGCCAGTGCTCCCCTGCGGCAGCATCCCCGCGAGCTCGTGCACCAGCGCATCGCCGTCGGCTTGCAGCCGCGCGCGCTGCCCGGCCCACGCGCCGGCCACGCGCTGCAGCACCTCGTCGAAGCCCGGCAGGCCGTGGCGCGAATGCTTGGGGAAATAGGTGCCGCCGAAGAACGGGCGCCCCTCGGGCGTGAGGAACATCGTCAGCGGCCAGCCGCCCGGGCGCCGCGCGATCATGTGGTGCGCGAGCTGGTAGATCTGGTCGATGTCGGGCCGCTCCTCGCGGTCGACCTTGATGTTGACGAAGAAGCGGTTCATCAGCGCCGCCGTCCCGGCGTCCTCGAAGCACTCGTGGGCCATCACGTGGCACCAGTGGCAGGCCGAGTAGCCCACCGACAGCAGGATCGGGCGCTCGCTGGCGCGCGCCAGCGCCAGCGCCTCCTCGCCCCACGGATGCCAGTCCACCGGGTTGCCGGCGTGCTGCAGCAGGTAGGGACTGGTCTCGCGTGCCAGGCGGTTGGGCATGAAACGATGGCAATGGCCTGCGACAGGTTCACGCAGGCCGTCTGCGACTCCGACAGATCCCCAGTCTACGCCCGGCACGTAAGCTGCATCGCGCATACCTTTGACGGCGCCGGCGGACTGATAGGATTCTCCTTTCCATGAGCTCCCGAAGCCTGCGCACCCTCGCACGCCGCCACCTCCCGTGGCTGCTGTGGCTCGCGCTGCTGATGCCGGTCGCGCAGGTGGCCGCGGCGTGGCACGTGCTGTCGCACGAGCGCATCGACGAGGGCGTCGACGCGGGCGGCGAAACCGGCGGCTCCAAGGCGCTGCATCCCTCGCACTGCGATCTGTGCCTGACCGCGGCGACGGTTGCAGGCGGCGCACTGCCCGGCAGGTCGCCCTCCCTCCCACTCGCGGCGGCGCCGTACGCCGCGCCGCCCGCCGACACCCGCGGCGGTTGGCTCGCGCCCGCCGCGCAGGCCTACGAAAGCCGCGCCCCTCCCATCGCCCGGTACTGACTGCTGCGCTACGGCGCCCGGCCCGCATCGCACGCGGGCGGGTGCGTTTCCACGTCATCGCCCTGGGGCGAAACCCATGCACAAGCTGTTACGTGCGAGCCTCGCGCTCGCCCTGGCCGCGCCGTTCGGTGCGCTGGCCGACACCCCGTCCGAGATCGAGTCGCTGCGGCGCGAGATCGCAACGATGCGAGCCGACTACGAAGCCCGGCTGCAAGCACTCGAGCAGCGGCTGAGGGCCGCGGAGACGCCCCGGGCCGCCGAAGCCGCGCCTGCGACGCGTACCGCCGAAGCGGCCCCCGCCCCCGTGTCGGCGCCCACCCCCGCGTCAGCGTCAGCGTCAGCGCCGGCGTCCGCGCCTGCGCCCACGCCTGCGCCCGCTGCCGCCGCCAACCCCAACGCCTTCAACCCCGCCCTCTTGCTGATCCTCTCGGGCACCTATACCCGCACCTCGCAGGATCCGGCGAAGTACGCCATCGCCGGCCTCCCGCTGTCCGCGGGCGCCGAGGTCGGCCCCGGCTCGCGCGGCCTGAGCCTCGCCGAGTCCGAGATCGGGTTCGCGGCCAGCATCGATCCGTGGCTGCGCGGCGCGGCCTTCGTCGCCGTGCACCCCGACGATTCGGTATCGGTCGAAGAGGCATGGGTCCAGACCACCGCCCTGGGCAGCGGCTTCTCGCTGAAGGCGGGCCGCTTCTTCTCCGGCATCGGCTACCTCAACCCCAAGCACGCCCACACCTGGGACTTCGTCGACAACCCGCTCGCCTACCAGGCCCTGCTCGGCGGGCAGTATGGCGACGACGGCCTGCAGCTGACGTGGGTGGCGCCGACCGAGCTGCTGGTCGAGCTGGGCGCCGAGATCGGACGCGGACGCGGCTTTCCGGGCGGCGGCGACACCTCGCGCAACGGCGCCGGCGTGCGCGCGCTGTCGGCGCACGCCGGCGGCGACATCGGTACCAGCCACAGCTGGCGCGCCGGCATCTCGATGCTGGAGGCCAAGGCGAACGGCCAGGAGCTGGTGGCCACCGACGCGGCCGGCGCCACGACGACCGACGCCTTCACCGGCAACACGCGCGTGTGGATCGCCGATGCCGTCTGGAAGTGGGCGCCCGACGGCAACGCCACGCGCACCAGCTTCACGCTGCAGGGCGAGTACCTGCGCAGCGCGCGACGCGGCGAGCTGGTCTACGACAGCGGGGGTGCCGACAGCGCCGGCACCCTGCGCATGGTGCAGTCGGGCTGGTACCTGCAGGGCGTCTACCAGTTCATGCCGCGCTGGCGGCTCGGCCTGCGCACTGAACGCCTCGACCCCGGCGCACCGGACTACGGATCGGATTCGGCCTCGCTCGCGGCTTCGCTCGCCGCGAGCGGCTACCGGCCGCACAGGAACACGCTGATGGTCGACTTCAGCCCCAGCGAGTTCTCGCGCGTGCGCCTGCAGTTCGCGCGCGATCGCGCACGTGCAGGCATCGTCGACAACCAGGTATTCCTCCAGTACCAGATGAGCCTGGGCGCCCATGGCGCCCACGGCTATTGATCACCACTGCCCCGAAGGAACGGACGATGAACCGCAAAACGCTGTCTGCCCTCGTCGCGGCGCTGCTGGCGCTGCTCGCCCTGCCGGCGCACGCCGCGCTGCGCGTCTTCGCCTGCGAGCCCGAGTGGGGCGCGCTGGCGCAGGAGCTCGGCGGCGACCTGCTCGAGGTGTCGGTCGCCACTACCGCGCGGCAGGACCCGCATCGCATCCAGGCGCGCCCGAGCCTGATCGCGCGCATGCGCAATGCCGACCTGGCGGTGTGCACCGGGGCCGAGCTCGAGCTCGGCTGGCTGCCCCTGCTGCTGCAGCAGTCGGGCAATGCGAAGGTGCAGCCCGGCCAGCCGGGCAACTTCGCCGCCGCCGACTTCGTGCGCAAGCTCGACGTCCCGGACCGGCCCGACCGTTCGCAGGGCGACGTGCACGCGGCCGGCAACCCGCACATCCAGACCGACCCGCGCAACATCGCGCAGGTGGCCGCGGCGCTGGCCGCGCGCCTGCAACAGGTCGATCCGGCGAACGCGGGCCGCTACGCACAGCGCGCGGCCGGCTTCGCGCAGCGCTGGCAGCAGGCGGTCGCGCGCTGGAGCGCGCAGGCGGCACCGCTCAAGGGCACGCCGGTGGTCTCTCAGCACAAGGCCTTCGTCTATCTCTACGATTGGCTCGGGCTGCAGGAAGTGGCGGTGCTCGAGCCCAAGCCCGGCGTCGAGCCGACGGTGTCGCACCTGCAGGCGGTGCTGACCAGCCTGAAGGCGACACCGGCGCGCATGGTGCTGTACGCGGCCTACCAGGATCCGCGTCCTTCCGAGTGGCTGAGCGGTCACGCCAGCGTGGCCGCGGTGAAGCTGCCCTTCACGGTCGGCGGCACCGAGGGGGCGAAGGACCTGTTCGGCCTGTTCGACGACACCGTGGCGCGCCTGCTCACCGCGGCCGGAGCGAGCCGATGAACTGGCACGCGCTGGACTGGGGCATCCTCGGGCCGGCGCTCGCTGCCGGCCTGCTGGTGCTCGCCACCCATGTGCCGCTGGGCGCGCAGGTGCTCGACCGTGGCATCGTCTTCGCCGACCTGGCCATCGCGCAGATCGCCGGGCTGGGCGTGATCGCAGCCGACACACTGGGCATGCCCGAGGGTGGCTTCGCCGTGCAGGTGGCGGCGGTGTGCGCGGCCCTGCTCGGCGCGCTGCTGCTCACCTGGACCGAGCGCCGCGCGCCACGCCAGCAGGAAGCGCTGATCGGCGTCATCTTCGTGCTCGCCGCCTGCGCCGGGCTGCTGCTGCTGGCGGGCAACCCGCACGGTGGCGAGCACCTGAAGGACCTGCTGGTCGGCCAGATCCTGTGGGTCGATGCGCGCCAGCTCGGCTGGCTCGCCGCGCTCACGGCGCCGCTCGTCGCGGCGATGGCACTCGGCTGGGTGCGACGCGCGGGGCACCCGGGCTTCTACGGCGCCTTCGCGCTCGCCGTCACCGCATCGGTGCAGCTGGTCGGGGTGTACCTGGTGTTCTCGAGCCTGATCATCCCGGCGCTGGCCACGCAGCGCCACCGCGGAGCGGCCCGCCACGCCATCGCCTACGGCATCGGGGCCGCCGGCTACGCGCTGGGGCTGGCGCTGTCGGCCCTGCTCGACGCGCCCTCGGGCGCGGTGATCGTCTGGGCGCTGGCCGGCTGCGCGATCGCGGGCGCCGCGGCGTTTCGCGCCTGAATTTCGCGAGGACTTCGCCATGATGATCGGCCGGATGTCGTGAACGCGCCACGGCAGGCCCCGACGCGGGAGCGATCGGAGTGTGAACAGGTCTAAGGCCGGCGCGCGGTGATCGCGCGCCCGCTGGCGGCGTGCAGCACCAGTGCGCCGTCGGCATCGATCGTGAACCGCCGCACCTGCGCCAGCAGGTCGAGCAGCCGCCGTTCCTGGCGCATCAGCGCCGGCTCGCAGGCCATCATCGTCGAGGCCGCCTTCGAGATCGTCAGCCCCTCGCCGGTCAAGGCGTAGGCGGCGGTATAGCTGTTGCACCAGGCGCGGCCCGAGATGCGCCCGTCGGCCGTGAAGCGCAGCGTCGCACGCGAGCCGTCGACGGCGCCCGCGCCGCGCAGGTCCTCGACCACCCACTCGGCGCCCTGCAGCAGCGTCGCCGGATCGCCGCCGCAACCGTTCAGCGTGCGGCCGGCGAACGCGACCACGACCTCGCTCGGATAAGGCATGCCCGTCATCGAGTCGGCGCAGCGCCGCTCGAGGATGGTGGCGACCAGGCCCACGCCGGCGGCCGGCGCGCGAAAGCGCGTGAAGCCTTCGCCGGCCTCGGAAACCGGCGTCGGCGCCTCGATGCGCGTGCGGCCGTCGTCGGCCAGCAGCGTCATCGTCCGGGCGGTGATGTCGAGCCGCCAGCCGGGTTCGTTGCCGGTCGCGCGAAACGGCAGGCCCGGTGTGCGCTCGGCCACGCACTCCGGCCAAGACTGGCCGAGCACCACGACCGTCGCGCGATCGCCCTTGGACCAGAACGTCGTCGACGGGTCGCCGATCGCCTCGTAGCGCGCCCCCGAGGCCGAGCGCACCGGGCGCAGGTCGAAGATCTCGCCGGCGGCGACCATGCGCATTGCGTCGCCGAGGTAGCCGATCGACACGCTGCGCTCGCCGCAGCGCAGCGTGCTGGCGAACGCCAGCGGCTGGTGGCGGGTGAGCCGCAGCTCGCCCACGTCGATCGGCGAGGACGATGGATCGATGGCCACCGGCTCGGTGGTCCAGGCCGGGCGCCCGGCGACCTGGATCGCGCCGCGCAGCGCATGGCGGGCGCCCGCAGCGAGCTTGGCGCGGTCCACGCTCAGCTCGAACGGGACCGGCACCTGCCTGCCCTTCAGCGCCGCCCGGTACTCGGCCACGACGCGCCCTTCGGTGCCCGAACCTTCGCGCAGCTCGACGACGGCGCTCGCGTCGGCCGGCAGCGCGATGCGCTCGCGGTAGGCCATCGCCCCCTTGATGACGAGCGCCTGTGCACGCTCGGCGCGCGGCGGCTGACGCTCCTCGCGCGCCGGCGCGGTGCCGGTGTCGGTTCGCGAGTCGGTGCGGGTGTCGGGACGAGTGTCGGTGCGGGCTTCCGGCCGAGCTTCAGGGCGGACTTCGGGGCGGGCCTCGGGACGGGTGTCGGTGTATGGATGGATGTCGGTCCCGGCATCGGTGCGGGTGCGCGTGCCGGTGCCCGTGGCGCAGGCGCCGAGGACGAGCGCCGCTGCGAGCACGATGGCAAGCCTGATGTGCATGGACGCTCCGCGTTCGGCGATGTCGGGAAGAGCCTCGGCTGCGACGGCGCACCGCCGGGCGCCCCGATATTAGCGCGTCGCCGAATGCGCAACCGCCGGGGTGCCGCCGCCCGCCCCGGGTCGCCCGCCGCTCCCTCGGCGGGTTCACGCACCCGCCACGGCCGCCCCGCGGGGCGCCGCCGCCTCTTCGGCCGGCGCATCGGCCGCCTTCAACGCCCGGCTCCGCGTCACCACGAACCACGCCAGCGGCAGCACCCCGCCCAGCACGAACAGCGCACCGCCGACGATGCGCGCCCAGGTCAGCGTCTGGAACAGCTCGCCCTGCACGAACGCCTGCGAGCGCGCATGCCACAGCCCGTGCTCGAGCACGTCGAGCAGTTGCGCGATGCCGACCGGAAACAGGTCGACCGCCACCATCAGCATCAGCCCGATGTTCAGCGACCAGAACACGCGCCGCAGCAGCGCCGCATTCCAGCGCGCGGGGGCGACGAGATAGCGCGCGCAGAACACGATGGTGGCGATCGCCAGGTTGCCGTACACGCCCATCAGCGCGGCGTGGCCGTGGTTCACGGTCAGGTAGGTGCCGTGCTCGTAGTAGTTCACGATCGGCAGGTTGATCATGAAGCCGAACATGCCCGCGCCCAGGAAATTCCAGAAGTTCACGCCGAGCAGGAAGCGGAACGCCTCGGACTGGCCGAAGCCGGCGCCGGACGGGCCGGCGCCGTTGCGCTCCGCGGCGGCGGACACCCGCTGCGGCGCATTGCGGAACTGCCAGGCCTCGAGGGTGAGCAGGATCAGCGGCACCACCTGCAGGGTCGAGAACACGCTGCCGATGGCGAGCGTGACCACGGGCTTGGCATTCCAGTAGAAGTTGTGCGAGATGCCGAGCAGCCCCGAGCCGAGGAACAGCAGCGTGGCGAGGTAGACGATGCGCGAGGCGGCGGCGTGGCTCACCAGCCCCATCATCACCATGAAGTACGCCAGCACCGCAGTGGTGAACACCTCGAAGAACGCCTCGACCCACATGTGGATGACGGCCCAGCGCCAGAAGTCGGCGATGACGAAGTTGGTCTCCGGCGTGGCGACGAAGCCCGAGACGAACAGCACCAGCACGCAGGCCACGCAATACAGCAGCCATTTCGGCAGCATCCATGCATCGCCCGAGCGCCAGATCGGCGCGACGGCGCGCGCGATCACCACGCACCACAGCGCGAACACCAGGAACAGCATTGCCTGCCACAAGCGGCCCTGTTCCACGAATTCCCAGCCCTGGCTGCCGAGCAGGTGCCACCATGCGCCGAATACGCCATGCGGACCGAGCGCCACGCCGAGCAGGCTGCCGAGGGTCGTGACGAGGAACAGCGCGAACAGGGCGTTCACCAGCCGCAGCTGGCCGGCGGGAGCGGGTGCCGCCCCGGCGGAGACGACGAAGATCGAGGCACCCACCCAGCAGGCGCTGATCCACAGCAGGGCGAGCTGCAGGTGCCAGCCGCGCACCACCGGGATCGGCAGCGCGTAGGCGAGGTCGACCCCGAGCACGCGCGTCACGCCGAGGAAGTCGTGCACCGTGAGCACGCCGGCGACCATCTGCAGCACGAACAGGACCGCGGCGGCGGCGAAGAACTTGTAGGTGGCGCGCTGCACCGCATTGGGCCGCGCCGCATCGATCCCGGCCGCATGCGCGGCCGAGGCGGCAGTTCCGGCTGCCGGCCGCCAGCCGGCAATCGATGCGTAGCGCCCGTAGAGGAACAGCACCGCACCGAGGGTTGCCACCAGGCCGAGCACCGCGATCACGCTCCACAACAGGATCTGCGGGCTGGGCCGGTTGCCGGTCAGCTCGTCGTACGGCCAGTTGTGCGTGTAGCTGTAGGTCTTGCCGGGGCGCTCGACACCGCACACCCAGGCGCCCCAGAAGAAGAACGCCGCCAGGTCGCGCAACTGCGCCGGGTCGCGGATGTAGCCCGCGGGATGGAAGGCCTCGCTGCCTTCGCCGCGGAACATCGCCGCGATGCGGGCCTCGAGCGAGCGCGCCGCGTGAGCCTGCGCAGCACCGAGCGTCACCGCGTTGGCGGCCGGATCGTACCGGTTGCGCCGGATCTCGCGCTGCGCGGTCGCCAGCGCGGCGTCGGCATCGAGCCGCCCGACCGCGACGTGATGGTCGCGCATCGCGCCCGCGACGTGATGCAGCGCATCGGCGGTGAAATCGGGGCCGCGCCCGGCGCCGTCGCCGAACATGCTGCCGTGGTTCATCAGACCGTGCTTCAGGAACACCGCCTGCCCGCGCGTCACCGCCGCGGCAGCCACCACGACGGTGCCGTGCGCATCGACGAAGTCGGGGATCGGCGGAGCATCCAGGTAGGTCCGGCTTCCCATGTAGAGCATGCTGCCGATGCCGATCGCCAGCACCGCTGCCAGCGGCAGCCACCAGCGCCGGCGGTCCATCACGAACCGGTTCCACAGCCTGTCCGCAGCGCTCATCGTTCGTCTCCTCGCTCCATGGCGCCGATCCTGGTCGGCGCATCGCGCGGATTCTAGGGACGGCCTGCGCACGGGTGTTAGCCCGGATTGGCAATGACGCGCGCGGCAACGCGCGACGCCGATCGCATGGCTCCTGCTCTGGATCAAGGCCGGTCGGTCGGCTTCGGCGCTATGTGGGCGGATGAGCGGCTTCGGCAACGCGATACCGGTGCCCGGCCCCGCACCCGCGGGCGATCGCACCTCGGGCGGCGGGCGCTGCGCCTTCGCACGCCTGCGCTCGCGCGACGTGGACGAACATGCCTCCCGGCTCGATGCCTGGCGCCAGGTCTACGAGCAGCTGCGGCCCGGGCCGTTCGAGGGCGAGGTGATGGAGGCGCTCTTCGACGGCTTCCAGTTGTTCCGGGAGACCACCAGCCAGGCGGTGCACCAGTCCGGGCTCGGACGCGATGCGGCGTTGATGTTCGGCGCTCCGCTCGCCATGCCCGACGGCGGCTACTACGGCGGGCGGCCGATCCGGCGCGATTCGGTCATCGTGCTGCACGACGGCCAGGAGCTGGACTTCCGGACGCCCGCGCAGCTGGACCTGGTGGCGGTGTCGATCCCTGCCGGCGCGCTGCGCCGCCATGCGATCGAATGCGAGCGGCGCGACCTCGAGCGCGATCTGCGCGGCCTGATCGTCGCCTCGCTTCCGCCGCAGCGCGTGGAAGCGTTTCGCCGGCTGCTGCTCGCCGCCCTGGAAGCGGTGTCGTGCGATCCGCACGTGCTGGCGCAGCCCCCGGCGCGCGAGGCGCTGGCCCGCTCGCTGCTGCGCGGCACGCTGAAGCTGTTCGGCCCGGCCGGCGGCGCGGGTGCGCCGGTACGCGCGCCCACCCGCAGCCACACCCTGGTGCGCCGCGCGCAGGCGATCGTGCGCGGCCGGATCGAAGAGCCGGTCACGGTCGAAGCCCTGTGCGTGGAGCTCGACGTGTGCCGGCGCACCCTGCAATACGCCTTTCGCGAGGTGCTCGGCATCAATCCGGTGGGCTATCTGCGGGCGATGCGGCTCAACGGTGCGCACCGGGCGCTGAAGGCCGCCGCCGGCGAGGGAGCATCGGTGCAGGACGTCGCCGCCCGCTGGGGCTTCTGGCACCTCAGCCACTTCGCGGCGGACTACCGGCGCATGTTCGGGGAACGGCCGTCGGAGACCCTGAAGCGCTACGCGCGGGGGTGATCGGCGTCGGTCGTCGCTCGATCGACGCGTCCCGGCACGGCGGCGGCCAGCTCGGGAAACTCCGCCAGCTTCTGGTACAGCGTCGCGCGCGCGATGCCCAGGCTCCGCGCTGCCCGCGCGCGATTGCCGCGGGCAGCGCGCAGGGCTTCGCGGATCGCCGCGCGCTCCAGCTCGGCGACGCGCTGGGGCAGTGTCGCGCCCGTGGCGGCCGGCGCCTCGGCGGACGGGGCGGCCTGCAGGGTCACCGACGCAGGCTCCCTCGCCGGCTCGCCGTTTGCCGCAGCCGCTCGCGTGCCCGCCTCGAGCGCTGCGCCATGCGCCTCGCCGGCCGCCATGTGTACCTCGCCGGCCGCGGCGCGCGTATCCGGCGGCGCGCCGGCCCCCGCCTGCCCGATCGCCGCATCGATCTCCGGCAACACCGCGCGCAGCGCCTCCAGGGTCAGCCGCATGCCGTCCCACAGCGAGCACGCACGCTCGAGCACGTTGCGCAGCTCGCGCACGTTGCCGGGCCACGGCAGCGCCATCAGCGCCTGGAGCGCATCGTGGTCGATCTCCTTGGGCAGCATCTCGTGTTCGAGGGCGATCTGCTCGAGCAGGTGCTCGCATAAGGCCTCCATGTCCTCGCGCCGTTCGCGCAGCGGCGGCAGGCGGATCGGCAGCACGTTGAGGCGGTAGTACAGGTCGGCGCGGAAGCGCCCGTCGGCCACCAGGATGGCCAGGTCGACGCTGCTGGCGGCGATCACCCGCACGTCGACGCGCGAGACGGCGTTCGAGCCCAGCGGCTCCACCTCGCGCTCCTGCAGCACGCGCAGCAGCTTGGCCTGCAGCGCCAGCGGCATGTCGCCGATCTCATCGAGGAACAGCGTGCCGCCGTCGGCGAGCTTGAACTTGCCTTCGCGCCCGCGCCGGTCGGCGCCGGTATAGGCGCCGGGCGCCACGCCGAAGAACTCGGCCTCGAGTAGCGTCTCGGGGATGGCCGCGACGTTGACCGCGATGAACGGGTGGCGCGCGCGCGCCGAGGCGGCATGGATCGCCTGCGCGACGAGCTCCTTGCCGGTGCCGGTCTCGCCCAGCAGCAGCACGGTGGTGTTGAGCACCGCCGCGCGGCGCGCGCGGCTCTTCACCGCCAGGGCATGCTCGCTGTTGCCGACGAAGTTCGAGAAGGTGTAGCGGGTGCGGCGCTGGCGGGCGAGCTCCTTGTGCGCCTGTGCGAGGTCGCTCTGCAGGCGCGCCATCTTGCCGATCAGCGGCTTGAGCGATTCGATCTGGTCGTACAGGATCAGCCCGACCGCCCCGATCACCGCGCCCGATTCGTCGCGCAGCGGAAAGCGCGAGACCAGGTAGGTGCCGGCCTTGTTCTCGAGGATGTCGAGCAGGATGGGCTTGCCGGTCTCGACCACGTGGCGCATCAGCGTGTTGGGCACCACCTCCTCCACCGGCCGGCCGATGATCTCCCCTATGCCGGTGAATCCGAGGCTGCCGATGTTGCGCTGCCAGCGGTCGTTGGCCCACACGATGCGCGCCGAGGCATCGACCACCAGGATGCCCTCGCACATCTCCGAGAGGTGGTCGAAGAAGGTCTCGGCCGCGAGCCGCAGCACGCGGTCGGAATCGTGGAAGGCGTCGAGCGTGCGGGACATCGGGCGATCATAGCCGGTCGGCCGGCCCGTGGCGCGGGGTCGATCGGAGCGTCAGGCGTCGGGGGCCGGCGGGTCCGCTGCCCCCTGCCTGCCCTCGAGGGTCGCGGTGATGTTGTCCGCGGTGTGCTGGACGTGCCGCGCCAGCAGCTCGGTGGCCCGCCCGGCATCGCGCGCCAGGGCCGCCTCGACGATGCCCGCGTGCTCGGCCGGCGCATCATTGTTGATGAACGGCGTGCGCAGGAACAGCCGCCGGTAGCGGTCGGAGAAGTCGAGCAGCGTCTCGCAGAACTGCAGCAGGATGGGCATGCGGCAGGCGCCGATCAGCGCCATGTGCAGGGCGCGGTGGCGCACCTCCCACAGGTCCCGGTCGTGCGCCTCGCCGGCGGCCAGGCGCCGGTCGAGCAGCTGCAGCCCGTGCCAGGCGCCGAGCAGCTCGATCTCCCAGGCATCGCCGCCGCGGGCGATCGACTCGGCGAGCGCGGTCGCCTCGAGCTGCAGGCGCAGCCGGGTGATCTCGAGGTGGTTGTCCAGCGAAACCGGTGCCACCTTGAAGCCGCGCTGCGCGTGCAGCTCGACGAAGCCCTCGGTGGCCAGTCGGGTGAGCGCTTCGCGCAAGGGCGACAGGCTCACCTGGAAGCGCTCGCACAGCTGGTTCATGCGCAGCGGCTGGCCCGGCCGGTAGTCGCCACGCAGCAGTTCGTCGCGCAACGCATGGGTCAGCTTCGAGGCGAGCGTGGGCATGGTACGCACATCCTTGCGGTCGACCCGATTATGCGTCGATCCGGAAAATCGGGAAATCGGCCCGGACGACGGGCACGCAGAGGCAGGTGCCCGCGCCTTCAGCGCACGTTGATGACGCGCGTTCCGAGCTGGCGGCCGCCGGGGCCGTCGAGCACCCGGATCGTCGCCTGCCGCGCGGCAAAGCCGGGCGGCAGCGGCAGGCTGCCCTGCAGGTGCTGGTAGCTGGCCAGGGTGACCTCCAGCGGATCGAGGGTGACCGTCTCGTTGCGCCCGCCGCGCTCGCCGGCCACCACCAGCTGCATCACGCCCTTGAACGGCCTGGCGGTCTTCTGCTCGCGGGTGAGCAGCACGTGGTAGGCCAGCTGCCCGCCGCCGTCGGAGAAGCGCGCCGCCCGCACGGCGACGGCTCCGCCGCGCGGATCGGGCGGCAGCACCTGGTCGAACAGCGCGACGTCCTTCTGCAGGCGCTCGACCGACTGGCGCGCGGCACCGAGCGCGACCGCCTGCCCGGCGTTCTCCTCGGCGCTCGCCTTCAGCCGGCGCTGCGCGTCGTCGAGCTCGGCCTGCAGGCGCTCGCGTGCGGCTTCGAGCTCGTCGACCCGGCCTTGCAGCTGCTGCGACTGCACCGGCGTCAGGCGCGGCGGCAGGTATTTCTCCTGCAAGGTATACAGGCCCCCCGCGCCGGCGGCGACGCCGGCCAGCAGCAGCAGCAGCCAGCGCGGCGGCGCCCACGACGAGCGACGCCGTCCATAAGCATGGCGCTCGAACACCACCGGCCCGCTGCGTCGAAACAATGCCATCGCCCCTCGCTCCTCGACTCTCGGCCGAAGGATAACGCGCGATGCGGGCACCCCTTGCACCGGCGGCCTGCAGGGCCGGCGCCGGGCTGCGCTGTCCGGGGCGCACCGCCCGGCACGCGCTGCCGCGGGTACACCGGCCGGAGGCTGCCCGAAGGCGTGCCGCTCAGGGCCGGCGCGCCGCCCCCGGCTGGGCGAGCAGCGCACGCAGGCCGGCCAGCTTCGCGCGGCCGGCTTCCCGGGTGACCGTCGCGGCCGCCGCCGACTTGGCCTCGAGCTGCATCTCGCCGAGGAAGCGCGAAGGCAGCTGGGCGTAGCGCTCCTTGCCGCGCCGGCGCTGGCGGCACCAGGTGAGAGTGAGGCTGCGCTGCGCGCGCGTCACCGCGACGTACATCAGCCGGCGCTCCTCCTCGATGCGCGTGCCGTCGCCGTCGGGCGCCTCGTCGGCCCCGGCGCTGCCGCCGTGGTGCGGCAGCAGCCCTTCCTCGCAGCCGACCACGAACACGTGCGGGAACTCCAGCCCCTTGGCGGCATGGATGGTGCTCAGACGCACCGCATCGAGCTCGCTGTCCTTGCGGTCGAGCTGCGACAGCAGCGAGACGGTCTGCGCCAGCCGCACCAGGGTCGACCCGTCTTCCTCCGCGCGCTTCTTGAGCCAATCCACGAAGTCGCACGCGTTCTGCCAGCGCGCGGCCGCCACCTTGTCGTCGGCCTCCGCGAACAGGTGGGCGCGATAGTCGATTGCCGCCAACAGGTCGTCGAGCACCTGCGCCGCCGGTTCACGCGCGGCGCGCCAGGCGATGCGATTGACGAAGGCGCCGAACTCGCGCAGCGGCTCGAGCTGGCGCGGCGCGATGCGCTGCTCGGCGCCGGTCTCGAACATGGCGGCGAACATCGACCCGCGCCGCTCGCCGGCATAGGTGCCGAGCGCCTGCAGGGTGGAAGCGCCCACGCCACGCTTGGGCGTGGTGACGGCGCGGATGAATGCCGGATCGTCGTCGTCGTTGGCGAGCAGGCGCAGGTAGGCCATCAGGTCGCGGATTTCGACCCGCTCGAAGAACGACTGCCCGCCCGAGAGCACGTAGGGGATCTTCTCCTTGCGCAGCACCTGCTCGAACACCCGCGCCTGGTGGTTGCCGCGATACAGGATCGCGTAGTCGGCATGGCGCGTGCGGCGTTCGAAGCGGTGCGCCTGCAGCCGCATCACCACCGATTCGGCCTCCGCTTCGTCGTCGTCGCAGGGCACGACCTCGAGCGGATCGCCGATGCCGTGCTCGGACCACAGCTTCTTTTCGTGCAGCTTGGGGTTGTGCGAGATCAGGTGGTTGGCCGCGCTCAGGATGCTCACGCTCGAGCGGTAGTTCTGCTCGAGCTTGATCACCTTCAGGCCCGGGAAGTCGGCGGCGAGCCGGGCCAGGTTCTCGAGGGTGGCGCCGCGCCAGCCGTAGATCGACTGGTCGTCGTCGCCCACCGCGGTGAAGGCCGCGCGCGGGCCGGCCAGCAGCCGCAGCAGCTCGTACTGGCAGGCATTGGTGTCCTGGTACTCGTCGACCAGCAGGTAGCGCAGCCGCTCGCACCAGGCCTTCGCAGCCTCGGGGTTCTCGCGCAGCAGCCTCACCGGCAGGCCGATCAGGTCGTCGAAGTCGACCGCCTGGTAGGCCGACAGCGTCGCCGCGTAGTCGCGATAGGCGCGCGCGAACTGGTGCTCGAGGTCGTCGGCCGCGCCGGCGGCCGCCTGGTGAGGGTCGACCAGCGCGTTCTTCCACAGCGAGATGCGATGCAGGGCGCTGCGTGCCGCCTTGCGGTCGGTGGTGCCGAGCGCGGTCTGCACGATGTTGACCGCGTCCTCCGAATCCAGGATCGAAAAGTTGCGCTTGAGCCCCAGCGATTCGCCGTCGCGGCGCAGCATCTGCACGCCCAGCGCATGGAAGGTGCTCACCGTGGGGCGCTGGGCCTCGGGCAGCTTCACCAGCTTGCCGAGCCGCTCGGCCATCTCCTGCGCGGCCTTGTTGGTGAAGGTGATCGCGCCGATGGCGCGGGACGGGAAGCCGGCCTCGATCAGGTGCACGATCTTGTGCGTGATCACGCGCGTCTTGCCGCTGCCGGCGCCGGCGATCACCAGGCAGGGGCCGTCGAGATAGCGGATCGCTTCGCGCTGGGCGGAATTGAGCTGGGCCGACATCGGGGAGGCTGCAGGAGGGAGCCGGATTCTAGCAATTGCCGGCAATTGCGCCGGCACGCGGCCCTCCTCAGCCGCCGCGGCAGGCCGCGGAGCGGTTCGCCTGCGCGAGATAGGCGATCAGGTCGGCGCGCTCTTTCGCGTCCTTCACGCCCGCGTACCCCATCGCGGTGCCCGGCACCACGCCGGTCGGATCGGCGAGGAAGCGGTCGAGCGTCTGGGCGTTCCACACGATGCCCGAGCGCTTCATCGCGTCGGAATAGGGAAAGCCGGGCACGCTGCCCGCCTTGCGTCCGAACAGCCCGCAGTGCCGCGGGCCGGTGCGATCGTAGGCGAGCGCGTGGCAGGCCTGGCAGCGGTCGTAGATCCGCTCGCCGCGGGCGGCGTCGCCGTGCAGGGCCGCTGAGCCCGAAGCAGCCGCTGCACCCGAAGCGACCGTCGCGCCCGAAGCCGCCGCCGGACCCGGCGTGGCCGCCGCGCCGGAAGCCGATGGCGCCGGCGCAGCAGCGGCGGTCGCCGCTGCCAGCGCGAGCGCCAGCGCACCGGCACGCAGGCGGGCGACGTTCATGCCACGAACGCCTCGGGCACCGGCACCTCGCCCAGCGCATTGCGCAGGATCGCCCAGTGCATCGCCTCGTCGCCGAGGATGCTGGCAGCGGCCTTGGCCAGGTCGCGGTTGCCGAACACCGGCACCGCACCCAGGTAGGCGCTGACCGCACCCTTCTCCAGCATCGCCGCGAAACGCAGGACGTCGGCCTGGGTCTTCAGCGTCTCGGTCGGGAAGTTGTACTTGTCCTTGGCCGCGACCGGCTTGCCGCCCAGCTTCGTGACGGTGCTCGCCAGCAGGTCGGCATGTGCGCGATGCTGCCCCTGGAAGGTGAGCGCCAGGTCGCGCACCGGCTTCTGCAGCAGGCCGCTGTCGGCACCGAGCTGGTAGGCGGCGATCGCCTCGAGCTCGGCGCCCAGCGCCGTGTTCAGGATGCGGGTGTCCTGCGCGGCGGAGCCGGCGCGCTCGGCCGCACGCACGCTGCGCCCGGCCAGCAGGGCCACCGCCGTTCCCGACAACAGCAGGCCGGAGCCGCCGAGCAGCGCGCGCCGCCCGGCCGAAGTCGTGACACCATCGGTTCGAATGAGGAATGACATGAGAGTTCTCCTGTGTAGAGGGAAGGGGGTGCGCCGCCGCGCCGATCAGGCCCGGCGCGGCCGTTCGCGCTCGACGCGCTCGAGCACGCGCGCGATGATCCGGTCGCAGCGCGCCCCGGCGAAGGCGAAGGCATCGGCAACCGCGAGATCGATTTCCTTCTCGAGCAGTTCGCGCAGCATCGCCCGGGCCCGGAAATGGCGCGTGCGCACGGTGGCCTCGGGCAGCTCGAGGCAGGCCGCGACCTCCTCGACGCTCATGTCCTGCACCGCGCGCAGCACGAACACGGCGCGAAAGGTCTCGGGCAGCTCGTCGATGCGGGCCTCGAGCAGGCGGCGCAGCTCGCCGCGTTCGGCGGCCCGGTCGGGCCGGTCGGGTTCGGGCTGCTGCATGCTCACCTCCGTGGCGACGGCCTCGTCCTCGGCCGTGACGTCGAGCCGGATCACCTCGGCGCGCCGGCTCGATGCGCGCAGGCGGGCGAGCGCCTCGTTGGCCGCGATGCGCACCAGCCAGGTCGAGAGCTTCGACTCGCTGCGGAACGTGTCCATGGCGCGCCATGCGCGCAGCCAGGCTTCCTGGACGGCGTCCTCGGCCTCCGCGTCGTTGCGCAGGATGCTGCGGGCAGTGCGATACAGCAGCTGGTTGTGGCGCTTCATCAGCGCGCGCAGCGCCTCGGGGTCGCCCGCGGCGCACCGGTGCACCAGCTCGGCATCGGAACGGGCGGCATCGGGGTTGGCGACGGCGGCAGGCTTCATCGTCGGCTCCTCGTCGGGATAGGGCCGGGCAGGCCCGGGTTGTGCGCATTGGATGCACCGCCGGCCAGCCGCGTTCCCGATCATCCCGCCGCCGGATTGACCCTGCGCCGGTGTCGGCATAGCCTTGGGGCCATGAATGACGCCGCCACCCTGGCCGCCCTGCAGAAGCAGCTCACCCCGCTCTTCCCGGGCCTGATGGGCGTGGAGCTCACCGAGCTCGCACCCGATCGGGTAGCCGCGCGCATGACCGTGCGCCCCGACCTGTGCACCGTCGGCGACACCCTGCACGGCGGGGCGATCATGGCCTTCGCCGACACGCTGGGTGCGGTCGGCACGGTGCTCAACCTGTCGCCGGGCGCGCGCACCACCACCACCGACTCGGCCACCAAGTTCATCGCCGGCGCTCCGGTCGGCAGCGTGGTCACCGGTGAGTGCACTGCGTTCCATCGCGGACGCTCCACGATGGTGTGGCAGACCCTGGTACGCTCCGAGAGCGGCAAGCTGTGCGCCGTCGTCACCCAGACGCAACTGGTGTTGGCCGGTCGCTGAGCACTCAGCCGCAGCAACCCACGGAGTCCAACGTGTACGGTTTCAACATGACCCTCGATACGCCGTTCGCCGCGGCGGTCGAAAAAGTGACCGAAGCGCTCAAGACCGAAGGCTTCGGCGTGCTCTCCGACATCGACGTGCAGGCCACGCTCAAGGCCAAGCTCGGCATCGATACGCCGGCCTACCGCATCCTCGGCGCGTGCAACCCGCAGTTCGCGCACCGCGCACTGACCGCCGAACCCGACATCGGCCTGCTGCTGCCGTGCAACGTCATCGTGCGCACCGAGCCCGACGGCCGCACCACGATCGGCTTCATGGACCCGGCTGCAGTGCTCACCCTGGTCGACAAGCCCGAGGTGCACGAGCTCGGCAAGGAAGTGCGCGCACGCCTGCAGCGCGTGCGCGACAGCCTGCGCTAGTGTCGCAATGGAGTTTCGCGACTACTACGACAGCCTCGGGGTGGCAAAGGCCGCCTCGGCCGACGAGATCAAGAAGGCCTATCGCAGGCTGGCGCGCAAATACCATCCGGACGTGAGCAAGGAAGCCGACGCCGAGCGCCGCATGCGCGAGGTCAACGAGGCCTACGCGGTGCTCTCGGACCCGGAAAAGCGCGCTGCCTACGACGCGCTGGGCGAACGCCATCGCGCGGGCCAGGAATTCCAGCCGCCGCCCGACTGGGGCGCCGGCTTCGAGTTCTCGGGGGCCGGCCCGGCAGGCGCCGACGCCGAGGAATTCAGCGATTTCTTCGCCAGCCTGTTCGGCCGCATGCCGCGCGGCGGCGCACGCGCCGGCACGCACCGCATGCGCGGCAACGACCACCATGCGCGGGTGATGGTCGACCTGCGCGACGTCTACCACGGCGCCACCCGCCCGATCAGCCTGCGCGCGGCGCGGCTGGACGAATCGGGCCACGTGGTCACCGAGGAGCGCCTGCTGCAGGTGCAGATCCCCAAGGGTCTCGTCGAGGGCCAGCAGATCCGGCTCGCCGGCCAGGGCGGACCCGGCATCGGCGGCGGCGCTGCCGGAGATCTGTACCTGGAAGTGCACTTCTCGCCCGATCCGCGCTATCGCGTGCAGGGGCGCGACGTCTACCAGACAGTCCCGGTCGCGCCGTGGGAAGCCGCGCTGGGCGCCGAGATCGAGGTGCCCACGCCGTCCGGCGCGGTGCAGGTGCGTGTGCCCGCCGGCTCGCAGGCCGGGCGCAAGCTGCGCCTGAAGGGCCGCGGCATCCCCGGAGAGCCGCCGGGATCGCTGTATCTCGAGCTGGCGGTGGTGCTGCCGCCGGCCGACACCGAGCAGGCACGCAGGCTGTACGAGACCATGGCGCGGGAAATGGCGTTCGATCCGCGCCGGGCCACCGGAGCTTGAACGATGACGACGGACCAAGTGCTCACCGGCGTCGTGCTCGAGGAAACGACGCTCACCCTGGACGAGCTGGCGCAGGCCTGCTCGGTCGAACGGCGATGGGTGGTGCTGCGGGTCGAGGCCGGGCTGCTCGCCACTGCAACCGGCAGCGCGCAGGAGTGGCGTTTCGCCAGCGCCGAGCTGGCACGCGCCCGGCGCCTGGTCGCGCTCGAACGCGATTTCGATGCCAACGAGGAGCTCGCCGGGCTGGTGGCCGATCTCATCGAAGAGGTGCAGCGGCTGCGCGCGCAGCTGCGGGCGGCCGGCCTCGGCCCCTGATCTTGCGCCGCATCAATCCGCGCCGCTCCCCGGACGGGTTCAATAGGCGGATGGACCAGCGCATCGTCATCATCCAGGGCCATCCCGATCCGCGCGGCGGCCATCTCGGCCATGCGCTTGCCGACGCCTATGCGCAGGGCGCAAGCGCGGCCGGCCACGAAGTGCGCCGCATCGAGGTCGCCGCGCTCGACTTCCCGGTCCTGAGAACCAAGGAAGCGTGGACCTCGGAGGCGCTGCCCGAGAGCCTGCGGGAGGCACAGGAAGCGATCGGCTGGGCGAGCCACGTCGTGCTGTGCTTTCCACTCTGGCTGGGCACCATGCCGGCGCTGGTGAAGGCTTTCCTCGAGCAGGTCCTGCGGCCCGGCTTCGCGGTCGACGCCCAGCCCGGCAAGCCGTGGCGCAGGACGCTCGCGGGACGCTCGGCGCGCGTGGTCGTCACCATGGGCATGCCCGCATCGATCTATCGCTGGTTCTACTTCGCGCACGGCGTGCGCGGGCTCGAGCGCAACGTGCTCGCCTTCTGCGGCTTCGGGCCGATCCGCCAGACGCTGATCGGCATGGTCGACGGCGGCGGGCCGGCGCGCCACGAACGCCTGTTCGCCCGCATGCGCGAGCTGGGGCGGCAGGCGCGCTAGATTTCCAGCGGATCGACGTCCAGCTGCCAGCGCACCGCGCCGGGAATCTCGCGCAGCGCCGGCAGCCACGCCTCGAGGAAGCGGTGCAGCGGCCGGCGCGCGGCGGACTCGACCAGCAGCTGGGCGCGCTCGCGGCCGGCGAGGCGGCTCATGGCCATGGGTACCGGATCGAGGAGCGCCACCGCGGCCGTGCCCGGCCCGTCGTCATGAGCGCCCGCCGCGCCGGTCGTCGGCGGCGCGGCGGGCGACGCCAACGCCGACGCCTGCAGCAGGCAGCCGGCCTCCTTCGCGCGGGCGAGAAACCCCAGCGCGTCGGCCAGCGCCGGCGCATCGGCCCGCAGCAGCGCCTGGAAGCGATAGGGCGGCAGACCGACCTCGCGCCGCTCGGCGAGCTGCGCGTCGGCAAAGCCCGCATAGTCGTGGCGCGACAGGTACTCGAACAACGGATGATCGGGGAAGCGGGTCTGCACGATCATGCGGCTCGCGTCCGCGCCATCCGACGCCGAGCCCCGTTCCGCACGCCCGGCGCGCCCGGCCACCTGCATGAGGATCGCGAACAGCCGCTCCGGCGCGCGGAAATCCGACGAGAACAGACCGGCATCGCCGTCGATCGCCACCACCAGCGTCAGGCTGCGGAAATCGTGGCCCTTGGCCAGCATCTGCGTGCCCACCAGGATGTCGACGTCGCCCGCGTGGGCCGCCGCGATCACCTTCTGCGCGGCGCCGCGGGTGCGCGCGACGTCGCGGTCGAGCCGCGCGATGCGCCGTCCCGGGAACAGCTCGGCCAGGCTTTCCTCGAGCCGCTGCGTGCCGCGCCCGAGCGCCTTGAGGTCGACGTTGCCGCAGTCGGGGCAGGCATGCGGCACCGCCTGCTCGGCGCCGCAGTGGTGGCACACCAGGCGGTAGCGCGAGGGCCCGCCGCGCGCGAGGCCGTCACGCGCAGCGCCGTCGTGCGCGAGGCTGCCGCCCGCGGAGCCCGCCGGCCGCGGCGCACGGCCGATGCGGTGCATCACCCGGTACGCCGAGCAGTTCGCGCAGCGGCTCAGCCAGCCGCACACCTCGCAGGTGAGCACCGGCGCATAGCCGCGCCGGTTGATGAAGACCAGCACCTGCTCGCCGCGCGCCAGCGTCTCGCCGATCGCCTCGATCGATTCGGGCGCCAGGTCGCAGCGCAGTTTCTTGCCGCGCAGGTCGACCCGATCGACCCGCGGCAGGCGCGCCTCGCCGACGCGATCGGGCAGCGCGAGCAGGCGATAGCGCCCGCGCCGCGCCGCCAGCCAGCTCTCGAGCGACGGCGTGGCCGAGCCCAGCACGACCGGCACGCCGCGCTGCGAGGCGGCGACGATGGCCAGGTCGCGCGCCGAGTAGCGCACGCCCTCCTGCTGCTTGTACGACGCGTCGTGCTCCTCGTCGACGACGATCGCCGCCAGCGCCGGCAGCGGCGCCAGCACGGCCAGCCGCGTCCCGATCACCACGCGCGCGCGGCCCTCGACGGCAGCCAGCCAGTGGGCGGCGCGCTCGCCGTCGGCGAGATCGCTGTGCAGCACGGCCAACTGCTCCGCCGGGAAGCGCGCGGCGACCTGCGCGGCGAGCTGGGGCGTGAGGGCGATCTCGGGCACCATCAGCAGCACCTGCCGGGTCGCGTCGCGCGCCAGCACGGCGGCGAGCCAGTGCAGGTAGACCTCGGTCTTGCCGCTGCCGGTGATGCCGTGCAGCAGATGGACCGCGAAGCCCGCCGCGGCGAGCAGCGCGTCGAGCGCGGCCCGCTGCGCGGCGTTCAGCGCCGGCGCCGCCGAACGCGGGCGCGGCGCCCCGGCGTCGCGGGGATCCGCCGGAAAGCGCTCGCGCGCCCGCACGAACACCGAACCGCGCGCACGCGCGCCCGGCAGCGCCCGCAGCAGCTTCGGAACGGCCGGCAGCGCCACCTCGCCCAGGCCGCGGTGGTAGTAGCCGGCCGTGAAGCGCAGCAGGGCGAACCACTGCGGCGGCAGCAGCGGCGCATCGCGCAGCACGTCGAGCAGCGGCTTCACGCGCGAGGCCTCGATCTCGCTGCGATCGGCCAGCTCGATCACCAGCCCGACGCGCCGCGCGCGCCCCCACGGCACGATCACCCAGGTACCGGCCTGCACTGTGCCGGCGAGCTCCGGTGTGAGCGCGTAATCGAACAGCGACGCGCCCAGCTGCGCCGCCGGCACGTCCAGTGCCACCCGCGCATAGGGCCGGCAGTCATGAGATTTTGGTTTAACTTCGCGCCTTAACGACTGAAGGGCAAAGCGCTTTTCCGAGTCGTTCACAAAAGCTGTGGACAAAACTGTGAGCAACGCGCACGAATCGGCCGTAAATGCCCGTCCCACCGTGATCCGCGGTCGCTTGCCGTTTTTTTGATCAGCGCTAATCCCATATAAATCAATGACTTGCACATATGCTCAAAAAAGGGGCAATGCTGCGGCGCAGCCGGCAGCCGGCATCGCCGCATTGTGCATAAGTCAGTGGTCACCCCCATCGCGCGAACCATATTTCGGGTCGCCTGGCAAGCCACGCCGATGCTGCGCCCGGCCTAAAGTGAGGACGCGCTCGCCTCGTTCCGGCGCTGCCGGCGGCTGTGATCGTGCACCGCCTCGACCAGCGCGGCAACGCTCTCCGGCGGAGTGAATTGCGAGATGCCGTGGCCGAGGTTGAACACGTGCCCGGCCCCGCCGCGCGGCGCGCCGAACGAATCGAGCACCTTGACCGCCTCGGCGCGCACCTGCGCCGGTTCGGCCATCAGCACCATCGGATCGAGGTTGCCCTGGATCGCGCAGCGATCGCCCACCCGTTCGCGGGCGCGCGCGAGGTTCACGGTCCAGTCGACGCCGATCGCGTCGCAGCCGATGCCGGCGATGTCCTCGAGCCAGAGTCCGCCGCCCTTGGTGAAGACGATGACCGGCACGCGGACCTTGTGCGTGCCGACGATGCGCCCGGCCGCATCGAGGAGCGGCTCGTCGCGCTCGCGCGCCAGCGCCGCGAGCACGCGCCGCATCGGAGCGAGCGAGAACTGCTGGTAGGCGCCGTCGGCGAGCGCCCCGCCCCACGAATCGAAGATCATCAGGGCCTGCGCGCCGGCCTCGACCTGGGCGTTCAGGTAGGCGGCCACCGCGTCGGCATTGACCTCGAGGATGCGCGCGAGCAGGTCGGGGCGGCGATAGAGCATCGTCTTGACCTGGCGGAAGTCGGCGCTGCCGCCGCCCTCGACCATGTAGCAGGCGAGCGTCCAGGGGCTGCCCGAGAAGCCGATCAGCGGCACGCGGCCGGCGAGCACGGCGCGAATGGTGCGCACGGCGTCGGTCACGTAGCGCAGCTCCGCCGCCGGATCGGGCGCCGCCAGCCGCATCACGGCAGCCTCGTCGCGCACCGGCCGCTCGAAGCGAGGCCCTTCGCCCTCGGCGAAGTACAGCCCCAGGCCCATGGCGTCGGGCACGGTGAGGATGTCGGAGAACAGGATCGCCGCATCGAGCGGGAAGCGCTCGAGCGGCTGCAGCGTCACCTCGCACGCCAGCTCGGGCGTCTTGCACAGGGCGAGGAAGCTCCCGGCGCGCGCGCGCGTGGCGTTGTACTCGGGCAGGTAGCGCCCGGCCTGGCGCATCAGCCAGATCGGCGTGTACGCGGTGGGCTCGCGCCGCAGCGCGCGCAGGAAAGTGTCGTTGGCGAGGGGCGTGTTCACCCGGCGATTCTACCCGCCCGCCCGCGGCGCTTTTCCCGGCGACGATCGAGCCCGCCCGCGGCGATGGCTGTCCGGGAAGCGGCCGCAGCGTGCGGCAGACGCCTTCGGAACGAAGTTCTCAGGCGTGCAGCGTCTCGTCGATCGTGCTCGCCTGGCTGCGGGTGTTCGCCCACGCCTTGGGCGTGACGCCGGTCCGGGTGGCGAACACGCGCCCCAGCGCCGCCGGGCTGGCATAGCCGACCTCGCCGGCCACCTCCTTGACCGGACGGCCCTGCTGCAGCAGGTGCTGCGCGAGGCTGATGCGCCAGCGCGTCAGGTATTCGCCCGGCGCGATGCCGACCTTCTCCTTGAAGCGGGCCGCGAAGCGCGCGCGCGACATGCCGGCGCGCGCCGCGAGATCCTCGAGATGCCAGTCGCGCTGCGGCTGGTCGTGCAGCGCGGTGAGCGCCTTGGACAGCCGCGCGTCGGCCAGGCCCGCCAGCATGCCGCTGCTGGCGAGCGCGCGGTCGATCACGTGGCGCAGCACCTGCACCAGCAGCAGGTCGCACAGCCGGTCGAGCGCGATGCGGTGCCCGCAACGCGCGCCGTCGGCCTCCTCGAACAGCTGCGTGATCGTGGTGCGGGCCTCGGCGAGCGCTTCGAGCGGCAGCACCAGCAGCGGCGGCAGGGCCGCCGCCAGGGGGTTGACCGAGCCGCCGTCGAAGCGGATGGCGGCGCTCATGAGGCTCACCGCCGTGCCGTCGACCGGCTGCAGCCGGTGCTCGAACGGCCGCGGATAGAACAGCAGGCTCGGGCGCACCAGCTTGAGCGGCGTCCAGCCCGCGTGCAGTGCCTGCACCGAGCCGCTGCGCAGCAGGTGCAGGCGCCCGGCGTCGTGCGCGGCGTCGAACGCGGCGGTGTCGCGCAGCACGCCGGTATGGTCGACGCGCGCCGCGGCACTGAAACGGGTGAGCAGATTGGACAGGCGATCCGGCATGCTGGGACGCACGGAATTGAATCCGGCATTTTATGCCACCGATCGGCGCGCGGGGCGGCGCGACGCTCAGCTGCAATGCAGGTGGCACTCGCGCACGATGCGCAGCACCTCGTCGGGATCGCGCTGCCACCAGCGCGTCGAGAGGATCTCCACCTCATGGAAGCCGCGATAGCCGGCGGACTCGACCAGCATGCGCAGCGCCGGCAGGTCGATGACGCCGTCGCCCATCATGCCGCGGTCGAGCAGCAGGTCGGTGGTGGGCACCAGCCAGTCGCAGATGTGGTAGGCGAGCAGGCGTTCGGGACGCGCGCGCGCGAGCGCCTGCGGCAGCCGCGGGTCCCACCATACGTGGTAGGCGTCGACCGCCACGCCGATCGCCCCCGACGGCCGCCCACCGGCCGGCGGCGGGTCGACGGCGTCGCAGATGTCGAGCGCCTGCTCCAGCGTGTTCACGCAGGCACGGTCGGCGCAGTACATCGGGTGCAGCGGCTCGATCGCCAGCGGCACGCGGCTGGCGCGCGCGTGCTCGAGCACCGCGGCGATGCCGTCGGTCACCATCCGGCGCGCGCCGGCGAGGTCCTTCGATCCGTCGGGCAGGCCGCCGACCACCAGCACCAGGCAGCACGCGCCGATCGTCGCGGCATCGTCGATCGCGCGCCGGTTGTCGTCGATCGCGGCGCGCCGCCCGGCCGCATCGGCCGCCGGGAACATGCCGCCGCGGCACAGGCCGGTGACGGTCAGCCCGTGCTGCCGGATCAGCCGCGCCGCCTCGCCGGCGCCGAGCTCAGCGAGCTTGTCGCGCCACGGCGAGATGCCGCGGATGCCGTGGCGCGCGCAGGCCTCGATCATCTGGCGCAGATTCCACTGCTCGCGCACGGTGGCGGTGTTCAGCGACAGCCGTTCGGGGGATGGCGGCGCGACCAGAGGCCGCGCGGCGTCGGCCCCGGGGGCGTCCGCCTCGCCCGGGGCCGGCACTGCGCCCGCACCCGCACCCGCACTCGCACTCGCACCCGTGCCCGCGCCCCCAACGCTCATTGCGTCGCCCGCGCGTCGATGCCGTGGGTGGCCAGGAGCTGCGTCATGCGTGCGCAGGCCCGCTCGGGGTCTTGCAGCAGCCCGGCGGCATCGGCGAGCCGGAACAGCTCCGACAGGTGCACGATGTGGCGCGCCGACTGCTGGCCGCCGACCATCACGAAGTGGTCCTGGTGGCCGTTGAGCCAGGCCATGAACACCACGCCCGTCTTGTAGAAGCGGGTCGGCGCGCGGAAGATGTGGCGCGACAGCGGCACCGTCGGCCCGAGGATCTCGTGGAAGCGCGCGCTGTCGCCGGCGGCGAGCGCACCGAGCGCGGCCGAGGCGGCCGGCGCGATCGCATCGAAGATGCCCAGCAGCGCGTCGGAGTGCCCGAGCTCATCGCCGGCGATGAGCTCGGCGAAATCGAAGTCGTCACCGGTGTACATGCGGATGCCGGGCGCCAGGCGCCGCCGCATGGCGATCTCCTTGCCCTTGTCGAGCAGCGAGATCTTCACGCCGTCGACGCGGTCGGCATGGCGATTGAGGATGTCGAGCGCGACCTCCATCGCGGCCGCGGCATCGGCGTGGCCCCAGTAGCCGGCCAGCGCCGGATCGAACATGTCGCCGAGCCAGTGCACGATCACCGGCTCGCGCGCCTGCGACAGCAGGCGATCGTAGACGCGGCCGTAGTCCTCGGGCGAGCGCGCGCACGCCGCCAGCGCGCGGCTGGCCATCAGGATCAGCCGCCCGCCGAGCGCCTCGATCGCTTCCATCTGCATCTCGTAGGCGGCGATCACGTCCTCGATGCGCGACGCCGCCTGCGGCGCGAGGTGATCGGTGCCGCAGCCCGAGGCGAGCAGCGCGCCGGGATGGTCGCGCGCCGCGTCGATCGAGCGCCGGATCAGCTCGAGCGAGGTCGGCCAGTCGAGGCCCATGCCGCGCTGCGCCGTGTCCATCGCCTCGGCCACGCCCAGGCCCAGGCTCCACAGGTGCCTGCGATAGGCAAGGGTGGCGTCCCAGTCGAGGGCGCAGCCGACCCACGGATCGACCGGCGACAGGGGGTCGGCGACGACGTGCGCGGCCGAATACGCCACGCGGTTGAACGGCCGCGACACGCTGGCCGCGAAGTCCTTCGGGCGCGACAGCGTGCAGAGGCGCAGCTGCCCGTCGGCGTGCGGAAGGATCAGCGACGGCATCGCGGCAGCGCGCTCATGCCGGCAGCGCTTCGAGATCGATCCAGCGCCGCTCGCGCCACGAGCGCAGCCCGGCCTCGACCAGCTGCAGGCCCTTGGCGCCCTCGCGCAGGCTCCACGGGAACGGGGCGTCCTCGGCCACGTGGCGGATGAACAGCTCCCACTGCGCCTTGAAGGCATTGTCGAAGGCGACGCTGTCGGGCACCTCCTGCCAGCCTTCGAAGAAGTCGATCGGCTGCCGCAGGTCGGGGTTCCACACCGGCTTGGGCGTGTTCACGCGCGGCTGCGTGCGGCAGCCGCGCAGCCCCGCCACGGCCGACCCGTGCGTGCCGTCGACCTGCAGCGTGAGCAGGTCGTCACGGCGCACGCGCACGCACCACGAGCTGTTGAAGTGCGCGATGACGCCGCGCTCGGTGGTGAAGGTGGCGTAGGCGGCGTCGTCGGCGCTGGCCGCGTACGGCTTGCCGTTCTCGTCCCAGCGCTGCGGGATGTGCGTCGCGCCCAGGCACGAGACGCTCTTCACCTCGCCGAAGAGGTTGTCGACCACGTAGCGCCAGTGGCACAGCATGTCGAGGATGATGCCGCCGCCGTCCTCGCTGCGGTAGTTCCACGACGGACGCTGCGCCGGCTGCAGGTCGCCCTCGAACACCCAGTAGCCGAACTCGCCGCGCACCGAGAGGATGCGCCCGAAGAAGCCCGCATCGATCAGCATCTTCAGCTTGAGCAGCCCGGGCAGCCACAGCTTGTCCTGCACCACGCCGTGCTTGACGCCGGCCTTGCGGGCCGCCTCGTAGATCTCCATCGCCTCGGCGAAGCGGGTCGCCGAGGGCTTCTCGCAGTAGACGTGCTTGCCCGCGGCGATCGCCTTCCTCACCAGCGCCGGACGCATCTGCGTCGTCGCCGCGTCGAAGAACACGGTGTCCTGCGGATCGGCCAGCGCGCGGTCGAGGTCGGTGCTCCAGCGCAGCCCGCCGTGCGCCTTCGCCAGCGCCTGCATGCGCTCGGCGCCACGCCCGACCAGGATCGGGTCGGGCATCACGCGATCGCCGTTGGACAGCGGCACGCCGCCCTGCTCGCGAATCGCGCAGATCGAGCGGACCAGGTGCTGGTTCAGGCCCATGCGGCCGGTGACGCCGTGCATCACGATGCCGAGTCGTTGCGTGCTCATGGCTCTCGTTTGTAACTTTTTAGTTAATTAGTCTACGTGGCCGCGGCACGGCCCGTCAAGGACGCCTCGAGGCGTAGCCCCATGGGAGGAGGCGCATGGCGCTTGAAGCGTTCCGGTGCCGGGATTACCATCGATTCCTCACCAAACGGTTAACAAGCGACCTCCGATGCCCAGGATCAGAACCACCGTCGTCGGCTCGTACCCGGTACCCGACTGGCTCGTCTCGAGCCCCTCGGAGCAGGCGCTGGCCGACGCCACCCGCGTCGTCATCGGCATCCAGGAACAGGCCGGCATCGACGTCGTGTGCGACGGCGAGCTGTATCGCTTCGACATCGACCATCCCGAGACCAACGGGATGATCGAGTATTTCGTGCGCCCGCTGGACGGCGTCACGCAGCGCTTCTCGTTCGACGACCTGGTCGCCTGGCGCGCCGGCGCCGCGATGAAGTTCCGCACCCGCCCGCCCGGCACCGTGACCGGCCCGCTCGGCCACGGCAGCCTCGACCTGCCGCTGGCCTGCGCGCGGGCCCGGGCGCTGGCCAGCCGCACCTTCAAGTTCACCGTCACCGGCCCGCACATGCTGGCCAAGACGCTCATCGACAAGCACTACCGCGACACTCCCGCCCTGGCGCACGCGATCGCCGACGTGCTCGCCGGGCAGGTCAGGCACCTGGACGCCGACGTGGTGCAGCTCGACGAAGCCAACCTGCCCGGTCATGCCGAGGAATGGGAGTGGGCGGCCTCGGCGATCAACCGGGTGCTCGATGCGGTGCCCGGCACGCCGGCGGTGCACCTGTGCTTCGGCAACTACGGCGGGCAGACCGTCCAGAAGGGAAGCTGGGACAAGCTGCTGCGCTACCTGAACGCGCTGCATGCCGACCACGTCGTGCTCGAGTGCGCCCATCGCCCGCCCGAGGAGCTGGAGGCGCTGCGCGAGCTCGGGCCGCGCATCGGCCTCGGCCTGGGCGTCGTCGACATCAAGGTCAACGACGTCGAGAGCGCCGACCAGGTGGCGCGCTCGATCGAGCGCGCGGAGAAGCTGCTCGGCCCGGGGCGCGTGCGCTACGTGCACCCCGACTGCGGCTTCTGGATGCTCAAGCGCTCGGTCGCCGACGCCAAGATGCGCGCGCTCGTCGCCGGACGCGACCGCTTCGAGGGCATCGCGCCCGCCGGCGCGTGATGGGCGGGCGCATGATAGGCACGTAATGGCCGCGCAATGGCCACCTGATGGCCGCATGGAGAGGGAGCCGCCGATGTCCGCCCTGCCCGAACGCTTCGAGGACGTCGAGGCACTCGAAACGTTCATGACCGAGCCTTCGCCGGAGCTGGTCGCTGACCTGGCCACGCTCGACGGCGACATCATGGTGCTGGGCGTCGGCGGCAAGATGGGCCCGACCCTGGCGCGCATGGCGCAACGGGCCGCGCCCGACCGGCGCGTGATCGGGGTGGCGCGCTTCACCGAGCCGGCGCTGCGCGAGCGGCTCGAGCGCCACGGCGTCGAGTGCATCGCCTGCGACCTGCTCGACCGCGCCGCGCTCGAGCGGCTGCCCAACGTGGGCGACGGGGTGCGCAACGTCGTCTTCATGGCCGGCCACAAGTTCGGCGCCGTCGGCAATGCCTCGCTCACCTGGATGATGAACGTCGGCGTGCCGATGATGGTCGCCGAGACCTGGCGCGCCGCGCGCATCGTGTCCTTCTCCACCGCCTGCGTGTATCCCTTCGTGCCGGTGGACGGCCCGGGCGCGAGCGAGCGCACCCCGGCCATTCCGCCGCCCGGCGACTACGCCAACTCCTGCGTCGGGCGCGAGCGCATGTTCGAGTACGGCTCGCGCAAGTACGGCACGCCCGGACGCATGGTGCGCCTGTCCTATGCCATCGACATGCGCTACGGCGTGCTGCACGACGTCGCCCATGCGGTCTTCACCGGCACGCCGCTCAACCTCGCCATGGGCCACGTCGACGTCATCTGGCAGGGCGACGCCAACGAGCAGGCGCTGCGCCTGCTCGCGCACTGCACCAGCCCCGCCACGCCGATCAACGTCACCGGCCCCGCGCACGTCAGCGTGCGCTGGCTGGCCCATGAATTCGGACGCCGCTTCGGGCGCACGCCGGTGCTCGACGGCCAGGAAGCCCCGACCGCGTGGCTGGTCGACACCACCGAGTCCCAGCGCCTCTTCGGCAAGCCGCGCATCCCCATCGAGCGCATGATCGACTGGGTCGCCGACTGGGTGCAGCGTGGCCGGCCGAGCCTGGACAAGCCGACGCACTTCGAAACGCGCGATGGCAAGTACTGAGGCGCGCGGGCAACTCGTCGAGCTCGGCCCCGCCGACCTGCCTGAGGCGCTCGCCCTCTCGCTCTCGGCCGCCTGGAACCAGAACGAGGCCGACTGGCGCACCATGCTCGCCCTCGGCCGCGGCTGGGGCATGCGCGCCGCCGGCGCGGACGGCCGCCAGACGCTGGCGGCCTCGACCCTCGTGATCCCTTACGGCGAGGCGTTCGCCTGGGTCAGCATGGTGCTGGTGCTGCCGGCCTTCCGCCGGCGCGGCTACGCCTCGCTGCTGCTGCGCCACGCCCTGGCCGCGCTGCGCGCGCAGGGCAGGGCCGCCGTGCTCGACGCGACGCCGGCCGGCTACGCGGTCTACCTTCAGGAAGGGTTCGCGCCCCACTGGGGCTTCCGGCGCCATCGCCGCGAGGCGGCGCGCGGCGGCGAGACCTCCCCGGCCGGCAGAGCGGGAGCAGGCACGGCCGCCCCCGGTGCCTCGCGCCCCCTCGCGGAGAGCGACTGGCCCGGCGTGCTCGCGCTCGACTGCCCTGCCTTCGGCGCCGATCGCGAGGCGCTGCTGCGCAGCCTGGCGCAGCGGCTGCCGCAGGCCGCGCGCGTCGTCGAACGCGATGGCCGCATCGCCGGCTTCGTGCTCGGCCGCGACGGCCGCGAAGCCGCCCAGCTCGGCCCGCTGCTCGCCGACGACCCGGCCGTCGCATCGAATCTGCTCGCCGACGCCCTGGCGGCGATCGAAGGGCCCGTCTGTCTCGACCTCGCCGAGCGCCACGATGCCCTGCTGCCCCTGCTGCAGTCGCACGGCTTCGTCTTCCAGCGCCCCTTCACCCGCATGGTCCTGGGCGCTCCCACGCCGCCCGGCGACCCGTCACGCATCGTCCTCGTCGCCGGGCCCGAGCTCGGCTGAGTGCGCCGGCCGCCCCGGGTAGCCTGCGGCGATGCCGGGCATTGCCGCGCCTGAAAATGTCAAATATATTTGATAATTATGCTCTAGCAAGAATCCGGCTGTCTTCCATGAACCTGCGTGAAATCGGCTTGCGTGTTCGCGACCGAAGAATTGCCCTCGGCTTGTCCCAGCAACGGCTGGCAAGGCTGTCCGGTCTGTCTCGCGCCACGATCAATCAGCTCGAAACCGGCCGACTCGAGGATCTCGGCGTCGCCAAGCTCACGGCGCTGATGGATCTCGTGGGTCTGCACCTGGAAACGGCAGAGCAGCCGAGGCCCCGGCACGGCTTGCGCATGGCAGCCCGTACGGCGAGCGTGAGCTACCGGGTGCCACTGGATTCGCGCGAACTTTCCCGAGCCCTCGCCGCGGGCGATCTGCCCACGGCACTGAAGCCCCAGGTTGCGACATTGCTGGACGACACGCCACTGCCGATCATCGTCTCCATGGTCGAAGAGGTGGCTCGCAGCAAGGGGATCGCCCCGAGAATCGTCTGGCGCCACCTTGCCGGCTGGGCGCAGGCATTGCGCTCTCCGCGCCAGGCATGGTCCGCGACGTGAGCCCTCCTTCCTCCCAGACAGTGCGCCCGGGCCGACTGCCCGCCGGCCCGTGGCGCGCTCTTCTGGTGCATGCCCTCCAATTGGTCGATGAGATTGCCCGGCACGGCATGGGGGCACCCTTCTGGACGCTCGGCGGCGGGACGGTCCTGATGCTTCGGTATCGACATCGCCGAAGCAAGGACATCGACATTTTCGTGCCTGATCCCCAGTACCTCGGCTACGTCTCTCCGCGACTCAGCGACGTGGCCGAGCGAATCGCGAAGGACTATGTCGAAACAGCGAACTACGTGAAGCTCATTCGCCCCGAGGGCGAGATCGATTTCGTGGCGTCGACGAACCTCACTTCGACGCCATTCGAAATCTGGACATTGATGAGAAGGCCGGTACGAGTCGAGACGGCAGCCGAAGTCGTCGCAAAGAAGCTCTGGCATCGGGGCGACACCGCCACGGCACGAGACCTGTTCGATCTCTCCCTGGTGATCGAACGTGAACCGCAGGCGCTCCGTAACGCCGCCCGCTGGCTCGTTCGGCATCGCGAGGCGTTCCTCGAACAGCTCCAATCCCGTGGCGACGTCCTGCGTGCGCAGTTCGAGGCGATCGACATCCTGGAATATCGCCCGGAGTTCGAGCAGGCCACGAGACGTGCCTCCGACTTCCTGAGGAACCTGCCTGCCTCATGAGCCGAGCCCGAAAATTCCGCGACGTGCGGAGCAGCGCCCACCCAGGCTGTCGGATTGTGTCGGCCGCCCGGACCAGGCTTATTTCGGCATCTTGATCGAGCGGTCCAGGAACTCGTTCGTGTACACCGTCTTCACGTCGAACGGCTTGTCCAGCCCGATGTACTCGCGCACCAGCTCGTAGTCCGCCTTCATCCGGCCGTCCTCGTGGATGCCGAGCGCCATCTCGCGCGCGAACTTGTCGCTCATCAGCACTTCCACCAGCTTCCAGTTGTCGAACTCGTTGTCGTACTTGAGCGCGCCGTTGGCGTCGACCAGGGCCTGGACGCAGGGCTCGGGCGTCTTCACGCAGGCGGCGAAGGCGCGCTGCGTCACCTTCACGAACTTGTCGATCAGCGGCCGGTTGGCCTCGAGGAACTTGGCGTTGACGATGATGGAGTTGCCGTAGGGGTTCAGCCCCGCATCACGCCAGGCGAGAAAGCCCATGTCGTCGCCGAGCTCGCGCTGGAAGACGTGGTGGATGTTGTAGAACGACGTGGTGATGTCGATCGCCTTCGCCTTGAGCGCCGACAGCTTGCCGTTGGCGTCGATGTTCACCCAGGTGACCGACTTCGGGTCGATGCCGTTGGCCTTGGCCAGCGCCGGCCACATCACGCGGGCGCCGTCGGCCGCCGGATTGCCGATCTTCTTGCCGGGGAAGTCCTTCACGCCCTTGATGCCCGAGCTCTTGAGCCAGTACATCCCCTGGGGCGAGTTGGCATAGACGTTGTAGACCGCGACCGTATCGGCGCCCTTGCCCTTGGCCACCAGCACGCCGGCCATGTCGGCCAAGCCGATCGGGTTGGCCCCGGCGCCCACCTTCTGCGTGGCCAGCGCCGAGCCCTTGCCCGGCTCGATGTTCAGGTCGATGCCTTCCTTGGCGTACCAGCCGAGCTTCTTGGCGTAGTAGTAGGGCGCATGATCGCCGCCGGGCACCCAGTTCAGGATGAAATCGAGCTTCTGCTGCGCCTGCGCGGGCACGGCCCCCAGAGCGATCGCCGCCGCCGCGGCGCCAAGCATGATACGCATGAACATCGGGTTTCCTCCAGTCGGTAGCGACCCATCGTTGACGATAGCCGGCCGCTGCGTTAGAGTAAATTAACCACTTGGTTACATCTTTCGAGAGTATAACTCTCAAAGCGCCGCGCCGTCCGCCTTTCTTTCATGCCCCTTCACTGGTCCGATCTGCCCGCCGGCATCCTCGAACCGCTCCGGCGCGGCACCGTGATCCCGGCCCATCCGCTGGCGCTCGACGCATCGCGAAGACTGGACCCGGTGCACCAGCGCGCGCTCACGCGCTACTACCTCGACGCGGGCGCGGGCGGGCTGGCGGTGGGCGTGCACTCCACCCAGTTCGCCATTCGCGAGGCGGGCCTGTACGAGCCGGTCCTCGAGCTCGCGGCGCGCACCGCGCGCGAGTGGGCCCGCCGCCCGGTGGTGATGATCGCCGGCCTGGCCGGCGGCACCGCGCAGGCCTGCGCCGAGGCGCAGGTCGCGCTGGCGCACGGCTACCACGCCGGGCTGCTGTCGCTCGCGGCCATGAAGGGCGCCTCGATCGACCAGCTCGTCGAGCACTGCGCCGCCGTCGCGCGGGTCGTCCCGCTGGTCGGCTTCTACCTCCAGACCGCCGTGGGCGGCATCGCGCTACCGGTGCAGTTCTGGCAGCGCTTCGCCGGCATCGACAACGTGGTCGCGATCAAGATGGCGCCGTTCGACCGCTACCGCACGCTCGACGTGGTGCGCGGCGTGGTGGCCGCGCGCGCCGAGGAGCGCATCGCGCTGTACACGGGCAACGACGACCATATCGTGCTGGACCTGCTGGCGCCGTTCGTCGTGCGCCGCGGCGACGAGACGGTCACGGTGCGCATCCGCGGCGGCCTGCTCGGCCACTGGAGCGTCTGGACCCGTGGCGCCGTGGCGCTGTTCGAGCGCATCCGGGCCGCGGCCGAGGCGGGCCGCGTCGAGGACGATCTCCTCGCGCTGGACTCGCGCGTCACCGACTGCAACAGCGCGTTCTTCGACGTTGCCCACGGCTACGCCGGCTGCATCCCGGGCTGCCACGAAGTGCTGCGCCGCCAGGGGCTGCTGGCCGGCACCTGGTGCCTGGATCCTGCCGAGACGCTGTCGCCCGGCCAGGCCGCGGAGATCGACCGCGTGTGCCGCGAGCACGCCGACCTGTCGGACGACGCCTTCGTCGCGGCCCACCTGGCCAGGTGGCTGGCGCCATGACGCATCGGCTCGAAACCCCGACCGCGCGCTACACGCTGGCCATCGTGGCGCACCTGGCGCTGCTCGCGGCGTGGTACCTGTTCGTGCGCATCGGCGAGGTGCCGAAGTTCGTCATGCCCTCGCCCGGCGACACCTTCAACGCACTGCTGGCCGAGAACTACGACTGGTGGACCAACACCGCGGTGACCGCCACCGAGATCTTCGGCGGCTACTTCCTCGCCCTGGTCGTCGGCGTGCTGCTGGCACTCGTGTTCACCTGGTCGAAAGCGCTCGAGGCCTTCTTCATGCCGCTGCTGGTCACGCTGAACATGATCCCCAAGGTCGCGCTCGGCCCGCTGATCATCGTGTGGTTCAAGTACGGCGTGTTCCCCAACACCATCATGGCCTTCTCGATCGCGGTGTTCCCGATCCTGCTGACCACCGCACGCGGGCTGCGCGAGATCGAGCCCGACCTGCTCGACCTGGTGCGCTCGCTGCACGGCTCGCGCTGGCAGCTGTTCACCAAGATCCAGCTGCCCGGCTCGCTGCCCTACATCTTCGCCGGCATGAAGGTGGCGGCCATCCTCGCCGTGGCCGGGGCGATCGTCGGCGAGTTCCTCGGCTCCGACAAGGGCCTGGGCTACCTGATGCTGCAGGTGCAGGTCACCCTCGACACGCCGGCGATGTTCATGGCGGTGGTCATCATCACGCTGCTCGGCATGCTGCTGTACGGGCTGGTGCTCGCCATGGAGCGCCTGCTGGTGCCCAAGGACGCCCGGGTCGGATGATGCCCGAGCCCTTCATCCACCTGGCGGGCGTCACCAAGGTCTATCGCACCGGGCGCAAGGAGCACCTGGCGATCTCGGACGCCAGCTTCGACGTCATGCCCGGCGAGCTGGTGGCGCTGGTCGGCCCGTCGGGCTGCGGCAAGTCGACCCTGCTGAAGGTGCTCGCCGGGCTGCACCCGCACGACGGCGGCGAGGTGCGCATCGGATCGGCCACCCATCCCTTCGACCCGGCGCGCGACATCGGCATGGTGTTCCAGGCGCCGCTGCTGCTGAAGTGGCGCCGCGTCCTCGACAACGTGCTGCTGCCGGCCGAGCTGCTCGGGCTGCCGATGGCCGAGGCCAGGGCGCGCGGGCGCGACCTGCTCGCGCTGGTCGGCCTGCACGGCTACGAGGACAAGTATCCCTACGAGCTGTCGGGCGGCATGCAGCAGCGCGCCGCCATCGCCCGCGCGCTGGTGCACGATCCCAAGCTGGTGCTGATGGACGAGCCGTTCGGCGCGCTCGACGCGCTCACGCGCGAGAAGATGAACATCGAGCTGCTGCGCATCTGGAAGGAATCCGGCAAGACCATCGTCTTCGTCACGCACGGCATCTCGGAAGCCGTCTTCCTCGGCACGCGGGTGGTGGTGCTCACCGCCGGGCCGGCACGCATGGCCGACAACTTCGAGATCGACCTGCCGCTCCCGCGCACGCTCGACATCAAGACCCACGAGCGCTTCGGGGTCTACACCCGGCGCATCTACAAGCTGCTCGGCATGGAGTAGCGCGCGCCGGGGTCTGTCACCCTAGTCTCGCACCAGGTAGCCCAGCACCAGGTCGGTCATGTGCGACAGCCGCTCGACCTTCGCCTTGGCCGACATCAGGTCGCGGTCGAAGATCGTCGACAGCGTGCTGTTGTTGCTGAGGTAGAAGTACGACAGCCCCGCGATCGAGATGTAGAGCTGCACCGGATCGACACCGGCGCGGAACACGCCTGCCCGGCGGCCGCGCTCGAGCACCTCGGCGATGGTCGCCACGAACGGCGAATGCAGGCTGCGCACCCGCGCCGACTTGCGCAGGTGGCGCGCCCGGTACAGGTTCTCGGTGTTGAGCAGCGTGAGGAACTCGGGGTGCGCGATGTAGTAGTCCCAGGTGAACGCGATCAGGCGACGGATCGCCTCGGTCGGCTCCACGCGGGCCAGGTTCAGCGTGTGCTCTTCCTCGCGGATGCGCTGGTAGGCGCCTTCGAGCACTGCGAGGAACAGACCCTCCTTCTGCCCGAAGTAGTAGTACAGCATGCGCTTGTTGACGCCGGCGCGCTCGGCGATGCGATCGACGCGGGCGCCCGCGAGCCCATGCTGCGCGAACTCGGTGGTGGCCGCGCGCAGGATAGCCTGCCGGGTCGCGTCGGGATCGCGGGTGACGACGCGTTCCGGGCTGCGGGAGGGGGTGGCCATGGCCGCGATGCTACCCGATCGCCAGTAGACTAGGCTCCGTTCACATTGCCACGGACCCGGAGCGAAGCCCATGGACGACCCACCCGACGCCGATCGACCGTTCGACGCTTCCGACTGGCGGCGGCTGCTGCGCAGCCTGCACGAAGACCCCGACCGCCCGGGGCTGCACGAGACGCCGATGCGCGTGGCACGCGCCTGGGCCCACTGGACCTCGGGCTACGCGCAGGATCCCGCCGAGATCCTCAAGGTATTCCAGGACGGCGCCGAGGAATACAACGAGCTGATCGTGGTGCGCGGCATCCCGGTCTACAGCCACTGTGAGCACCACCTGGCGCCGTTCTTCGGCACGGCCACGGTCGGCTACGTGCCCAACGGCCGCATCGTCGGGCTGTCCAAGCTCACGCGCCTGGTCGACTGCTACGCCAAGCGCCTGCAGGTGCAGGAGCGGCTCACCCAGCAGGTGGCGCACGCGCTCATGACCCATCTCGAGCCCACCGCCGTCGGCGTGGTGGTGCGCTGCCGGCACCTGTGCATGGAAAGCCGCGGCATCCGCGCCATCGGCGAGGAGACCGTCACCTCGGCGATGCTGGGCGAATTGCTGACCAACCTCGGCATGCGCACGGAGTTGCTGGCCCTGGAGCGCACGCGGTAATCTGGCCGGGTTCCGGCGCCGGAGCGCCGACCACCGGAGGCTCGCCATGTACAGCTCGATTCGCGGAGTCGTCCTCGTCTCGATGGCCGCAGCGGTGCTCGGCGCCTGTTCGACCCCGGGCACGCCGAAGTCCGGCATGAGCTTCTTCGTCACCAGCACCGGCTCCGGAAAGGGCGCCGATTTCGGCGGGCTCGCCGGCGCCGACCGGCACTGCCAGTCGCTGGCGGCCGCGGCGGGCGCCGGCAACCGCACCTGGCGCGCCTACCTGAGCACGAGCGCCGCGGGCGGCGCGCCGGCGGTGAACGCGCGCGACCGCATCGGGCGCGGGCCCTGGCAGAACGCGGCGAGCGTGACCATCGCGCACAATGTCGACGAGCTGCACGGCGCCAACAACCTGAACAAGCAGACGGCGCTCACCGAAACCGGGATGATGGTCAACGGCCGCGGCGACACGCCGAACCGGCACGATATCCTCACCGGCTCGCAGCCCGACGGCACCGCCTTCTCCGGTTCCACCGACACCACCTGTGGCAACTGGACCCGCAGCGGCGCAGGCAGCGCGATGCTCGGCCACCACGACCGGCTCGGCCTGCAGGACGACGAGCCATCGCGGTCGTGGAACTCTTCGCATCCCTCGGGCGGCTGCAGCGACGAAGCCTTGCGCGCCACCGGCGGCGCCGGGCTGCTCTACTGCTTCGCCGCCGACTGAACGTGCGAATGAACCTACTGCGCGGCCCGATCTCGCGCCTGCGATGCTCGCCGTACTCTCGTACGGTTGCGCTTCTCGGCACGACCTCGGGTCGCTCGCTACGGTTCCTCCACGCGTTCCAAGACCGGCTCGTTCAGGCGGGCACCGCGCTGCGCAGCGCTGTGTTGTCGATGATCCGCACCCCCGGCACCGGTGCGTGTGCGGCCTCGATCAGCGCCGCGGCCACCCGGGCCGCCTGCACCGGACGGAAGCGTGCCGGCGCCAGCCAGCCGATGTGCTTGGCGATCTCCTCGCCGATTCGGCGGTCGCTGCGATCCCCGAGCAGCACCGACGGGCGGGCGATCGTCACGCAGGGATAGCCGAGCGCGCGGACCGCCTCCTCGAGCTCGCCCTTGACGCGGCTGTAGAACACGCCCGAGCGGGCATCGGCGCCCAGCGCGCTGACCAGCAGGAAGTGGCGGGCGCCGTGCGCCAGCGCGGCACGCGCGATCGCCAGCGGATAGTCGTGGTCGACGCGCCGGAAGGCCTCTTCGGAGCCCGCCTGGCGGATCGTCGTGCCCAGCGCGCAGAACACCGTGTCGACCTCGAACCACTCGGGGTTCGCGTCGAGCCGCTCGAAATCGACGCGGCACTCCAGGATGCGCGGCGCGGTGTCGGAAGAAGGCAGCGGGCGCCGCACCAGCGCCCGCACCTGCGCGACGCGCTCGTCGCCGGCCAGCCGGTGCAGGATCTCGCGCCCGACCAGGCCGGTCGCGCCGGCGAGCAGGGCGATCATGCGCGACGGCGTCGGTGCGCCGTCATGCCGATCGCCGCGCGGCCCGTTGCCCTCGGCAACCACGCTGCCCCCGGCATCCACCCGGTCAGCTTGCCAGCTCCGCGTCGAGCGTGATCGTCAGCCCGCTGCGCAGCAGGTTGGACACCGGGCACTTGCGCTCCGCTTCCGCGGCCATGCGCTTGAAGGTCGCGGCATCGAGCCCGGGCACGCGTCCGCGCGTCACGAGGTGCATGCGATTGAGCGACAGGTTCTCGAGCGAGAGGGTGGCCTGCGTCTCGATAGCCTGCGGCACGTGGCCCTGCTCGCTCAGGTAGTTGGCGAAGGCCATGCTGAAGCAGGCGGCATGGGCCGCCGCGATCAGCTCCTCGGGATTGGTGCCCTTCGCGCTCTCGAAGCGCGTGGCGAAGGTGAAGGGCGTGTCCGCGAGCACGCCGCTGGTGCTGCCGATGCGGCCGGTGCCGCCGCGCAGATCGCCTTGCCAGCTCGCCGATGCCGTACGTTGGATCGCTGCCATGGTCCGGTCTCCCGTGTGGAGGTTGCGACGCTCAGGATGTCCGCCAGTAGTTGTTGGCCGCCGCGATGGTCTGGAAGTTGACCGCAATGACCTGCGAGGCCGCGGTGAGGCTGTCCGCGCTCTCGGCGTACTCGGGACGCAGCCGCGAGCGCACATCGTCGGACGGCTGCGTGTACTTCACGCCCATGCGCGAGAGCTTGATCGCCAGCTCGAAACCTTCCTGCGGTCCGCTGGTCTGCAGCGTGACGAGCCACTTGTCGGACATCTCGACTCCTCCTCCCTCCGTGTCGTGAGCGGACAGTCTATGCCGGTGCGCCGCACAGGTCGCCAGTTCTCACGATCCCGGCAGTGGCTTGTGCGCGCATCGCCTGCTCGAACGTCACGTACTATTCGAGCATCGCGTTGATGTCGCGATAGGGGACCGCCTGCTCGCCGAAGGTGAACGTGCCATGCTCGCGCATCTCGTGCGCGGCGCGCAGGAACGCTCCCAGGGCGGCGCGCGCCAGCGTGCTGCCGACGCTCACGCGCTTGACGCCGATCTCGGCGAGCTCGCCGAGATCGAGGTCGAGTCCGGGCGCTCCCATCAGGACGTTGACCGGGCGATCGACGGACGAGACCACCGCAGCGATGTCCTCCCGCCGGGCGAGGCCGGGGGCGTACAGCACGTCGGCGCCCGCCTCCTGGTAGGCCTGGAGGCGGCGGATCGTATCCTCGAGGTCCGGGCGCCCGGCGATGTAGTTCTCGGCCCGCGCGGTGAGCGTGAACGGGAAATCCAGCGCACGCGCCGCCTCGGCGGCGGCCCGCACGCGCTCGACCGCCAGCTCGAGCGGATACACCAGCGATGCGCGCAGGTTGTCGACATCCTCGATCGAGCCGCCGACCACGCCGGCAGCTGCAGCGAGCCGGATGGTCCGGGCGGCCTCCTCCGGGCTTTCGTCGAAGCCGTTCTCCAGGTCGGCACTGACCGGCAGGTCGGTCGCCGCGGCGAGCTCGCGCAGGTGCGCGATCATGCGCTCGCGGCCGACCCGGTTGTCGCGCTGCCCGATCGAAAAGGCGAAGCCGGCGCTGGTGCTGGCGAGCGCCTCGAAGCCGAGGCCCTCGAGCAGGCGGGCGGTTCCCGCGTCCCAGGGATTCGGGATGACGAACGCTCCCTCGCGCTGGTGCAGCGCGCGAAATGCATGTCCCTTCTCGGCCTGGGTGCGCATCGGAGCCTCCTCCCGTGTCCTAGAGCGCCGCGGCGAGGCCGCGCGTGAGCTCGGCTGCCGGCACCGCCTTGCAGCCGCTGGCGTTCTGGCCCGACCACAGCGGCGAGAAGTCGCCGCTGCCCTGCTTCTCGGCGTGCGCGCGCAGCGGCGCCACGGCGGAGGCCGCCAGGGGAAACGGAGGCACGGCGGCGCCGATCGGCCCGAGCTCGCGAATCACGCGGTTGACGATCGCGCGCGCCGGCCGCCCGGAGAACAGGTTGGTGAGCACGGTGTGGCGCGCCGCCTCGCTGGCCAGCGCCGTGCGGTGCACAACGCTGGTGGTGGCCTCGGGGCACAGCAGGTAGGCGGTGCCGACCTGCACGCCGGCCGCGCCCAGCGCCAGCGCGGCCACCACGCCGCGCGCATCGGCGATGCCGCCCGTCGCGATCACCGGCACCTTGACCGCGCGCACCACCTGCGGCAGCAGCGCGAAGGTGCCGACCTGCGTGCTCAGGTCGTCGTTCAGGAAGATGCCGCGATGGCCTCCCGCTTCCAGGCCCTGCGCGATGATCGCATCGGCCCCATGGGCCTCGAGCCACAGCGCCTCGTCGACGGTGGTCGCGCTCGACAGGACCTTCGCGCCCCAGCGTTTGACGCGCGCGACCAGCTCGGGCGCGGGCAGGCCGAAATGGAAGCTCACCACCGCCGGGCGGAATTCCTCCAGCACGTCGGCCGCCTCGGCGCTGAACGGCGCGCGGCCCGGGCCCGCCGGGATCGCGTCGACGTCGAGGCCGAACTCGCGGTAGTAAGGCGCCAGCGCGCGGCGCCAGGCGGCCTCGCGTTCGGCAGCGGGCGCCGGCGGCACGTGGCAGAAGAAATTCACGTTGAAGGGCCGCGCCGTCTTAGCCCGGATCGCCGCCAGCTCGGCGCGCAGCGCATCGAGCGTGAGCATGGCGCACGGCAGCGAGCCCAGCGCGCCGGCCTCCGATACCGCCGTCGCCAGGGCACTGCCCTGCACTCCGGCCATCGGCGCCTGGATGATGGGGAGCTCGATGCCGAGCATCTGTCGCAACATCATGGGCATTGGGCTCCTTGGACCGCCGAAGCTCATCCGCGCGACGAGCGCACCCGTGCGATGAGCGCATCCGTGGGATTCTAGTGCCCTCGCGCCGGCGGCGGCCATAACGGCAGGGCCGGTAGGGGTGATGCGGACCGGGTCATCGGAACGGGCCGGTGCGCGTTGTAGAGAAACCGTCCAACGGAGATTTCCTCATGCAGCGTCTCATGCTCGCCGCAGGTCTGGCCCTGGCCGCGGTGCCTGCGCTCGCCGCCGACGTCGGCGTCTCGGTCAGCGTCGGCCAGCCCGGCTTCTACGGCCGCATCGACGTCGGCGCCTTTCCGCAGCCGCCGCAAGTGGTCTATCCGCAGCCGGTCATCATCCAGCCCAGCCCCGTGGGCGTCGTGCGCCAACCGATCTACCTGCACGTCCCGCCCGGCTACGCGCGAGACTGGGCCCGGCATTGCCGTCAATACAACGCCTGCGGACAACCGGTCTATTTCGTGCAGGACCGCTGGTACAACGAGGTCTACGTCCCGCACTATCGGGCGGGCCCGCGGTACCATCGCGGCGATCACCGCTACGAGGGTCGTGGCCGCGGCCACGACAGGTACAGGAACAAGGGGCACGGCCGCAACTGAACGTCGGCGCGTCGCCCGGCCATCCGGATGACGACGCCGCAACTGATCGGATTTCTCGGCCGGCACGCCCGCTGGGCGCTACCCGCCGGCGCGCTCCTCGGCATCGCCGTCCCGGCCCTGGCGACGGCGCTGCGGCCGCTGCTGACCCTGGCGGTCATCGGCACACTGGGTACCGCGCTGCTGCGCCTGGACTGGACGCAACTGGCTGCCGCCGTGCGGCGTCCGGCCCTGCCCGCGGCCATCGCGGCATGGCAGCTGGTGGCCTCGCCGCTGCTGGTGTGGTTCGGCTCCGCCCTGGTGGGCATGCCGCCCGAACTGCGCCTGATGCTGCTGCTGCAGGCCGCCGCGCCGCCGATCGGCTCGGCCGCGGTGTTCGCCCTCATCCTGGGCCTCGACGGCGTGCTCGCGGTCATCGGCACCGTGGCCACCACGATGCTGCTGCCCCTGACGCTCACGCCGCTGGTGGGGCTGCTGCTGCCCGGAGCCGGCTTGCAGGTGGACCTGGCCGCCTTCTTCGCGCGCGTCACGCTGCTGGTGGCCGCACCTTTCGCGCTCGCCTGGGTGCTGCGGCGCGCGCTCGGCACCGAGCGCCTGGCGCGCAACGACGAGCTGCTCAGCGGCATCAACGTGCTGCTGCTGGTGGTGTTCGCCATCGCGGTGATGGACGGCGTGACCGAACGTCTGCTGGGCGAGCCGCGCTTCATCGGCCTGCTGCTGCTGACCGCCTGCGCCTCCACCGCGCTGCTGCACCTGGCCGGCTTCGCGCTGTTTCGCCGCGCCGGCCTGGCCACCGCCTACGGCGCGGCGGTGCTCAGCGGCAACCGCAACATGGGGCTCATGCTGGTGATCACCGCCGGCACCGCGGGCGAGGCGTTCTCGCTGTACGTGGGGCTGACGCAGATCCCGATGTACTTCGCACCGCTGCTGCTGACGCCCTTGCTGGCGCGCAGCCGCGGGCAGCACCGCCCGGCCTGAACCAGGGCCTGTTCACACTGGTCCAGTGAAACCGGGAAATCGGCTGTGCGCCGCTCAGGCGGTCGGCCGCAGCTCGAAGCCCGTGAGCCCGCCGGCCGCCTGCGCTTCCGTGTCGACCTCGACGTCGACCCGGCTCACCCGCGCCGCCGGCGGCCCGCGGCGCGCCCAGCGCAGCAGCGCCTCCACGGCGGCCGCGTCGCCCGCCACCGCCGCCTCCACGCTGCCGTCGAGCCGGTTGCGCACCCAGCCGGCCAGGCCGAGCTCGCGAGCGCGGCGCGCCATCGACGCGCGATAGCCCACGCCCTGCACCTCGCCGCGGATCGTCACGCGTCTCCTGATCACCTCGTGCATGGCCGCGATCCTAGTGTCGTGAGACGGAGATACGTGGCATCAAGACGAAAGCGATGGATCCGGTTCCATGAGAGCCGGCGCGCTCCCGGCGCTCAAACGGCCCCGAGCCGCAGCAGCCGCATCGCGTTCTGCTTCAGGATCAGCGGCTTGACCTCGTCGCGAAAGCCTGCCTCTTCGAAGTCCGCGAGCCAGCGATCGGGCGTGATGAGCGGGAAATCGGAGCCGAACAGCACCCGGTCGCGCAGCAGGGTGTTGGCGTACTGCACCAGCTGCTTGGGGAAATACTTCGGGCTCCAGCCCGAGAGGTCGATCCAGACGTTCGGCTTGTGCATCGCCACCGACAGCGCCTCGTCCTGCCAGGGAAACGACGGGTGCGCGATCACGATCTCGATGTCGGGAAACGCGATGGCGACGTCGTCCAGGTGCATCGGGTTGGAATACTCCAGCCGCAGGCCGCCGCCGCAGCGCATGCCCGAGCCGATGCCCGAATGGCCGCTGTGGAAGATGGCCGGCAGCTTGTGCTCGGCGACCACCTCGTAGATCGGCCAGGCCATGCGGTCGTAGGGATGGAAGCCCTGCACCGTGGGGTGGAACTTGAAGCCCTTCACCCCGTGCTCCTCGACCAGCCGGCGCGCCTCGCGCGCGCCCATCCTGCCCTTGTGCGGATCGACGCTGGCGAACGCGATCATCATGTCGGCGTTCTTCTTCGCGGCCTCGGCGATCTCCTCGTTGGGAATGCGCCGGCGGCCCAGCTGCGTCTCGGCGTCGACCGTGAACATCACCAGCCCGATCCGCTGGGCGCGGTAGAAGGCGACGGTTTCGTCGATGGTGGGGCGGCGCGCGGACTTGAAGTACTTGTCGGCCGCCCGGTCGTACTCCTCGCCGTAGGCGTCGAAGGGATTCCAGCACGAGCGCTCGGCGTGGGTGTGGATGTCGATGGCAACGAGATCGGCGGTGTTCACGGTGTGCTCCGGCCAAATAGTTACTTTACATAAATATATTGCTGCTCCCGGCATAGCGAATCCGGGTTTACCCCGATGGGTCGGCCCCGCCCAAATCGTTACTATCCATAAGTAATTGGCCGGCGCCCTGCGGAGATCGCGGCTCCGGTTTCCTGGTTCCTCTTTCTTCCTCCTCCCTTTCGCGCCCGCACGCACCATGGCCGTCAAATCCGATCGCGCCGGCGAACTGCTGTCTCGCCTCGACCTCCTTCACGTGCAGTGCGACGGCGCCATCGCGCAGGTGCGCCTGAACCGCCGCGCCAAGCGCAACGCGCTCAGCGACGCGCTGGTCACGCAGCTGCACACCTGCTTCCTCAACCTCCCCGACAGCATACGGGTGGTCGTGCTCAGCGGCGAGGGGGAACACTTCTGCGCCGGCCTCGACCTGTCGGAGCTGTCGGAGCACAGCGTGGCCGGCGGCATCGCGCACTCGCGCTTCTGGCACGCGGCGTTCGACCAGATCCAGTTCGGCCGCGCGCCGGTGATCGCCGTGCTGCGCGGAGCGGTGGTCGGCGGAGGGCTCGAGCTGGCCAGCGCGGCGCACATCCGCATCGCCGAGGACAGCACGATCTACGCGCTGCCGGAGGGGCAGCGCGGCCTCTTCGTGGGCGGCGGAGGCTCGGCGCGGGTGCCGCGGCTGATCGGCTTTTCCCGCATGACCGACATGATGCTCACCGGCCGCGTGCTCGGGGCCGACGAAGGGCAGCAGATCGGCCTGTCGCAGTACCGCGTCGCCGAGGGCCAGGGCATGGCCAAGGCGCTCGAGCTGGCGCGCAGGATCGCCGAGAACGCGCCGATGTCGAATTTCGCGGTCATGCACGCCCTGCCGCGCATCGCCGACCTGCCGCAGGCCGACGGGCTGTTCGTGGAGTCGCTGGTGGCCGCGATCGCCCAGGCCGAGCCGGCGGCCAAGGAGCGCATGCGCGCCTTCCTCGACGGCAAGGCCGGCAAGGTCGGCCGGTCATGACCCGCTACCGCGACGCGCACCTCGGCGCCTGCCTCGACGTGGAGGTCCGTGAGGGCCCCGGCGGCACGCAGCGGCTGCGCTCGAGCGTGGCGCTGCAGCCCTACCCCGTGCGCCTCACCGACCGCCTCGAGCATTGGGCGCGCGAGGCCCCCGCGCGCACCCTGGCGGCACGGCGCCAGCGTGGCGGCGAGTGGGTGCGCCTCGACTACGCGCAGATGCTCGCGCGCGCCCACGCCATCGGCCAGGCGCTGGCCGCGCGCGGCCTGTCGGCCGAGCGGCCGGTGGTGATCCTCTCGGGCAACGATCTCGAGCACCTGTCGCTGGCGCTCGGCGCGATGTGGGCCGGCGTGCCCTACGCGCCGATCTCGCCCGCCTACTCGCTGATCTCGCAGGACTTCGGCAAGCTGCGCCACATCGTGGGCCTGCTCACGCCCGGGCTGGTGTTCGCCGCCGACGACGCCTACGGCAAGGCGATCCGCGCGGTGGTGGACCCGGGCGTCGAGGTGGTGCTCGGCGAGGGCGCCATCGAAGGCCGCTCGACCACGCCCTTCTCCGCGCTGCTCGACACCGTGCCGGGCCGCGAGGTCGAGGCGGCGCACGCCCGCGTCGGGCCCGACACCATCGTCAAGTTCCTGTTCACCTCGGGCTCCACCCGGGTGCCCAAGGCGGTGATCAACACGCAGCGCATGCTGTGCGCCAACCAGCAGATGCTGTGCCAGTCGATGGCCTTCCTGGCCGACGAGCCCCCGGTGCTGGTCGACTGGCTGCCGTGGAACCACACCTTCGGCGGCAATCACAACACCGGCATCACCCTCTATAACGGCGGCACCCTCTACATCGACGACGGCAAGCCCACCGTCCAGGGCATCGCCGAGACGCTGCGCAACCTGCGCGAGATCTCGCCCACCGTCTACTTCAACGTGCCCAAGGGGCTGGAGGAGATCGCCGCCGCGATGGAAACCGACGAGGTCCTGCGCACCTCGCTGTTCCGGCGCCTGCAGGCCTTCATGTTCGCCGGGGCCGGGCTGTCGCAGCCGGTGTGGGACCAGCTCGACCGCATGGCCGAGCGCACGGTGGGCGAGCGCATCCCGATGCTGACCGGCCTGGGCATGACCGAGACCGCGCCCTCGTGCACCTTCGCGCTGCGCCCGGGCGCGGTGCGCTCGGGGCACATCGGGCTGCCCTGCCCGGGCGTGGAGGTCAAGCTCGTGCCGGCCGACGGCAAGACCGAGATCCGCTTCCGCGGCCCCCACGTGATGCCCGGCTACTGGCGCATGCCCGAGGTCACCGAGACGGCGTTCGACGACGAGGGCTACTACTGCACCGGCGACGCGGTGAAATGGATCGAGCCGTCCGACCCGCTGCAGGGGCTGATGTTCGACGGGCGCATCGCCGAGGACTTCAAGCTGTCCAGCGGCACCTTCGTCAGCGTGGGGCCGCTGCGCGCGCGCATCGTCGCCTTCGGCGCGCCCTGCGTGCAGGACGCGGTGATCACCGGGCCCGATCGCGACGACGTCGGCATGCTGGTCTTTCCACGCCTCGACGAATGCCGCAGGCTCGCCGCGCTGCCGGAAACGGCGAATGCCGCCGAGGTGCTGCGCCACCCGCAGGTGCGCGCGTTCTTCCAGGCGCTGGTCGAGCGCCTGTGGCGCGAGGGCACCGGCAGCGCCAGCCGCGTGGCGCGCGCCCACGTGATGGCCGAGCCGCCCTCGATCGACCGCGACGAGATCACCGACAAGGGTTCGATCAACCAGCGCGCGGTGCTGCGCCACCGTGCGGCGCTGGTCGATGCGCTGTACCGCGGCGACGGCGCCGAGGACATCCTGCTGCCGCGCCGCGCATGAATCGCCCAAGGTCGACAGACCTGCAACCTGGAGGAGACGAGACATGAAGACTGCCCTGAAGCTGCTGGCCGCCGGCATGGTGGCCAGCGTCGCACTGAGCGCGCGCGCCGACATCACGATCGGCGTCGTGCTCTCGCTCACCGGCCCGGCCTCGGGCCTGGGCATCCCGGTGAACAACGGCTTCAAGCTGTGGCCCGACGCGATCGCGGGCGAGAAGCTGAAGCTGGTCGTGCTGGACGATGCCACCGACCCGTCGACCGGCGTGAAGAACACGCGCCGCCTCGTCACCGAGGACAAGGTCGACCTGATCCTCGGCTCCTCGACCACTCCCATCTCGGTCGCCATGGCCGACGTCGCCGCCGAATCGGGCACGCTGCAGATCGCGATCTCGCCGCCGCCCCTGCCCCCCGGCAAGGACACCTGGACCTTCCGCATGGCGCACTCCGCCGGCGTGATCGCGCACAAGATGGTCGAGCACATGAAGAAGCACGGCGTGAAGACCGTCGGCTTCCTCGGCTACACCGACGCCTACGGCGAGAGCTGGCTGAAGGACTTCGGCGCCAAGGCCGAGCCGGCCGGCATCAAGGTGGCGGCGGTCGAGCGCTTCCAGCGCACCGACACCAGCGTCACCGGCCAGGCGCTGAAGCTGGTAGCGGCCAATCCCGACGCCATCCTGGTGGTCGCCTCCGGCTCGGGCGCCGCAATGCCGCACCGCGCGCTGATCGAGCGCGGCTACAAGGGCAGGATCTACCAGACCCACGCGGCGGCTTCGCGCGACCTGATGCGCGTCGGCGGCAAGGACGTCGAGGGCGGCTACGTGGTGTCGGGCCCGGCGACGGTGGCCGAGCAGCTGCCCGACGGCAACCCGTCGAAGAAGGCCGCGCTCGACTACGTGCAGAGGTACGACAAGCTCTTCGGCGCCGGCATGCGCAACCAGTTCGCCGCCCACACCTACGACACCCTGCTGGTGCTGCAGAAGATCGTGCCGGTGGCGCTGCAGAAGGGCAAGCCGGGCACGAAGGAGTTCCGCGCCGCGCTGCGCGACGCGATGGAGCACTTCGGGCCGCTGGCAGTGTCGCAGGGCGTGCTGAACTACACGGCGACCGACCACTGGGGCTTCACCGACGACAGCGCGGTGGTGCTCAAGGTGGTCAACGGCGACTGGCAGGTCGAGCAGTAGGCGGATGGATCTCTCCGTCGCCGGCATCCTGCTGCTCGACGGCGTGGCCAACGGCGCGATCTACGCGCTGCTGGCCGTGGCCATCGTGCTGCTGTTCGCCGTCACGCGGGTGATCTACATCCCGCAGGGCGAGTACGTCGCGTTCAGCGCGCTGACCCTCGGCCTGTTCCAGCTCGGCCAGGTGCCGGGCACCGTGTGGTTCCTGCTCGGCCTGGCGGCGCTGGCGGCCCTGCTCGACGCGGCGGCCGACCTGCGCGCACGTACGCCGGCGGCCGCCGCCGTCCGGCGCGCCCTGCGCACGCTGGCCTTCCCGGTGGCGGTGTCGGCGCTGGCCATCTGGCTGGCGCCGCACAAGCCGCCGATGGCGGTGCAGGCACTGCTGACGCTGGCGCTGGTCACGCCGTTCGGGCCGCTGGTCTACCGCCTGGCGTTCCGGTCATTGGCCGATGCCAGCGTGCTGGTGCTGCTCATCGTCTCGGTCGGGGTGCACTTCGCGCTCACCGGCCTCGGCCTGTTCTTCTTCGGCGCCGAGGGCTTCCGCAACCCGAGCTTCTGGGATGCGCGCTTCTCGATCGGCGCGCTGTCGCTGTCCGGGCAGGTGGTGATCATCCTCGCCGCGACGGCCGCGCTCATCGTCATGCTGTGGCTGTTCTTCGAGCGCACGCTGCAGGGCAAGGCGCTGCGCGCCACCGCCGTGAGCCGCCTGGGCGCGCGGCTGATGGGGATCTCCAGCGACGCGGCCGGCTCGCTCTCGTTCGCCATGGCCGCCTTCATCGGGGCGCTCTCCGGGCTGCTGATCGGCCCCACCACCACCATCTTCTACGACAGCGGCTTCCTGATCGGCCTCAAGGGCTTCGTGGCCGCGGTGTTCGCGGGCCTGGCCAGCTATCCGGCGGCCATGGCCGGCGCGATGATGGTCGGGGTGCTGGAGTCGTTCAGCTCGTTCTGGGCGAGCGCCTTCAAGGAAGCGATCGTGTTCACCTTCATCCTGCCCGTGCTGCTGTGGCGCTCGATGCACGATCCGCATCCGGACGAGGAGTGACGATGCCGCCCCGCGCATCGTCGCCCGGCGCGCCGCCGGTCGCCTCCGCGTCGGGCGGCCCCGGCGGGGCAGCCCTGCGCACGGCGGCCCTGGCCGCCTTCGTGGTGCTGGCAGCGGCGCTGCCGCAGCTGCCGGTGCCCGATTTCTGGATCACCCAGGCCAACTACATCGGCCTCTACGCGCTGGTCGCCATGGGCCTGGTGCTGCTCACCGGCGTGTGCGGGCTGACCTCCTTCGGACAGGCCGCGTTCGTGGGCATCGGCGCCTACGCCACGGCCTACCTCTCCACCGCGCTGGGGCTGTCGCCGTGGCTGAACCTGGCCGTCGGGCTGGCGCTCACCTGCGTGTGCGCGCTGGTGCTGGGCTGGATCACCCTGCGCATGAGCGGCCACTATCTGCCGCTGGCGACCATCGCGTGGTGCCTGGCGCTGAACTACACCATGGCCAACATGGAGTGGCTGGGCAAGTTCGACGGCATCCTGGGCGTGCCCCCGCTCTCGCTCGCAGGCATCGACTTCACCCGGGCGCGCAACATCTACTACCCGATCTGGGCGGCGGCGCTGGTCGGCGCGGTGGCCCTGCTCAACCTGCTCGATTCGCGCCCGGGGCGCGCCCTGCGCGCGCTCAACGGCGGCGTGACGATGGCCGAGGCGATGGGCATCTCGACCTTCCGCTACAAGGTGCAGGCCTTCGTCATCGCCGCCCTGCTGGCGAGCGTCTCGGGATGGCTGTTCGCGCATTTCCAGCGCACGGTCAACCCGTCGCCGTTCGGCATCAAGTGGGGCATCGAGTACCTGATCATGGCCGTGATCGGCGGGGTCGGCCACGTCTGGGGCGCCTTCGCCGGGGCGGCGGTGGTCAAGCTGGTCGAGGACCAGCTGCAGGTGCTGCTGCCGCGGCTGATCGGCACCGCCGGCAACTTCGAGATCATCGTGTTCGGCATCGTGCTGGTGCTGGTGCTGAAGTACGCGCCGCAGGGCCTGTGGCCCTTCGCGTCGTCGTGGCTGCCCGCGCCGCGGCGCGTGCGCGACTGGGAGCACGCGCCGCCGCTGGCCGAACGCGCCCGGCCCGCGCCCGGCACGCCGCTGCTCGAGGTCGAGCGGGTGCGCAAGCAGTTCGGCGGGCTGGTGGCGGTCAACGACGTGAGCTTCTCGATCCGCGGCGGCGAGATCGTCGGGCTGATCGGCCCCAACGGCGCCGGCAAGTCCACCACCTTCAACCTGGTGACCGGCGTGCTCGCCAAGACGGGCGGCTCGGTGCGCTTCCGCGGCGAGGACATTACGCGGCTGCGCTCGCGCCACATCGCGCGCCTCGGCATCTCGCGCACCTTCCAGCACGTGAAGATGATCCCGGCCATGACGGTGCTCGAGAACGTGGCCCTGGGCGCCTACCAGCGCGGCGGCAGCGGCATCGCGCGGGCGATGCTGCGGCTGGACCGCGCCGAGGAGCGGCGGCTCTTCCGCGAGGCCGAACGGCAGCTGGCGCGCATCGGCATGGCATCGCAGATGCACGAGCCGGCAGGCAACCTGGCGCTGGGCCCGCAGCGCCTGATGGAGATCGCACGCGCGCTGTGCGCCGACCCGGTCCTGCTGCTGCTCGACGAGCCCGCCGCCGGCCTGCGCCATCACGAGAAGCAGGCGCTGGCCGGCGTGCTGCGCCAGCTCAAGGCCGAAGGCATCAGCCTGCTGCTGGTGGAGCACGACATGGACTTCGTCATGAACCTGACCGATCGCATCGTGGTCATGGAGTTCGGCACCAGGCTCATGGAAGGCACGCCGGCGCAGGTCCAGGCCAGCCCGGCGGTGCGCGCGGCCTACCTCGGCACCGAGCACTGACATGACGGCCGGCGACCTGCTGCGCGTCGAGGACCTGCATGCCGGCTACGGCAAGGCCGAGGTGCTGCGCGGGCTGTCGCTGCGCGCGACCCCGGGCAGCGTGGTCACCGTGATCGGTCCCAACGGCGCGGGCAAGTCGACCCTGCTCAACGCGCTGATGGGCGTGCTCGCCGCGCGCGGTCGCATCCTCTACGACGGCGGCGAGGTCTCGGGCACGGCGCTGGAGGAGCGGGTGCGCCGCGGCATGGCGCTGGTGCCGGAAGTGCGCGCGCTGTTCGGCACCATGCCGGTCGAGGACAACCTGGTGCTCGGCGGCTACCGCCTGCGCGCGCGCAGGCGCCCGGCCGACGGGCTGGAGCAGGTATACGCGCTGTTCCCGCGCCTGAAGGAACGCCGCGCGCAACGGGCCGGCACCCTGTCGGGCGGCGAGCGCCAGATGCTGGCCATCGCACGCGCGCTGATCGGCGAGCCGCGGCTGCTGATGCTGGACGAGCCCAGCCTCGGCCTGGCGCCGCTGATCGTGAAGGAGATCTTCCGCACCATCGGGCAGCTGCGCGAGACGGGCGTGACCATCCTGCTGGTGGAGCAGAACGCGCGCGCCGCACTCGAGGTGGCCGACTACGGCTACGTGCTCGAGACCGGCGAGATCGCGCTCGAGGGGCCGGCCGCGCAGCTGGCGCGCGATCCGCGCATCGTCGAAACCTACCTGGGAGTCGGCCGGAGTTGAGTCGAGCCCGATCCGACTCCGACCGACTCGCCGCGCGCTGAACGCCGGCCCTCCGGAGCAACCACGCCATGTGGCACTACGAACCCCCGCTGCGCGACATGCAGTTCGTCATCGAGGAGCTGCTGGAAGCGCCCGCCCAATGGGCCGGCATCCCGGCCTACGCCGGCGTGGACGCCGATACCGCCCGCAGCGTGCTGCACGAGGCCGGCCGCTTCGCCGCCGAGGTGCTGGCGCCCACCAACGCCGCCGGCGACCTGCACGGATGCCGCTGGGAGGCAGGCCGCGTGAGCACGCCCCCGGGCTTTCGCGAGGCCTACCGTGCCTGGTGCGAAGGCGGCTGGCCGGCCCTGGGCTGCGATCCCGCCTGGGGCGGCCAGGGCCTGCCGCTGCTGCTCGGCACCGCCGTCGGCGAGATGCTCAACAGCGCCAACCACGCCTGGAACATGTACCCCGGCCTGGCCCACGGCGCCTACGAAACGCTGCGCGCGCACGCTGCGCCCGAGCTGCGCGAGCACTACCTGCCGCGCATCGTCAGCGGCGAGTGGCTGGCCACCATGTGCCTGACCGAGTCGCACGCCGGCAGCGACCTCGGCCTGCTGCGCACGCGCGCGGTGCCGGTGCAGGGCGAGGCGCATAGCGGCTGCGAGGTCCGGGTCACCGGCAGCAAGATCTTCATCTCCGGCGGCGAGAGCGACCTCGCCGACAACATCGTCCACCTGGTGCTGGCGCGCCTGCCCGACGCCGCCCCCGGCAGCAGGGGGCTGTCGCTGGTGCTGGTGCCGAAGGTGCTGCCCGACGGCACGGCCAACGCGGTGCACTGCGACGGCATCGAGCACAAGATGGGCATCGCCGGCAGCGCCACCTGCGCCATGCGCTTCGAGGCCGCCACCGGCTGGCTGGTGGGCGAGCCGCATCGCGGCCTGCCGGCGATGTTCGTGATGATGAACGCGGCGCGCCTGCTGGTGGGCATGCAGGGCCTGGGGCATCTCGAGATGGCCAGCCAGAATGCGCGCCGCTACGCGCGCGAACGCGTGCAGTCGCGCGCGCCGGCGCGACCCGAGGGCCAGGCCGCCGGCGCCGCCGATCCGATCGCCCTGCACCCGGCGGTGCGCCGCATCCTGTGGACCCTCCAGGCGCTCGTCGAGGGCCAGCGGGCGGTGGCGTATCGCGCCGCACAGCTGCTCGACGAGGCGGCGCACCACCCCGAGGCGGCACGGCGCGAACGCGCGCAGGAGCTGGCCGCGCTGCTCACCCCGGTGCTCAAGGCCTTCTGCACCGAGAACGGCCACTACGGCGCCGACGCCGCCCTGCAGGTGTGGGGCGGGCACGGCTTCGTGCGCGACCACGGCATCGAGCAGTCGGTGCGCGACAGCCGCGTGGCGATGATCTACGAGGGCAGCAACGAGATCCAGGCGATCGATCTGCTGCTGCGCAAGGTGCTCGACGACGGCGGCCGCCGCCTGGCGCTGCTGCTCGAGGAGCTCGAACGCGAAGCGGCGCTGTGCGGAGAATGCGCGTCCGCGGCCGGCTTCGGCGGCGCGCTGCGCGAGCACGCGGCGGCGCTCGCCGCGGCCGCCGACGCACTGGCCGCGGGCCGCGGCCGCGATCCCGAATGGCCGTACCGCGTCGCCGACGACTTCCTGCGCGCCACCGGCCTGGTGCTGATGGCCTGGGCCTGGGCACGCATCGCGCGCGTCGCCGCCGGCCGTGCCGACGACGCGTGGTACGAGGCCAAGCTGGCGGCAGCGCGCTTCGGGCTGCAGTGGCTGGCGCCCGAGATCGGCTGGCGCCTGCAGCGCGTGCGCGCCGCCGACGCCGCCCTGCCGTGGGTGCCGGCATGACCTCGCGCCCGGAAGATGCCCACGGCGCCGTCGAGGCCCCCGGCGGGCTCGACCAGTCGTGCCTGCGGCACGTGCTGGGCTACCAGCTGGCGCAGGCCAACATCCCGGTGCGCCGGATCTTCGCCAGGAACATCGGTGAGCCGCTGCAGCTCAGCCCGGTGGAGTTCACCGTGATCTCGCTGGTCGCCCACAATGCCGACGTGACGCACAAGCAGCTCTCGCAGGCGCTGGCCGCCTCGGCGCCGAACGTCACCGCGCTGCTCGACCGGCTCGAGCAGCGCCGGCTGCTCGAGCGCGTGCGCAGCGAGACCGACCGGCGTTCGCAGTTCATCCATCTCACGCGCAAGGGCGCCGCGCTGGCGCGCAAGGCCACGGAGATCTCGCGCACCATGGAGCTCGACCTGCTGCGCCATCTCAGCGACGCCGAGCGCGCCATCCTCTTCGAGCTGCTGCAGAAGGTGGCGCGCCACCGGCGGGTGTGAAGCGCGCCCGGGCGACGGGCGGGCGACGTGCGAACGGCAGCCGCCCTTCAGGCGAGCTCGAACACCCGCAGCGCCACGCGTTCGGGATGGCGCGCCCCGGTGCCGACGAACAGGCGCTCCATCAGCCAGGCCAAAGCGGGCGCGGCGGTCTCGAAGCGCGGCAGGCAGCGGAAATAGATCAGCGCCGGGTCGACCGGCTCGCCGCGCGCCAGGCGCGCGACGAGCTCCGGCGGGCCGCTGCGCAGCGCCTGGTTCTCCACGTAGATGCGATCGCCGGCATCGGTCTCGATCACGTAGCGCGCTTCGAGCCGCGCCGCGCGCCCGGCCACGATGAGCTGGAAGTCGGCGCCGCCGGGCAGCACGCGGCCGCTCCAGGCGCCGCTGGCGTGCTCGCACAGCACCTGGCCGCCGATAATCGGGATGACGCGGCGATGGCCGTGGCCGAGCGGGGAAGCCGACGGCCCGACCTCGATCGGCGCGCCGACCTCGACGCTCAGGGCCAGACACGGCCGCAGCGCCGGTGCGGCGAGCGCCTGCGCGGAATCCATGTGGTGCTCCTTTCGGGTCGGACGGTCGTGTGGCCGCTCCATTATCGACGCTTCGCGCCGCGTTCGCGCGCCGCTCAGGCGGCGTCGGCGCGGTCGCCGGCGAGCGGCGAAGCATCGAGCACGACGCGCGACAGCGCGGGCCGCTCGATGCCGCTGCGCCAGGCGCGATCGAGCTCCTGGCGCACCCAGTTGTAGACCTCGCGGGAGATCATCCGGTCGGCCACCATCGCCTCCATGGCGACGCGGCCATGGCGCACGGCAAACAGCAGCAGCAGGCGCCGCTCCAGCGCCGCGGTGAAGCCGGGGTACTGCGCGCGCATCTGCCCGATCACCTCTTCGGCGTATGCGATGCGTGCAGCCAGCACGCCGTCGAGCACGCCCGCCATGGCTTCGCCGAGCAGCGGCTTCAGGCGCAGGCGGTTGTAAGCGCGCAGGCGCTCGAGGACCGCGCGGCGGCAGCTCAGCAGCTCGAAGCGGTCGGCCAGCGCCCGCGCCAGCGGGCGGTCCAGCTTCAGGTAGCGGTGCAGCAGCAGCCCGACGCGATAGCGGGGGCCGGGCGCGTAGATCTCGCGCGCCACCCGGTCGTAGCCGGCGCGCCCCTCGGCGCGCGCGGCCTCGATCATGCGGCCGGTGTTGCGCATCATGACGTCGAGGTTGGCGACGCTGCTCACGCCGTCGCCGTACTCCGGAATCAGGTCGCGCTCCCGCGCGGCCAGCGTGGCCAGGCCGATGGCCAGCCGCTCGCGCTCCGACAGCGCGCCGTACGGGTCGAGGGCGGCCGCCCCGCGCGCGAGGTCGCGGCGGTAGTCGGCGTTGACCTCGTCGGCAACCCGCTGCGGCATGCCGAACGCCGCGGCGATGCGCCGCACGGTAGCCTCCACCTCCTCGGTCGACAGGCGGATGGCCTGCTGCTGCAGCGCCTGCTGCTGCGGCGACAGGCGATCCAGGCCGAGCCGGTGGATCACCCGGCGCAGCGACCCACCGTTGACCAGCAGGCTGAACAGCACGAAGCCGGTCGCGGTGTTGGCAATGAACTGGCGCATCGCCAGGGGCAGCGCCGGATGCTGGGCGACGCCGAGGGCCAGCACCAGAGTGACCGCGCCGCGCAGCCCGCCCCATGCGATCGCCAGGCGGTAGGCCGGCGAGATCGGCTCGCCCCGCCCGAGCCGCTCGAGCACGGGCAGCATCAGGAACAGCACCGCCAGGCGCGCGACGAGCGCGGCGACCACCGCCACCGCGACGTAGATCACGTCGGATCCGTTGCTGCCCTTCATCAGCCCCGGCACCCGCAGCGCGGCGAGCAGGAACACCACGGCGCCGGCCACCACCGCGACCTGCTCCCAGACCTGCTGCAGGTGCATCCAGTTGCGCGGCCTCAGGCGCGTGCGCCCGAGCGCATTGACGACGATGCCGGCACTGACCACCGCCACCACGCCGGAGACGTCGAGCACCTCGCCCGCGAGCAGGTAGAGGGGGTAGGGCAGGGCCATCGTCAATGCCGTCTCGGCGACGGGGAGGTTGTACATCCACGGCAGCACGAGCGTGACCAGGCGCCCGGCGAGCACGCCCAGCAGCAGGCCGCCAACGAAGGAATAGCCCAGCGTCGCCAGGCCCGAGCCCCAGTCGGCGTGCGCCGAGTGCCCGGTGAGCATGGCCATCAGCACGCCGGCCACCGCGATCGCCGCCGCGTCGTTGAGCAGGCTCTCGCCCTCGACCAGGTGGATGAGCCGCGCCGGTGCACCGACGTCGCGGAAGATCCCGACCACGGCCGACGGATCGGTGGTCGCCACGATGGCGCCCAGCAGCAGGCAGGCGACCCAGCCGTGCGGCGCGATCAGGCCCAGCGCCAGGCCGATCACCCCGGTGGCGACGAACACCGCCACCACCGCCAGCAGCAGGATGGGCGCGGCATCGCGCAGCATGCTGCGCACGTCGACGCTGAGCGCGACCTGGAACAGCAGCGGCGGCAGGAACAGCCACAGGTAGGCATCCGCGGGGAAGGTCGGCGCGAGCAGCGGATCGAAGATCAGGTGCGCGAACTGGGGCACCATGGCCTCGAAGGTGGCGTAGCCCGCGCCCAACGCGATGCCCACCAGCGACAGCAGCGTGGCCTCGGGCACGCCCATGCGCGCAGCCGCCGCCTGGATCACCGCCGTGGCGGCCAGCAGGCCGCCGAGCAGCACCAGCAGTTCGACGAGGCCGTGCACCGCCGGCGTCAGCCCGGCGGGCGCTGCAGGAACGCCAGCACCTCCGACATCAGGTCGTTGACGACGCGGTAGCGCCCCGCTTCCGCACCGAGGATCTGCGCCTCCGACTGCACGAACTGCGACGGCACCAGCTCATCGCGGCAGGAGGAGGCCATGCTGCGCGCCGACTCGGCGGTCGTCTCCAGGTGGAACTGCAGGCCGATCACCGAGCGCCCGAGCTGGAACGCCTGGTTCTCGCACGCCTCGCTGCGCGCCAGGCGCACGGCGCCGGGCGGAAGGTCGAAGGTCTCGCCGTGCCAGTGGAAGACCTCGACGCGCGGCGGAAAGCGGAAGGTGGCCTCGCCGTCCGCGGGCACCGCCTCGATCGGGAACCAGCCGATCTCCTTCGCCCGGCCGGGATAGACGCGCGCATCCATGGCGGCGGCGATCAGCTGCGCGCCCAGGCAGACCCCGAGCACCGGCTTGCCGGCGTCGATGCACTGGCGGATGAAGCGCTTCTCCTGCACCAGCCACGGATGCACGGACTCGTCGTTGACGCTCATCGGACCGCCCATCACCACCAGCAGGTCGATGTCGCCCGCCTGCGGCAGCGGGTCCGGCGTGTAGAACCGGGTCGCGCCGAGCGCCCAGCCGTTCGAGCGCAGCCACGGCTCGATGCTTCCGAGCCCCTCGAACGGGACGTGCAGCAGGGCGTGCGCGCGCCCGCTCATCGGTGCCCGGCCCGGCGGGCCGGCGCTTCGGGCCGATCGGGCTTGCAGGGAAACTTCCATTCGCGCAGCTCCTGGGCGAGCACCGCCTGGCCGTCCTGCTCGGAACGTCGGATCAGCTCGAAGACATTGTTGTCGTCGACCAGCTCGTGGCCGAGCCCTTTCTTGAGCTGCCGGTAGATCTCGTCGATGGTCGGTGCGCCCGCGGCAGGTTTCCGATCGTCCATGCCGATTTCCTCCGGTTGCGAGGGAGTCAACAGCCACGATGCTACCTCCACTGCGCCTCGAGGTCGCATCTCACCAATTGATCAAACGCCCGTCGTTTTGACGAATTGATCAATCGATATCCCGGCCGATACGCAGCCGCATCGGCCGGCTCCCCCCTGTAAACAAGAGCGTTTCCTCGCTGGCACGTGCCTTGCTAACGGCAGGGCACCATCACGCAAGGAGGAGACACATGAACCACGCGTCGATCCCCAGGATCGCGTACGGGTGCCTCGCGGCGCTCGCGCTCGCCGGGGCCGCGCCCGTCGCGCTGGCCGACAGCAGCGGCAAGTGGCAGAGCGGCAAGGAGGTCTACGACAAGGTGTGCGGCTACTGCCACGAGAGCGGGGTCGGGCCGGTCATCACCGGCCGCGACCTGCCGGCGGACTACATCCGCTACGTGGTGCGCCACGGCAATCGCGCCATGCCCAGCTTCCGTCCGAGCGAGATCGACGACGACATGCTGGCGGCCGTGGCCCGGCTGGTCTCGGGCAAGCAGGTGCAATGATGCAGCGGCGCCGTTTTCTCGGAAGCGTGGCGGCCGGCGGGGCGCTGGCAGGCGCTCCGCTGATCGCGCAGGCCTCGCTCGACCCTGCGGCTGCAGCCATCCCGCATGCCGATTCCGCTCGCCCGCTCGCCAGTGCGGCTCGCGCGCCCGTCGACACGGCTCGTCCAACGGTCGGCGGCATGCACGTGGCCATCGTGTCGCGCAATGACCTGCCGGAGGCGGCTGCGCTGAGCCGGGCGATCGCCGCGACCCTGCGCGAAGCCGGAGCGCGGCCAGTGCTGCTCGAGCGCGGCAGCGACGCGCTCGCCGCCTTCGACGACATCGACGCCATGCTGGCCGGCGCCGGCACGCACCTGGTGGGTATCGTCGACGATGCCCAGGCAGTGCTGCTGCACGAGGTCGCCGCGGCCCGCGGCGGCGGCTTCCTCGTCGAGGCGAGGCACCGCTTCCATGCGCGCGCAGTGCGCCACCACCTGCGCGGGCCGGACGGCGCCGACCCCGTCGCGTGGTCCGACCCGCTCGACGAATGGCCGCGGCGCATCGCGCAATGCCACGCCGCCGCCCTCGCCGGCCGGCCGCTGCCGCCGGCCGCATCGCAGCGTCCGCTCGCCGGCGGCCGCGCCACCGGAATCGGCCTGGTCTCGTTCGTCCTGGCCCTCTAGAAAGAATCGGAGACGGAAACATGAGTTCGAAGCGCAACGTGCTGCCCCGGGGCACCCCCGCGGCAGCGTTCGAGAAGGCCCTGGAAGAGCTGCGCGCGATCGTCGGGCGCGAGTACGTGCTGGACGATGCGGAGCGCCTGGCGCCCTACAACAAGATCATGATGCCGGTGCCGGATGCGCAGCATGCACCGTCGGCGGCGATCATGCCGGCCGACGTCGAGCAGATCCAGCAGGTGATGAAGGTGCTCAACCGGCACAAGGTGCCGGTCTACACGGTGTCCACCGGCAAGAACCTCGGCTACGGATCGGCCGCGCCGGTGCAGCGCGGCCAGGTGGTCATGGACCTGCGCCGCATGAATCGCATCCTCTCGGTGGACCCCGACCTGTGCACGGCCCTGGTCGAGCCCGGCGTGACCTACCAGCAGCTCTACGACTACCTGCAGGAGAAGAAGCTGCCGCTGTGGTTCTCGTGCCCGGCGCCGTCGGCCATCGCCGGCCCGCTGGGCAACGCGGTCGACCGCGGCGTCGGCTACACCCCCTACGGCGAGCACTTCATGTTCTCATGCGGCATGGAAGTGGTGCTCGCCAACGGCGAGGTGCTGCGCACCGGCATGGGCGCGATGCCCAACTCCAACACCTGGCAGGTGTTCAAGTGGGGATACGGGCCGACGCTCGACGGCCTGTTCACCCAGTCGAACTACGGCATCGTCACCAAGCTCGGCATGTGGCTGATGCCGGCGCCGCCCGACTTCCGCCCGTTCTGCATCCAGTACCCCGACGAGAGCGACATCAACAAGATCGTCGATGCCCTGCGGCCGCTGCGCATCGCGATGATCATCCCCAACGCGGTGGTGATCGCCCACACCCTGTGGGAAGCGCCCTGCACGCCGGTGAAGCGCGCCGACTACCACACCGGGCCGGGCGCGATCGGCGACGACGCGGTCAGGCGCATCCAGAAGGACCACGGCATCGGCGCCTGGAACGTCTACGCTGCGCTGTACGGCACCAAGGAGACCAACGACGCCAACTGGAAGATCGTCGAGGCGGTGGCCGCCGCCACCGGCGGCAGGATCGTCACCGCCGAGCAGGCGCGCGGCAGCAAGGCGCTGGAGTACCGCTTCGACCTGATGAAGGGCAAGCCCAACCTGGGCGAGTTCGGCCTGTACAACTGGCGCGGCGGCGGCGGCTCGATCTGGTTCGCGCCGGTCTCGCAGGCCAAGGGCAGCGAGACGCACAAGCAGATGCAGATGGCCAAGCGCATCCTCGCCAAGTACGGCTTCGACTACGTCGGCGAATTCATCGTCGGCTGGCGCGACATGCACCACGTCATCGACCTGCTCTACGACCGCACCGACGAGGCGCAGACGAAGCAGGCCTACGCCTGCTACGACGAGCTGCTGCACGCCTTCGCGAAGGAGGGCTACGGCCTGTACCGCGCCAACACCGCGTTCGCCGAGAAGGTCGCGGCCACCTACGGCCCGGTCAAGCGCAGCGTGGAGAAGCGCCTGAAGAAGGCCCTCGACCCCAACAACATCATCGCGCCGGGGCGCTGCGGCATCAGCCTGTAGGATGCGCGACGCCGGGCGCTCTCCGGCCCGGCCGCCGCGGGTGCAGAATGCCGGGAAGGCGACCGGCGGCGCGCGCTGCGTCGCCGCCCCGGGCGGCCCCGGCGGTGCATCGGGAGGAGAAGGATCGGTGGGAAGCGACAGGACGCCGCGCGCAGACCCGGATCTGCAGGCGAGGGTGGATGCCCTCGCTGCGCGGTTGCGCTTCTCGCTCGAGACCGGGCACATCTGGCTGGGCGAGCAGCGCATGCTGCTCATGCACGGGGCGGCGATCGCCGCGCTGCGCAAGGAGCTGTTCGATTCGCTCGGCGTCGATCGCGCCCGCGGCGTGCTGCTGCGCATGGGCTTCGCCTCGGGCGCACGCGACGCCGCCTGGGCGCGCGAGCTCTATCCCGAGGCCTCGGAAACCGAGCTGCTCGGCATCGGCCCGATGCTGCACACGATCGAGGGCATCGTGCGCGCACGCCCCGACACCATGACCATGAACGTCGCCAAGGGCATCTTCCATGGCGAGTTCACCTGGGAGAGCTCGTTCGAGGCCGACGTGCACTACCAGCTCTACGGCATGGCGACCGGGCCGTGCTGCTGGATGCAGGTGGGCTACGCCAGCGGCTACTCCTCGACGCTCATGGGCCGCTTCATCCTGTTCAAGGAAACGCAATGCCATGCGGCCGGCGCGCGCGACTGCCACATCGTCGGGCGCCCGGCGGCCGAGTGGCCCGACGCGGCCGAGCTGCTGAAGTATTTCGAGCCCGACTCGGTCGCCGACCACATCCTGCGCCTGCAGGAGGAAGTGCAGAACCTGCGCTCCTCGATCGACGACGACGCGCGCAGCGACAACCTGGTGGGCCAGTCGGCGAGCTTCCGGCAGGCGCGCGAGCTGATGCAGCGCGCCGCTTCCAGCCAGGTCAGCGTGCTGCTGCTGGGCGAGACCGGCGTGGGCAAGGAGATGTTCGCGCGCGCCCTGCACAACGCCAGCCCGCGCGCCACGGCGCCGTTCATCACCATGAACTGCGCGGCGCTGCCGGAGCAGCTCATCGAGGCGGAGCTCTTCGGCGTCGAGAAGGGCGCGTTCACCGGCGCCCACCAGTCGCGCCCCGGGCGCTTCGAGCGCGCCCACTGGGGCACGCTGTTCCTCGACGAAGTGGCGGAGCTGTCGGCCTCGGCGCAGGCCAAGCTGCTGCGCGTGCTGCAGGAAGGCGAGCTCGAGCGCATCGGCGACGTGCACACGCGCAAGGTCGACGTGCGCCTGGTGGCCGCGACCAACGTCGACCTCGAGCGGGCGGTGGAGCAGGGGCGCTTCCGCAAGGATCTCTACTACCGGCTCAACGTCTACCCGGTCGTCATCCCGCCGCTGCGCGAGCGCAAGGACGACATCCCGCAGCTGGTGCAGCTGTTCGTGGAACGGTTCTCCGCGCGCCACAGCAAGAAGGTGCCGGGCGTCACCGACCAGGCCCTGCACGCGCTGTGCCGCTACGACTGGCCGGGCAACGTGAGGGAGCTGGAGAACGTGATCGAGCGCGGCGTGATCCTGGCCCCCGCGGGCGGACGCATCGACCTCTCCCACCTGTTCCCGTCGATCAGCGCCGGCAGCGGGCGCCACCGCACCACCGGGCTGGCGCGCGACGGCACCGTGCTGCGCCGTGACGAAGACCTGGTCAACGCCTTCCTCGACTACGTACTCGAAAAGAAGGTCAGCCTGGACGACGTCGAGACCATCCTGCTCGCGGCGGCGGTGGAACGCGCCGGCGGCAACCTGAGCTCGGCCGCCCGCACCCTGGGGATGACGCGCCCGCAGCTGGCCTACCGGCTCAAGAAGCGCGAGACGGCGGGATAGCGGCCGGGCCGCCCTCCCTTCATGCCGCCTCGATGCCCTGGGCGCCGCCGTCCAGCGTCGCGACGTAGGCCAGGGCGCTGCGCTTCAGATCGACGAACGCCGGCTTGTCCAGCTCCGATTCGCGGCACCAGAAGAACAGGTCCCTGGAAGTCGGCGCGGCCCCGGTCGGCAGCTCCACCAGCGGGAAGCTCTCGCGCAGGCACTTCACGGGCCAGGCCGGCAGCACCGCCAGGTGCCGCCCCTCGACCATCAGGCGCAGCAGGACGTAGGCGTCTCCAAGGGTCGCCACCTCGGTGCGGATCTGCTGGATGCCGACCCTGGAGAGCATCTCGAACACCTCCTTCTCGTAAGGCGAGGCGGTGCCCAGGCTGATCCAGTCGTGGCGATCGAAATCGTCCGCCGCCAGCGTCTCGCGCGACGCGAGGGGATGCCGCAGGCCGCAGAACACGCCGATGCGGTCGCGCGCCAGCAGGAAGCGGGCGATCCCCTGCGGCGGACGGGCCAGCCACGAAGGCGCCATCACCAGGTCGTGCTCGCCGTCGATCAGCTGGTCGATGAGGCGGTGCGGCCGATCGGTCTGGATGGTGAGCGCGAGGCCCGGGTTTGCCTTCAGCAGATGGGTGACCAGGCCGGGCAGCACGGCGGCCCCGACCAGCGGGCCCGCCGCGAGCCTGAGCTGGTTGCGCAGCCCCAGCCGGTGACGCGCGGTCGATTCGCGCAGCGCATTGATCCCGCGCGCGATCACCCGGCCCTCGCGCGCCAGCATCTCTCCCAGCGGCGTGCTGCGCACGCCGAAGCGGCTGCGCGTGAACAGCTGGCCGCCGGCCTGCATCTCGAGCACGCGCATGTTGCGCGTGAGCGTCGGCTGCGTCAGGCACAGATGCTTGCTGGCTGCGGTGATCGAGCCCTTGTCCAGGATCGTCGCCAGTTGCTGGAGATGACGCGGATCCATGCGTTCTTTTCTGGTTGGCGAACCAAAAATACATTTTACGAGAGTCGCGAAAGATCCGATCCTATCGGCTCCCGCACCCGGCCAGCGACCGCGGACCGGGACCCGGACGGAGACGACCCAATGGAATTCCTCGCCACCCGCCGCCACGCCCTGCGCATCCTGGGCGGCCTCCCGCTCATGCTGGGCCTCGGCGCCGGCGCGACCGGGGCCGCCGCGCAGGGCGCCTACCCGGGCAAGCCGGTCCTGATCATCAACAATTTCCCGCCCGGCGGGCCGTCCGACCTGCTGGCGCGCTCGATCGCCCCGGCGCTGCACGAGACCCTCAGGCAGCCCTTCATCGTGGAGAACCGGGCCGGTGCCGCCGGCAACATCGGCGCCGAGGCGGTGGCCAGGAGCCTGCCGGACGGCCATACCCTGCTGGTGGGCATCGACACCACCTTCACGGTCAACCCCTACATCTACCGCAGCATGAGCTTCAAGGCCGCCGACGTCGTCCCGGTGGTCATCATGGCGTCCTCGGGCCTGCTGGTGGGCGTGCACCCCTCCACGGGCATCAAGACCCTCGAGGGGATGATTATCGCCGGCAAGACGCGCGAGATCGCGCTCAGCTCGGCCGGCAACGGCAGCCCGGGCCACCTCGCGGCGCAAGTCCTCGCCGATGCCACCGGGATGCGGATCAACCCCATCTTCTATCGCGGCAACACGCCGGCGGTCACGGCCGTCGTGGCCGGCGAGGTCGACGGCGGCATCCTGGCCACGCCCGGCATGCTGCCGCACGTCAAGGCCGGCAAGGTCACGGCGCTCGCCGTGACCAGCCGGCACCGCTCCGATCTCCTCCCCGACGTGCCCTCCGTGGGCGAGCTGGGCCTGCCGGGGCTGGAGCTCGAAGTGCTCTACCTGGTGATGGCGCCCGCCGCGACGCCCCCGGCCGTCGTCCAGGTGCTGCAGAAGAGTATCCTCGACGCCCTGAAACGCCCCGAGGTGCAGACCCGCATGAGCAGCCTCGACCTGCGTTTCGAAGGCCTGACCGGCGCCGCCGCGCACGAACGCATGGCAGCGCTGAGCGCCCGCTACACCAGGGTCGTGCAGGCCACCGGCATGAAGGTGGAGTGAGAACCGACGCATGCAACGTCCCAACATCATCTACATCGTCGCCGACGACCTCGGCTACGCCGACCTCGGCTGCTACGGCGGGCGCGAGGCGCAATTCGGCCCGGTCTCTCCGAACATCGACGGCCTGGCCGCCGGCGGGCTGCGGTTCACCGAGGGCTACGCCAACGCGCCGGTGTGCTCGCCGACGCGCTTCGCGCTCATGACCATGCGCTACCAGTACCGCCTGCGCGGCGCGCTCGAGGAGCCGATCCACAGCCGCAGCAAGGGCAGCACCACGCTGGGCCTGCCGACCGACATCCCCACCCTGCCCTCGCTGCTGAAGGAGGCCGGCTACCGCACGGCCCTGATCGGCAAGTGGCACCTCGGCTATCCGCCCGCCTTCGGGCCGCTGCGCTCGGGCTACGAGGAATTCTTCGGCATCATGGCCGGCGGCGCGGACTACTTCACCCATCGCAGCGGCAGGGGCGACCACGACCTCTACCTCGGCGAGGAAGAGCACCATGAAGTCGGCTACCTCACCGACGTGCTGTCCAGGCGCACGGTGGAGTACATCCGGCACGTGGCCGATGACGCCAAGGCCGGCAAGCCCTTCTTCCTCAGCCTGCACTACACGGCGCCGCACTGGCCGTGGGAGACCCGCGACGACGGCCACGTCTCCGCGGACGTCGCGGGCAACCTCTTCCACCTGCACGGCGGCAACATCCACAGCTACCGCCGGATGATCCACCACATGGACGAAGGCATCGGGTGGATCGTGCAGGCGCTGCGCGAGCAGGGGCTGGAGGAGAACACCCTGGTGGTGTTCACCAGCGACAACGGCGGCGAGCGCTTCTCCGACAACTGGCCGCTGGTGGGCGGCAAGATGGACCTCACCGAGGGCGGCATCCGCGTGCCGTGGATCGCGCGCTGGCCGGCGGTGATCCCGCCCGGGCGCACCAGCGGGCAGCACTGCATGACCATGGACTGGTCGGCGACCATGCTGCAGCTCGGCGGCGGGCAGCCGCACCCCGAGCACCCGCCCGACGGCGTGTCGCTGCTCGAGGTGCTGCGCGACCCCGGCCACACCTTCGAGCGCCCGATGTTCTGGCGCATGAACCACCGCAGCCAGCGCGCCTGCCGCGAAGGCCGCTGGAAGTACCTGAAGGTGGACGAGCACGAATACCTGTTCGACATCGAGGCCGACGCGCGCGAGCGGGCCAACCGGGCCACGCGCGACCCGGCGCGCCTGGAGCGCATGCGCGAGCATTGGCTGGCCTGGAACGCGACCATGCCGCCGATCCCGCCGGACGCCGCGGTCAGCCTCGGGTATTCCGCGAAGGACATGCCGCAGCGCTGACCGGCGGGCGGTATCCACACCGCCTGATGCGGTCTTGCGTTCAGAAAGAACGGGTCGCGCTCAGGCCGACCAGCCAGCTGCGCTGCGCCGCCGGCGCGTAGTAGCGGCCGTTCCCGTCGTTGACGTACACCGCGCCGACGTAGGCGCGATCGAAGGCGTTGTCCAGGCGCGCGAACTGGTGCAGCCGCCAGGCGCCGATGCGCTGCTCGAAGCCGGCACGCAGGTTGGCGACGAAGTAGCCGGCGGCCGCCTCGGTGTTGCGGTCGTCGGCCTCGACGCGCCCGCTCCAGCGCCCTTCGAGCGCCGACGAGAACCCGCTGGACGGATGCCGCCAGGCCAGCTCGGCCCACAGCGTGCGGCCGGGCACACCCGGGATGCGGCTGTCCGGGGCGACGGCGCCCGCGACGCCGGCGAAGCCGTCGCGAAAGCGCGCCTCGAGCCAGGTGGCCGCGATCCTCGCCGAGGCGTTCTCGCCGATGCGCGCATCGAGGCTCAGCTCGACGCCGAGGCGCCGCGTGCGCCCGGCATTGCGGTAGGCGGTCCGCCCGCCGGCGTTGGTGTCGACGACGATCTCCTCGCGCGTGTCGATGCGGAACAGCGCCGCGTCGAAGCGCACGGCCGGGTCGAGCCGCACCTTGATGCCGATCTCGGCGTGGCGGCTGATGCTCGGCCTGAGGTCCAGGTTCAGCCCGCTCGCACCCGTCGGGCGATAGGCCAGCTCGATGAAGGTCGGCGTCTCGAAGCTGCGGCCCAGGTTGGCATAGAGGTTGACCTTCTCGCCCAGGTGACGGACCACCCCGACCGCCGGCGTCCACGCCGAATACGCGACGCTGCCGCTGTCGTCCGGATTGGCGCCGGTGACGTAGCGGTCGCGCGAATCGAAGGTGACCCGCGAGCGGCGCAGCCCTGCGTGCAGCGACCACTCGGGCAACGGCGTCCATTGCGCCTGGGCGTACACGCCGGTCTGGCGGGTGGCATCGTCCTCGTCGCGCCGCAGCGCGCCCTTGGTGCCGGCATCGTTGACGTAGCCCTGCCGCCGGTCGTCGGCGCGCTCGGCGTCGATGCCCGCGGTGAGGAGCAGCGCGTCGATGCGCCGCGTCCATCGCAGCCCGGCGCCACCGAAATTGCGCTCGTAAGTGCTCACGCCGCCCGAGCTCGTCGCGCCGGTACCGGCGAGCGCGAGGTACTGCTCGTTGCCGCGCTGGCCCATGTACACCGTGGCGCGGACCGCCCCGCCGCCTTCGAGCTCGTGCTCGAAGACGAGGCCGGCCTGGCTGTTCTCGAGGCTGCGCCGCGTCCGGAACGCCAGCGCCGCCGCGCCGGCCTGGCGCCGGTCGGCGGCCATCTCGGCGGCGGTCAGCCCGAGCGGATCGAGGTTGTCGGGCTGGTCGAGCCGGTTCAGGACCACCGTGAACCGGGTTCCGGCCTGCGGCGCGAAGCGCAGCTTGGCGTTCAACTGGTCCTTGCGCGCCGAGCTCCAGGCGCGGTATCCGTCGGTCTCCGACCGCGACACGGAGACCAGCGCGTCGAAGCCCTCCCACCGGCCCCCATAGCGGCTTGCCGCCCGCCAGCTCCCCCAGCTTCCGGCGGCCACGTCGGCGGCCAGGCTGGGCGGGCTCGTGCCGTCGGCCGTGAACACCTGCACCACGCCGCCGGCGTGATTGCCGTAGAGCGCCGAGAACGGGCCGCGCAGCACCTCGATGCGCTCGGCCGAGGCGAGGTCGAACAGACCCGAGCCGCCCTGGCCGTCGGGCGTGCTGGCCGGAATGCCGTCGGCGAGCAGGCGCACCCCGCGCACGCCGAATTGCGAACGCGCCCCGAAGCCGCGCAGGACGATCTGCTCCTCCTGGGCAAAGGTGCCGCGATTCGTCGCCACCGCTCCCGGAATGCGGTCGAGCACCTCCGACACGCCGATCTGCCATCGATCGCGCAGGTCGCGCCGCTCCACGACGTCGATCGCGGCCGGCAGGTCGAAGCTGCTCGCCTCGCCGCGGGTGGCCGTGACCACCACCGGCGCCAGGCTGCCTTCGGCGGCGGCCTCGACGCCGGTCCGGGCCACGGCATTCACGGCGGCCAGGGCCACCCACACCGCACCGCACAGCAGCCGGCGCAGCGCCGGCCTCATCGAGCCGCGGATGCGCTGCCGATCTTCTCCAGTTGCGCCTCGAAGTCGTGCGAGCGCTTGTAGGCGCCGATGCCCGGATCGAGCGCCACGATCGACGACAGGAACAGGTTGTCGCCCTGGCCGTTGCTGCGGAACTGGTGGTTCCATGGCGAGCCGTTGCCGGTGCCGATGTAGAGCTGGTTCAGCTCCGCATCGTAGGCCATCGAGTCCCACACCGCGCCGCCGCCGCCCCGGTCGAGCCAGCCGCGGCCGTGCCAGGTCTTGAGCGCCATTTCCATGGCCTGGTCTTCAGGCGGGCCGTCCGGGTTGCCCGGCACCGTGAAGAAGCGCCACGCCTGCCCGCCCGTCTCGGCATCGTAGGCGGTGATGTAGCCGCGCACGCCGAACTCGGCGCCCCTGTTGCCGATCGGCACCCTGCCCCTGACGATGCGCGGCGTGCCGGTGATGGTGTAGCTCCGAGCGGCCCCGAGCGGGGCCACCCGTCACTTGTCACCCGCCAACGTCACTTCTTGATGCTGATCACCTGCGGCTGCGTCACGGCCTTCAGTCCGTCGAGCCCGAACTCCACGCCGTAGCCCGAGCCCTTGACGCCGCCGAAGGGCACCATGGGGTGGATCATCCCGTGCTGGTTGATCCATACGGTGCCGGCCTGGATGCGGCTGGCGACCTGCTTGGCCTTCTCCACGTCGGTCGACCACACCGAGGCGCCCAGCCCGACATCGAGCCGGTTGGCGCTGGCGATCGCCTCCTCCACGTCCCGGTACCGGATGATCGGCAGCACCGGGCCGAACTGCTCCTCGTCGACCAGGCGGTCGCCATCCTTCAGCCCCGTGACCAGGGTGAGCGGATAGAAGTAGCCGGCGCCGCCCCGGGGCGTGCCGCCGCAGACGACGTTGCCGCCCTGCGCCTTGGCGCTTTCCACCAGATCGACCACCTTGTCGTACTGCATCTTGTTCTGGATCGGGCCCATCACCATGCCCTCTTCCAGCCCGTTGCCCATCGGCATCGCCTGCGCCAGCTCCTTCAGCGCCTGCACGGTCGGCTCGAACAGGCTCTCGGGCACATAGAGCCGCTTGGCGGCAGCGCAAGTCTGGCCCATGTTGATGAAGGCGCCCCAGAACAGGCCCATGGCCATCGCCTTCGGATCGGCGTCGGGCAGCATGATCGCGGCGTCGTTGCCGCCGAGTTCCAGCGTGACCGGGACGACGTTCTTCGCCGCCGCCTCGGCGACCTTCGCACCGGTGCGTGCCGAGCCGGTGAACATCACCTTGTTGATGCCGGGGTCGGAGACCAGCCAGGAACCGACCTCGCCCGGCCCGCTGACGGTGTTCACGACGCCCTTCGGCAACGCCTCGCTGATCAGCCGCACCATCTCCAGCGTGCCGATCGAGGTGTACTCCGAGGGCTTGATCACCACGGTGTTGCCGGCGCGAATGGACGGAATGATCTGCCAGATGGCGATCAGCAGCGGCCAGTTCCACGGTGCGATCGCGGCGATCACGCCGTAGGGCTTGCGGTGCACTTCGTCGCGACGCGTTTCGTCCTCGAAGGCCACTTCCATCGGCATGTCGAGGCTGGCCGGCACCTGCGTCCATACTTCGCAGCCCCACACCTCGAAGCGGGCGCCCGGCACCTGGTCGGGGCCGACGCCGCCGAGCGGCTTGCCCTGCTCGCGCGTGACCCAGTCGGCCAGGTACGCGTCGTTGGCCTTGATGATCTCGGCCACCTTCATCATCAGCGCCTTTCTTTCGGCGTCGGGGCGCGCGGCCCAAGCGGGCTGCGCGGCGCGCGCGGCGGCGATCGCGTCAGCCACCTGCTGCCGGCTGGAGATGGGCACGTTGCCGAGCGTCTCGCCGGTGGCCGGATTGATCGACGCGAAGGTCTTGTCCGAGCCGACGGACTGGCCGTTGCTCGTGTTGAGATAGGTTGTCATGGCGTCTCCTGGAGTCGTTGCTGGAGAACGCGCCGCCCACGGCGCATCCCGCAGCGGTTGAATGCCGCAGCGACAGCCATCGTCCCTCAGGACAAGCCGCCGGACTTGTAGCGGGGTGCGATGGGAGTTGACCCGGAGTGCAGTTTCAGATCCGCGACCGCCTGCGATACTCGCGCGGGCCGGCGCCGTACGCCGCCTTGAAGAGGCGGCTGAAATGCGCCATGTCGCTGAAGCCGTTGTCGAAGGCAATGCGCGTGATCGTCTTGTCGCGGCTGTCGGCGTCGACCATTGCCCGCCGGCAGCGATCGAGGCGGGTCTGCTGGATGAAGGCGCCCGGCGACTGCCCGAAGGGCTCGAACCACGCATACAGCGTACGGCGCGAAACGCGCAGCTCGGCGGCGACGGCGTCCGGGGTGAGCTCGGGATCCTCGATGCGGCTGGCGATGTAGCGACGTGCGCGCGCCAGTTGCGCGTCGACTCGCGTGTGGCGTACGTCACTCGCGCTCTTCGCTGCCGCGAGCATGAGGCCCGCGATCGACGTGCAGATCGCGTCGGCAGACGGCGGATCGTAGGCCTGCGGGTCGCGCAACGCAGTCAGGACCGAGCCGAGCGCGACGCGCGACGCGCCGGTGGCGTGGAACGACCGCCCCACCCCGTTCGTAGCCAGCGACTTCCACTCCGGGCAGGCGTCCAGCGGCAGCAGCGCGACGGCGAATCGGCTGGCGTCGCCGATGTCGATCGAATACGGACGCGACGTGTCGTAGAACGTCCACGCACCGGGAGTCAATTCGCTGCGGCGGCCGGCCTGCTCGAGCCGGCTCATGCCGTCCACTTGCCAGAAGAGCTTCAGGAAGGCGCGATCGGAGCGCTCGGACAACGTGCGCGTGCGCGTGACGCGATGCGCGTCGGCATCGACGTACGCCAGTTGCACCGTGCCGAGCTGCCTCGCGGTGAGTGCCGCGTGGAAGTCATCACGGCGCGTGACCGCGACCTCGAGCGGGAGGAAATTCTCGCGCACGCCCGCCTTCCAGCCGGAGGCGCTGCGCGTGCTCAGTTGGGCTACGCCCGGCGAGGCTTGCATCTCCATCCCCCACGGCCGCAAGGAGCCGCTTCTGCTTGGTTGGCCCGCCCGACACAGGGACGAGGCGCGACCGGTCAATGACGAACGCTCATTTTTGACAGAAAACGGAACGAACGCAATGCGGGAGGCCGGCGGCCGAGCGCCTTGATGGCCCCGGTTGCTCTACAACCTGCCTCGTCGCGGCATCGAGCGGGATCTGCTGCCGCGGCTGTGCGAGCAGCCATCTCCCGAGATCGATGCACATCGGCTTGCTCGCGCGCAAGGTTGCGCCGCAGGGGCTCCGGCATAATCCTTGCAGGTTCGACAACCGACCACCGGGAGGTCAGGAAATGACATTGTCCCCGATCGGGCCGGCGACACGCACATCGGCACTCCTTCTCCTCGGCCTAGCCGCGAGCGCAGGGCTACCGGCCCGGGCCGAGCCGGTACGCTACGCGATCGATCCGCACCACACGTTCGTGAACTTCGAGGTCAGGCACTTCCAGACCTCCACCGTACGGGCGCGGTTCGACCGCACCGAAGGCTACGTGGTGCTCGATCGCAGCGCGCGCACGGGCCGGGCCGAGATCGACATCGATACGGCCTCCATCAGCTCGGGCATCGCGGACTTCGACAAGCACCTGCGCAGCGCCGACTTCCTCGACGCCGCCCGCAGCCCCAAGGCCCGCTTCACCGGCACGGACTTCAGCTTCGAGGGCGACCGGATCGCGGCCGTCGCCGGCAGCCTGACGCTGCTGGGCAAGACCGTGCCGGTCACGCTGAAGGCGAGCAACTTCAACTGCTACGACTCGCCGATGCTGAAGGCGCGCGTGTGCGGCGGCGACTTCGAAACGACGATCCGGCGCAGCCAGTGGGGCATGACCTGGGGAATCGACCTCGGCGTACCCGACTCCGTGCGGCTGCTGATCCAGATCGAGGCGGTTCAGCAGCAGCAGTAGCCGCCGTCCCCGGACGGCCAGCGAGGGGCGGCGCTCGACGACAGCCGTCCGCCCGCTCCCGCGGGCAGGGGCGCCGCGCACCGTCACAGCTCCGTGTACTTGCGGCGGCTGCCGTGTGCGAGATGCGCCGGATACTTCTGCGCGTTCACCCGCATCTTGCGCCGGGCCGCCTGCGCCAGGTCGATGCCCAGCTTGTCGGCCAGCCGCACCAGGTAGAGCAGCACATCGGCCATCTCCTCCCCGACCTGGGCAAGCTTCTCCGGCGACAGCCGTTTCGACTCTTCCTCCCCGAGCCACTGGAAATGCTCGAGCAGCTCGGCCGCCTCGACGCTGAGCGCCATCGCCAGGTTCTTCGGCGCGTGGAAGCGATCCCAATCACGCTCGTCGGCGAAGCGGCGCAGGGCCTGCGCGAGCTCGGTAAGGGGGTCGACACTGGGAAGCGGCGGGTCGGCATTCATGCGGCGGGCACTCGGCGGAGAATTTTCCAGGGCCGGACAATCATAGCTTCGGCATCGCCAAGGCGTACCTCAGGCCGGGGACCCGATGGCCAACCCGTCCAGCGGACTAGGCACGTCCGCGACTTCGGGCGGCCCAGGTCTCGCATCCATGGCAACTCCTAGCCCAGAACCTCGCGGTAAAGGAACAGCACGGCATACAAGGCCTGCTTGTAGGTTAATGCCGGTTAATGCCGATACACGCCGCAATAAACATACGTCTGCTTGGTACGGAGGCTGTAATGCAGATACCGAATGCGCTCGCGCACGCGAGCGAGCAGTCTGGGCGGCCCGGAAGGGCTGCTCGCAGTCGACGAAGGAACCGGCGGACGACTTACATCGGCTGCAATCTGCATAATTGCTGTATGTTTACACAGCTATCGAACTTCCACCATCATCCGATTGCACTACTGGCGGCTTCCGAAAAGATTATGCAGAATGCATGAACCCCACACGGAAGCTATCCTTGGCAATCACCTACCTCCGGTCCATCACCCTGCAGCGGCCGGGAACCTACGGTTGGTGCGGGTTTCGGAAGACCGAGCACCCGGTTATACCCGGCCGAGCATCGGGTTATCCCCGTCCTCAGAACGGTGTCGACAGCGCTGCTGGAGCCGTCCGCCGGCGGGAACCGGAATTCTCCTCGGGTTACGCTTGAGCAAAGGGTGAGGGGATGGAAAAAAATCGAGCGGAAACAAGTAGCTACCGGCATGGATATGGACGGGTTATGTCGACGAGAAGGGATTTATCCGTGGGTTTGCAGCGATCCAAATCACGTTAGGGATCATCTGATTAACGCAGCGCCCGCGCGCGCGGCACACTGAGGCGAGACGAAGCGCTCGATGGGGAACGACGAAGTGAATCGCGCGTCACGACTACGCACTTCGAGTGCGCCTTGCAGGGCGCTTGCGGCGGCCATGAGCGCTCGCCGCACGGACTCATCGCATCGCGGCGAGCAGTTTCCTGCGCGCCATCCACAGATTCGACAACGCGAACAGCGTCTCCACCTGCGCAGTGTTCTTCGCGAGCCCGCGGTAACGCACCTTCGTGAAGCCGAACTGGCGTTTGATCACCCGGAAGGGATGCTCGACCTTGGCACGGATGCTCGCCTTGCACCGTTCGATCTCGTCGGTGATCGCATCGAGCCGATCGTTCAGATCGAGCAGCCTGCGCTTGCCCGGGCGCATCGCGATGAACCAGTTCGACAACCGCGATTCGCAGCGCTTCTCGGCCCCCTGATACCCCGCATCGCCGAAGGCCGCCGTCTCCTCGCCGTGCAGCAGCGCGCCGGCCTGCGTGACGTCGTTCATGTTCGCCGGTGTGCCGATCACGGTGTGTACCAGCCCCGAGTCGGCATCGACGCCGATGTGCGCCTTCATCCCGAAGTGCCACTGGTTGCCCTTCTTCGTCTGGCGCATCTCGGGATCGCGCTCGCCGCAACGGTTCTTTGTCGAACTCGCTGCCGAGATCAGCGTCGCATCGACCACCGTGCCGATCTTGAGCATCAGGCCATGCGCTTGCAGGACCGCATTGACCGTCGCCAACATCTGGCCGGCCAACTCATGCTTCTCGAGCAGATGGCGAAACCGCAGGATCGTGCTCTCGTCGCGCAATCGCCGCATCGGCCCTTCGAGCCCGGCGAACTCACGGTACAGCGGCACGTCGTGCAGCGCCTCTTCCATCGCCGGATCGCTCAGACCGAACCACTGCTGCACAAAGTGCACCCGCAGCATCACCTCGATGCCCATCGGCGGGCGCCCCGTCTTGCCCTTCGGGTAGTGCGGCTCGATCAGCGCCACCAACTCCGCCCACGGCACCACACGCTGCATCTCTTCGAGGAACTCGCGCTTACGCGTCTTCTTCGTCGACATCTTCAGCCCAAGGTCTGCTTGCTTCATCGTTCTGAATCGCCCTGCGTCGGTTCCCGAATCATCGCATCATGCCGCTGCCGGGCATCGGGTTATGCAGACCTTCCTTAGAACGCTAGGTGCAACAGGAAAATGTCATGCGCGACCTGAATACCGTTCTTCTAAAGCTGGCCAAACGAGCGGAAACCTACGATCGTCAGCATATTATCGATTCATTCGTCGACATCGGGCCCCTATTCACTCTCCTCTCGAATCCCGACAGCCAAGTTCTGTTCGGACGTCGAGGCACCGGCAAGACTCACGTCCTTGGCTATCTCGCGAACGAGATTCAGCGCCGCGGAGCGATCGCAGTTCAGCTCGACATGCGGACGATCGGATCAACTGGCGGCATCTACTTTGACGCGAAATTGTCGCTAGCCGAACGTGCTACCCGCCTACTGGTGGACGTCCTCTGTGCAATTCACGATCGACTGCTGACGGAAGCACTCGCAAAGGCTGCGCATCGCGTTCGCGCTGGACTGCTGCGATCGCGAGGCGATGAGCTGGGTGGCGACGACCGGTGGCATCGACGGCAACCTGGTGCGTGATCTGATGGTGGAGGCGATCGAGGCGCGTTTCGGCGCGGCCGGCCCCCCTGATGCCGTGGAATGGCTGACCGACAACGGCTCGCCGTACGTGGCGGGCGAAACGCGCCGATTCGCCCGCCAGATCGGCCTGGTGCCGTTGACCACGGCGATCAACAGCCCGCAGTCCAACGGCATGGCCGAGAGCTTCGTGAAGACCTTCAGGCGCGACTACGTCGCGCGGATGGATCGAAGCGATGCCGCGACGGTGCTGCGCCAATTGAGCGCCGCCTTCGAGCATTACAACGAGGTTCATCCCCATAGCGCGCTTAAAATGCTCTCGCCGAGGATGTTTCGGCGAAGAGCCGTTGAGCTACGTTTGGCCGCGTGTCCGGAGATGTAGGGGCAACTCCAGGACCTTCTTCCGCGAGCATCCGGACGGAGCGTTTCCTCCGAGGCGGCGGGGCGAGCGCGAGTTCGGTGACGCCCAAGAACGAGACCGTCCCTGGCCGGCATCGCCGGGCGCCACGACAGCCGTGCTCACCGCAAGCAGCGACTGGCTGTACGTTCGCTTCCGCGATGAGGCCGAGGGCGAGATCGCCCTGAAATTTAAGCGGAAGAATTGGTGGGGCGGTTCCACGGACGGTTCCGACGCCATGTATCAGTGCCTGGAATTGGAATTGGGTCCGGCGCTGGGATTTGACGGGTCTCGGATACCCATCTTCGCCGTACCGTACTTGTTCGCCGAAGGCGATGTGAACTTCGTGTTTCTGTCCAAGGGGCGGGATGGCTCTCTGATCGTCAACTACCGGACCGACCGAGTCTTCATCACAGGGAGCTTGATCGGGAGCCGCGCGCGTTGGGTAGGCAGCGTTTGGTGGCGCTACCCAGCCGTCTTGTCGAACCAATGATTCCGACTGGCAGCGGCCCAACCCCGCGCTGAACACGGACGTTAAACAGCGGCGCTGCGCGTCGCCGTTTCGCGCCGGTCGGCGCGAACGTTAGGCACTGACCGAGTCTATTCACACCTGTAAGGAAATTTTCCACAGTGGACATCCCACGGATCTTCAACATCACCGAAAGTGCTCACCGCATCCATAACCCGTTCACGCCCGAAAAGCTCGCCACTCTCGGTGCGGCGCTTCGACTGGAAACGGGAACCCGAGTGCTCGACCTCGGCAGCGGTTCGGGGGAGATGCTGTGCACCTGGGCACGCGATTATGGAGTCATCGGCACCGGCATCGACATGAGCCCGCTGTTCACTGAGCAAGCGAAACTCCGTGCTAAAGAACTCGGTGTCGCCGATCAAGTCAAGTTCATTCATGGCGATGCTGCCGGCTTCGTCTCTGACGAGAAGGCCGGCGTTGCAGCCTGTCTCGGTGCCACGTGGATCGCTGGGGGAGTTGTCGGCACCATCGAGCTTCTGGCGCGGAGCCTCCGCCCCGGAGGGATCATCCTCGTCGGCGAGCCCTACTGGCGGCAGTTGCCGCCGACGGAAGATGTTGCCAGGGGGTGCCTTGGCGGCTCGATCTCCGACTTTCTCATGCTTCCGGAACTTCTCGCGTCTTTCGTCCACCTCGGCTACGACGTCGTGGAAATGGTTCTGGCAGACCAGGACAGCTGGGACAGATACGAGGCGGCCAAGTGGCTCACCATGCGCCGATGGCTTGAAGCCAATCCCGACGACGAGCTCGCGAAGGATGTTCGAGCCAGACTGACCTCGGAGCCCGTGCGCTACGCCGCTTACACGCGTGAATACCTGGGCTGGGGCGTGTTCGCGCTGATGGGTTGATCGCCTGGTCCTGCGGCAGCCCGTGAAGCGGGCTCTAAAAGCAGCGCTCCTGGGTGACGCATCATTGAAGACCAAGCCTCCCCGAGGAGTCGGCGCACAATACCGCTCATCCAGACCTCTCGCCACTGCGGAAGAGGGACCGACATGAAGAAGGGCGGATCCCAGGAGAGCAAGTCTCCTTCTCGGCTGATAGACGCGCGGATCGAGGAGCTGGACGACTGGCGGGGAAAGTTGCTCAGCCGGCTCCGCGCCTTGATCAAGGAAGCCGATCCCGACATCGTCGAGGAGTGGAAGTGGAACGTGCCGGTGTGGTCGCACGACGGGTTGATCTGCACGGGCGAGACTTACAAGAAGGTCGTGAAGATGACCTTCGCCAGGGGTGCGGCCCTGGCGGATCCCTCCGGTCTCTTCAACTCCAGCCTTGAAGGGAACACCAGGCGCGCCATCGACTTCCACGAGGGCGAGCAGATCGACGAGGAAGCGCTGAAGACCCTCGTTCGCGCCGCGGTGACCCTGAACGAATCCAAGGCCCCGGGCTGACCACGGCATGGGGCGCACCTATGAGCCGCTCGAGCATCATTGCGAAATGTCATTGCGGCGCGGTTGAATTCGAAGTCCCGCGCAGGCCGCGGGTGATCACCCGATGCAACTGCTCGTACTGCCGGCAGATCGATCCTTTCTTCGCCTACTACAAGCGTCGCACGATCCAATTCCGCTCGAGCGCGAAGCATCTGGAAAGCTACACCTGGGGGCGGGGCGCTCTGCAATGGTTCCGCTGCAGGCATTGCGGATCGTTTACGCACCATGCTCCGGCCGGCCATCCCGGGCCGGAGGCCAGGCTGGGTGTCAACATGCGTCTCGTGCGGCCGGAAGCCCTGTCTGGTACGAGGGTTAAACTGCGCGATGGAGCCGGGAACACATGGCGCGTTCTGGAGGCGTACGTTCTCTGATCGGTTCCGGGAGTGCGTATGAAGTACAAGGGTAGTTGTCACTGCGGCAGGGTTGCGTTCGAAGTCGAGGGCAAGATCGATAAGGCGATGGCGTGCAACTGCTCCATCTGCCAACGCAAGGGCTCGCTGCTGTGGTTCGTGCCGAGGGAGAACCTGCACTTGCTCACGCCTGAGCAAGCGTCCGGCACCTACACGTTCAACAAGCACGTCGTCAAGCATCGGTTCTGCCCGGTTTGCGGCATCCACCCGTACGCCGAAGGCACGGACCCGAAAAGCAATGCCATGGCTGCCATCAACGTCCGTTGCCTCGAAGGCATCGATCTGGCGGCCATTCCGGTACAGAACTACGATGGGCGGTCGCTCTGAGCGCAGGAGACGATCGTGGACCTGCCCGATTACGAAGAGTTCTTCCGCGAGTACGCGAAGGCCTATGAGCGCTCGCTGGGTGAAAGCGTCGACGTGGCGGCGATTCGGAGTTTCTTCGCCGAGGCATTCGTGTCTGCCGGCGTAGGCGGGCAAGTTGCGACTGGAGCGAACGATGAGACTTTCGAGGAGGCACTGAAGAGAGGGTACGGCTTCTACAAGGCGATCGGCACCACGAGCATGAAGATCGACCGTGTGGAACCGGAAGCCCTGTACGAAAATCACGACCGGGTGCGTGTCTTCTATTCGGCCGGTTACCGGAAGAGAGACGGAACGGAGGTCTCGATTCCGTTCGACGTGTTGTACTTGATCCAGCGGCGAAGCGGAGGCCCGAAGATCTTCGGGTTCATCGCGGGCGACGAAATGGCCGTCTACATAAAGCATGGCCTGGTGGACGAGACCGGCCAGCCCGCATGAGCGGCCTGCCGTAGGCACGTGATTTGCCGTGGATAGCCGATGGAGAGGAATCGATGGCAGTCGACACCGTGCCCACCGGGTTTCCGGCCCTCCCCATTCTTGCACCCTGAAGGGCGACGAGCTCTATGGCTTCCTGGAGCGGGTATTCGAGGCGCAACTGCTGGATCGGCAGAGCGCTCCCGATGGTGGTCCGGCATACATGCCCCGCAACGAACTTGACGGGAGGCGACCATGAAATTCCTGTGCCTTGCCTACGGAGACGAAGCCGGCTGGAATTCCCTGAGCGAAGAAGAAAAGCGAGAAGCTCTTGCGCAGGACGCGGTGATACGCGACCGAGGCGACCTCATGTCGGCCGTACAGGGAACGGTTACATCCGTGAGGAATTGGGGAGAAATCCGGCCTTTCTGGAACCTTGACGACAGCGGCACATGAAGACAGCATCAGCAGATGGCGCTACGCGCCGCCCCTGATGCCGAGTGCCGGTGCCTATACATCATGCGCAGACTTCTCCTTGCCGTCCTTGTCGCAATGACAGTCCCGGGCGCGAGCGCCAGGGAGTATGGAAACTACGACCTGAAGCGCTTGCTCACAGTTTCGGAAACGCCCGGTGGGAAGAAGTATGGCTTCGACAGTGCTTACCTCGACCAGATTCTGAGTGATCTGTCGGCTCATGCGAAGAACTACCCACCGAAATTCGACACGCCACAGGATCAGCTGCGCGCGGCCAAGGACGTGAAGGCGCTGTCGGGAATGCTCGATGTCCTGATCAACGTCCCGACCCCGAACCCTGAGCTTCTCGTTCGGGCCGGCTACGTCAATAGCATGGGCCACAATCTCGATATCCCCAGGGCAGCCGAGAAAGCCAACTCGATCTTCCTTCGGCTGCTCGCCGCAGCGCCTTCCGATCCGCGAGGCAATTACATGTACGGAACCTTCTTGGCCGGTTCAGGAAAGGCCCGGGAAGCGCTGCCGTACCTTGAGAAATCGCTTTCCGCAGGTGTCGTCGATGCCGCATACGCTATCGGCATGGCGTATTTGACCCTCGGAGACAAAGAGCAAGCCTTGAAGAATCTTGAAGACTACAAACGTCGCAAACCGGGCGATGGGAATGTCGACAAACTCATTGACGCTGTCCGTAATGGAAAAGTCGAGCTCAAGCGGGGTCCAGGTTGAAGCAGGTTGCCCATAGGTATGGAATTGATGTCGCGCATCGGGTGGTTGGAGTTCTGGTGTAAGAGATGATGCCCGGATTGCTTACCATCGACTTCTCGATCTCTCTCGACGGATACGGCGCCGGTCCGAGTCAGTCGTTGGAGAATCCGCTCGGTGTCGGCGGCCACGGCTTGCATGACTGGCTCGTCGACACACGCACCTTCAAGCGCTTGATCGGTAGCGAGGGTGGCGATACAGGCATCGATGACGACTTTGCTGCCCGGGGCCTGGCAAACCTCGGCGCGTGGATCCTCGGTCGCAACATGTTCGGCCCGGTCCGGGGGCCTTGGCCCGACGAATCGTGGCGCGGCTGGTGGGGCGCGAACCCGCCTTACCTGTCCTAGTCGAGACTTGATCTGACGGACACGCCGCCTAAGCGGCCTCGGCAGCCGGTTCGGATGTCGGTTGAATCCGATCCAGCTGTTTATCGTACGCGAGAGGCGCGCTCTCGATGAAGGTCTGC
>Ga0209922_100247_pt1 | contig 113856 bp, 92 predicted proteins | sample ThiBiot_500_biof_FD_183946 | JGI IMG/M metagenome (GOLD analysis project Ga0209922, IMG submission 183946) | Wastewater bioreactor microbial communities from Cape Town, South Africa - Thiocy_expt_500_biof (SPAdes) | ecosystem: Engineered > Bioreactor > Thiocyanate-remediating > Anaerobic-Aerobic... | reverse complement strand
TGACCGCCTCATGCCCCCCGTCGGCCGCCCTGCGGCGCGCCTTGATCGCCCTCGGCAGCCTGGCCGTCGCCACCAGCGCCCAGGCCCTGACCATCAGCGCGCTCAGCCCGCAGGGCGAGGTGTCGCGCGTCAGCCAGGTGGTGGCCAAGTTCAACGAGGACGCAGTGCGCTTTGGCGACGCCGGCGCGCCGGACCCGCTGCGCGTGGACTGCGACAACGCCGCCGCCGTGCGCGGCCAGGGGCGCTGGCGCGGCGCGCGCGAGTGGGTGTACCAGTTCGAGGCCGACCTGCCGCCCGGCGTGCGCTGCCGCGTCACCCCGGCGGCCGGATTCAAATCGCCCACTGGCGCAGATCTGACAGGCGCCAAAAGCTATCAATTCAATAGTGGCGGGCCGTTTGTTCAGCAGCTCGTGCCGCACCCCGGCTCGACCATCGAGGAAGAGCAGGTGTTCGCCCTGCGGCTCAACGGCGAAGCGACCGCGCAAACCCTGGCCGCCAGCCTGTGGTGCGCCGTCGACGGCCTGGGCGAGCGCGTGCCGGTGCGCCTGCTCGACGGCCAGCCGCGCACCGAGCTGCTCAAGCACCTGGGCTGGGACAAGGCCGCGCAACAGGCGCCGGGCCGCTATGCCACCGTGCAATGCAACCGGCGCCTGAGCCCCGCCACCCGCGTGCAGCTGGTGTACGGCGCCGGCGTGGCCACGCCGAGCGGGGTACTCAACCGCGTCGAGCGGCGCTTTGCCTTCACCGTGCGCGAGCCGTTCACCGCCAGCATCAGCTGCGAGCGCGAAAACGCCCAGGCCGCCTGCATGCCGATCCGCCCGATCGAGCTGAAGTTCAGCGCCCCGGTGGCGCGCGCCCAGGCCGCCCAGGCGCGGCTGCGCGCCGGCAACACCGAACACCAGCCGGTGTTCGACGAGGAGCAGGAAGGCGACGCGCTGGTCGAGCGGCTGCGCTTTGCCGCCCCGCTGCCCGAGCGCACCGCCTTCGCCCTGCACCTGCCGGCCGAGCTGAAGGACGCCAGCGGCCGCGCGCTGTCCAATGCCGCCAGCTTTCCGCTGCGCGTGGCCACCGGGCCCCTGCCGCCGCTGGCCAAGTTCGCCGCCGCGCCGTTCGGCGTCATCGAGCGCTTTGCCGAAGGCCCCGACGGCCCGGCGCTGCTGCCGCTGACGCTGCGCCGCGTGGAGCCGGCACTGAAGGCGCAGGCGCTGAACATCAGCACGCTGCAGCCGCAAGGCGACGCCGACATCATCGCCTGGTTCACGCGCGTGCAGCGCTACGACGAGCACTACGTGCCACGTGCGCTGGCCAGGCGTGATCTCGGCGGCAAGCTGCCGGCGCCGATCAGCGAGCAGATCGAGTCGCGCACGCTGTCGCTGCTGCAGGGGCGCAGCGGCCTGAAGACGCTGGAGCTGCCCGCCACGCCCAAGGACGGGGAGCGCCCGTTCGAGGTCGTCGGCGTGCCGCTGGCGCCTGGTTTTCACGTGCTGGAGCTGGCCTCGCAGCGCCTGGGCGAATCGCTGCTGGACGCCAAATACGGCGCGCAGCGCCCGATGTTCGTGCGCACCTCGGCCCTGGTGACCAACCTGGCGGTGCACTTCAAGCTGGGGCGCGCCGGCTCGCTGGCCTGGGTCACCGCGCTGGACAGCGGCAAGCCGGTGGCCGACGCGCTGGTGCGTGTGTCCGACTGCCGTGGCAAGCCGGTGGCCGAGACCCGCACCGACGCCCAGGGCATCGCCCGTTTCGACAAGCTGCCGTCCCAGCCGCCCAGCTGCTGGGGCGACGACGAATTTCATGCCGACTTCCAGCAGGCCTGGTTCGTCAGCGCGCGGGCGCCGCAGCGTGGCGTCGAGGACCTGGCCTTCACCTGGTCGTCCTGGCAGCGCGGCATCGAGCCCTGGCGCTTCAACGTGCCCACCAGCAGCGAACCGCAGCCCGATCTGCGCGCCCACACGGTGTTCGACCGCACCCTGCTGCGCGCCGGCGAAACCGTGTCGATGAAACACCTGCTGCGCACCGAGACCGCCACCGGCTTCGGCCTGCCCCAGCGCGCGCCCGGCACGCTGGTCATCACCCACCTGGGCAGCGGCCAGGAATTCACCCAGCCGCTGCAGTGGCGCCGCACCGCCACCGGCGGCAGCAGCGCCGAAAGCAGCTTCGCCATCCCGCAGGCGGCCAAGCTGGGCATCTACCAGGTGACGCTGCGCCGCGCCAGCGGGCAGGACGCGGCCGATGGCGAGGACGGCCAGGAGATCGAAACCGGCCAGTTCCGCGTCGAGGAATTCCGCCTGCCCGTCCTCAAGGGCAGCATTGCCCCGCAGTCGCGCGAGCCGCTGGTGGCCGCCACCAGCGTGCCGGTGAGGCTGCAGGTGGGCTACGTATCGGGCGGCCCGGCGGGCAACCTGCCGGTGCGCGTGTCGGCGCTCACCCGCGGCAAGACGCTGTCGTTTACCGACTACGACGATTTCAGCTTCGAGCCGCCGCGTCCGCGCACCGCCGGCCCGCAGACCGGCAGCGACGGCGAGGAAGAAGACACGGCGCGCCAGGACCAGCGCGTGGTGGCCGACAAGCTGGCCGTCACGCTGGACCGCCAGGGCAGCGGCCAGGCCACCATCGCCCCCATCCCCGCCGCGCCGCGGCCGCAGGAGCTGGTGCTGGAGGCCAGCTACGCCGACCCCAATGGCGAAATCCAGACCCTGCGCGGCAGCGCCACCCTGTGGCCAGCCGGCGTGATCGCCGGCATCCGCACCGAAAGCTGGGCCTCGGTGCAGCAGGCGCTCAAGCTGCACGCGCTGGCGCTCGACCTGGACGGCAAGCCGCGCGCCGGCGTGCCGCTGGACGTGAAAGCCGTCGCGCGCACCACCACCAGCAGCCGCAAGCGCATGGTGGGCGGCTTCTACACCTACGACAACCGCACCGAAACGCGCGATCTGGGCACCGTCTGCACCGGCAGCAGTGACGCGCGCGGCCTGCTGAGCTGCAACGTCAAGCTGACGCACGCCGGCGAGGTCGAGCTGGTGGTGAGCGCGCGCGACGCCCAGGGCCGCGGCAGCCAGGCCGCCGCCAGCGTGTGGGTGACGCGCCAGGGCGAACTGTGGTTCGGCGGCGAGAACCACGACCGCATGGACGTACTGCCCGAAAAGCGCGAATACGCCGCCGGCGACACCGCGCGCTTGCAGGTGCGCATGCCGTTTCGGCGCGCCACGGCGCTGGTGGCGGTCGAGCGCGAAGGCGTGATCGAGACCCAGGTGGTCGAGCTGCGCGGCGATGACCCGACCATCAGCCTGAAGGTCGGCCGGAACTGGTCGCCCAACGTCTACGTCAGCGTGCTGGCGCTGCGCGGACGGCTGATCGACGTGCCCTGGTACAGCTTCTTCACCTGGGGCTACCAGCGCCCGCGCGACTGGTGGCAGGCCTTCTGGCACGAGCGCGGCGACTACGCCCCGCCCACGGCCCTGGTCGATCTGAGCAAGCCCGCCTTCCGCCTGGGCATGGCCGAAATCCGGGTCGGCAGCCAGGCGCACCGCATCGCTGTCGACGTCAAGGCCGACCAGGTCAGCTACCCGGTGCGCGGCAAGGCCCGCGTGCGCATCGAGGCCCGCCTGCCGGGCGGCCAGCCGGCCGCCCACGCCGAAGTCGCCGTGGCCGCGGTTGACGAAGCGCTGCTGGAGCTGCTGCCCAACCGCAGCTGGGACCTGCTGAGCGCCATGCTGCAACGCCGTGCCTGGGGCGTGCAGACGGCCACCGCGCAGATGGAGATCGTGGGCCGGCGCCACTACGGCCGCAAGGCGGTGCCGGCCGGCGGCGACGGCGGCGGCGCGCCCACGCGCGAGCTGCTGGACACGCTGCTGCTGTGGCAACCGCGCGTGGCGCTCGACGCCCAGGGCCGCGCCGACATCGAGGTGCCGCTGAACGACGCGCTGACCAGCTTCCGCGTGGTGGCCGTGGCCGACAGCGGCACCGCCCTGTTCGGCAGCGGGCACACCAGCCTGCGCGTGACGCAGGACCTGCAGATCATCGGCGGCCTGCCGCCGCTGGTGCGCGCGGGCGATCAGTACCGCGCGCTGCTGACGCTGCGCAACACCACCGACAAGCCGATGCAGGTGCGGGTCAGCCCGCGCGCCACGCTGATCGAGCTGCCACCGCAAAGCGTCGACATCCCCGCTGGCGAGGCGCGCGAGGTGGGCTGGGACGTCACCGCCCCGCCCGAGCTGGCCGCGCTGCGCAGCGGCGAAATCCTGTGGGAAGTCGAGGCACGCGACCGTGCCAGCGGCGCGCGCGACGCGCTCAAGCTCAGCCAGCGCGTGCTGCCCGCCGTGCCCGTCACCGTGCAGCAGGCCACGCTGACCCAACTGGATGGCCCGCTGACGCTGGACGTGGCCGCCCCCGCCGGCGCCCTGCCCGGCCGCGGCGGCATCGGGCTGGCGCTGCAACCCACGCTGGCCGACGGCCTGCCCGGCGTGCGCGACTGGTTCGCGCGCTATCCCTATTCGTGCCTGGAGCAGCAGGCCAGCGTCGCCATCGGCCTGCGCGACAAGGCGCTGTGGCACAAGACCGCCGCCCAGCTGCCGGTGTACCTGGACGCCGACGGCCTGGCCTACTACTTCCCGCCGCGCGCGGGCGACGAGCACCGTGGCAGCGACACCCTCACGGCCTGGCTGCTGGCCGCCACCCAGGAGGCCTCGCGCCTGGACGCGGCCTTTGCCCTGCCGGCCGAATCGCGCGCGCGGATGATCGCCGGTCTGACGCAGTTCGTCGAAGGCCGCGTCGAGCGCAAGCACTGGTCGCCGCGCGGCGACCTGGACGTGCGCAAGCTGGCCGCGCTGGAAGCGCTGTCGCGCCACGGCGCCGCGCGCCCGGCCATGGCCAGCAGCCTGAGCATCGCGCCCAACCAGTGGCCCACCAGCGCCGTGATCGACTGGATCAACGTGCTGCGGCGCGTGCCCGGCATCCCCGAGCAGCGCGCGCGCCTGCGGGAGGCCGAGCAGATCCTGCGCGCGCGCCTGTCCTACCAGGGCACGCGCCTGGTGTTCAGCACCGAGCAGGATGACCACTGGTGGTGGCTGATGGCCGGTGGCGACGTCAACAGCGCGCGCCTGCTGCTCACCGTGCTGGACGATCCGGCCTGGCAGGCCGACTTGGGCCGCCTGGCCAGCGGCTTCATCGCGCGCCAGCGCGGCGGCGCCTGGACCACCACCACCGCCAACCTGTGGGGCGGGCTGGCGCTGGAGCAGCTGGCGCGCGCGCGCGAATCCGAACCCGTGGCCGGCACCACCCAGGCCGCGCTGGGCGACGCGCGGGGCAAGGTGGACTGGTCGAAGGTGGTGCGCGTCAAGGCCGACGACCCGGGCGGCGCGGCGCATGCGCGCAGCCTGTTCGGCGCCCCCGCAACCCCGGGCCAGTGGAGCGGCAACAGCCTGCTGCTGCCTTGGCCGGCGCCGCCTGGCGCGCCCGCGCCGCTCACGGTCACCCACCAGGGCAGCGGCAAACCTTGGCTGACCGTGCAGTCGCTGGCGGCCGTGCCGCTGACCGCGCCGGTGGCCGACGGCTACCAGATCACGCGCAGCGTCACCCCCGTCGAGCAGGCCGACCCCAAGCTGCCGGCCGGCCAGTATTCGCGCGGCGACGTGCTGCGGGTGACGCTGGACATCGCCGCCCGCGCCGACATGACCTGGGTCGCCATCACCGACCCGGTGCCGGCCGGCGCCACCATCCTGGGCAGCGGGCTGGGGCGCGACTCCGACATCGCCACCCAGGGCGAGCGGCGCAGCGGCCAGGGCTGGTTGGCCTTCGAGGAGCGCGGCTTCGAGGCCTTCCGGGCCTATTACGAGTACCTGCCCAAGGGCAAGATCAGCCTGAGCTACACCGTGCGGCTGAACAACCCCGGCCGGTTCCAGCTGCCGCCCAGCCGCGTGGAGGCGCTGTACGCGCCCGAAATGCAAGGCCTGGCGCCCAACGCCCCGCTCTCGGTGCGTTGACCGGATGCCGTGAGAAAACTATTATTTTGATAGCTGCTGGCGCTCTTCAGTCGGGCGCTGGCGACCCGTTTCATTGAAGAATCAATCGACCGATGCCTTGGCCTCGGCCTCCTGCAGGGCGCGCCACATCACCTTGCCGGTGCCGCTCTTGGGCAGGCTGGGGACGAACTGCACCACGCGCGGCACCTTGTAGGCCGCCATGTGCTCGCGGCACCAGTCGATGATGTCCTGCTCGCTCACCTGCCCCTGGTGGCTGGCGCGCAGTACCACCACGGCCTTGACCGACTCGCCGCGGTAGGCGTCCTTGAAGCCGATCACGCAGGCTTCCTGGATGGCGGGGTGCCTGAACATCAGCGCCTCGACCTCGGCCGGCCAGACCTTGAAGCCGCTGGCGTTGATCATGCGCTTGAGGCGGTCGGTGATGAAGAAGTAGCCCTCCTCGTCCACCCGGCCCAGATCGCCGGTGCGGAAAAAACGCTGGCCTTCCAGCTCGAAGAATGCCGCCGCCGTGGCGTCGGGGCGCTTCCAGTAGCCCTGGAACACTTCCGGGCCGCAGACCACGATCTCGCCCTGCTCGCCCTGCGGCACCTCTTGCAGCGTCTCGGGGTCGACCACGCGCGCGTCGGTGCTCATGAACGGGATGCCCAGGCACTGCTGCTTGGGCCGGTCCATGGGGTTCTGGTGCGAGGGCGCCGCGGTTTCGGTCAGGCCATAGCCCTCGGCGTACTTCAGGCCGTACTGGTCTTCCAGCCGCTGCGCCACCGCCGCCGGCATGGCCGCGCCGCCGCCGCCGATGATGCGCAGGCTGGACAGATCGAAGCTGGCGAAGTTGGGGCTGGCCAGCAGGTCGATGACCATGGTGGGGATGTTGGTCCAGTTGGTGACCTGCCAGCGCGAGATCATGCGCCCGGCCAGCTCGCGGTCCCAGCGCGGCATCAGGATCATGGTGGCGCCCAGATACACCGCCGTGTGCATGACCGACACCATGCCGGTGATGTGGAACATCGGCACCACCACCAGCGCCACCGTCTCGGCCGAGCCGGCGCCCCACAGGCTGGAGGCCACCGCGTTGTGCATGATCGAGCCGTGCGTGTGCATGCAGCCCTTAGGCAGGCCGGTGGTGCCGCTGGTGTAGGGCAGCACCGACAAATCCCGCGGGCCCACCGTGCTGTCGGCCAGCGGCCCATCCCAGGCCAGCGCATCCTTCCAGGCATGGACCTGGCCGCCGTCCAGTGTGGGCGGCGCATGGCGCGCCAGCAGCCAGTCGCGCCAGGGCGCCGGTGGCGCGTCGTCGCCCTGCACGTCGGCGTCGAAGGCGTCGGTGTAGTGCGACACGATCAGGTGCGCCAGGCGCTGGCCGGGCGGCAGCGCATTGGAGGCGGCGGCGATCTCGCCGGCCAGATCGGCGGTGGTGATGGCCACGCGGGCATCCGGGTCGGTGATGTAGTGCTTGAGCTCCTCGGCCCGGTTCATCGGGTTGACCGGCACCACCACCGCGTCGGCGCGCAGGATGGCGAAGTGGGCAACGATGAGCTGCGGCGTGTTCTGCATGTCCAGCAGCACGCGATCGCCCTTGGCCACGCCCAGCGATTGCAGGCGCGCGGCCAGGCGCTCGGCGGCCCGCTTCATCTGCGCCCAGGTCAGCACCGTGCCGAAGAACACGGTAGCCGGCTTGTCCGGGTAGCGCAGCGCGCTGATGGCCAGGTTCTGCCACAGCGAGGTGGCCGGCGGAGTGATGCGGTGGGGCAGGCGCTTGGGCCAGAACGCGTGATGGGGGCGCATGGGCGGGGTCTCCTTGGGTCGTCTTTCGATCCGCATCCTAGCGACGCCCGCGTGGCTGGCAAAGGCCCTTGTCACGCACGCGACCGCGCGGGCTGCCATGGCCCGGGTCACGCCGCCGGGCGGGCGTGGCTAAAGCCGCCCGAGGCGGTGCCGAGACACAAAAAAGCCCGCAGCACACACGCGGCTGCGGGCCTGGGACGCCGGAGCGGCGCGCACTCAGCCTCAGACGGCGGCGTCGTCCTCTTCGCCGGTACGGATGCGCACCACGCGCTCGACGGCGGTGACGAAGATCTTGCCGTCGCCGATCTTGCCGGTGCGCGCCGACTTGACGATGGCCTCGACGCAGCGATCAACGTCGGCGTCGGTCACCACCACCTCGATCATCACCTTGGGCAGGAAGTCGACCACGTATTCGGCGCCGCGGTACAGCTCGGTGTGGCCCTTTTGGCGGCCGAAACCCTTGACTTCGGTCACCGTCAGGCCGGTGACGCCCACTTCGGCCAGCGCCTCGCGCACTTCCTCCAGTTTGAACGGTTTGATGATGGCGGTGATTTGTTTCATGAATGCTCCTGAAGCGGTCAGACTCTGAATCTGTGGGTCATAGGATAACGCCAGTCGTTGCCAAACGCCCGGCGGGTGACGCGGGTGCCGACCGCCGATTGCTGGCGCTTGTATTCGCTGGACTTGATCAGCCGGGTCACGCGGTCGACGTCGGCCGGCGCAAAACCCTCGGCCAGCAGCTCGGCGATGCTGGCATTTTCCTCGACGTAGCGGGCGATGATGGCGTCCAGCACCTCGTAGGGCGGCAGGCTGTCCTGGTCGGTCTGGCCCGGGCGCAGCTCGGCGCTGGGCGGGCGGGTGATGATGCGCTCGGGTATCGGCCCGGCACCGGTGCCATGGGGGTCGTGCGCGTTGCGCCAGCGCGCCAGCCGGTAGGCGGTGGTCTTGACCACGTCCTTGATCGGCGCGAAACCCCCGCACATGTCGCCATACAGCGTGCAGTAGCCGACCGCGTATTCGCTCTTGTTGCCGGTGGTCAGGATCAGGTGCCCCAGCTTGTTGGACAGCCCCATCAGCAGCACGCCACGGATGCGCGCCTGGATGTTTTCCTCCGTCAGGTCCTCGCCGCGGCCGGCGAACAGCGGCGCCAGCGTGGCCCGCAGAGCCTCGAAGGCGGGCAGGATGGACAGCTCGTCGTGCTCCACGCCCAGGCGCCGCGCCATCTCGCGCGCGTCCTCCAGGCTCATGCCGGCGGTGTAGGGGCTGGGCATCATCACGGTGCGCACGCGGGCGGCACCCAGGGCGTCGACGGCCAGCGCCAGCACCAGCGCCGAATCCAGCCCGCCGGACAGGCCCAGCGCCACGCGCTGGAAGCCGTTTTTCTCCACGTAGTCGCGCAGGCCCAGCACCAGCGCATCCCACAGCTCGGCCTCGGGCGTCTGTTCGGCGGCCACGTCTGCTTTCAATTCGATAGCTGCCGGCGCGCGACTGGCCTGCACGAAGAACAGGTTTTCCTTGAATGTCGGGGCGCGACCCACCAGTCGCCCGTCGGCGGCGACGGCCAGCGAGCGACCGTCGAACACCACTTCGTCCTGCCCGCCCACCAGGTTGGCGTACACCAGCGGCAGGCCGCAGGCGCGGGCGCGCCGCGCCATGGCGGCCTCGCGCTCGGCGCCCTTGCCCTGATGGAATGGCGAGGCGTTGATCACCGCCAGCAGCTCGGCACCCGCGGCGCGCGCGGCGGCGGCCGGCTCGTCGAACCAGGCGTCCTCGCAGATCAGCAGGCCCACCCGCACGTCATCGACGGCGAACACGCAACTGCCCTGCCCGGGGCTGAAATAGCGGCGCTCGTCGAACACTTCGTAGTTCGGCAGCAGGCGCTTGGCGTAGTGCGCGATCACCTGCCCTTCGCGCAGCACGCTGGCGGCGTTGGTGCGCTGGGGCGCGTCGGCACCGGCCCCCGCTGGCGCCGCGTTCACCGGGTGGCCCACGACGATGGCCAGGCCGCTCAACCCCGCCGTCTCGCGGGCCACCTGGTTCAGGGCATCATCACAGGCGGCGACGAACGCCGGGCGCAGGAACAGGTCTTCGGCGATGTAGCCGCCGAGCGACAGCTCCGGCGTCAGCAGCAGGCGCGCGCCCCGCGCGTGCGCGGCGTGGGCGGCATCGATGATCTGCCTGGCGTTGCCCGGCAGGTCGCCCACCACCAGGTTGAGCTGGGCAACGCAAATCTGGAAGGACATGAATGCAGGCAGGTGACGGAGCGGGCGCGTATCGTAACGCGGCGGACGGGGTGGCCGGCGGGCGGCTGGCGCCGCAGATCGTCGACACGCCCGCGCAGCTGCCGGTGGCGCGCTGGAACGCCCTGCTGGCGCGCCAGGCGACGCCCACGCCCTTCATGCGCGCCGAATACCTGGCCGCGCTGCACGACAGCGGCAGCGCCGTGCCGCCCACCGGCTGGACGCCGCGCTTCATGCTGCTGTGGGACGGCGACCAGCTCGCCGCCGCCTGCCCGCTCTACCTGAAGACGCATTCCTATGGCGAATACGTGTTCGACTGGGCCTGGGCCAACGCCTACGCCGAGCACGGCCTGGCCTACTACCCCAAGGCGCTGGTGGCCGTGCCCTTCACGCCCGTGCCCGGCACGCGCCTGCTGGCGCGCGACGAGGCGGCGCGCCGCGCCCTGATCACCGCCGTGCGCGACTGGTGCGCCGGGCACCGGCTGTCGTCGCTGCACCTGCTGTACGGCGACGCCGCCGACCTGGCGGCCTGCGACGCCGCCGGCCTGATGCGCCGCGGGCAGGTGCAGTTTCACTGGACCAACCGGGATCCCGCCAGCGGCCGGCCCTTCGTCGACTTCGACGCGCTGCTGGCCGCGCTGACGCAGGACAAGCGCAAGAAGATCCGCCAGGAGCGCCGCAAGGTGGCCGAGGCCGGCGTGCGCTTTCGCTGCGCGGCCGGCGCCGACATCTCGCCGGCCGACTGGGCCTTGTTCTACCGCTGCTACCGGCGCACCTACCTGGAGCACGGCAACGCGCCCTACCTGACGCCCGATTTCTTTGCCCGCATGGCGCGCGAGCTGGCCGACGCCTGGGTGATGTTCGTGGCCGAGCGCAACGGCCACCCGATTGCTACCAGTTTGATAGCTGTTGGCGCTCGCCAGTCAAGCGCCGGAGGCCAAAACACTTCAAACCCCGAAACCGTGGCCTACGGCCGCTACTGGGGTGCGCTGGAGCGCGTGGACGGCCTGCACTTCGAGGCCTGCTACCACCAGCCGCTCGACTGGTGCATCCGCCACGGCGTGGCGCGCTTCGAGGGCGGCGCGCAGGGCGAGCACAAGATGGCCCGCGCCCTGCTGCCGGTGGCCACGCACAGCGCGCACTGGCTGGCGCACCCCGGCTTTGCCGATGCGGTGGCGCGCTTTCTGGCGCGCGAATCGGCGGGCGTCGACGGCTACTTGGAGCAGCTCGATGGCCGCTCGCCCTTTCGCCGACCGGACGCTTGAGCCAGCCCGGGGCGGGTCACGCTCATTCGCGGTCGCGGCGCGGGGCCCGCGCGCGCGCTCGCCCGTCCTGGCGCAGCGCCGCCACGGTCGGCAGCAGCGCGTCGTCCAGATCGACGATCTGGCCGCAGGCGCCCTCGGTCAGGCCGAACACCATCACCGCGCCGCTGCCAAAGCGCTCGGGCACGCTCTGGTGCAGGGGCAGCGACATGTCCACCGGCGGGTTGGGGCTCTCGGACAGGATCTGGCCGTTCGGCCCCAGCACGGTATAGCAGGCGGCCTGCGCGCCGGTGGCGGCGCACAGCACGGCGGCGATCGACAGACTGGCGATGGAAAGTCTCATGATGGTCCCCCCGAGTTGAACGGCCGGCGCGCACACCGGCCCTGCCTGCAACGAGTGTAAGCCGCTCAGCGCCCGGCGCCGCCGCCCGGCCCGCCCAGTTGCGGAATCAGGCGGTGATAGAAGCGGATCGCGTTGGCGTAATGCGCCACGCCCAGGCGCTCGTTGGTGCCGTGAAAGCGCGGCAGGTCGTCACTGACGGCGCGGATGGGCGAGAACTTGAACACGTGCCGGCTGATGGCCTCGTAGTGCACCGAATCGGTGCCGGCCACCATCAGCCCCGGCGCCACCAGCGCGTCGGGGAACAGCTCGCGGACGGTGCGCGCCAGCGTCTGGTACGGCGCCGCATCGGTGGGCGCCACCTGCGAGGCCTCCTTGCCGCCGGGCAGGCCGGTGACCTCCAGCTGCTGGTCCGGCACCACGCGCCCGACCTGCGCGCGCACATGGCGCAGCACGTCCTCGCGCGTGTCGCCCGGCAGCATGCGGAAGTTGACCGTGGCCTCGGCGCGGCCGGGCAGCACGTTGTCCTTGTTGCCGGCCTGCAGCATGGTCAGCGCCGTGGTGGTGCGCAGCATGGCGTTGGTGCTGGCGCCGCCTTCCAGCTGGCGCTGCACCAGCGGGCCGAACAGCCACAGGTTGGTCAGCGCCACGCGCGAGAAGCCGCCCATCTCGGGCCCCAGCACATCGAACATCTCGCCGGCCACGCCGCGTATGCCGGCCGGCATCTGGGCGTGCTCCAGCCGGTCCAGCCCGGCGCTGAGCAGGGCGATGGCGCTGCTGCCCGGCCTGGGCGGCATGGACGAATGCCCGGGCGCGGTCGACACCGACAGCCGCACCGACAGGTAGCCCTTCTCGGCCACGCCGATCAGCGCCGCCGGCTGCTTGAGGCCCGGCATCACGCCATCCAGCACCAGCAGGCCCTCGTCCAGCACGAAGTCGGCCTGCACGCCGCGCGACTTGAGCAGCGCGGCGATCCGGGCGGCGCCGCGGTGGCCGCCCACCTCCTCGTCGGCGCCGTAGGCCAGGTAGACGGTGCGCGGCGGCCGGTAGCCCTCGGCCAGCAGCTGCTCCACCGCCTCCAGCTGCGCCAGCAGGTTGCCCTTGTCGTCCCAGGAGCCGCGGCCCCAGACGTAGCCGTCCTTGACCAGGCCGGCAAACGGCGGCTGCTGCCAGTCGCCCTCGGTGCCGGGCGCAATGGGCACCACGTCCTGGTGCGCCAGCAGCACGATGGCGTTGGCCTTGGGGTCGCTGCCTTCCCAGGTGTAGAGCAGGCTGAGATCGTTCACCAGCTCGCGCTTGAGGCTGGCGTGCACGCGCGGAAACTGCTTTTGCAGCAGCGCGTGCAGGGCGCGGAACTGGTCGGCGTTGAGCTGGGCATCGGTGGCCGAGGACACGGTCGGCAGCCGCACCGCCTGCGCCAGCCGTTCGGCCACCGCCGCCTCGTCGACCTTCATCGGAGCCAGCGGCGCCACCTGCAGCTGGCGCGAGCCGTGGCGCCAGGTGTTGACGGCCACCGCCGCCGCCAGCATGAGCAGCATGGCCAGCAGGCCGAGCACGATCCTCTTGAACATCACCCGTCTCCCGGAATTCGTGAGTGATGGTAACCGCGCCCGGTGCCGCGCCGTCGGTCAGGCGCCGTTCGGTGCGGCGGCATCGGGTTCGAGCTGCGGCCGCAGCGCCGCGGCCAGCGACTCCAGCAGCTGCGCCCGGTCGGCATCGTCCACCGCGCCGGGCGAACCGCGCTCCCATTCGGGGTGGCCACGGGCGGCGTCCAGCGCATCGACCAGCCTCTGCCCATCGGCCGCGGCACCCGGCCCATCGTCGCCCACGCGCAGGCGCTGCTGCGCCGCGTGGCCGCGCCGCGCCAGCGCACGCGCCAGCCGCAGCAGGCGCTCGGCCAGCAAGCCAAGGACGGCGTCTTCCACCGTCAGCTCCTGCACGCCGTCGATGCGGTTTTGCAGCTTGCGCCACAGCGGCCGCCAGCCGCCCGACACCGCGCCGCCCACGGTGGCGCCCAAGGTGGTGGCGGCGCCCAGCGACAGGCCGGCCAGCGCCACGTCGGCCACGGCGCCCACGCCGGCGCCGATCATGGCGCCCAGGCCCAGGCGCTTGCCGGCCTGCAGCAGCAGCTCCGGGTTGAACAGGTCGTCTTCCCAGCGGCCGTCCGGCAACGGCAGTTGGGCCAGTTCGGCGTCGTCGGCGCGAAAGGCGTACAGCGCCAGCAGCTCGTCCACCGCGCGGCGGGCGTGGCGGCCCACCTGGCCCTGGAAGTCGCGCACGAAGGCCTGCTGGCGCCGCGGATCGGCAAACTCGTCGGCCGGCAGGCCGCGGCGCTGGGCAGCGACGTCGATCAGCGTGCTGGCGATCAGGCGGCAGGCCGCCTGGCGGCGCTCGCGCTCGGCCTGGGCCAGCGCCGCGGTGATGGCCCGCAGCTGTGCCCGGCGCGCCGGCAGCAGAGTGCCCAGGTCGGTGTAGAGCTGCTGCTCGGCGCCGATGAAGGGCGCCACCACGTCGAATTCGGCGCGCGCGTGCAGGTTGCTTTCCTCCAGCGCCCGGTGCCAGTCGTCGCGCCGGCTGGCGCCGTCGCGCACGAAGTTGAGCACCGGCAGGATGGGCCGCGCGCAGCTGGCCAGGATCTCGATTTCGGCGCGGTGCTTGGGCAGCACCGGCTCGCGCGTGTCGATCACCAGCATGGCGCAGTCGGCCTGATCCAGCAGCGCGCGCAGCACCTTGGCTTCCTGCTCGAAGCTGGCCCGCGCCTCGGGCCCGGCCAGGAAGGCACGCACGCGCTCGGGGCGCGAATCGCCCGGCTGGCGCGACAGAAACTGCAGCAGGGCCACCGAATCCTCCAGTCCCGGCGTGTCGACAAAGCGCACCACCAGCCGGCCGTCCAGTCGCAGCTCGACGGCCTCGGCGTGGCGCGTGGTGCCGGGGCGGTCCGACACCTGCCCGAAGTCGACGCGCCGCGTGAGCGTGCGCAGCAGCGAGGTCTTGCCGGCGTTGGTGTGGCCGACGACGGCAATGCGCAGCGCCTCATGCATGCCCGGACACCTCCCCGGATGCTATCCAATCAATAGCTGCTGGCGCAGATTGCACAAGCGCGACAGCCTGAAAACTCTCTGAATCCAGCCAGTCGCGCCAGCGCCCTGCCCCGCCGGCGCCGAGCGCCAGCACGGCGGCGCGGCGGCTGGCCGGCAAGGCTTCGCGCAGAAAGCGCGCCGTGCCGCGGTCGGGGCTGGACGGCGCATGCACCGCCAGCAGCAGCGCATCGGGCCGGTGCGCGGCCAGTTGCGCCAGCGCCGCCTCGCGCTCGGCCGCGCCGCCGGCGATGCGCAGCGGCGCCGTGCTGCCTGTCGGCAGGCCGGGCAGCGGCCAGGCCTGCTCGGGCGGCAGCTCGAAGCCGATCACCGCCAGCGTGCCGGGCGCGCCGGGCGCCGCGGTCGGCAACGCCGGCGCGGGGCCGGCCGGCGCGCGCTGCTCGGCGTCGATCACCTGGGGCGGCGGCTCCAGCGCGTCGAGCCGGGCAATCAGCACGCGCACGTAGGGATCGGTCATGTCGAGCCGCGCCAGCCGCGCCTGCCCGGCGCGCCAGCGCCACGCGCTGAAGCAGGCCAGCAGCGCGCGCGGCAGCAGCCCGTACACCGCCACGCAGCCCATCAGCCACCAGGCCCAGTCGCGCTGGCTGATGCCCGTCGCGCCGCCCGCCGCCAGATTGCCCACCTGCTGCACGGCGGCGGCATCGGGCACCGGAAAGCCCAGCAGCGCCGGCAGCGCGCCGCTCAGCTGCACGAAGCGCTGGAAAAACCCGGCGCCCAGGATGGTGCTTTCCCAGCTCAGCGTGTAGGCGTGGAAGGCAAAGCCGAACAGCAGCACCACCAGGGTGATGACGAAGGCCAGCGCCCAGATGCCGTGGCTGATGGCGCCGGTCAGCCAGATCAGCAGCCCGTGACGCCCGAGCACCGTGCCGAGCGAGCGCAGCAGGGTCAGCGCGTGCGGGCCGCGCGCCAGCGGCAGGTGCGCCGTCAGCCACAGCGCCAGTCGGCCCAGCGGCGCCCCGGCCCGTCGCGCCGCCGGCAGCAACAGACCCAGCAGCCACAGCGCCAGTGTCAGCCCGTGCAGGCCCAGCAGGCTGACGAAGGCCGCCACGGCGTTGATGTGGCGCCCCTCGCCCAGCACCGCGCGCGCCAGCCCCAGGCCGGTCAGCGCCACCAGCAGCGCCAGCGCCAGCAGCACGCCCCACCCCGCCTGGCGCCCGCGTGCCAGCTGGGCCGGCAGACCCAGGCGCTGGCCAAGCAGCCAGGCGCGCTCCAGCAGCTGCTCGCCGCGGGTGGGTCGGGTGCGAAAGGCCTGCGCCAGCGCGGCCGCGTCATCCAGCGGGCCGTCGGCTTCGATGCGCCGCACCGCCTCGGCAACGATGGCTGCCGCCAGCGGCGAGCGGGAACGGCGGGGTGCGGTCGGGGACATGGCAGGCATCGGCTTGGGCGCGATGATACCCAGCGGCGCCGCCGCATTCGACTCGCCAGAAACTATCAAAACAATAGCTGCTGGCGCTTGCCCCGCCTGCCTTGATGGCCGAATTCAGGCTCTTTTCGCGAATGATGGTGATGGCCTTCGAGACAAGGCTTCGAATGGTCGCTTATTGGAAACCGCCAACCTCCGAACGCAGAGGACGCAGAGATTTCGCAGAGGACGCAGAAAGCCAGAAGATCCATCGGTTTTCTTCGCGTCCTCTGCGAATCCTTGGCGTCCTCTGCGTATGGCTGTTCATTTTTCTCATGCGTCGTGTCGCAGTGCGGCACTGATCAAGTACCTCACGATCATTCGCGAGTAGAGCCCGAATTCATGCATGAACCCGGCCGACGCGCGCGAGCGGATCAGCGCCCGGCGTGCGCCTTGCGGTAGTTGGCAATGCCGTCGGTCACTTCCTTCTGCGCCATCTCGGGGCCTTCCCAGCCCAGCACCTTGACCCACTTGCCGCGCTCCAGGTCCTTGTAGTGCTGGAAGAAGTGGGTGATGGCCTCCAGCCGCATGGCGTTGACGTCCTCGATCTTCTTCCAGCGGCTGTACATGGAGGACACCTTGTCGATCGGCACCGCCAACACCTTGCCGTCGATGCCGGCCTCGTCTTCCATTTTCAGGATGCCGACGGCGCGGCAGGTGATGACCACGCCGGCCTGCAGCGGATAGGGCGTGACCACTAGCACGTCCACCGGGTCGCCGTCGCCCGCCAGCGTCTGCGGGATGTAGCCGTAGTTGGTGGGGTAGTACATGGCCACTGTCATGAAGCGGTCGACGAACAGCGCGCCGGTTTCGTCATCGACCTCGTACTTGATCGGGTCGGCATCCATCGGGATTTCGATGATGACGTTGAATTCTTCGGGCAGCTTGCTGCCGGGGGAGATGCGATCCAGTGGCATGACGGTATGTTCTTTTCGGGTCGAAGGTTGAGGAAACTTGCGATTGGACCGGATTTTACTTTCGCCCCCCTTGCGGCCCGGGATGCCGGCGCGATCTGCGTAAAATTGCACGGTTGGCCAATCGCGGCACGATCGAGGACGCGAGGAAGCAACGCAGTGAGGGGGCCGGCTGCGTTGCCGCTTGTGGGTCAACGCGCCTGGCTCCTCTCGAAGCGCAACGCTTAAGCGAGGAGTGATTTCAAATGACAGGCAATTCGGCGCTGATTCTGGCGCTCGTCTGCGGGCTGGTGGCCGTGGTCTACGGCTTCTGGGCACGCGGCTGGATACTTTCCCAGGACGCGGGCAACGCCCGCATGCAGGAGATCGCGGCGGCCATCCAGGCCGGCGCGGCAGCCTACCTGGCCCGGCAGTACAAGACCATCGCCATCGTCGGCGTGGTGCTGGCGATCCTGATCGCCCTGGTACTGGACGTCAAGACGGCCATCGGCTTCGTGGTCGGCGCGGTGCTCTCGGGCGCCTGCGGCTTCATCGGCATGAACGTGTCGGTGCGCGCCAACGTGCGCACCGCGCAGGCGGCCACCAAGGGGATCGGTCCGGCGCTGGACGTGGCGTTCCGCGGCGGCGCCATCACCGGCATGCTGGTGGTGGGCCTGGGCCTGCTGGGCGTGGCCGGGTTCTACTGGTTCCTGGGCGGCACGGCGGCCGACGCCAACGCGCTCAACCCGCTGATCGGCTTTGCCTTCGGCTCCTCGCTGATCTCCATCTTCGCGCGCCTGGGCGGCGGCATCTTCACCAAGGGCGCCGACGTCGGCGCTGACCTGGTGGGCAAGGTCGAAGCCGGTATTCCCGAGGATGACCCGCGCAACCCCGCCGTGATCGCCGACAACGTGGGCGACAACGTGGGCGACTGCGCCGGCATGGCGGCCGATTTGTTCGAGACCTACGCCGTGACGCTGATCGCCACCATGGTGCTGGGCGCGCTGATGGTCACCGCCGCGCCGACGCAGGCCGTGCTGTACCCGCTGGCGCTGGGCGCGGTGTCGATCATCGCCTCCATCATCGGCACCTTCTTCGTCAAGGCCAGCCCCGGCATGAAGAACGTGATGCCGGCGCTGTACAAGGGCCTGGCGATCGCCGGCGTGCTGTCGCTCGTCGCCTTCTGGTTCGTCACCAGCTGGATCATCCCGGACAACGCCCTGGGCGGCAGCGGCGCCGTGATGAAGCTGTTCGGTGCCTGCGTGGTCGGCCTGGTGCTGACGGCGGCGCTGGTGTGGATCACCGAGTACTACACCGGCACGCAGTACGCCCCGGTCAAGCACGTGGCCCAGGCCTCCACCACCGGCCACGCCACCAACATCATCGCCGGCATCGGCGTGTCCATGAAGTCCACCGCCTGGCCGGTGATCTTCGTCTGCATCGCCATCGTCGCGGCCTACTCGCTGGCCGGCCTGTACGGCGTGGCGGTGGCCGCCATGTCGATGCTCAGCATGGCCGGCATCGTGGTCGCGCTGGACGCCTACGGCCCCATCACCGACAACGCCGGCGGCATCGCCGAGATGAGCGAGATGCCGCCCGCCGTGCGCGACATCACCGACCCGCTGGACGCCGTGGGCAACACCACCAAGGCGGTCACCAAGGGCTACGCCATCGGCTCGGCCGGCCTGGCGGCGCTGGTGCTGTTCGCCGACTACACGCACAAGCTGGAAAGCTATGGTCAGGCGATTTCGTTCGACCTGTCCGACCCGATGGTGATCGTGGGCCTGTTCATCGGCGGCCTGATCCCCTACCTGTTCGGCGCCATGGCGATGGAGGCCGTCGGCCGCGCCGCCGGCAGCGTGGTCGAGGAGGTGCGGCGCCAGTTCCGCGAGATCAAGGGCATCATGGAAGGCAAGGCCAAGCCCGAATACGGCAAGGCCGTGGACATGCTCACCGGCGCCGCGATCAAGGAAATGATGATCCCCAGCCTGCTGCCCGTGGCGGTGCCGATCGTAGTCGGCCTGGTGCTGGGCCCCAAGGCGCTGGGTGGCCTGCTGATGGGCACCATCGTCACCGGCCTGTTCGTCGCCATCTCCATGTGCACCGGCGGCGGTGCCTGGGACAACGCCAAGAAGTACATCGAGGACGGCCACCACGGCGGCAAGGGCAGCGAGGCGCACAAGGCCGCCGTCACCGGCGACACCGTGGGCGACCCCTACAAGGACACGGCCGGTCCGGCCGTCAACCCGCTGATCAAGATCATCAACATCGTGGCCCTGCTGATCGTTCCCCTGGTGGTGGGCATGCACGGCGGCAAGGCCGGCGCCAGCGCCGCCGCCACCGCGCCGACGGCCCAGGTCAGCGCCACGGCGCCTGCCGCGACGTCGGCACCTGCGCCGGCACCGGCCGCGGCGGCCGATGACGCCGCCTCGGTGGTGGTCGAGGGCGAGAAGGTGCTGTTCTACTTCGCCACCGGCAAGGCCGAGCCGCACCCCGACGGTGCGCAGGCGCTGGCCACCATCGTGGACGGCGTGAAAGCGGGCAAGAAGGCCGCCATCAGCGGCTACGTCGACAGCACCGGCAGCGCCGCCGCCAACGCCGAGGTCGCCAAGCAGCGCGCCGTCGCCGTGGCCGCGCTGCTCAAGAGCCTGGGCGTGACCGAGGAGCAGATGCAGCTGCAAAAGCCCGAGGACATCCAGGCCGGCAGCGGCCCGCAGGCGCGCCGCGTCGAGGTGACGCTGCAGTAAGCCCGCCTCGCCGGCAATCCGACACCCCGAGCCCGCCATCCGGCGGGCTTTTTCGTGGCTTGACCGCACAACGCAGGACTGGGCGCCGGACCGCGCACGACACGCCGGCGGACGCCACCGCGACAGGACGTGGCCCTGCCCTGTCCAAAAGGCACGTCGAGACGCGCCGCCCTCCGCCCTCAGGCGCGGCCCGCCCAGGCCCGAGCCGGCATGCTCAGACCCAGCATGGCCAGCCCGCAGAACAGCGCGCCGACGCCGAACGTCCAGGCCGCGCCCAGGTACTGCCACAGCAGGCCGGCCACCACGCTGGCCACCAGCATGGCCAGGCCGCTCGTCAGGTTGAAGAACCCGTAGGCGGTGCCGCGCAGGTCGTCCGGCGCGGTGTCGGCCACCATGGCGGCCAGCAGGCCCTGCGTCATGCCCATGTGCACGCCCCACAGCGCCACGCCCAGCAGCAGGCCGCCCCAGTGCGTGCTGAGCGCCAGCACCACGTCGGCCGCCACCAGCACCGCCAGGCCCCACCACAGCAGGCGGCGATGCGCGACGCGATCGCCGAGCTTGCCGAACGGGTAGGCGGTGAGCGCATAGACGGCGTTCATCGCCACCATCACCAGCGGCACCAGCGCCAGGGCGATGCTGGTCTGCTCGGCGCGCAGCACCAGGAAGGCCTCGGAAAAGCGCGCCAGCGTGAACACCATGCCCACCGCCACCACCCACCAGTAGGCGCGCGGCAGGCGCTTCAGGCTGGCCCGGCCGATCGGGTTGACGCGCGCCGCGCCGGCCGCGCGCTCCGGCTCCCGCACCCCCAGCACCAGCAGCAGCACGCACAGCACCGCCGGGATGACGGCGACGGCGAACACGGCGCGAAAGTCGTTGGCCCACAGCAGCATCAGCCCCACCGCCAGCAGCGGTCCAATGAAGGCGCCCGCGGTGTCGAGCGACTGCCGCAGCCCGAAGGCAGCGCCGCGCTGCGCGGGCGGCGCGATGTCGGCCACCAGCGCGTCGCGCGGCGCGCCGCGGATGCCCTTGCCCACGCGGTCCAGCAGGCGCGCGGCCACCACCATGCCCGCCCCGGTGGCCAGCGCGAACAGCGGCTTGGTGGCCGCGCCCAGCCCGTAACCCAGCACCGCCAGCGGCTTGCGCCTGCCAAACCAGTCGCTGAACACGCCCGAGAACACCTTCAGCACCAGCGCCGTCGCCTCGGCCAGGCCCTCCAGCAGCCCCACCAGCGCCACGCTCATGCCCAGCGAGCCCACCATGAACAGGGGCAGCAGCGCGTGGATCATCTCGCTGGAGATGTCCATCAACAGGCTGACGACACCCAGCATCCAGATGCCGGCGGGCAGGCGGGCGGCGGGCGCGCTGGTCAGGGGTGTCACGGCGGGCAAACGGCGGGGAATCGGCAGGCGAACGGCAGGCATTGTGCCCCTCGGCCCGTCCAGTGGCTCGTCGGGCGCCGTCAAAACTATGACTTTGATAGCTGCTGGCGCTGACTGCGCGGGGCGCGAAGGCCTTTCGGGCTCTCCAAACCGGCGCATGCCAGGCGGCCGCGCGGTTTGGGCGCACAATTGCCCGCATGGCACTGAATTTCATCGACAACGCTTCCGTTCCGTCCCTGTCGGGCCACACCCTGCCGGTGATCGACCCGTCCGACGGCCAGCCCTTTGACGAGCTGCAGCGCAGCGACGCGCGCGACATCGACCGCGCCGTGCGCTCGGCGCGCGCCTGCTTCGACGAGCACTGGGGCCGTCTGTCGGCCGCCGAGCGCGGACGCCTGCTGATGGCCCTGTCGCGCAAGATCGCCGAACACGCCGACGAGCTGGCCGCGCTGGAGCAGCGCGACTGCGGCAAGCCCACCCAGCAGGCCCGGGCCGACGCCACCGCGCTGGCGCGCTACTTCGAGTTCTACGCCGGCGCCTGCGACAAGCTGCACGGCGAGACCCTGCCCTACCAGAGCGGCTACAGCGTCTTCACCTGGCGCGAGCCGCACGGCGTGACCGGCCACGTGATCCCCTGGAACTACCCGATGCAGATCTTCGGCCGCAGCGTCGGCGGCGCGCTGGCGGCCGGCAACTGCTGCGTCGTCAAGCCGGCCGAGGACGCCTGCCTGTCGCTGCTGCGGGTGGCGCAGCTGGCGGCCGAGGCCGGCTTTCCGCCCGGCGCCATCAACATCGTCACCGGCTACGGCCACGAGGTGGGCGACGCCCTGGCGCGCCACCCCGGCATCGACCACATCAGCTTCACCGGCAGCCCCAAGGTCGGCACCCTCATCCAGCAGGTGGCCGCCGAGCGCCACTGCCCGGTCACGCTGGAGCTGGGCGGCAAGAGCCCGCAGATCATTTTTGCCGACGCCGACCTGGACGCCGCCCTGCCGGTGGTCATCAACGCCATCGTGCAGAACGGCGGCCAGACCTGCTCGGCCGGCTCGCGCGTGCTGATCCAGCAGAGCATCTACGACCAGATGCTCGAGCGCCTGGGCGCCGCCTTCGAGGCCCTGCGCGTCGGCCCGGCCAGCATGAACCTGGACGTCGGCCCGCTGATCCGCCAGAGCCAGCAGCAGCGCGTGTGGGACTTCCTGTCGGACGCGCAGACCGACGGCATCCCGACGGTGGCCCAGGGCCAGATCGTCGACGAGGCGCCCGAAACCGGCTTCTACCAAGCCCCCGTGCTGCTGGCCGACGTGCCGGTGGCGCACCGCGTGGCGCAGGAAGAGGTGTTCGGCCCGGTGCTGTCGGCCATGCCGTTTCGCGACGAGGACCACGCGGTGGAACTGGCCAACGCCACCCGCTTCGGCCTGGTGGCCGGCGTGTGGACGCGCGACGGCGCGCGCCAGTTCCGCATGGCGCGGCGCGTCAAGAGCGGCCAGGTGTTCATCAACAACTATGGCGCCGGCGGCGGCGTGGAGCTGCCCTTTGGCGGCTACAAGTCGTCCGGCTACGGGCGCGAAAAGGGCTTCGAGGCCCTGTACGGCTTCACCGTGCTCAAGACGGTGGCCGTGCGCCACGGCTGAAGACTACATATTTGATAGCTGGCGGCGCTTGATGGACGGGCGCTGGTGCCCGATTTCACTCATGACGGCCAGCGCGGCGCTGAAGCCACGCCAAGGGCGCCATCCGCGGGCGCCCAGGTCATCGGTCGGTTGACCCGCGCCCGATCAGCGCCGCCCGCCCAGCAGACCACCACCGATCTTCAGCAGATCGCTCAGGTCCACCTGGCCATCGCCGTTCTGGTCCAGCACCGCGCCCAGCAGGCCGCCGCCCAGGCCGCCCTGCTGCTGCACGCGGGCGCGCTCCTGCCCCAGCGCGCTGCCCAGGCCACCGGCGTCCAGGTTGCCGGCCTGCACCCGCTTGGCCAGCGCCGCCATGACGATGGGTGCCAGCACCATCAGCAGCTTGCCGGCCTGGCTGGTGTTCAGGCCCGTGGCCTGGCTCAGCCCGGCCTCGGCGCGTGGCTGCGCGCCGCCAAAGATGTGGCCCAGGATGCCGCCCGCATCCATCTGCCGGCTGGCCGGCGCGCCGCCGCCCAGCATGCTGCCCAGCAAGCCCCCCAGCCCACCAAGCCCGGCCGGCCCGGCCGCCGGCCCGCCAGCGCCCAGCAGGCCGCCCAGCAAACCGCCCAGGTCCATCGCCGCGCCGCCGGCGTGATCGCGTTGCAGGGCGTTGAACAGCGCCGCGGCGCCGTCGGGTTGCTGGGCGTTGTGCCCCAGCGCCCCGACCAGCATCGGCAGCGCGGCGGAAATGGCGTTGCCGGCGGTATCGGCGTCGGTACCGATCTGCTGCGCGATCGGGCCCAGCGAGGCGCCCTGCAGTTGACCCATCAGGTCGTCAATGAGCGTGCCGTTCATGGTCTTGGTCCTTGGTTGAGAGTCCGGAAAGAGGGCACATCGTAGCCACGTCAGGGCGCCAGCGGTGCATCCGCCGCGCCGAACTGCCAACTGCATCACAAGGCGCCGCCCGATTGCGGGGAAAAAGCCAATCCATCGTCGCCACCGGTTGGCAGGCGAGCAAACCGCCCCCATTTCGCCGGCGTGTGCATGAAGTGGACAGTGGGCACCAAGAACAAAGGCCAAATCAGGCTCCAGCGCCCGTCCCACAAGCGCAAGCAGCTATCGATTTCATTGCAACGGCCAGCCCCCGACGCCGGCCACGGCGGCGTCCAGCTCGGCCTGGATGGCCAGCGTGCGCGCCAGCGCGGCCACCACATTTTGGTAATGCGTGATGTCGTCATACGTCAGCAACCGACCCCGGCGGTCTTTCAGCCACTTTTCGGCCACGCGGTAGCCACCGATGTGCAGGTCCCACACCGCCTGCGGCACGCCGTCGAAGTACTGCGCGTCGTTGATCCACACGCGCCCCGCGCTCTGCCCGGCCGCGATGGCAAAGCGCGGCTTGACCACCTCGCCGCTGCCCGCCACCGGAAAGCCGCTGATGCGCGCCGGCGGCGCTTGCAGCGTGTGCAGGCCGATCAGTTCGTGGCCCAGCTTGACGAGGGCTGCAAAGAGCTCCTTGTTGCTGGTCAGCGGAACGCGCGGAAAGTCGCGCCGCAGAAAGTCGGCGTAGCGCTGGCGGTAGCCAGGGGTGTGGAGCACGGCGTAGAGGTAGGCCAGCGTGTCTTCAGGGCTGATGGCGCGGCCCTGGGCGGCTTTCAGCGCTGCGACGAACTCGTCGGAGAGGTTCGGGCGGCGCTCGGCTTGGGCGGCTTCAATCAGGTCGGCGGGCTGGTCGCTGGGGTAGAGCCACAGAGGAATGTGGTAGTTCACCTCCTTCAACGAGGTCGTGTGGTGCGTAGTGAGGTTTGATGCGACAAAGGCGTGCTGAAAATCCCCCCCAATTTCGGTACTTCGTGTCGTTGACAGCGCCAAATTCGGTGAAACCATGTGCCTCATCACTTCCCCGCGCGGCCTGCAATGAAAGCCGCCCGGTTGGCCGGTGAAATAGGTGTAGCGCGTGTCAAAGGGTCGATACAGGATGGGCTGCACGCGGGACACGTCAGGGCCGGTGCGCCGCAAATCCTGCTGTGCCAACGCGACCTTCCAGTCTTGAGAGTCCTTGCCCAGTTCGTATTTTTCGCGCGCCTCCTCCTCGGGCAGCGCCGCAAAGTCGGTCACGGTGCGCCACAGCACCTCGCGGTCAAAGTGAATGCTCAGGCTGTCGCGCGCGGTGACGATGCCCACGCTGTTGACCGGCATCGCCTCGGTCACCTTCCAGCCGCGCTCGTATTCGGCCAGCAGCTCGGTGTCCTGCGGCACGAAGTAGTACTGCGGCGCGGCGGGCGCCAGCGCCCGCCAGTCGGTGCTGTCGATGTCCAGGCTGTCCAGCGCCCGGTACTTGTCCTTGCGCAGGCCGTACAGGTCGGCATGAAAGACCTTGGCGCGATCGCCCGTCCAGCGCTTGACGCCGGGTTTGCGCACGAACAGGCCGATGGCCACGCCCTGCTGGATGTCGAACACGTTGTCGTCCTTGCCGCCATCGGGCGCCTTTTCCTTCTTCTTGCTGTTGCCGTGCAGGTCGAGCAGGTAGATCTCGTCGAAGCTGGCCATCAGGCTTTGGCGCATGCCGCGGAAGGTGGGGTTGTCCAGATAGCCGTGGTTGGTGACGAAGGCCAGCACGCCGTGGCCGGTGCGCTCGATGCGCCACTGGGCAAAGCGGATGAACTTGACGTAGTCGTCATTGAGCCACTTGGGGTTGCGCTCGCCCAGCGGCTGGCCGTCGACGGCAAAGTAGTTGCCGGTGGGCCGCTCGCCCTGGGTGGTGTCGGCGCCGCGCAGCAGGGCGGCAATCCAGTCGCCGGTGTTGGCCGAATGCCCCGAATACGGCGGGTTGCCCAGCACCACCATGACGGGGGCGTCGCGCTTGATTTGCGCCGCCGCCAGCCATTGGGTAAACAGGGGCCCGTGGGTCAGCTCATGCGCCTCTTCCAGCGAGTTGGTCAGGTACACACCCAGGCGCTGGTCGCTGGCAAAGTCGTAGCCGCTGGCCTCCAGCGTCAGGCCCAGCTTCATGTGGGCCACGGCATAGGGGGCCATCAGCAGCTCGAAGCCGAACAGGCGCGGCAGCAGGTGCTCGGCCACGTAGCCGGGCCAGGCGCCGTCGTTGCCGACGAAGTGCTGGCGAATCTGCTGAATGACGGTGTGCAGGAAGGTGCCGGTGCCGGTGGCGGGGTCGAGGATTTGCAGGCGGTGCGTTTCGCGCTCGACATAGCCGGGCTGGCCCTTCTTGGCCTGCCCGGGCGGCGGCGGCACCTTGATGGTGGTTTTGCCGGCATGGGCCAGGCCCTCGGGCATGGCGAAGTGGGTTTTGAGCAGCGCGTCGACGCTGCGCACGATGTAGCCGACCACGGGCTCGGGCGTGTAGTAGACGCCGCGCGCCTCGCGCATGGCGCGGTCGTAGGCGGCGAGGAAGGTTTCGTAGAAGTGGACGACCGGGTCTTCCTGCCGGGTCTTGAGGCCGAAGGTTTCCAGAATCGCCGCCATGTCGGCGCGCGCCAGCAGCTCGGCCAACTGGTCGACGGCCCAGGCGATGCGCTCGTCCAGGTCGGGCCCGGCGATCTGGTGGAACAGCTTGCGCAGAAAGGGGTTGGTCTTGGGCAACTGGTGGGCCGCGCTCTGGCGCGTGAAGCCGCTGCCGGCCGGCAGCGTGCAGCGGGCGGCAAACAGGCCGTAGCACAGGGTTTGCGCGTACATGTCGGCAAACTGCGGCTCGGTCAGGGTGTCGCCCATCAGCACGTCGCGAAAGGCCTTGAGCTGGGCGTGCAGCTCGCCATGGCCGCCTTCGGCCTTGAAGGTTTCGGTGATCAGCCCGCGAATCAGCCGCCCGAGGCCCGCCATGCGCGTGGCCAGCTCGTGCGGCGTGGCCTTGACGGGCAGGTCGGCCTGGATGAACTGGGCCAGCAGTTGCGCCACCTCGCTGGCGGCGGCTTCGTTCCACTTGAATTTGCCGTTTTTATCGGGGCGCGGCAGGCTGGCGCTGAGCTTGCAGTCGCCTTCGACGTACCAGCGGAATTCGACGTAGTCGGTCAGGATCAGGTTGGGCAGCGATTCGCGGTAGCGCGCCAGCTGATCGGAGGCGGCGGCCTTGTCCAGCTTGGCACCCACGTCCTTGGCCTCGACGTAGCCCAGCGGCAGCAGGCCGCGCGTGACGATGAAGTCGGGCGCGCCGCAGTCGATGCGCCGCGGCTCGTTGGTGGCGCGGATGTCGGCCGCCCCGCCCTGCGCGCCCACGGCGTCGAGCAGGGCCTTGAGCGCCGGGCGGTGCGTGTGCTCGGTGGCGTTGCCGGCCTTGATGGCAGCGGCGACGGCGTCCAGATAGATCTTGAGCAGTTGAGTCACGGCAGAAACAAAAAACACGCCGGGCTGGCGCCAATCGGGCGGTCAAGCCAGCCTGCAACGGGGCAAGGCAAAAGGCGGCTTGCAGGCCCGCCTATTGTTGCCCACGCGCAATGTAGGCCGCCATCTCCTCGGGCGGCACCATGCTGCCGCCGGTGGCCCAGGCGATGTGGGTGGCGTGGGCCAGCTCGGCGCCGTCGACGCCGATGCGCCGCAAGCCATCGGGCGCCGCAAGCACGCGCCACGGCCCGGGCAGGCCGGCGGCGGCCGAGGGTTCGATGGCGATGCCCTCGTGCCGGTGCAGCAGCGCGATCAGGGCAAACAGTTCCTCGTCACTCACCGTGAAGCAGCCGTCGATCAGGTGTTGCAGGCGGCGGCCGACGAAGCCCGAGGGCCGCGCCACGGCCAGGCCGTCGGCGGCGGTCACGCCGTCCAGGCCGATGTCCTGCACGCCGATCGCCTCGTGCAACCCGGTGGCCAGGCCCAGCAGCATGCAGGGCGCGTGCGTGGGCTCGGCGAACAGGCAGTGCACGTGGTCGCCAAACGCCAGCTTCAGGCCGAACGCCACCCCGCCCGGCCCGCCGCCCACGCCGCAGGGCAGGTACACGAACAGGGGACGCCCGGGGCCGACACGCACGTCCAGCGCCTGCAACTGCCCGGCCAGGCGGCGCGCGGCCACGGCGTAGCCCAGGAACAGGTGGACCGAGTTCTCGTCGTCGATGAAATACGTGGCCGGGTCGTCGGCGGCCTGCGCCCTGCCCTCGGCCACGGCGACCGAGTAGTCGGCCGCGTGCTCGACCACCGTGACGCCGTGCGCGCGCAGGCGATCCTTCTTCCACTGCCGCGCATCGGCCGACATGTGCACCGTGACCTGAAAGCCCAGTTGCGCGCTCATGATGCCGATCGACAGCCCCAGGTTGCCGGTGGAGCCGACGGCGATGCGGTGGCGGCCGAAAAACGCGCGCAACTCGGGCGTGGCGAGCTTGCGGTAATCGTCCTGCAGCGCCAGCAGCCCGGCATCGAGAGCCAGTTGCTCGGCGTGGCGCAGTACCTCGTGGATGCCGCCGCGCGCCTTGATCGAGCCCGACACCGGCAACGCCGAATCCAGCTTGAGCCACAGCTGGCCGGGCAGATCGCGGCCCCAGCGCGCACCCAGCGCCGCCTGCAGCGCGGGCACCGCCACCAGCGGCGATTCGATGATGCCGGCGCTGGCGCGCGTGTCCGCGAACACCTGTGCCAGATAGGGTGCGAAGCGCCGCAGCCGGTCGGCCGCGTCGGCCACGTCGTCGGCGCTCAAGCCCACATCCGGCAACGCCTGCGCGGCCGGCCGCAGGGCGGGGTTGAACCAGGCGGTTTCCGTCAGGGCGGCCAGCTTGCGCACCACGGGGTGGCGGGCCACGAGCGCCGCCATCGCCTGGGTGTCCACGGTCGCCGCCATCACAGCCAGCGCGCCAGCTGCGCCACGTCTTCGGGGAACAGCTGGCCCTTTTCGGCCTGCACCACGCGCCCGTCCTTGCCGCGCACCACGGTGACGGGCAGGCCGTCGGGCTTGGGCCAGGCGCGCGCCAGCTCGGGCGTGAGCCAGACGGCGGGGAAGGTGTAGCCCTTTTTTTGCAGGTAGGCGGTGGCGTCGCCGGGCTTCTTGTCGATCGACAGCGCGAGCATCCGCAGGCCGCGGGCGCGCTGGGCGTCCCAGAGCTTTTGCATCTCGGGACTTTGCTGGGCGCAGAACGGGCACCAGCTGGCCCACCAGTACAGCACCAACACGCGGCCTTCGGCCTGCGCGGGCTCGAAGCGCCCGCCGTCCAGCAGCGGCGCGGCCACCAGCGGCAGCGCGCTGCCCACCGCGGGCAGGGGCACGGGTGGCGCGTCCTTGGCGCCTGCCCAGGGCGCCGCCATGCTGGCCGCGGCGGCGGCGGGCAGCCAGCCCAGCCAGCGGCGGCGGGCGCGGTCGGGTGCGGACATGGGAGCGAGCGGCTTCATGATGTCGGTCAATGGTAGCGCGATGCAGCGGCCCGCGGACGTCAAGGTCATCGGCACCTGGGGATAATCGCCGCCATGGGAGAGCGCACCATCATTCCCCTCATCGACCAGCGCACGGCGGGCCTGCCGATACCCGGCGCCACGGCGACCCCGGCGCCGGGCAGCGACCTGTCCGACACCCGCGGGCGGCCGCTGCGCGATCTGCGCATCAGCGTCACCGACCGCTGCAACTTCCGCTGCACCTACTGCATGCCCAAGGAGGTGTTCGACAACCAGTACGCCTACCTGCCGCACGCCGCCCTGCTGAGCTTCGAGGAAATCACCCGCCTGGCGCGCCTGTTCATCGGCCACGGGGTGCGCAAGATCCGCCTGACCGGCGGCGAGCCGCTGCTGCGCAAGAACATCGAGGGCCTGATCGAGCAACTGGCCGGGCTGCGCACGCCGGATGGCCAGCCGCTGGACATCACGCTGACCACCAACGGCTCGCTGCTGGCGCGCAAGGCCAGGGCGCTGGCGGCGGCGGGCCTCAGGCGCGTCACGGTCAGCCTGGACAGCCTCGACGATGCGGTGTTCCAGAAGATGAACGACGTCGGCTTTCCGGTGCGCGAGGTGCTGGCCGGCATCGAGGCCGCGCAGGCCGCCGGGCTGGCGCCGATCAAGGTCAACATGGTGGTCAAGCGCGGCACCAACGCGCACGAGATCGTGCCCATGGCGCGGCACTTTCGCGGCAGCGGCATCGCGCTGCGCTTCATCGAGTTCATGGACGTGGGCGCCACCAACGGCTGGCGCATGGACGAGGTGCTGCCCTCGGCCGACGTCATCCGCCGGCTGCGGGACGAGTTTGCCCTGGTGCCGCTGGCGCACAGCGCGCGCGGCGAAACCGCCGAGCGCTGGGGCTACGCCGGCCCCGATGGCCGCCACGATGCGGCACTGGGCGAAATCGGCGTCATCAGCAGCGTCACCAAGCCGTTCTGCGGCGACTGCAACCGCGCGCGCCTGTCCACCGAAGGCCGCCTGTACCTGTGCCTGTTCGCCGCCAACGGCTACGACCTGCGCCAGCTGCTGCGCGGCGGCGCCAGCGACGACGCCATCGGCAGCGCCATCGGCGCCATCTGGGGCCAGCGCGCCGACCGCTACAGCGAGCTGCGCGCCAGCGGCCGCGTCGATCCGCACACGGGCGAGCGGCGCATCGAGATGAGCTACATCGGCGGTTGAGCGCCGGCACCGCGCCCGCCGTCCGCCGCCGCACGCGCATGGCCGATACTTGCGTCATGACCGCGACCCCCGGCGCCCCCCCGACCGCCGCCCCACCCCCCATCACCGCCCTGCTGCTGGCCGGCGGGCGCGGCAGCCGCATGGGTGGAGTGGACAAGGGCCTGCAAGGCTTTGGCGGCATGCCGCTGGCCGCGCACGCGTTGGCGCGCCTGCGCCGGCAAACGCTGGTGCCAAGCCAGATCGCCATCAACGCCAACCGCAACCTGGACGCCTATGGCGCCCTGGGCACGCCGGTGTGGCCCGACGTGCCGCCCGACTTCGCCGGTCCGCTGGCTGGCTTTTTGACGGGTTTGCAGCACTGCGAGACCCCGCTGCTGCTCACCCTGCCGTGCGACGTGCCGCGCTTTCCGCTATCGCTTTGCGGGCGCCTGGCGCACGCCCTGCTTGCGCAAGAGGCCGAAATTGCCATGGTCGCCGCGCCCGAGGACGATGGCCCGCCGCGCACCCAGCCGGTGTTCTGCCTGCTGCGGCGCGAACTGCGCGACAGCCTGGCGCGCTTCATGGCTGCGGGCGGGCGCAAGATCGACGCCTGGACGGGGCAGCACCGGCAGGTGATCGTGCCCTTCGACGCCGCCGACGACGACCCGCGCGCCTTTGCCAACGCCAACACCCTGGCCGAGTTGCGCCGGCTGGAACAGCACCCCTGAAAGGAGACGCCCATGCCCACCACGCCACCCCTGACCATCCGCCTGCTCGGCCCGGCCGACCTGCCGGCCTACAAGGCGCTGCGCGACGTCGGCCTGCGCAACGACCCCGAGGCCTTCACCACCGACTTCAACGCCGGCTCGGCCCGGCCGGCGGCCAGCTACGCCACGCGGCTGGGGCAGCCGCCGGAAGACCACTTCATCCTGGGCGCCTTCGACGCCGCCGGCGCCATGCTGGGCGCCGTGGTGTGCGAGCGCGAGTCGCGCCTGAAAAAGCGCCACGAAGCGGCGCTGGTGGGCATGATCATTGCCCCGGAAGTGCGCAGCCGCGGCATCGGCAAGGCGCTGCTGGCCGAGTTCGTCAAGCTGGCGCGCCAGCTTCCCGGGCTGGAGCAGGTGGTGCTGTCGGTGACGGCCAGCAACGCCCAGGCGCTGGCGCTGTACGAGCACGCCGGCTTCGTGCGCTACGGCCTGCTGCCGCGCGCCATCAAGATCGATGGTCGCTACCACGACAAGGCGCTGATGGTCAAAGTGCTATGACGCGCACCGCCGACATCGCCGCCACGCTGCAGGGCTACGACCCACAAGCGCTGCGCGCCGACGCGGTGAGCGCGTTCCTGCGGCAACTGGTCGAGCCCGTCACCGAGGTGCAGCGCGTGCCGCTGCCGGCGGCGCTGGGACGCGTGCTGGCCGAGGACGTGGTGTCGCCCATCAGCGTGCCGCCGCACGACAACTCGGCCATGGACGGCTATGCCTTCGACGGCGCGCAGCTGCGGCCGGGCCAGCCACTGCGGCTGCGCTGCGTGGGCACGGCGCTGGCCGGCGCCGCCTGGCGCGGCGCCCTGGCGCCGGGCGACTGCGTGAAGATCATGACCGGTGCCGTCATGCCGGCCGGGCTGGACACGGTGGTGCCGCAGGAATTCATCCGCGTGGAGGGCGCGCAGGTGGAGCTGCCGGCCGACGTGGCGCGGCGCGGCGACAACCGCCGCCTGCTGGGCGAAGACCTGATGGCCGGACGCGTGGCCCTGCCCCGGGGCACGCGCCTGTCGCCGGCCGCGCTGGGCCTGCTGGCCAGCCTGGGCCTGGGCGAGGTGGCGGTGCTGCGGCGGCTGCGGGTGGCGTACTTTTCCACCGGCGACGAGATCCTGTCGCTGGGCCAGGCGCCGCGCGAAGGCGCGGTGTACGACAGCAACCGCTACACGGTGTCGGCGCTGCTGGCGCGGCTGGGGGTGGAGGTGATCGACCTGGGCGTGGTGCCCGACCGGCCCGACGCGCTGCGGGCCGCCTTCGGCCAGGCGGCGGCGCGGGCCGACGCCGTCATCACCAGCGGCGGCGTGAGCGTGGGCGAGGCCGACCACACGCGGGCCATGATGCGGCAGCTGGGCGACGTCGTGTTCTGGCGCATCGCCATGCGGCCGGGGCGGCCGATGGCGGTCGGCCGCATCGCCGCCGCGGCGGTTGATTTGCAAAAAAAATCAGGCCCTGGCGCTTGCCCAGAAAGCGCCAGCAGCTCTCAAAACAATAGTGATTCAGCCATCCTGTTTGGCCTGCCGGGCAACCCGGTGGCGGTGATGGTGACCTTCCTGGCCTTCGTGCGGCCGGCCCTGCTGCGCATGATGGGCGCGCGGCCCGAGCCGCCGGTGCTGCTGCGCGCGCAAAGCAGCCAGGCCATCGCCAAGAAGCCCGGCCGCACCGAGTACCAGCGCGGCATCGTCAGCACGCAGCCCGATGGCCGCCTGCGCGTGTGCACCACGGGCAACCAGGGCTCGGGCGTGCTGTCGTCGATGGTGCAGGCCAACGGGCTGATCGTGCTCGGCCACGCGCAGGGCGACGTGGCCGTGGGCGACGAAGTCAGCGTGATGATGTTCGAAGGCGTGCTGTAGGCCCCGCCCCCGCCGCCCTTCAGGGCGCGCGCATCAGCACCGGCACGCCGGCCTGGCGCAGGCAGCCGGCGGTGACGCTGCCGAGAAACGCGGTTTCCATGGCACTCTGGCGGCGCGTGACCATGGCCAGGATGGTGTCGCCGCGGCCGGCCACGTAACTGGCAATCGCCTTGGCCGGCTCGCCGTGCAGCACGTCCCAGTTGATGGGCACGCCGTGGCTGCGGCCCAGCTCGGTCGCCTTGGCGCGCACGTAGCCCGACTCCAGCGCCGCCAGCTCGCCGCCCGGCGGCAGGCCCGCGGCGCCCTCGGTGTCGACCACGCGCACCACCTCCAGCTCGGCCCCGGCCCAGCGGGCGAACTCGGCGGCCTGCCCGGCCATGGCCTCGGACAGCGCGCTGCCATCCAGCGGCAGCACGATGCGCCTGACCTGCGCCGCGCCGCCGTCGGACGCGCTGCCGCCGGTCGGCCGGTACACCAGCACCGGCCCGTCGGTGCCGCGCGCCACGCGCTGCGCCACGCTGCCCAGCACCGCCTCCAGCAGGCCCGAGCGCCCGCGCGAGGTCATGGCCACCAGCGTGCGCGGCACGCCCGCGGCCTCGTCCAGCACCGTGGCGGCGACGTCGCCGCGCGCCACCACGCAGATGCCCTGCGCCCCATGCCGGGCCGCCAGCTGCTCGACATAGGCGCGTGCCTCGGCCTCGTCGGCGCCCTTGTCGACCACGCGCAGCAGCACCAGCGGCGTGCCGCGCGCCGCCAGCCCGGCGGCGTGGGGAATCATCTCTTCGGAAAAACGCGAGCCGTCCAGGGGAACCAGGATCCGGTCATACATGGGCACACCTCCGTCCTTGACACTGCACAAGCCCTTGAGTGTAGGCCAGGGCCGGGCGGTCACGGGCCGGGCCGCGAGCGGGGCGCCGCCGGATTCGGGGTCACAGCTCCAGCACCAGCCGCTCGCCCTGGGCGCGCGAGCAGCAGACCATCATGCGGTCCTGGCGCTCGCGCTCGGCGCGCGTCAGCACCACGTCGCGGTGGTCGATGGCGCCGCCCAGCACGCGCGTCTCGCAGGAGCCGCACAGGCCTTCGGTGCAGTCGCACTGCACGTCGATGTTGGCGCCCTGCAGCGCCGACAGGATGGTCTGGTCGGCGCGCACCCGCAGGGTGATGCCCGAGTCCCTCAGCTCCACCTCGAAGGCATGTTCCCGGGCCGGGTCGAGCGTGGGCGGCTCGGTCTGGAAATGCTCGACGCACAGCGCGCTCTCGGGCCAGTGCGCGGTGCACGATTGCAGCGCGTCCAGCATGCGCTGCGGCCCGCAGGCGTAGATGCGCGTGTCGGCGCGCGGCGCGGCCAGCAGCGCCGGCAGGTCGACGCGCCGCCCCTCGTCGCTGGCGTGCACCACCAGGCGCTCGCCGTGCTCGGCCTGCAGCTCGGCCAGCAGCGCCATGCGGGCGCGGCCGCGGCCGCTGTAGTGGATCTGGTAGTCCATGCCGCGCTGGCGCGCGCGCCGCGCCATGGCGGCGATCGGCGTGATGCCGATGCCGCCGGCAATGAAGATGGCGCGGCCGCCCGTTTCGTCGAAGCGGAAGTGGTTGCGCGGGCCGCGCAGGCGCAGCCGCTCGCCCACCTTGAGCTGTTCGTGGATCCAGGCCGAGCCGCCGCGGCTGTCGGGGTCGCGCAGCACGGCGATCTCGTAGGCCTGGCTGTCGGCCGGGTCGCCGCACAGCGAGTACTGGCGCGACAGCGCCGCGCCGCCGCATTCCACGTCCACGTGCGCGCCAGGCGCCCAGCCGGGCAGCGGCTGGCCGTTGGCGGCCACCAGGCGCAGCAGCAGGGTGTCGTCGGTCAGTCGCGTGATGCGCTCGACGACCACCGGGCGCGTGACGGTCTGCCGGCTCGACTCGCCCAGCCGCACGGGCTGCGCCTGCGCCAGCAGCGCGGGCTGGGCACGCTCGGGGTTGAGCGCCGGGTCCCACTCGACCCACAGCTGCTTGGGCCCGCGAAACGAGGTGTTGGGCACGTAGTCGAAGCGCTGTGGCAGCAGGCGCAGGTGCGGCAGGCGGCGGGTCAGCTCTTCCAGGTAAATCTGCAACTCCAGCCGCGCCAGGTTCTTGCCCATGCACTGGTGCGAGCCGTAGCCGAAGGTCAGGTGTTCGCTGGCGTTGTCGCGCCGCACGTCGATGGCGTCGGGGTCGCTGAAATGGCGCTCGTCGTGGTTGCCCGAGGCCAGCACCACCAGCACGCGCGAACCCTGGGGAATGCGCACACCGCCGATCTCGGCGTCGCGCGTGGCGTAACGGCGCCAGGCCGCCACCGAGCCGTTGTGGCGCAGGCATTCCTCCACCGCGCCGGGAATCAGGCTGGGGTCGGCGCACAGTTCGTCCCAGATGGCGCGGTTTTCCAGCAGCAGCCGCACGGCGTTGGTGATGCCCAGCGAGGTGGTCTCGTGCGCCGCCACGATGATGGCCATCATCATGGAATGGATGTAGGAGTCGGTGACGACGTCCGGGTGCTCCTGCTGCTTGCGGATGGTGTAGCGCATCCAGCCCGGCCCGTCGGGCGTGGCGCGCATCTTCTCGACGATGCGGCCCGACAGCTGCCAGAAGTTGCCCACCGCGTGCGCCACGGCGATCTGCTCCTCGGGGGTCGGCCGGCCCCAGATGTTCACCGTGTGCGCCACCGAATACTGGCGCAGCAACGCCATGTCGTCTTCCTCCACTCCCAGGAAGTGCAGGCCGACGGTGAGCGGTGCTTCCCAGAACATCTTCTCGACCAGGTCGGCGCGGCCGTCGTCGACGAAGCGGTCGACGTACTGGCGCGCCACGCGCCGCACCATGGGCTCCAGCGCCATCAGCGCCTGGGGCGTGAAGGGCTCGATCAGCGCCCGCCGGCGCGCCATGTGCACCGGCTCCACCTCGTTGACCATGGTGCGCTGCATGCCGTAGTCGTAGTCGGCCAGGATGTCCAGCACCCGCGGCTCCACCGGCGTCATGCGCTCCAGCGCCACCGAGGCGTCGAAGCTCTCGTGGTCACGGAACACCGCCTTGATGTCGTCGTAGCGCGTGACCACCCAGTAGCCGATCCGCGGCGCCCAGAACACCGGCTCCTGCGCGCGCGCCCAGCGCAGGTACTCGGGCGGGTTCTGCTGGTAGCCGTCGCCGAAGGGGTCGAAGGCGGCGGCGCCGGCGCTGACCGGGCAGCCGTGGGGGTCGCGCCGTGCGGCATGGTCCACCGGGCAACCGGCGGCGGCAGGGCTTGTCTCGCTCATGGTGGTGGCTTCGCTTCAAGCTTGGGAATGCAAAGCTACCACGTTGCGCGGCCGCGGTGGGATCGCCGCTGCGGGAAACCGGCGCGCTGGCTATGATCGCCGCAACCCGGCTCCACCCGTTCCCGCCATGCCCTACGTCGCCCGCTTCACCCCCGAGACCCTGAGCCGCGCCCAGGTGGACGCCCAGCCCGGCCCGCTGGTGCTGGAGTTCGGCACCGACTGGTGCGGCCATTGCCAGGGCGCGCAGCCGCTGATCGAGGCGGCATTCGAGCGCGCCGGCCAGGACACGCCGCACCTCAAGGTGGAGGACGGCCGGGGACGGCCGCTGGGCCGCAGCTTTGGCGTCAAGCTGTGGCCGACGCTGGTGTTCCTGAAGGACGGCCAGGAAGTGGCTCGCCTGGTGCGCCCGCACGAAGCCGACGCCGTGGCCCAGGCGCTGGGCCAGATCGCCGCCTGAGGTGCGCCACGCCATGTCCGCACAGGCCGCCACCCCCGACTATTCGCAAGGCGCCGCCTACGTGGGCGGCCAGTACGTGCCGATCGCCGAGGCCCGCATCCCCATCACCGACTGGGGTTTCCTGCGCTCGGACGCCACCTACGACGTGGTGACCGTGTGGGACGGCGCCTTCTTCCGGCTGGACGCGCACCTGGAGCGCTTCATGGCCAGCTGCGCGCGCTTCCGGCTCGACCCCGGGCTGCCGCCGGCGGGCATCGCCGAGGTCCTGGCCCAGTGCGTGCGCCTGTCGGGCCTGCGCGCGGCGTATGTCGAGATGATCGTCACCCGCGGCCAGCCGCCCTGGGGTTCGCGCGACCCACGCCAGGCGGTCAACCAGTTCCATGCCTTTGCCGTGCCCTACGTGTGGATCGCCAACGAGGCGCAGCGCGCGCGGGGACTGCACCTGGCGGTCAGCAGCGTGCAGCGCATTCCGTCCACCAGCGTCGATGCGCGGGCCAAGAACTACCACTGGAACGACCTCACCATGGGCCTGCTGGGCGCGCTGGACGGCGGCGCCGACACCGTGGTGCTGAGCGACGGCGCCGGCCACGTGGTCGAAGGGCCGGGCTTCAACCTGTTCTGCGTCAACGCGCAGGGCACCCTCGTGACGCCGGCCGAGGGCGTGCTGGAAGGCATCACGCGCCGCACGGTGATCGAGATGGCGGCGGCGCTGGGGCTGCCGCTGCAGGTGCGCGCGCTGCCCGCGGCCGAGCTGCGCGGCGCGCGCGAGGTGTTCCTGTCCAGCTCGGGCGGCGGCGTGCTGCCGGTCACGTGGGTGGACGGCGCGCCGGTGGGCGACGGCGCCGTGGGCCCCGTCACGCGCCAGCTGGTCGACACCTACTGGGCCTGGCACCGCGACCCGCGCCTTGCCACGCCGGTCGATTACGGGCCCGACGCGGGTTTTGAATAAAAACCGGCTCCAGCGCTTTACTGGCAATCGCCAGCAGCTATCATTTTTATATTAACCCGGACCTGATTCGGTCCCCTTTGACAGCGGCCACCCCCTTGTTCAACCGACTTCGACAACCCGACGCGATGGCCGTGACGCTGGCAGCGGCCGGCATTCTGATGGTGACCATGGGCACGCGCCAGTCGCTGGGCCTGTTCCTCAGCCCCATCAACACCAGCACCGGGCTGGGCATGGCCAGCATCAGCTTTGCGATGGCGGTGGCGCAGTTCACCTGGGGCGCCATCCAGCCGCTGGCAGGCGCGGCGGCCGACCGCTGGGGGCCGCGCCCGGTGCTGATCGCCGGCATCGTGCTGCTGGCCCTGGGCAACGCGCTGACGCCGCTGATGGGGTCGTCCTGGGGCCTGATCTTCAGCCTGGGCCTGCTGGCCGCCTTCGGCTCGGGCGCGGGCAGCTTCTCGGTGCTGATCGGCGCCGCCGCGCAGCGGCTGCCCACCGACGCGCGCGGCGCCGCCTCGGGCGTGATCAACGCCGGCGGCTCGCTGGGGCAGTTCGTGTTCGCGCCGCTGGCGCAGCAGCTGATCCAGGTGCAGGGCTGGATGGGGGCGATGTATTCGCTGGCCGTCATCACCCTGCTGGCGCTGCCGCTGGTGGGCAAGCTCACGGGCGGCGCGCCCGCCGCCCACGCCACCGCCAGCAGCGCACCGGACGCCGGCCTGCGTGCCACGCTGCGCCAGGCACTGCGCGAGCGCAGCTACCTGTTGCTGCACGCGGGCTTTTTCACCTGCGGCTTTCACATCGCCTTCCTGGTCACGCACCTGCCGACCGAGGTCGACCTGTGCGGCCTGCCGGCCTCGGTGGCCAGCTGGTCGCTGGCGCTGATCGGGCTGTCCAACATCGTCGGCAGCCTGTGGGTGGGGCATCTGGTGGGCCGCCACCGCAGCAAGATGATCCTGGCCATCATGTACGGCAGCCGCGCGCTGCTGGTGCTGGCCTACCTGGCGATGCCGCGCGAGCCCTGGGTGTTCTACCTGTTCGCCATCGGCCTGGGCCTGACCTGGCTGGCCACCGTGCCGCCCACCGCCGGGCTGGTGGGCAAGCTGTTCGGCGTGCGCTACCTGGGCACGCTGTTCGGCCTGACACTGCTGAGCCACCAGATCGGCGGCTTTCTGGGCGCCTTGCTGGGCGGGCTGGCCATCACCCGCCTGGGCGACTACACGTGGATGTGGTGGGCCGACATCGCCCTGGCCGCGCTGGCGGCGGTGCTGAATCTGCCGATCCGCGAAGCGCGGGTACGGCCCCTGCCTGCATCCGCCAGCGGCTGAACCGCGGGCGCGACAGGCAGGCTGCAATATTCATTGCGATTTCGGGCTCTTCTTGCGAATGATGGTGATGGCCTGCAAGACAAGGCTTTGAATGGTGGTTTATTGGAAACCGCCAACATCCGAACGCAGAGGACGCAGAGGTTTCGCAGAGGACGCAAAAAACAAGAAGACCCATCGGCTTTCTTCGCGTCCTCCGCGAATCCTTGACGTCCTCTGCGTATGGTTGTTCATTTTTCTCATGGGGCATGTCGCGACGCGGCACTGAGCGAGTGCCTCACCATCATTCGCGAGTAGAGCCCGATTTCAGCCTCCAGGCCAGTCGTGGCCAGCGCCAGCAGCTCTCTTTTTTGAAATCATTCAGGCGCCCATCGCCACCCGGCAGGCCTTGCCGCTGCGCCCGCGCGGCACGTCGCAGCCGGGCTCGCCCAGCACGCGGATGGGGCGCGCGCCCTGCATGGCGGCGAAGCGCTGCAGGGCGTCGGCGCAGCGCGCGATGGCGGCGTCGGCCTCCTGGTCACGCAGCGGCAGGCGCAGCACCAGGGTGCTGGGGCCGTGCTGGCGCAACTGGAAGTCGAACACGCCGCACTCCTCCTCGATGACGGTGCACAGCGCCATCGGCAGCAGGCTGACGGTTTCACCCTTGCGCTGGCTGGGCACCTGCATGACATCGTCGCTGCGCCCGCGCACCTCGATCACCGGCAGCGCCGAGCCGCAGCTGCAGCGCTGCCCGCTCCAGGTGACCTGGTCGCCCAGGTCGTAGCGGATCAGCGGTTGCACCAGGTTGGCCAGGTTGGTCAGCAGCACGCTGTGCGAGCGTTCGCCGCGCGGCATGGGGCGGTAGAGCTCATCCACCGGCTCCAGCAACACCCAGTCCTCGTTGACGTGCAGATGGCCGTGCGCGCATTCCCAGGCGATCGGCAGGAATTCGGAGGCACCGTAGCTGTTGCGCACCTGGGCGCCGAACACGCGGGTCAGCCGCTCGCGCACCGCCTTGCCCAGGGTTTCGCCACCGGTCATGATGCAGCGTGGCGCGATGCGCAGGCGGCCGGCCTCGGCCTCGCCGGCCAGCAGCGCCGCCGCCGTCGGGTAGGTGGCCAGCACCGTGGGCTGAAAGGCGTTGAGCGCCTGCACCAGCTCGTCGACCGGCTGCAACAGGCTGAAGCTGCGCCCCGACGACGCCAGCCAGGGGTTGATGCGGCGCAGCCGCTCGAAGCTGACGATGCTGGCGAAGTGTCCGCCGGTGGCCGTCACCACGGCGTGCTGGTCGGTGACGCCCAGCACGTCGAAGGCGGCAAAGGCGCCGAACAGGCCGCGCCCGGTGCTGCACGGCGGCCGGTGGCGCACCGCTTCGATGGCGTCGTACACCGCCATGGCCTGCGCGTCCTGCACGAAGATGCCGGGTTTGCCGCTGGTGCCCGAGCTTTCCCACACCACGTAGCGCCCCAGCCAGGGCTCGCCGGCGCGCGACGGGTCGCTGACGAAATCCTGCAACTCGTCCAGGCGCAGCGCCGGGTCGGTCACCCAGTCGTCGAAGCGCGCCATCAGTTCGCGCCGCGTCACCGGCGGCAGCCGCGACAGATCGGAGGTGCGCGCGCGCTCGACGCCCAGGCGCTCACGGTACAGGGGCGAAGTGCGCGCCGCCTCCAGCAGGCGCAGCACGCGCTGCTGCTGGCGCTGCGCAATCAGGCGTGGGGTGGCGTGGGTGGCGGCCACCACGTCCAGCGTGGCGGCCTGCAGGCCCATCGGGTCGAAAACCGCGTGGGCAACCGTCATGGGTTGTCCCGGGTCACGCTGTCGCACATCCGCTGCGTGGCGCATGCGTTGCGGGGAACCATGGCTGTTTCCTTTGATCTTCAAGAACCGGGGCCGCCAGATGCCTGGCACGCCATCCCGGCGGTGGGCTCCCCTGACACGGAGCCATTGTCGCACCGCAGGACTTTATTCACTGATCTTGCCCCACCACGCGAGTTCCGTCTTGACGCGCATCAATGGTGAAGTCGGCCGCTCCGGTATTCTTGTCCCCGTTGCCCGCCGTCCGATCTGAACCTCGCACGAGAACCGTCATGGCCCGAAAGAACGCCTCCGCCGCCCGCCCCGCACGCCGGGGCATGCCGCCGCCCGACGCCCTGCCCGAGCCGCCCCGCCCGGGCCACCCGGGGTACGTCAGCGACCCGGTCAACCCCGGCGATCCCGCCGAAACGCCGACCCAGAAGCTCGACCGCCTGGCGCAGAGCGCGGCGGCCTCGATCTACAACAACCTGTCGCCGGTCACGCTGAGCCTGGCCATGGCCGACTGGGCCTGGCACCTGGCGGCCTCACCCGGCCGACAGCTGGAGCTGGCCACGCTGGCGGCGCAGCTGGCCATCGACACCGCGCGCCTGCAGGACGGCAGCACCAACGGCGCGGGCCTGCAGGACGACGATCCGCGCTTTCGCGCCGACGAATGGACCCAGTGGCCGTTCAACCGCTGGCGCACCGCATTCCGCAACGCCGAGGTGTTCTGGCGCGAAGCCTCCAAGGTGCCGGGCGTGAGCACGCACCACGGCCAGCTGGTGGACTTCTTCGCGCGCCAGTGGCTGGACATGCTGACGCCGGCCAATCGCCTGCTGACCAACCCGGTGCTGCTCAAGCACACCCTGGAGACCGGCGGTGCCAACCTGCTCAAGGGCATGCAGAACCTGGCCGCCGACGTCAGCGGCGTGCCGACGCCGGAGGACGAGGCCAGCCGCGGCCGCTTCGTGGTCGGCGGCAATGTCGCCGTCACGCCCGGTCAGGTGGTGTTCCGCAACCACCTGGTGGAGCTGATCCGCTACGCCCCGCAGACCGACAAGGTGCACCCGGAGCCGGTGTTCATCCTGCCGTCGTGGATCATGAAGTACTACATCCTCGATCTGTCGCCGCACAACTCGATGGTGCGCTACCTGGTCAGCCAGGGCCACACGGTGTACATGGTGTCGTGGCGCAACCCGGACGAGTCGGACCGCAACCTGACGATGGACGACTACCTGAAGCTGGGCGTGCTCGATCCCATGCGCGCCGCCCGCCAGGATGCCGACGACGCGCCGCTGCACGCCATGGGCTACTGCCTGGGCGGCACGCTGATGGCGATCGCCGTCTGCGCGCTGGCGCGCGAGGGCGGCATGGCCGGCTACACCGACCTGCCGGCGCCGCTGACGCTGACGCTGCTGGCCGCGCAGGTCGACTTCCACGCCCCGGGCGAGCTGGGCCTGTTCATCGACGAGGGCCAGATCAACCTGCTGGGCCACATCACCAAGGGTCAGGGCTTCCTGTCGGGCAAGCAGATGGGCGGCTCGTTCCAGTTCCTGCACTCGCGCGACCTGGTGTGGACGCGCCAGATGCGCGAATACCTGATGGGCGAGCGCGACCAGGGCAACGACCTGATGGCCTGGAACGCCGACACCACCCGCCTGCCAGCGCGCATGCACCACGAATACCTGGTGGCGCTGTACCTGAAGAACGCCCTGGCCAACGGCCGCTACGTGGCGGGCGGGCGGCGCGTGTCGCTGGGCGATCTGCACATGCCGGTGTTCCTGGTCGGCACCGAGCGCGATCACGTCTCGCCCTGGCGCTCGGTCTACAAGCTGCACCAGCTCACCGGCACCGAAATCAGCTTCCTGCTGACCAGCGGCGGCCACAACGCCGGCATCATCTCGCCGCCCGGCCATCCGCGCCGCAGCTACCGCCTGGCCACACAGCCCGCGCGCGCACCCTGGCTGAGCGCCGACGAATGGCTGGAGCGCGCCGAATCGTCCGCCGGCTCCTGGTGGCCGGCCTGGCAGGCCTGGCTGGCGGCGCATTCCAGCGCCCCGGTCAAGGCCCGTCCGATTCCCGCCGGCCGCGCGCTCTACCCCGCCCCGGGCCACTACGTGATGCAGCGCTACGCCGAATAGGCGGCACGCCCACCCCGCGTTTCGCGGCAACGCGCGGGCATGCCCGCGTAATTCCCTATGGCTGTCGTGCGCCGCAACGCCGACGATGCGGGGCTTCATCCCGCTCGTCCCCTTGCAAGAAAGGCATGCCATGACCCTGTTTCGACTGTCCTGCATCGCGGCCAGCGCCGCTCTGGTGGTGGCCTGTGGCGGCTCCGGCGACTCGGGCCCCAAGCGCGGCGATCTGATCGACCCGGCCGCCACGCTGGTCACGCTCACGGCCGCCCAGATCGACGGCGCCACCGCCGCCAGCGGCCTGCAGACGCTGACAGGCGCCGCGGTGTGTGACGTCAAGGTGGTGGCGCTCAACTACGCCACCGTCGGCGTCAAGGCCGGCGAAAACACCAACGCCTCGGGCGTCATGCTGCTGCCCACCGGCGCCGCCGGCTCGGCCTGCGCCACCGGCGCGGCGCCGCTGCTGGCCTACGCCCGCGGCACCGACGTCAACAAGTCGCGCGCCCTGGCCAACCCGCAGGACCCGGAAACCCTGTTGCTGGCCGCCTTCTTCGCCGCCCAGGGTTATGCCGTGGTGGCCACCGACTACCTGGGCTACAACAAGTCGGCCTATAGCTTCCATCCCTACCTGCATGCCGACTCCGAGGCCACGACGGTCATCGACTCGGTGCGCGCGGCGCGCCACGCGGCCACGGCGCTGGGCGGCAAGCTGTCGGGCAAGGTGATGTTCAGCGGCTACTCGCAAGGGGGCCATTCGGCCATGGCGGCGCAGCGCGCGGCCGAGCGCGACCACGCACAGGAAATCTCCGTCGCCGGCGGCGCCCACCTGGCCGGCCCCTACAACATGGCCGGCGCCATGAGGGTGCCGCAGGCCATCGCCGGCTACCAGTTCTTCGTGCCCTTCATCATCACCGCCTGGCAGAAGGTCTACGGCAACATCTACAGCAAGCCCGAAGACGTGTTCAAGCCGCCCTATGCGAGCGGCATCAACGACCTGCTGCCGGCCGTCAACGGCAGCTACACCAAGCTGGTCACCGACGGCAAGCTGCCCGGCGGCACGCCCGACCAGGCACGCGACGCGCTGATCCAGCCGGCTTTCCTGCAAACCATGCTGACCGACGACAAGGCGCCCATCAACGCCGCGGCCCAAACCAACACCCTGTTCGGCTGGAAGCCCAAGGCCCCCGTGCTGCTGTGCGGCGGCGCGGGCGACCCCACGGTGCCGCCGGCCGTGCACCAGGCGCCGATGGTGGCCAACTTCGCCGGCAACGGCGTCACCGTCCAGTCGGTGGACGTGGACGCGCTGATCCAGTCCACCTTCGGCCCCGGCGGCAAGGCCCCCACCGACCCGGCCTCGCCCGAGTTCGCGGCCTACTACGGCGCCTACCACGGCAGCTACGAGCCGCCCTTCTGCCTGGCCGCGGCGCGCGGGCTGTTCAATCAGGTGCGCTGAGCGCGCGGCCCCTCGCGATGCGCCTTCTCGGCGCATCCCATCGCCGGCCCGCGGGCCGGCTTTTTTGTGCCGGGCGGCGCGCCTCAGCGCAGGGTGCGCGGGTCGTACAGCCAGCGGCGCAGCTTGCGCGCGCGGATGCGCCGCGCGTCGGGATGGCGCGGGTTGATCAGAAGATTGGCTTCTTCCGGCACGACGACCGAGGGCACTTCGGCCACACAGCTGGCCCCGCCCTGCGCCCAGGCGGTGCCCCAGGCGATACTGACGCGGCCCGGCGGCAGCGCGTCCCAGCCCACTTGCACGGCGGCGTCGAACACCGTGCGCGCCACCCACAGATCGTGCGGCAGCTCGATGCACACCAGATAGCGGTTCAGCGGCAACGCCAGGCCGCCGCCCAGGTGCACCACCGTCTCCAGACAAGCCAACGCGCGCGAGCCGCTGGCATACACCAGCGGCGTGCCGCGCGCGTTCCAGCGGCCGCCGGCCCGCTCGGCCCCCTGGCCGCCCAGCTCGTCGGCAGTGTAGTCGGGCGTGTCGGTGGCGATGCGCCAGAAGGCCCGCACCGGTGCCGCCGCAGGCGCGCCGTTGGCGCCGGCCTCAGGCATACACGCCCGATCGCATTTGCAGCAACAGCGTGGCCAGCGCCTCGCGCCCGTCGGCGGTGTCCAGCAACTGCTGTGGGCGCAGGCCGCCCAGCGCCGCCACCGGCTCGCCCATCCAGGCGGCGAACCAGCGCGCGGCGTCAAAACCCACGGGCGCCTCGCCCGATTCGCGCACCATGGCGTCCACCTGCCCGATCAGGCGCGACAGGCCGACCAGCTTTTCGCTCTCGGCCTCGGACAGCCGGCCGCGCGCCGCCAGCTTGCGCTCCACCGTCGAGCGCGCCAGCCCCACGGCGCGCATCAGCTGCTCGCGCGGCAGACCCATGGCGGCGCTCATCTCCTGCACCGCGCGCGCCGGCAGGCCACGCTTGACCAACTCGGCCCGCTCGATGGCCGACAAGGCAAACGCCCCACCCTGCCCTGGCGCCAGCGGGCGCAGCGCATAGGTGGCGCTGCGCTCGCGCGCCGACAGCCGCGAAGGCGCTACAGAGATGGAGGCGGATTTGGCCGTAGTCATTTGAGAGTTAATATAGTCTCAATCAAGACCATGCGCAAGTCGATGAATTCTGTGGCGCACCCGCGTGGCCGCGAAGCCCGCAGCAGGCCGGCGCGCTGACCGTGGCCCCCACAGCCGAACACCCCGGCGGGCAGGCCCGACCGGGGTGTTCGTGGTGTGTCCGCAGTGGGCAGGCCCGCAGGCCTGCCGGTGCGTCAGGGCTTACGCGTCGCCAGCGGCGGGGCGAAAGCCGTGGGCGATGTCCTCACGCGTTTGCTGGCGCACTTCGGCGCGGGTGACGGCGCTGCCCTGGACCGCGTCGGCCTGCGCGTTCAGCTCGCCGGCTGCCGGCATGTGGCCCGAGGCGTCGGCACGCACGTCGGCGCGCTGCAGGCTGCTGGACACCGTCGGCTGCTCGTTGAAGAACGGGCCTTCTCCCGCGGCGGGCTGCAGCGAGGCGGCAAAGGCGTTGCCCGACAGCAGCAGGGCGGCGGCGGCAGCGGCGATGGAGGCGTTGAACTTGGTCATGATGGGTTTCCTTGTCTGAAAGATGGGCTTGGGTGAACGGGGTTCAGGTATCAGGCGCTTTCGCCGGTGGCCAGGCGAAAGCCGTGGGCGATGGCCTCGCGCGTTTGCTGGCGCACTTCGGCGCGGGTGACGGCCGCGTCGGTGCGCTGCGCTTCGGCGTGGTTGGCGAACTCGCCAGTGGCCGGCAGGTGACGGGCGGCATCGGCACGCACTTCGGCGCGCTGCAGGCTGCTGGTGCTCACCGGCTGCTCATTGAAGAAGGGGCCTTCTCCCGCAGCGGGCTGCAGCGAGGCGGCAAAGGCGTTGCCCGACAGCAGCAGGGCGGCGGCAGCGGCGGCGATGGAAGCGTTGAACTTGGTCATGGTCTTTCTCCTTTTGGGCGATCTGGTCAATCAATGGGCGGGTAAGCCCGGGTTTCTGTCGAAGGCCCCCTGAATGCTTTGGTGGCCTGCGATGGAACGTAGTTTGGGGCAGATCGACGGTTGGAAAAAGACATTTAATGTGATTACATTGTTTCTTATTTGGAACCAATCAAGCCGTACCGAAGCACCTGGACCAGCGCCGTGCCACCGCCAGCGTCCACTACACTGCGCGCCAGCGGGCCCAGGGTGGCCGCCATCACCCGCCCGGCCCGCGACCGGGCCGATCCGTCCGGTCGCATCAGCCCATCAGCCCCCACCCACAAGGAAAACCCATGGACGGATACCTGGCAGTCTGGAAGAAATACGCCGACTTCAACGGCCGCGCCAACCGGCGCGAGTTCTGGACCTTCGTGCTGATCAACATCGTGATCGGCATGGTTCTGGTCGCGGCCACCGGCGACGCCGCCAATGACCAGCCCGGTCTGCTGGCCATGCTGTTCTATCTGGCGGCGCTGCTGCCCACCATCGCCGTGTCGGCGCGGCGCCTGCACGACACCAACCGCAGCGGCTGGTGGCAACTGGTGTCCTTGGTCCCCGTGGTGGGCGGACTGGTGATGCTGGTGCTGTACCTGCTGTCGGGCACGCCCGGGGCCAACCGGTTTGGCGAGCCGCCCGCCGCCGGCTGACCCCTGCCCCGCTCAGCCCGCTGGCCGGTCGAACTGGCCGTGCCGGCCGGCGCCGCCGGCAAAGCGCGCCGCGCCGGCGGCGCCTTCGGCCGCCACCATGGGCACGCCCTGCACGCCTTCATGGCGCAGCGCCTCGGCCAGCGGCAGGTCCCACTGCCCATAGGCCGAAGCCCGGTCGGCCAGCAGGCACTGCTGCGGAAACGCCGCCAGCTCGCGCGCCAGCTGCAGCGCCGCCTGCAGCGCGCCACCGCGGGGCACCACGCGGTTGACCAGGCCCATGGCCAGCGCCTCGTCGGCGCCCACCGGGCGGCCGGTCAGGATCAAATCCAGCGCCCGCCCCATGCCGACGATGCGCGGCAGCCGCACCGTGCCGCCGTCGATCAGCGGCACACCCCAGCGGCGGCAGAACACGCCCAGCGTGGCGTCGGCATCGGCCACCCGCAGGTCGGCCAGCAGGGCCAGCTCCAGCCCGCCGGCCACGGCGTAGCCCTCGATGGCGGCGATCAGCGGCTTGGACAGCGCCATGCGCGTGGGCCCCATGGGCGCGTGGGCCCCGCCCTGCGGGTCCAGCTCGTTGCGCAGTGCCGGGTCGGCCACCGCCGCCAGGTCGGCGCCGGCGCAAAAATGCCCGCCCGCGCCATGCAGCACCGCCACGCGCAGCGCGGCGTCGGCCTCGAAGCGCTCGAAGGCCTGGCGCAGCGCCGTCGCCATCGGGCGGTGCACGGCATTGCGCCGGTCGGGGCGGTTGAGCGTGATCCGGCACAGCGGCCCCTCGGTAGCGTACAGCACGTCTGACATGGCGGCTCCTCCAGCTGGCATCGGCCCCGGCCGGGGCGCGGCGCCGCCTATCGTACTGGCACCGGTAGCAGCCAAACACCCCGGCGGGCAGGCCCGACCGGGGTGTTCGTGGTGTGTCCGCAGTGGGCCAGGCCCGCAGGCCTGCCGGTGCGTCAGGGCTTACGCGTCGCCAGCGGCGGGGCGAAAGCCGTGGGCGATGGCCTCACGCGTTTGCTGGCGCACTTCGGCGCGGGTGACGGCGCTGCCCTTGACCGCGTCGGCCTGCGCGTTCAGCTCGCCGGCTGCCGGCATGTGGCCCGAGGCGTCGGCACGCACGTCGGCGCGCTGCAGGCTGCTGGACACCGTCGGCTGCTCGTTGAAGAACGGGCCTTCTCCCGCGGCGGGCTGCAGCGAGGCGGCAAAGGCGTTGCCCGACAGCAGCAGGGCGGCGGCGGCAGCGGCGATGGAGGCGTTGAACTTGGTCATGATGGGTTTCCTTGTCTGAAAGATGGGCTTGGGTGAACGGGGTTCAGGTATCAGGCGCTTTCGCCGGTGGCCAGGCGAAAGCCGTGGGCGATGGCCTCGCGCGTTTGCTGGCGCACTTCGGCGCGGGTGACGGCCGCGTCGGTGCGCTGCGCTTCGGCGTGGTTGGCGAACTCGCCAGTGGCCGGCAGGTGACGGGCGGCATCGGCACGCACTTCGGCGCGCTGCAGGCTGCTGGTGCTCACCGGCTGCTCATTGAAGAAGGGGCCTTCTCCCGCAGCGGGCTGCAGCGAGGCGGCAAAGGCGTTGCCCGACAGCAGCAGGGCGGCGGCAGCGGCGGCGATGGAAGCGTTGAACTTGGTCATGGTCTTTCTCCTTTTGGGCGATCTGGTCAATCAATGGGCGGGTAAGCCCGGGTTTCTGTCGAAGGCCCCCTGAATGCTTTGGTGGCCTGCGATGGAACGTAGTTTGGGGCAGATCGACGGTTGGAAAAAGACCTTTGATGTGATTACATTGTTTCTTATTTGGAACCAATCAACGCCAAACATCGGTATCACCCGTCAGTGCCGAACCTCTGGGGTATCGGCCCATCAATTCAAATTTGATAGCTGCTTGCGCAGGATGTGATGGGCTTTCCGAGTGATTTCACACCCTGAATCAGGCCACTGAGCACGGCCGATCGTCAGAAGTCGCCGGGGCGCCCTGGACGGATGGACGGCGGCATGCGCTGTAGGTCATGGCGCAGCCGCGGCTTGAGCGCCAGCCGGCGCCGATCCTTGCTCAGGCTTCTTCCCAGAACGCGTTGATCAACTCGCCCTGTGCGTCCAGCAGCCACCACTCGATCATCACCGTGCGTTCGCCCAGGCCCAGCAGGCCGCGTCGCGGGCCTCGGCGCGGACAGCACCACAGGTGGTCGCCGGGCTGCATTTGTTGCAGTACCCGGTCGCGTATCCCCGCCGGCACCTCGGGACTGTGAACGTCGACCAGGCGGTCTTCGCCAGAGCCGATTTGCGCTGTCGTGGCGGGGATGGGGCGGGTCATGGCGCCGACTCCGTGCGCTGCAGGTTGAGCGCCAGCAGGCGGCGCAGGATCTCGTCGTCCGCCATGGCGGGCGTGTAGTCGGCCCAGCCGTAGGCGGCGGCGACCAAGGCGTCCAGGGCCTCGTGTGCCTGCGCCAGCCAGGCCGGGCGCTGGTTGTAGAGGTTGGTCAGGGTGCGTTTTTGCAGCGTCTTGGCATCGGGCTCGCTCAGGCCCGGGCGCGGCTCGATGCGGTCGGGGTAGGGCGACGCGTCCATGCCCAGCGGCACCACCTCGGGCACGCGCCGCGTCCACTCGGGCGGGTTGAGCCAGTTGCGGCGCAGGCCGTCCAGCCGGTGCGCCGCCTCGGCGATCGCGCAGGCGCGCTGGCGCAAGGGGGTGGATGCTTCTGGTTTGATAGCTGCTTGGGCTGGTCCATCAAGCGCTGGAGCCTGATTTGTCTTGCAACCCGGCGACGCGGACTGGGCCAGCCCCGCAGGGATGAGCGCGCCGCTCGCCAGCCGCTCGGTGCGCTGGTGGGCGGTGTCCTGCGGGGTCAGGCCGGCGGGGAAGGGGAAGGTTTCGAAGCAGGTGGTGGGGGTGTAGCGCGGGTCGTTGCACGCACAAAGCCCGTGGACTCGGCCAGCCCCCGGATCAAGATGCCGGCACATGGGGGCCCAGAAAGCGTTCGCCATTGAAGTGAATCAAATGCGATGGCGCATCGGCCACCCAGACCTCGGTCTCCCATGCGATCTGATCAAGGTAACGCCCCATGACGGCGCGATTCGGGAACGCCGTCACGTAAACAAGCCCGGCACGTGAACCCGCAAACAGCCTGGCAAGCTCGGCGTGGCGCTTGCCATCGACAGGCCCGTGACTGGTGACGGACTCCACCAGCAGCAGCCAGTTTTTCTCAGTGAAGTGCAGCACCACATCGGGCATCTTGCCGTGGGCTTCCACGGTCACGCCCAGCTTGGCCAACAGCGGGGCATCGAAGTATCCCCACTTGTCGCCCGTGTCACCCGCATAAACCAACACGCTGCCCGGCGCGAATCGAGGCGCGAAGTCCTTGATGATGGCCCGGATCAATTCGCTGTGCTCGCCCGGGCTGAGCGTGATCTCCTGGCCGGGAGCAAGCTCGACCGGGATGCGGCGCTGCTCACGCTCGCTGGCGTACCGTGCAACAAGTGTCTGGCGCTTGGCCAGATAGGCGGCGAGATTGTCGCGCCACTGGGGAGTACCGAACGTGCGAAGCAATTCAAGCGCAGCCGGCTCGATCTGATAGACCGTCTTCGGGCTATTGACCGGGCGATCGAGCTTGTCCGGGTTGCAAAGCGCCAGACCCGCCTCGCAAAACTGGTGCATGGTCTGTCGCCGAAACGTCTCGCGCGTATTCGGGGCGTAGTCCTTGCCGTAGTGCTCCAGCGCCCACTTCATGATCGGCGTGATACCAATCAGCGGAGCCTGCGCAGCCGGCCAACGCTTGTCCGATGTGAGGTTCAACAGTGCCAGCAACGACAGGGCGGATCGCTCGTTGCGCTGCGCTTCCGGCAGGCCCAGTTCGCCAATGATCTGCTGAGCGCCTGTGATGTGATCGGTCGTTTTGCGGCTCATTCAATCAGCTTCGCCAGTTGTTCGTCGAGCATTTCCTGCGTGAATTCAGTCTGCTGCTTCGCCCACTCGCCCATCTTGATCAACGCCTCGCGGCTTGGGTACTTCATCAACCGCAGATCCGTTGCATTGACCTGCGTGTGTCCGCTGAAACGCCGCAGACAGTCATCGACTGCCGTGGTGTTCAAAAACACGGCCAGACCCCTCGCCAGAAATTCATCCAGGCCGCGCCTGTTCTCATGGAACAAATTGATGTGGTTCTCGAAGCCCAGCACAACGTGGTCACCAAAGGCGGTCGGTTCGACCACGCCGGCAATCACGCGACGTCTTTCCTCTTTGGACGAAAACCGCCGCACCGCGCAGTAAAAGCCGTTCGGATACAACCACTTCTCGGTGGCTTCGTTGCGCTTGATCGCGTTCGGTTTCTTCAGGCCGGGTAATGGCCACACCGTTCCCTGGACACCCAGATGGCCCGGATAAACCAGCGGCACTGCGCCCTCCTCGGGCATGTCGCGCAGGTGCTCCTTCAGCCGGAAGTCGACCACCGGGCCGGTCGACACCTTGATCCCCAGATCAGCCAGCGTGGACCGCACGGCGGGCGACAACTCGATCGAAGATCGCTCCAGCGACGTTGGCACGTGAATGAAGCGCTCCGGGTCGTCCGGGAACACGATCTGATCGAACGGATGCACGTGCATGGCGAGGTCGGTGAAGCCATCGTCGGTCGACGTGCTGATCGTCACCGGCCCCTGTCGTGCCCCGCACTCCAGACGAATGATGATGTTCTCCTGCAGCACCTCATCGTCCTTGAACGCCTTGCTGCGCGACTCAAAAAGATGCATGTGATGGATCGCCGTTCGGGCAAGAATGAAGTCGCGGAACGGGCGGTAGTAGGGTCCATTGCAGAAGCTGCGCGGAATGATCGCAACGATCTGGGCACCCGGGTCCGCCTGCGCCACGGCCAATGCGACAAAGCCGGCGTAGAGGTTGACGGCCTCGATGCCAAGCGAGCGCAGTGCCAGCCTGTGCGCTGAGTTGCTGTTGATCTTCTTGTAGGGCGGATTGAGGATGGCGTGGGTGTATCCAGCACGCCCCGGGCGATCGGCCAGCAGACCGCTGGATGCGGCCGCCAGTTCGATGAAATCGCCAGCAATCACCTCGGCATGGACGTTCTCGTAACCCGCAAGATGTTGTTCGAGGTGGCCGCGCAACGTTGCATCGATTTCGTAGGCCGTCACCGACACGCGCTGAAACCCAAACCCCCCATGGACCCAACGGTCAAGAAACGCGCATGACAGCGCGCCCACGCCCGCGCCCGCGTCAAGCAGGCGACAAGTCTTCTGTGTGCTTGGCGGAAACATGTCGGCCATGAAGCGCGCCACGCTGGAAGGCGTCATGAACTGTCCCAGCGCTGCCTTGTGCTGCGGTGCGGTTCGAGGCCCCACCTCACGGCGAACGCGGTCTGCCACCTCAAGTTGTTGCATTGCACCACCCATGAATCGAAGCTTGCATTGTCCTCTCACGGCATGCCACGGACCTTGCTCCTCGTGGAAATGCAGACGCTGCCGCCGGGGCCCCATTTGGCGATGAATTCGGCGGCGGTGATCACGTGCAGTTTACTATTGAATCAGGAGCTGTTGGCGCTTGCTGGACGGGCGCTGGAGGCCGATTTCTCTTGAAAAACTAGGCGTCAGGCGGCGGTGTCAGTGGTGCTTGCCGGCAGCCACGCGGATTTGGCCCTTCATGCCGGCCTCGTAGTGGCCGGGGATCAGGCAGGCGAAGTGCACCGTGCCGGCGCGGGTGAAGCGCCAGACGATTTCGCCCTGCTGGCCGGGCGCCAGGGTGATCTGATTGGGCTCGGCGTGCGTCATGCCGGGCTGGCGCGCCATCTGCTCGCGATGGGCCAGCAGGTCTTGCAGGGTGCCCAGGCTGAGTTCGTGCGGCACCTGGCCGGTGTTGCGCACGACGAAGCGCACCGTCTCGCCCTGCCGCGCGTCGATCCTTGCGGGTGAAAAGCGCATGGCGTCGCTCATGTCGATGCGCACGCTGCGGCCGGCCTGCGCCGCCACGCCGGGCTGGCCGATGGCGCTGTCGCCCGCCGGGTGCGCGCCATGGTGGCCGTCGTGGCTGCCGGCGGCCAGGGCAGCGCCGCCGCACAGGGCCAGCGCGGCCAGCAGGGCGCGGCGGGGGGTCGTCAGGCAGGTCATGGGGCGCCTCGGTGATGGGTGAAAGGGTTGCGTTTCCGGGCCAGTATGCGCCGACCTACCCAGACGGTGACTCAGCCTTCGTGCGCCGGCTGCGCGGCGGGCGGGGCGTCGACCGGCGTGGTGTTGGCCCCCGGCACGGCCTTGCGCGCCAGCAGGGCGTAGACGGTGGGCACGACGAAGATGGTCAGCAAGGTGCCCAGGCTCATGCCGCCGACGATGACCCAGCCGATCTGGCGCCGGCTTTCGGAGCCGGCGCCGGTGGCCAGCGCCAGCGGCACGGCGCCCAGCACCATGGCGCCGGTGGTCATCAGGATGGGGCGCAGGCGCTGGCTGCTAGCGTGCACCAGCGCGTCCAGCATGTCCCAGCCGCGCTGGCGCAGCTGGTTGGTGAACTCGACGATCAGGATGCCGTGCTTGGTGACCAGCCCGACCAGGGTGATCAGGCCGATCTGCGAATAGACGTTGAGCGAGCCGCCGCTCCACTTGAGCGCCAGCAGCGCGCCGATCATGGACAGCGGCACCGAGAACATGATGATCAGCGGGTCGACGAAGCTTTCGAACTGCGCCGCCAGCACCAGGAAGATGAACAGCAGCGCCAGCACGAAGACGACCACCAGCGCGCCCTGGCTGGAGCGGAATTCGCGCGAGATGCCGTTCAGGTCGGTGGTGTAGCCGCTGCCCAGCACGCGGGTGGAGGCTTCGTCGAGGAACGCCAGCGCCTGGCCCAGCGAGTAGTCGGGCGCCAGGTTGGCCGTCAGCGTGGCCGAGCGGCGCTGGCCGAAGTGGTTGAGCTCGCGCGGCGACACGCCTTCGTGCACCTTGACCAGGCTGGACAGGGGGATCATGGTGTCCACCCCGCCCTTGGTGCTGCGCAGCTGGATGCGGTCGATGTCGGCCGGGGTGCCGCGGCCGCTGGCGGTGGTCTGCACGATGACGTCGTACTGCTCGGCGTCGCGCTTGTAGCGGGTGACCTGGCGGCCACCCAGCATGGTTTCGATGGCGCGCGCCACGGCGTCGACGCTGACGCCCAGGTCGGCGGCGCGCTCGCGGTCGACTTCGATGCGCAGCTCGGGCTTGGACAGGCGCAGGTCGACGTCGGGGGCGATGAAGCCGGGGTTCTTGGCCACTTCGTCCATCAGCGCGCGCATGGCGCGGTTGAGCTTGTCGTAGCTGTCGGAGGTCTGCACCACGAAGTTGACCGGCCGCTCGCGAAAGCCCTGCCCCAGCGAGGGCGGCGTGATGGGAAAGGCGTTGATGCCGGCCAGCTGGTTGAACTGCGGCTGCATCTGGCGCGCGATGTCGAGGGTGGAGCGCTGGCGCTCGCTCCAGTCGACGGCGCGGTAGACCACGCTGCCCTGCGACACGCTGGGGTTGCCGATGTTGGCGAAGATGCGGTCGAACTCGGGATATTGCTGGCCGATGGCTTCCAGCCGGCGCGCGTAGCGGTCGGTGTAGTCCAGCGTGGCGCCGTCGGGGGCGTTGATGTTGGCCAGGATGACGCCGCGGTCTTCCAGCGGCGACAGCTCCTGCCGCATGCTGGGGTAGACCCAGGCGATGGCGGCGGCGCAGCCGGCCATGACCAGCAGCACGGCCCAGCGCCCGTGCGTGAGCACGCGGCGCAGCAGCCGGCCGTAGCCGCGCGCCAGGGCGGTGAGGGCGCGCTCCATGCCGCGGTCGAACACGCCGGGCCTGGGGTTGTGGCGCAGCAGCATGGAGCACATCATGGGCGACAGTGTCAGCGCCACGAAGCCCGACACCACCACGGCGCCGGCCAGTGCCAGCGCGAATTCGACGAACAGCCGCCCGGTGCGCCCGGGCGTGAAGGCCAGCGGCGCGTACACCGCCGCCAGGGTGAGCGTCATGGCGACGATGGCAAAGCCGATCTCGCGCGCGCCGTGGATGGCGGCGGCAAAGGGCTGCATGCCCTCTTCGATGTGGCGGTGGATGTTCTCCAGCATGACGATGGCGTCGTCCACCACCAGGCCGATGGCCAGCACCAGCGCCAGCAGCGTGAGCGTGTTGATGGAAAAGCCCGCCAGCGACATCAGGGCGAAGGCGCCGACCAGGCTGACCGGGATGGTGACGATGGGGATGATGGAGGCGCGCACCGTGCGCAGAAAGACGAAGATCACCAGCGCCACCAGCACGATGGCCTCGGTGATGGTGGTGTAGACGCTGCTGACGGCGCGGTCGATGAACACCGAGTTGTCGTTGGCGATGTCGATCTTCACATCGGACGGCAGGTCTTCCTGCAGGCGCGGCAGCATGTCGCGCACGCCGCGCGACAGCAGCAGCGGGTTGGCGGTGGTCTGGCGGATGACGCCGGCCGAGATGGCCGAGCGGCCGTTCAGGCGCACGGCGCTGCGCTCGTCGGCGGCGCCCTCCTCGACCCGGGCGACGTCGCGCAGGCGCACCGGAAAGCCGCTGACGGTGCGCAGCACGATGTCGGCGAACTGCGCCGGCCGCGCCAGGTCGGTCTGCGAGGTGACGGAAAATTCGCGCTGGCTGGATTCGATGCGGCCGGCGGGCAGCTCCAGGTTGTTGCGGCGGATGGCGTCTTCCACGTCCTGCGTGGTCAGGCGGTAGGCGGCCAGGCGCTCCGGGTCCAGCCACACGCGCATGGCGTACTTGCGCTCGCCGAAGATGCGCACGTCGGCCACGCCGGTCACCGTCTGCAGGCGCGCCTTGACGATGCGGTTGACCAGGTCGTTGATCTCCAGGCGCGAGCGCGTGTCGCTGGAAAAGGCCAGCCAGATGACGGGGAAGGCGTCGGCCTCGACCTTGGCGATGACCGGCTCGTCGATGGTCTGCGGCAGGCGGTTGCGCACGCGCGAGACGCGGTCGCGCACCTCGGCGGCGGCCGTGTCGGCGTCCTTCTCCAGCCGGAAGCGCACGCTGATCTGCGCCTGCTCGGGCCGGCTGATGGAGGTCAGCACGTCCACCGCGTCGATGCCGGCGATGGAGTCTTCCAGCGGCTTGGTGACCTGGGTCTCGATCACCTCGGCCGAGGCGCCGACGTAGCGCACGCTGACGGTGACCACCGGCTCGTCGATCTTGGGATATTCGCGCACCGCCAGCCGCGAGTAGCTGACCAGGCCGACCAGCACGATCAGCAGCGACAGCACGGTGGCCAGCACCGGGCGGCGGATCGAGATTTCAGCGATCTGCATGGGCCGCGTCCACGGTGGGGAATTCAGGAAGAAAACAGCCGCTGGCGCTTGCGCAGTCGGCGCCAGCAGCTATGATTTTTGAAGTGAATCGCGGCAGCGCGGACATCGCCTGGCCCCCTACCCGCGCGAGGCCACGGCGCAGGCGTTGCCGCCCGTGCTGGCGCGGTGCCAGCGCAGGGCCGCGGCGGGCGCGCCGGCGCTGGCGGCACCGGCCGGCGCACTGGCCGTGGCGGCTGGCGCACTGGCCGTGGCGGCTGGCTCGCTGGCAGCGGCGGCGGGGGCGGCGGCCAGGCGCACGCGCGCCGTCGGTGTGTTCAGCCGCTGCTGGCCGGCCACCACCAAGCGGTCGCCCGCGGCCACGCCACTGATCACCTCGACCCGGCCGCCCAGGCGCGCGCCCAGGGTGACTTCGACGCGGCTGACCTCGGCCGTGCCCTCGGGGCCCGGGCCGCCCTGGGCCGGCGCAGCGGCCAGCCGGTACACGTACAGGTTGCCGCCCTGCGACAGCACGGCTTCCTCGGGCAGCATGACGGCGCCGGGACGCTCGCCAAACGCCGTGTCCACGCGGGCGAACATACCGGGGCGCAGCAAGCCCTCGCGGTTGTCGATGCAGGCGCGCACGGCCACGCTGCGGCCCTGGGCGTCGATCTGCGGGTCGATGGCCTGGATCACGGCCTCGAAGGCGTGGCCGGGCAGCGCGTCCAGCGTCACGTGGCTGACCTGGCCGCGCCGCACGCGGGTCTGCCAGCGCTCGGGCAGGCGAAAGTCCAGCAGCATGGCGTCCAGATCGTCCAGGTGCACGATCTCGGCGCCAGCCTGCAGCACGTCGCCCACGTGCACGTTGCCGATGCCGGCCAGGCCGCCGAAGGGCGCCAGGATCTTCAGCCGCGCGGCGGTCGCCTGGGCCAGCTCCAGCTTGGCGCGCGCCACGGCCACGGCGGCCTGGCTTTCGTCCACCGCGCGGGCGCTGATGAAGCCCTGCCCCGCCAGGTCGGCGTTGCGCCGGTGGTTGGATTCGGCAATGCCCAGCTCGGCGCGCGCCTGCTGCACCTGCGCCAGCGCCAGCCGGTCGTCCAGCTGCACCAGCAGTTGGCCGCGGCGCACGCGCTCGCCATCGCGGAAGTTCAGTAGCGTCACGCGCCCGGCCACTTCGGGCCGCAGCACCACGCTCTGGCGCGAACGCAGGCTGCCGACGGCGCTGGCCGCGTCGCGCAGCGTCATGGCGCGCGCCGGCGCCAGCTCGACCACCGGCGGCGGCGCGCCGCCGCCGGCGCCAGGGCCTTTGCCTGCGCCCGGCCCGCCGGCGCCACGTGGCGCGCTGGCCGCCGGTTGCGGGCCCGCGCCGGTGGCGCCGCCGCCGCGCTGCCACCACCAGGCGCCGGCAGACAGCGCCAGCAGGGCGCCGATGGCGATGATCGACACCAGGGGGCGCCTAGCCACGGGAGACTCCGGCAGCGCAGGAGATGAAACGGTGGAAACGCGCAGGCATGGAATCTGTAAGCCGGTGTGAACGAAGGGCGTAATTTACCGGTTGCGCGGGCTCTGCGCCGACCAGGGGAGTCGCGCGAGCGGCAACTTCACCCGGCGTTGACAAAGCGTGGCCGCCCGGCCACAGCGGCCGGACCGACGCCTGGGGCGCGGCGCGCCTCATGCGCGCGGCACGCCACGGTTGGCCAGCGCGTCGGCGCGCTCGTTGCCTTCGTGGCCGGTGTGGCCGCGCACCCAGTGCCACTGGATGCGGTGGCCGGCGCCGCTGACCAGCGCATCGAGCTGCTGCCACAGGTCGACGTTCTTGACCGGCTGCTTGCTGGCGGTGCGCCAGCCCTTGGCCTTCCAGCCGTGGATCCATTCGGTGATGCCCTGGCGCACGTACTGGCTGTCCAGGTACAGCTCGACCTCGCAGGGGCGCTTGAGCGCCCGCAGGCCCTCGATCACGGCGGTCAGCTCCATGCGGTTGTTGGTGGTCAGCGGCTCGCCGCCGAACAGTTCTTTTTCGTGGCCGGGCGAGCGCAGCAGCACGCCCCAGCCGCCGGGGCCGGGGTTGCCCTTGCAGGCGCCGTCGGTGTAGATCTCAACGCGGTTCAAGTTCGGATTCCGTCAGGGTGTGGGGGGCGGCGGCGCGGTTGGCCACCGACGCGGGGGCCGCGGCCGTCACCGGCGCCGCCTTCCAGCTGGCGCCGATCAGCCGCGCGCCGTGTGTGCGCTTGACCGCCAGCATCACGTAGCCGGCGCCGAAGATCGGCCACCAGCGCGCGCCCAGGCGGTCCATCCAGGCAAAGCGCGCCAGCCGGCGGCTGCTGCGCACCGCCGGGCGCCAGCAACCGAAGCTGACCGATTCCAGCTCGAATTGCAGCAGCCGCAGCCAGTCGCGCAGCCGCCAGTGGGCAATGAACTCGCCCGCCTCGGGCAGGAACGGCTGCCCGCCGCCCAGGCCGCGGTACAGGTGGCTGCGCCACTGGCGCAGGCCCCACAGGCTGAGGGGGTTGAGCCCGGCGATGGCCACCTTGCCCTCGTGGACCAGCACGCGCTGCACCTCGCGCAGGGTGGCGTGCGGGTCGGCGCTGAGCTCCAGCGTGTGGGGCAGCACCACCAGGTCCAGGCTGGCGTCGGCAAAGGGCAGCGCCGTGCTGTCGGTGACCAGGGCCCAGCGGGCGGCGGCGGGCGCGTCGGCCGCCGGCGGCTCGACGGCGGGCGGCGCCGCGCTCAGCGCCAGCCAGCGGTGCGGCATGCGGTTGGCGGCCAGGGCGTCGATGTCGGCCAAGCCGAGTTGCAAGGCGTGGTAGCCGAACACGTCGGCCAGCGCGGCGTCGAACTGCGCGCGCTCCCAGTCCAGCAGGTACTGGCCGGGCGGGGTCTGGAACCAGTCGTGCAGGACGGTCATCGGGTGCTCCGCCGAAAACCGTCCGGTTCGCACTGGCGAACCCAGGCCGTGACATCGCTTTTTATAATGCGCCCCCACATGAATCTGATCGCCCTACCCGCCTTCGACGACAACTACCTCTGGTTGTTGCACGACGGCCAGCAAGCCCTGGTGGTGGACCCCGGCGACGCGGCGCCGGTGCGCGCGGCGCTGGAGCGGCTCGGCCTGCGGCTGGCCAGCATTCTAGTCACGCACCACCACGGCGATCACACCGGCGGCGTGGCGGCGCTGCGCGACGCCACCGGCGCCGCGGTGCACGGCCCGGCGCGCGAGCGCATTCCCGAGCCCTTCACCCCGCTGGCCGGTGGCGACACGCTGCGCGTGCTGGGCGTGGATTTCCGCGTCATCGACGTGCCCGGCCACACGGCGGGGCACATCGCCTTCTTCGCCGCCGACGTGGACGGCGCGCCGCTGCTTTTTTGCGGCGACACGCTGTTTTCGGGCGGCTGCGGCCGGCTCTTCGAAGGCACGCCTGCGCAGATGCTGGCCTCGCTCGACGCGCTGGCAGCGCTGCCGCCGGCCACCCGGGTGTGCGCGGCCCACGAGTACACCCTGGGCAACCTGCGCTTTGCCCGCGCCGTGGAGCCCGACAACGCCGCCCTGGCCGACTACCAGCGCCAGTGCCTGCAGCGGCGCGCCGACGGCCGCCCGACCCTGCCCTCCACCATCGGGCTGGAGCGCGCGATCAATCCGTTTCTGCGCAGCCGCGAACCCGCGGTGAGCCGGGCGGTGCGGGCGCACATGCCCTCAGCAACCGACGAGGTCGCGGTGTTTGCCGCCCTGCGTCAATGGAAGAACGAATTCAAATGAAGTGGACCCTCTCCCTGGCGCTGCTCGCCAGCCTGTGGCTGGCCGGTTGCGCCGCCCCCGGCCCCGCCAGCCCGGACTCCAGCCCCACCCTGCCCAGCGCAACCCGCGCCACCACACCCGGCACCGCGCGTCTGCCGGACGCGCTGCCCCCGGTGCGCGTGACCGAGCTGCGCGGCAACCAGGTGGCGGCGCTGGAGACGCCGGCCGACCTGTGGGAGCGCATCCGGCGCGGCTACGCCATGCCCGAGCTGCAAGACGAGCTGGTGCAGCGCCACGAGCAGTGGTATGGCACGCGCCCCGACTACATCGAGCGCATGGTCGAGCGCTCGCGCCTGTACCTGTTCCACGTGGTCGAGGAGCTGGAACTGCGCGGCATGCCGACCGAGCTGGCGCTGCTGCCCTACATTGAATCGGCGTTCAACCCGCAGGCGGTCTCCAGCGCCAAGGCGGCCGGCATGTGGCAGTTCATGCCCGGCACCGGGCGCGACTTCCGGCTGACGCAGAACATCCTGCGCGACGACCGGCGCGACGTGCTGGACTCCACCCGCGCGGCGCTGGACTACTTGCAGAAACTGCACGACATGTTCGGCGACTGGCACCTGGCGCTGGCGGCCTACAACTGGGGCCAGGGCAACGTCAAGCGCGCCATCGAGCGCAACCAGGCCGCCGGCTTGGGCACGCGCTACCTCGACTTGAAGATGCCGGCCGAGACGCGCAACTACGTGCCCAAGCTGCAGGCGGTCAAGAACATCATCGCCCAGCCGCAGCACCACGGCGCGGTGCTGCCGCTGATCGAGAACCACCCCTTCTTCGACACGGTGGAGATCAAGCACGACATCGACGTCGACATGGCCGCGCGCCTGGCCCAGGTGCGGCTGGAGGACTTCAAGGCGCTCAACCCCTCGCAGCGCAAGCCGGTGATCTTTGCCGCCGGCACGCCGCAGGTGCTGCTGCCCTGGAACAACGCCGCCGTCTTCCAGAAAGCACTGGCCAAGGCGGAGCCGACCTCGCTGTCGTCCTGGACGGCCTGGGTGGCGCCGCAGAACCTGCCCTCGCGCGAGGTGGCCAGCCGCTTCGGCATGGACGAGCAGGACCTGCGCGAGATGAACAACATCCCGCGCGGCATGGTGATCAAGAGCGGCTCCACCGTGCTGGTGCGGCGCGGCAACGGCGCCACCACCGCGGTGGCCAGCCACGTGGTGAACAACGCGCAGCTGGCGTATGCGCCCGAAATCGTGCTGCGTCGCACGTCGGTGCGCGCGCGCAAGGGCGACTCCATCGCCAGCGTGGCCGCGCGCTACGACCTGCCAGCGGCCACCGTGGCCGGCTGGAACCACGCCAGCGCCGGCGCGCGGCTCAAGCCCGGCCAGGCGGTGGTGCTGTTCCTGCCGGTGCGCGCCAGCGCGGCGGCCATGCGCGAAGGCGCCGAGCACGCCCGCCCCGCCGCGCCGCACGGCCGCGCCGGGCGCGCTGCCGCTGAGCGCAAGGGACCGGCGGGCCCGGGCAAGGCAGCGGCGCCGGCGCGCGCCGAGCGGCCCAGCAAGGGCGGCGCCGGCAGAAGCAAACCGGCGGTGGCACCCGCGCGCCAGCCGGCGGCCACGACCAAGGGCGCAAGCAAGAAGCCGCGGCGGTAAGCGGCCGCGCGCGGCGGGCGCGCCGCGCCACGTCAGGGCGCCAGGTACTTCTGCCGCGCGCGCCGCGCGAAGTCGTTGGTGTAACTGGCCCCGCTGGCCGTGGCGCGCGGGTTGGCGCCGGCCTGCAGGTGCTGCGTCACGATGCGGTGCGCAATCGCCACGCCCTCGTCGCTGGCCACGCCGTCGGGAGACATCGCCTCGCGCGCCTTGTCGAACGCCGACAGGTAGACCGAGCGGTCACCGTGCATGTGGCTTTCGGGCACCACGCGCACGATGTCGCTGGGGCCGGCGGTCTGTAGCCACTTGAGCGCCCGCACCACGGCGTTGGCCAGCGCCTGCACCGTCTGCGGATGGCGCAGCACGAAGGCGTCGGGCGCGTACAGGCAGGCACCGGGCATGGGCCCGCCGTACACCTCCTGGGTGCCGCGCAGCGAGCGGGTGTCGGCCACCACGCGGATGTCACCCCGGTATTCCAGCAGGCTGATGGCGGGGTCGATGTCGGCCAGGGCGTCGATGCGGCCCTCGCGCAGGGCCGCCACCGGCGTGCTGGCGGTGCCGACGGCGACGAATTCGACCTCGGTCGGCGTCAGCCCGGCGCGCGCCAGCAGCCGCTGGGCGAACCAGTGCGAGGACGAGTCGGTCGAGGTGATGCCCACGCGCCGCCCCCGCAGCTGCGCGAGCGCGCGAAACTCGGGCAGGGCCCGCGTGCTGACCCCGAACACCAGCTGCGGCGCGCGCCCCAGCTGCACGAAGGCGCGACAGTTGCTGCCGCGCTGGCGCAGCATGATGGGGTGCTCCAGCCCGCCGACCGCCACGTCGGCGCGGCCCTGCAGCAGCGCCTGCTGCGCCAGGCCGCCACCGGGGTGGTCCTGCAGCTCGACCTGCACGCCCTCGTCGCGGAAGTAGCCCAGTTGCTCGGCAATGGTCAGCGGCAGACAGGGCAGCGAGGTCTTGCCGCCGACCGCCAGCGTCAGGCCGCGCCGCTCCACCGCCGCCGGCTGGGCCGACGCCCGGCCAGCGGCCACCAGCAGGCCGGCCGCGCCCAGGTGCAGGATGCGGCGGCGCGAGAGCGCGGCGGGAGCCGACGGGGCCGAAGAATCGCTGGAACGCATGACCGCGTGAAGGTAGCCGAGCGCCTGCACTGCGCGCATCGGCAGCTTCCCGCATCGGGTTTGTGCGGGGTTGATCCCGACCCGACACGCACTGCGTCGCGGCCGGCTCAGCCGCGCTGGCGGCGCGCCTCGTACAGGCAGACGGCGCTGGCCACCGAGACGTTCAGACTCTCCACCGCGCCGCGCATGGGGATGCGCACCAGCAGGTCGCAGGTCTTGCGCGTGAGCTGGCGCATGCCGGGGCCCTCGGCGCCCAGCACCAGGGCGCAGGGGCCCTTCAGGTCGGCCTGGTACAGCGTCCGCGGCGCGTCGTCCGAGGTGCCTATGACCCAGATGCCGCGCTCCTTCAACTCGCCCAGCGTGCGCGCCAGGTTGGTGACCATGAAGTAGGGCACGGTCTCGGCCGCGCCGCTGGCCACCTTGGCCACGGTGGCGTTGATGCCGACGGCATGGTCCTTGGGGGCGATCACCGCGTGCGCGCCGGCGCCGTCGGCCACGCGCAGGCAGGCGCCCAGGTTGTGCGGGTCGGTCACGCCGTCGAGCACCAGCAGCAGCGGCGGCTCGCCCAGGCCGTCCAGCAGGTCGTCGAGCGAATGGGTCTGCTCGATGGCCTGCACGCGCGCCACCACGCCCTGGTGGCCGGCGCCGCCGCACAGCCGCAGCAGGCGCGGGCCGTCGGCCTCGATCACGCGCACGCCGGCCTCGGCGGCGCGGGCCAGGAACTGCTTCATGCGCGCGTCGCGCCGCGTGGGATCGACGTACAGCTCGATGACGGACGCGGGCGCGGTCTTCAGGCGCACGCCGACGGCGTGAAAGCCGAACAACACTTTGGGGCTGGACATGCGGGGATTATCAGGGCGACGCTCACACAAAAGTGGTTTGCGACTCCAGCGCCTGCCAGAATTGCGCCAACAGCTACTACTTTGAGAGCAAACAGCCGGCGCCATGGGAGACAACCCGCGCTCCGCGCATGCCCCTACCCAACGCATAATCAGGCTCTTTCATGACCGCCGGCCGCACCTGCCGTGCGCCAGAAGCTATCTTTTACAGAGCACACCCACACCCTGCCCGGTACGCATGATCCGCCTGCCCGCCCTCAGCCCGCTGGAGCACGCCGCCTTCGTGGCGGCCGGCCTGCTGGTGTACGTGATCACCACGCGGGCGCGCCAGCAGCGGCGCCATCCCTACGCGGCGCTGGCCTGGGTGCTGGGCATCGCGGCCTTCCCCTACCTGGGGGTGCCGATCTTCCTGCTGTTCGGCACGCGCAAGACGGTGCGCCCCAGCACGCCGCGCCAGCCGGTGCCGGCCGGGCCGTGGGCGGCGCTGGCGCCGGCCTGGGCCACGCGCCTGCTGGCGGCGCTGGGCGTGCCCGAGGCGCGGCCGCAGGCGGCGCTGCGCTTTCACGCCGATGGCGCGCAGGCGCTGGCCGAGCTGCGCGCGCTGATCGCCTCGGCCCAGCGCACGCTGGACGTGTGCACCTATGTGCTGGGCGACGACGAGGTGGGCGCGGCCGTCGCGGGCGAGCTGGCCGCGCGCGCCCGCGCCGGCGTGCGCGTGCGCCTGCTGGTGGACAGCATCGGCAGCCTAAGGAGCCGGCGCAGCCACGACGCGCTGCTGCGCGCCGCCGGGGTGCGGGTGCGCCGCTTCATGCCGGCGCTGCGCAACCCGCGGCGCGGTCGCACCAACCTACGCAACCACCGCAAGCTGGTGGTGGCCGACGGCCTGCGCCTGTGGGGCGGCGGGCGCAACCTGGCCAACGAATATTTCATCGGCCGCGTGGGCGAGGCGCCCTGGATCGACCTGAGCTTCAGCGCCGAAGGCGCGCTGGCCACGCAGGCCATGGCCCTGTTCGAGGGCGACTGGCGCATCGCGCTGGGCCTGCGGCATGCCTCGCGCATCCCCTACGCCGAGCGCGCCATGCGCCACGAGCAGGTGCTGCACGCCTATCAGCCAGCCCACGCCAGCGCCGCCGCGCTGGCCGCCACGCCCCCCGCGCCCGCCAACGGCGCGGCGCCGCCCGCCGACGCCGCGCTGGCGCAGTGGGTGCCCAGCGGGCCGGACTTTCACGAGGACGTGCTGCACGCGCTGCTGATCTCGGCCGCCTTCCATGCGCAGCGGCGCCTGCTGCTGGCCACGCCCTACTTCGTGCCCGACGAGGGCCTGATCGAGTCGCTGCTGCTGGCGGCCAAGCGCGGCGTGCAAGTGACGCTGCTGCTGCCGCGCCACTCCAACCACCGGCTGGCCGACTGGGCGCGCGGACGCGCGGTGCGCGAGCTGGTGGACAACGGCGTCGACGTGCGCCTGCTGCCGGCCATGCTGCACGCCAAGGCGGTGGTGGTCGACGATGTGCTGGCGCTGTGCGGCTCGGCCAACCTGGACAGCCGCAGCCTGTTCATCAACTACGAGGCCATGGCCGCCTTCTACAGCCGCGCCGAGATCGACTGGCTGGCCGGCTGGATCACCCGCACCGCCGCCGACGGCGAGCCGGCCTCGGCCCGGCCACCCGGCCTGGCGCGCGACGTGCTGGAGGGCGTGGTCGGCGCCATCGCCTTCCAGCTCTAAGACAATTCAGGCGCCAGCGCCCGTCTGGTGAGCGCCAGCAGCTACTTTATCGATAGCGATTCAGCTCGCTCGTCGGTGGCGATGCAACCGGCGTCGATGGTCAACCGGCGCTGGCAGCGCGCCGCGATGGCGCGGTCGTGCGTGACCAGCACCAGGGTCGTGCCCTGCTCGCGGTTGAGCGCGAACATCAGCTCCATCACCTTCTCGCCGGTGGCGTGGTCCAGGCTGCCGGTGGGTTCGTCGGCCAGCAGCACCGCCGGGTGCACCACGAAGGCGCGCGCCAGCGCCACGCGCTGCTGCTCGCCGCCCGACAGCACCTTGGGGTAGTGGCGCAGGCGTTCGGCCAGGCCCACGCGGGCCAGCATCTCGCTGGCGACGGCGCGGGCGTCGCGCCGGCCGGCCAGCTCCAGCGGCAGCATCACGTTCTCCAGCGCGGTCAGGTTGCCCAGCAGCTGGAAGCTCTGGAACACGAAGCCGATGCGGCGCGCGCGCAGCGCGGCGCGCTCGTCCTCGGACACCGCGAACAAGTCGTCGCCGGCGATGCGCACCGTGCCGCGCGTGGGCGTGTCCAGCCCGGCGATGATCGACAGCAGGGTGCTCTTGCCCGAGCCCGACGCGCCGACGATGGCCACCGTCTCGCGCTCGGCCAGGCTGAAGTGGATATCGCGCAGAATATCCAGCGTGCCGGTGGAGTCGGTGACCGACTTGAACACGTGCTCCACCGCGATGATGGGAGCGCCGCGGGCGCCCGCTGGCGCCCCGTGCGAAACATCCGTCATGAAAAGGCATCCGATTTGAATCGTCGAGACTGTATCCGCTTCCTGCTGGCCGCCGCGCCGGCGGGCCTGGCCGCGCAGACGGCCGCGCCGCCCCTGATCCTGGTGCTGGGCGACTCCATGAGCGCCGAATACGGCATCGCCCGCGGCAGCGGCTGGGTGGCGCTGCTGGAAAAGCGCCTGGCGCGCGAGCACATCGCCGCCCGCGTGCTGAACGCCAGCGTTTCGGGCGACACCACCGCCGGCGGGCGCGCGCGCCTGCCGGCCCTGCTGAAAACCCACCACCCCGCCATCGTGGTGATCGAGCTCGGCGGCAACGACGCGCTGCGCGGCCTGTCCCTCGACATGACCGAGGCCAACCTGAGCGCCATGACCCAGGCCGCCCAGGCCGCCGGCGCCCGCGTGCTGCTGGCCGGCATGCAGATGCCGCCCAACTATGGCGCCGACTTCGGGCGGCGCTTTTTTGCGCTCTACCCCAAGGTGGCCAAGGCGCAGCAGGCGGCGCTGGTGCCGTTTTTGCTCAAGGGCGTGGCCGATAGCGACAAGGCCCGGGCACTGTTCCAGCCCGACCGCATCCACCCCGCGGCCGAGGCGCACCCCATCATCCTCGACAACGTCTGGCCCGAACTGCGCCGGCTGCTGAAACCGTGAGCGTCCAGACCATCGCCGCCGCCGACGCCCTGGCTCGCCTGGCCGAGTTCAGCGCCATCATCGACGCGCGCAGCGAAAGCGAATTCGCGCACGACCACCTGCCCGGCGCCGTCAACTGGCCGAGCCTGAGCGACGCGCAGCGCGCCCGCGTGGGCACGCTGTACAAGCAGGCCAGCCCGTTCGAGGCGCGCAAGCTGGGCGCCGCCCTGGTGGCGCGCAACATCGCCGACCACATCGAGCGCGAACTGGGCGATGCGCCCCGCGGCTGGCGCCCGCTGCTGTACTGCTGGCGCGGCGGCCAGCGCAGCGGCGCGCTGGCGCTGGTGCTGGGGCAGATCGGCTTTCGGGTGACGCTGATCGAAGGCGGCTACAAGGCTTTCCGGGTCGCCCTGCTGGCCGACATTCCGGCGCAGGTGCAGCGCCTGCGCTTTCGCGTGGTGTGCGGCCCCACCGGCTCGGGCAAGACGCGGCTGCTGCACGCCCTGGCCGACGCCGGCGCGCAGGTGCTGGACCTGGAAGGCCTGGCCCACCACCGCGCCTCGGTGCTGGGGCTGATCCCGGGCGTGCCGCAGCCGTCGCAAAAGCACTTCGAGATGCGGGTGTGGGACGCGCTGCGCGCCCTGGACCCGGCGCGCCCGGTGTACGTGGAAGCCGAGAGCAAGAAAGTCGGCAACGTCACGGTGCCCGAGACGCTGATTGCCGCCATGCGCGCCAGCGACTGCCTGCGCATCGACCTGCCCGACGACGAGCGCGTGGCGCTGCTGCTGGAGGACTATCCGTTCTTCGTCAGCGACCCGGACTTCTTCTGCCAGCGCCTGGACACCCTGGTGGCGTTGCGCGGACGCGCCGTCATCGACGACTGGAAGGCGCGCGTGGCCGCCGGCCGCACCGAACACGTGGTACGCGAGCTGCTGGCCCTGCACTACGACCCGGGCTACGCCAGCTCCACCCGGCGCAACTTCGCCCGCTTTGACCAGGCCCGGGCAGTGCCGCTGGCCGACCGCTCGCCCGCCAGCCTGCGCGCCGCCAGCGCGGCCATCCTGGCCGAGGATGTCGGCCCGCAGGCGCGCGGCTGACGTCGCCAGCGCTCAACCGGGCAACGGCGCCGGCGCGGGCACGGGGGCCGGCGCGGCCACCACGGGTGCCGGCGCGGCGGCGCCGGCGGGGCGCGGCGGCGGCTCCCGCCACTGCACGGCGCCGCGGTAGGCGTGCCAGCTGGCGTGCCCCAGCAGCGGCCCCACCAACAGCAGGCCCACGCCCAGGCTGGCCAGCGATAGCGCGATCAGCACGGTGATCAGCACGCCCCACCACAGCAGCGCAAGCGGGTTGGCGAACACCACGCGGATGCTGGTGATGGCGGCGCTGATGGCGTCGGTGTCGCGGTCGAGGATCATGGGGATCGACACCACCGTGGTGGAAAACACCAGCAGCGCGAAGAAGCCGCCCACGGTCAGGTAGACCAGCACGAATTCGAGGTTGTCGGGGTTGAAGATGGCCTGCAGCACGCCAGTGGTCGACGGCATGCCGGTGTTGAAGAACACCGCGAACACCACCAGCGAGGCGCGACCCCACAGCAGCTCCAGCACGATCAGCACCAGCACCAGCATGCCCATGCTGCGCACGTGCCGGTCCCAGCAGGTGAGCGAGGCGGCCAGCTCGGGCGGCACGCCCTGCTCGCGCCGGCGGCTGACCTCGTACAGCCCCATGGCCAGGAACGGCCCCACCAGCAGGCAGCCGGAGGCGATCGACATCACGTATTCGGGCTTGCTGCGAAACACCAGCGCCAGCAGCGCCGCCATCAGCCAGAAGCAGACGCCGTAGAACAGGCCGATGCCCGGCGCGGCCATGAAGTCGCGCCAGCCGTGGCCCAGCCAGCGCAGCGGGTCGGCCAGGCCCAGTGGCACCATGATGGCCTGCGGCGTGGTCACCGGCGGCGGCACGTAGGGTTGATAGGCCGGCGGCGCCGCGGGCGCGGCGGCGGAAGGATCGGGGTCGGTCTGGCTCATGGCGAACAGTGTCACCGCCGAAGGGCGGGGCTGGAGCGGCAAGATAGCCAAAAAGCCCTGACCGGACAATGGGTACTGACCCGACACCCGCCGCGCGCCGTCTTTCAAGCGGCAAATCGGGCTCTTCTCGCGAATGAGGGTGATGGCCTGCGAGACAAGGCTTCGAATGGCCGCTTATTGGAAACCGCCAACATCCGAACGCAGAGGACGCAGAGGTTTCGCAGAGGACGCAAAAAACAAGAAGACCCATCGGCTTTCTTCGCGTCCTCCGCGAATCCTTGACGTCCTCTGCGTATGGTTGTTCATTTTTCTCATGGGGCGTATCGCGATGCGGCACTGATCGAGCACCTCACCATCATTCGCGAGTACAGCCGCAAATCGATCTCCAGCGCTTGTCCAGTCAGCGCCAGCAGCTACTCTTTAAGTAGCGTCAGAGCGGCAACGCCCGGGCCAGCGCCTGCGCCAGGTCGGCCTGCAGGTCGGCGACGGCCTCCAGCCCGGTCGAAAAGCGCACCAGCGTGCCGCGCGCGATGTGGGCCGGCCAGCCGTTGGCGCGCAGGCTGGCCAGCTCGTAGGGCACGACCAGGCTGATCGGCCCGCCCCAGCTGTAGCCCAGCCTGAACAGCGCCAGCGCATCGCAGAAGGCGTCGACCTGCGCCTGGCTGTAGCGAGGATCGACGATGACGCTGAACAGCCCCGCCGCCGCGCCCTGCCCGCGCGCGTCGGCGGCGCCGCACAGCTGCTGCCAGTGGGCGTGGCCCGGCGCGCCGGGCTGCGCCGGGTGCAATACCTGGGCGAACTGCGGCTGCTGGCTGCACCACTGGGCCAGCGCGCGCGCCGCCTGGTCCTGCGCGCGGTAGCGCAGGGCCACGCTGGGCAGGGCGCGCAGCACGGCTTCGGCGTCGTTGGCGCCCACGCCCAGGCCCAGGCGCATGTGGCTGAGCTTGAGCTTCAGGTGCAGCGCCTCGTCGCGCGTGGTCACACTGCCCATCAGCACGTCACCGCCGCCGCTGGGGTACTTGGTGAGCGCGTGCGCCGACACGTCGACCGCCAGGCCCTGGCCGTCGAGGTCGAACGGGTTGAAGGCCAGGCCGGCGCCCCAGGTGTTGTCCAGCGCGCAGACCACGCCGCGCGCCCGGCACAGACGCACCTGCTCGATCAGGTCGGGAAACTCCAGCGTCAGCGAGCCGGCGGCCTCCAGCCAGACCAAACGGGTGCGGTCGTTGATGCGCGCCGCCAGGTCGGCCACGCTCATCGGGTCGTAGTACTGGTGGGTGATGCCCCAGGCGGCCAGCTCGCCCTCGGCCAGCGCCTTGTTGGGACCGTAGCTGTTGTCGGGCAGCAGGACTTCGTCGCCCGTCTTCAGCAGCGCCAGCGCCACGTTGGCCAGCGCCGCCAGGCCGCTGGGCACCAGCACGCATTGCAGGCCGCCTTCCAGCGTGGCGATGCGCTCTTCGAGCAGGAAGGTGGTGGGCGTGCCGTGCAGGCCGTAGGTGTAGCCGCTCTTGTGCTTCCAGTCGCGCTCGCGCATGGCGGCGACGTTGGGAAAGAACACCGTTGAGGCCTTGTGCACCGCGGGCTGCGGCGCCGCGAAGCCCTCGGGTGGCTGGTAGGGATGATGGATCAGTTGGGTGATGGCGTCGGTCATGGCGCGATGGTAGGCAACGGCCAGCCGCCCCTCACAGCTTCCACTTGGCCAGCAGCTTGTCGGGCGTCAGGCCATCGTAGCTCTCGAAGGGCTGGTGGATCCAGGGGTTGGTGGGCAGATGCTCGACCGAGTAGTCGGCCGCGAAGCTGGAACTGCCCTTGGTCCACAGCACGGCGGTGCGCAGCTCGGTGATGGGCGGGTAGTCGTTGCGCAGGCGATCGACCACCGCCTGCAGCGTCACGCCGGTGTCGGCCAGGTCGTCGACCAGCAACACCTTGCCGGCGATCTGGCCCTGCGGCGTGGTGATGTAGTGCGCGATGTCCAGGTGGCCCTGCACCTTGCCGGCCTCGGCGCGGTAGCTGCTGGTGGACATGATGGCCAGCGGCACGTCGAAGATGCGGCTGAGGATGTCGCCCGGCCGCATGCCGCCGCGCGCCAGACACAGGATGGTGTCGAACTCCCAGCCCGACTGGTGCACCTTCAGCGCCAGCTTCTCGATCAGGCCGTGGTACTCGTCGTAGCTCACGTACAGGTGCTTGCCGTCTTCGGTCAACATGCGGGATCTCCTGGTTTGATAGCTGGTGACGCAGGTCTGGCGGGCGTCAGGCGGTAATTGATCCTGCTCAGTCGGGCAGGAAGGGGTGCCGCAGCATGATCGTGTGGTCGCGGTCGGGGCTGGTGGAGACGACGTGGATCGGCACGCCGGTGACATGCTCGATGCGCTGCAGGTACAGCCGCGCGTTGATCGGCAGCTGCTCGTAGCGCGTGGCGCCGACGGTGCTGTCGCTCCAGCCGGGCATGGTTTCGTAGACCGGCTTGCAGCGCGCGATGTCGTCGGCGCCCAGCGGCAGGATGTCGATCAGCTCGCCGTCCAGCTCGTAGCCGGTGCACAGTTGCAGCTCGGGCAGGCCGTCCAGCACGTCCAGCTTGGTGATGCACAGGCCCGACAGGCCGTTGACCTGCGCCGAGCGCTTGAGCAGCGCGGCGTCGAACCAGCCGCAGCGCCGGCTGCGGCCGGTGGTGACGCCTTTTTCGGCGCCGACGGTGCTCATGTGCCAGCCGGGGGTGCCGGGGGTTTCCCAGTCCAGCTCAGTCGGGAACGGCCCACCGCCCACGCGCGTGCAGTAGGCCTTGGTGATGCCCAGCACGTAATGCAGCAGGCCCGGGCCGACGCCGGCGCCGGCCGCGGCGTTGCCGGCCACGGTGTTGCTGCTGGTGACGAAGGGGTAGGTGCCGTGGTCGACGTCCAGCAGCGTGCCCTGCGCGCCCTCGAACAGCAGGTTGGCGCCCTGCTGGTGTGCCTCGTTCAGCTCGCGCGAGACGTCGGCCAGCATGGGGCGCACCTGCTCGGCCTGGCGCATGGCCTCATCGTAGATGGGGTCGAACTGCAACGCGCCGTCCTTCAGGTAGGGCGTCAGCGCCTCGCTGAAGGCGATCTGGCCGGAGGCCAGAAAGCCCAGCAGTTCGTGGTTGTACAGCGCCAGCAGCTCTCGCAGCTTGGCGGCGAAGCGGTCGGGGTGCTTGAGGTCCTGCGCGCGCAGGGCGCGGCGGGCGATCTTGTCCTCGTAGGCCGGGCCGATGCCGCGGCCGGTGGTGCCAATCCTCTCGCTGCCGCCCTGCTCGCGCGCGGCCTCGCGCGCCACGTCCATGGCGGCGTGCAGCGGCAGGATCAGCGGGCAGCCTTCGCTGATGCGCAGGCGCTCGCGCACCTGCACGCCGGCGCGCTCCAGGCCGGCGATCTCCTCCAGCAGCTTGGCGATGGACAGCACCACGCCGTTGCCGATGTAGCAGGTGACGCCCGGGCGCATGATGCCGCTGGGGATCAGGTGCAGCGCCGTCTTGACGCCATTGATGACCAGCGTGTGGCCGGCGTTGTGGCCGCCCTGGAAGCGCACCACGCCCTGCGCGCTCTCGGTCAGCCAGTCGACCAGCTTGCCCTTGCCTTCGTCACCCCACTGGGTGCCGACGACGACGACGTTGCGTCCGGTGGTGGGTTTCATGCCTTGCCTTGTTTGCTGTGGATTCGTTGGTCGGGACGGCTGGTGGCCGACACCCGCGTGGACTGTCGCGCGCCAGGCCGGCGCGCGGCGGATCGGACGAGCGCGCTCATCCGATCGCTTGAATCGCCCACTGCCCGCCGGCTTCGATCAGCTCGCGGTCGCAGTGGAATTCGTCGATCTGGTCGGCGTGGCCCGGCAGGACGCACACCACGGTTTCGCCGCGCTGGCGCAGCGTGGCCACCGCCGCGCGCAGGCCGGGCGCGTCGCCCCAGGGCGCGCGGATGGCGGCACGCAGCGGGCGCGGCGCGGCCACGCGCACCAGCTGCTTGAGGTCGAGGCTGAAGCCCACCGCCGGCCGCTCGCGGTCCAGCTTGTGGCCGAACACAGCGCCCACGCCGTCGTAGCGGCCGCCGCGCAGCAGCGCGTCGCCGGCGCCGTCGGCATAGACGGCAAAGCGCGCCCCGGTGTAGTAGCCCCAGCCGCGCGCGTCGGCCAGGTCGAAGCTGACGCGCACACCGTCCAGGCGCTCCGCCAGCCACTTCAAATTCAAGAGCACTTCGCGCACGCCAGTCGTGCGCGACAGGGCTTTTTCAGCCTGATCCAGCACGCCGGCATCGCCATACAGGCCGACCAGGGCGCACAGGCCCTCGCGCGCGGCGACCGGAAAATCGGCGGTCAGCCGGGCCAGCTCGCTGGCGTCCTTGGCGGCCAGCGCCAGGTGCACCTCGGTCAGGCGATCGGGGTCGACCAGCACGCCGGCCAGCAGGGCGCGCACGATGCGCGCGTCGGCCAGGTCGACCGACAGGCCATGCACCGGCGCGGCGCGCAGGCAGTCCAGCGCCAGCGAAAGGATTTCCAGGTCGGCCTCGCGGCCGGCATGGCCGTAGATTTCGGCGCCCAGCTGCAGCGGCTCGCGCGTGGCGTGCGGCCGCTCGGGCTGGGTGTGCAGCACCGGGCCGCAGTAGCACAGGCGGGTGATGGCCTGGCGGCCGAGCAGGTGGGCGTCGATGCGCGCCACCTGCGGCGTGGTGTCGGCGCGCACGCCCAGCGAGCGGCCCGACAGCTGGTCGACCAGCTTGAAGGTTTGCAGGCCCAGCGCCTCGCCGGTGCCGGTGAGCAGGGATTCCAGGTGCTCGATCAGCGGGGGCATCACCAGCTCGTAGCCGTAGCCACGGGCGGTGTCGAGCAGTTCACGGCGGAGTTCCTCGATATGCCGGGCCTCGGAGGGCAGAACATCGGCAATGTGATCCGGCAGAAGCCAGGCGGACATGGCTGGGGCAGCTTTCGCGTCGGCTGTTGAAAAGGGGATTCTAGCGGCGCAGGCGTGGTGTCCGGCCGTTCAGCCAGCAGACCACAGCAGCGCCAGCCCGCCCAGCAGCGCAAGCAGGCCGAAGAAGCGCACCTGACCGTCGCGCATCTGCATGAGCTGGCTGAACGCCTGGCGCCACGCGCGCGGCGCGACGAAGGGCAGCAGCCCTTCCAGGATCAGGGCCAGACCGAGCGCGGCCAGCCAGGTGGCGCCGTCCACGCCCGTGCCTCGGCCGCGGTCAGCGCCGCACCGGCGCGCCGCGCAGGTTGCGGAAGAAGTCCGACGAGGCCGGGTCGATCACCAGCACGTCGCCTTTCTTGCCGATGCTGGCCTTGTAGGCGTCCAGGCTGCGGTAGAACTCGGCGAACTGTGGGTCGCGCCCGAAGGCCTCGCCGTAGATGCGGTTGGCCTGGGCGTCGCCCTCGCCGCGCACTTTCTCGGCGTCGCGGTAGGCGTCGGCCACGGTCACCTCGCGCTGGCGGTCGGCGTCGGCCCGGATGCGTTCGCCCTCGGCGGCGCCGGTGGAGCGCAGTTCGTTGGCCACGCGCTGACGCTCGGCCTGCATGCGGCGATAGACCGACTCGGTGATCGACTCCACGTAGTCGGCGCGCGTGATGCGCACGTCGATGATGTCGATGCCCCAGGGCTTGGCGCCCTTGACGGCCTCCGAGACTTCGCGCTTGACGTCGGCCATAAGCGTCTCGCGCTTGGTGGAGATCAGCTCGCGCACGGTGCGGCGGTTGATTTCTTCCTGGAAGGCGTTGCGCACCACGCGGTTGAGCTGCGTGGCGCCGGCGCTTTCGTCGAGGCCGACGTTGCGGATGTAGGCCTGCGGGTCGGTGATGCGCCAGCGCACGTACCAGTCGATCACCACGCGCTGCTTCTCGGCCGTCAGCACCGGCTCGGTGTCCATGCTGTCGAGCGTGAGCAGGCGCTTGTCGATGTAGGTGACGTTCTGCATCGGCGGCGGCAGCTTGAAGTTCAAGCCCGGCTCGGTGATGACGCGCTGGATCTGGCCCAGCTGGTAGACGACGCCGAACTGCCGCTGGTCGACCACGAACAGGGTCGAGGCCAGAAGGGCCAGCACGATGAGGACGGTGGTTCCGATGAATCCGACTCTGTTCATGGCGCGGCCTGGCTTATCGGGTGTCACGCTCGCGCGTGCGGGCGTTGTCGCGCGAACGCGCGTCGGTGGCGGGGATCTGCGCGGCCGGCGGCTGCGCGGGGGTGGACGCCTGCCCGGTGGCCGGGGACACGGCGGCGCCGCTGGCCGCGCTGCCGCTGGCCTGCACCAGCTTGTCCAGCGGCAGGTACATCAGGTTGCCTCCAGCGCGGCTGTCGATGATGACCTTGTTGACGCCACCATAGATTTGCTGCATGGCGTCCAGGTACATGCGCTCGCGCGTCACCTGCGGCGCCTTCTGGTATTCGGCCAGCACCGAGCTGAAGCGCTGCGTGTCGCCCTGCGCCTGCGCCACGATGCGCGCCTTGTAGCCTTCGGCTTCCTGCTTCAGGCGGGCGGCGGTACCGACCGCGCGCGGCACCACGTCGTTGGCGTAGGCCTGGGCCTCGTTCTTGACGCGCTCGCGCTCCTGACCGGCCTTGAGCACGTCGTCGAACGCCGCCTGCACCTGCTCGGGCGGGCGCACGCCGCCCTGCTGCATGTTGACGGCCACCACCTCGACGCCGACCTTGTAGCGGTCGAGGATGATCTGCATCAGGTCGCGCACGCGCGGGGCGATCTGGTCGCGCTCGTCGGCCATGGCGTTGTCCATGCTCATCTTGCCGACCACCTCGCGCACCGCGCTCTCGGCGGCCTGCACCACGGCGTCGTCGGGACTCTTGCTCTCGAACAGGTAGGCGCGCGCGTCGTTCAGGCGGTACTGCACGGCAAACTTGATCTCGACGATGTTCTCGTCCTGCGTCAGCATGGCCGATTCGCGCAGGCCGGTGCTGCGGATGATGCTGTCGCGCCCGACGTCGACCGAGCGGATCTGCGTCACCCGCACCGTCTCGTGGCGCTGGATGGGGTAGGGCATGCGCCAGTTCAGGCCGGCCTTGCGGATGCCGTCGAAGCTGCCGAAGGTGGTGACCACGGCCTGCTCGCCCTCGCGCACGATGAAGATGCCCGAGGCCAGCCAGATGGCGACGGCCGCCGCCAGCACCACGCCGATGCCGATGCCGGCGCCGCGGCCCCGCATCTCCGGCGGCACGCCGCCCCCGCCGGGGTACGGACCGCGCGGGCCACGCCCGCGCCCGCCGCCGAACAGCCCGCCCAGCTTGCGGTTGAAGTCGCGCCACAGCTCGTCGAGATCGGGCGGCCCCTGGTTGGGCCCCTGGCCACGCGGCGGCGGCCGCTGCGGCTCGTCCGGGCGCTGGCCCGGGTCTTGCCCCGACGGCTCGTCGCCGCGCCCCCAGCGCGGATCATTGAGGTTGAACATGCCCCGGATCCGGCCCGGCCAGAAGGCCGGTCGCGGGGCGCTGATACGGTCTTTCATTCGTTGACTTCCCGGCTGTGCAACCCGCCATTGTGCCCAATCGGCAACGCCTGCCCGTCGTCGCCGCCCAATGGCACCGCAACCTGTGCAGCGTCCCGCGCGCGCAGCGCCAGTTCGGCGCGCAGCAGCGGCAGGCCCTCGCCGGTGCGGGCGCTGACGAAAATGCGCGTCAGCTCGCGGCCGTCTTGTGCCATGCGGTCGCTCAGGTTGAGCGGACGGCGCGCCGCGTCGAGCCCGTCGAGCTTGTTGAACACCAGCACCTGCGGCACCTCGGCGGCACCGATTTCGTGCAGCACGCGCTGCACTTCGTCGATCTGCTCCAGATGGCCAGGGTTGGCGGCGTCGACCACGTGCAGCAGCAGATCGGCGTCGGCCGCCTCCTGCAGCGTGGCCTCGAAGGCCTCGATCAGGCCGTGCGGCAGGTCGCGGATGAAGCCCACCGTGTCGGACAGCGACACCGAGCGGCCGGCCTCGCCCAGGTAGAGCTGGCGCGTGGTGGTGTCGAGCGTGGCGAACAGCTGATCGGCCGCGTAGGCACGCGCCTTGACCAGGGCATTGAACAGTGTCGACTTGCCAGCGTTGGTGTAGCCGACCAGCGAAATGTTGAAGGTCTCGCGCCGCTCGCGCTGGCGCCGCTGTGTCTGGCGCTGGCGCTTGACCTTGAGCAGCCGGTCCTTGGTGCGTTTGATGGCCTCGCCGATCATGCGACGGTCCAGCTCGATCTGGGTTTCGCCCGGGCCGCCGCGCCCGCCGATGCCGCCCTGCTGGCGCTCCAGGTGCGACCAGCGGCGCACCAGGCGGGTGCTGAGGTATTGCAGCCGCGCCAGCTCGACCTGCAGCTTGCCCTCGTGGCTGCGCGCGCGCTGGGCGAAGATTTCGAGGATCACCAGGGTGCGATCGTTGACCGGCAGGCCGATGGCGCGCTCCAGGTTGCGCTGCTGCACCGGCGACAGCGCCTGGTCGAACAGCACCTCGCGGGCGCCCTCGGCCTCGGCCAGCAGGCGGATTTCCTCGACCTTGCCGCAGCCGACGAACAGCGCCGCGTCGGGCGCCGGGCGCTTGCAGGTCAGGCGTGCCACCGGCCGCAGGCCGGCGGTTTCGGCCAGCAGGCCCAGCTCCAGCAGTTCGCCGTCGAAATGGGGCGCCCCCAGATCCACCCCGACCAGGATGGCGGCGGTGCGTTCAGGGGCGGCGGCGCGGGGCAATGGCGGAACGGTGCGTCAGAAGCGGTGCGCGGCAACTACCGAAACAATAGCTGCTTGCGCACGTCAGGCGGGAGCTGCGGGCGAAAATCAATCCGAATCCGGGGTTTCCGCGCCGGTGGCGAAGTTGACCGGACGACCCGGCACGATGGTGGAGATCGCGTGCTTGTACACCATCTGCGTCACGTTGTTGCGCAACAGCACGACGTACTGGTCGAAGGATTCGATCTGACCCTGGAGCTTGATGCCGTTCACCAGATAGATGGAGACCGGGATGTGCTCACGACGCAGGGTGTTCAGAAACGGGTCTTGCAGGAGTTGCCCTTTGTTGCTCACGATATCCTCCGTGTTCAGGAAAATGTAAAAAGAAGGCAGAACTTACCACATGGGGGTGGCGCGCCGGCGCACAAGGGCCATGCGGAACAGAATTTCTATCGCCGGCGGCCGGCGCGTCAGGCCTTGTCGGCGTACGGGTTGTGCGTGGTCTTCAGCTCGATGCGCAGCGGCGTGCCGATGAGGTCGAACACCTGGCGAAAGCGCCCTTCCAGAAAGCGCTTGTAGGCGTCGGTGACGCCTTCCAGCGAATTGCCGTGCACCACGATGACCGGCGGGTTCATGCCGCCCTGGTGGGCGTAACGCAGCTTGGGACGGAACATGCCGGCACGCTTGGGTGCCTGGAACTGCACCGCCTCCAGCAGCGCGCGGGTGAGTTGCGGCGTCGGCAGCTTGCGCATGGCCGCCTGGTGCGCCTTGGCGATCGAGCCCCACAGTGGCCCCAGGCCCTGGCGCTTGCGCGCCGAGATGAAATGCAGCTCGGCGAACTTCAGGAACGCCAGGCGCGATTCGATCGAGCGCTGCACCAGCTCGCGCTGGTAGGCGTCCACCGCATCCCACTTGTTGACCGCCAGCACCACCGCGCGCCCGGCCTCCAGGATGAAGCCGGCGATGTGAGCGTCCTGATCGGTCACGCCCTGGGTGGCGTCCAGCAGCAGCAACACGACGTTGGCCGACTCGATCGCCTGCAAGGTCTTAACGACGGAGAACTTCTCGATCGCCTCGAACACCTTGCCCTTGCGCCGCAGGCCGGCGGTGTCGATGAGCGAGAACTTCTGGCCATGGCGCTCGAATGGCACCGAGATGGCGTCCCGCGTGGTGCCGGGCAGGTCGAACGCCACCAGGCGCTCCTCGCCCAGCCAGGTGTTGATGAGGGTGGACTTGCCCACGTTGGGACGGCCGGCCACGGCCAGGCGGATCACGCCGTCGTCGGTGTCTTGCGGCGCCTCGTCGATGTCGGGCAGATCCAGCGCGTCCAGCGCCCCCTCCAGCAGGCTGCGCACGCCCTGGCCGTGCGCGGCCGACACGGGGATGACCTCGCCCAGGCCCAGCTCGTAGAACTCGGACAGCTGCGCGCCCTCGCGCATGCCCTCGGCCTTGTTGGCCACCAGCAGGCAGGGCTTGCCCAGGCGCCGCAGGTAGTCGGCGATGTCGTGGTCCTGCGCCGACAGGCCGGCGCGCGCGTCGACCAGGAACACCACCACGTCGGCCTCGGCCACCGCCTGCCGGGTTTGCTTGGCCATCTCCTTGTAGATGCCGCTCTCGGCCCGCGGCTCGAAGCCGCCAGTGTCGATGACGATGTATTCGCGCTGGCCCAGATGCCCCTGACCGTAATGCCGGTCGCGCGTCAGCCCCGCGAAGTCGGCCACGATGGCGTCGCGGCTGCGGGTCAGCCGGTTGAACAGCGTCGATTTGCCCACGTTGGGCCGGCCCACCAGGGCGATAACGGGTTTCATCTGAACGATTCCAGGTCCGAGCGCCGCGAAACGGGCCCGGATCAAAAGGCCGCGGAGCAGGCCACGCAGGTGAACACCGCGGAAGGGCTTGGCCCGCCCGCTGGCGTTGTCCCCCCTCGCGCAGCAGAGGGGGGAAGGCGCGTCAGCGGCTCAGGGGGGTGTGCCATGTCACTCGGGCACAAAGCCATACACCCCGCCGCCGCGCGTGACCACCACCAGCGTGTTGCCCGCCGCCACCGGCGTGGCGGCAATGCCGGTGCCGTCGGTGCTCATGCGGTCCATCGGCGTGCCGTCCTCGCGCGACAGGAAATGCAGCAGCCCACTGCTGTCGCCCACCACCACCGAGCGGCCCAGCACCAGCGGGCCGGTCAGCTGGCGCCATTGCAGGGATTCGTTGGCCCAGGCACGGTCGCCGGTGTCGGCGCGCCAGGCCAGCACCCGGCCATCGGATTCGGCACCGAACAGGCGCTGGCCATCCCCCGCGACGCCGGTGGCGCCACTGGCGGGCTTGGTCCACCGCACCCGGCCGCTGGCGGTGTCGACGCAGCCGACCGCCGCCTGGAAGGCACGCGCGCAGACCACGCCCTCGTGGCGGCTGACGCCACCCACCAGGTCGACCAGGCGCTCGACGTCGTTGGTGCCGCGCGCCGAGGCGATCGGCGCCTCCCAGCGCACGCTGCCGTTGTCCGGATCGACACCCACCAGCCGCCCCGCCAGTCCCGCCACCAGCAGGTTGCCGACGGCCTGCAGCACGCCGGCCTGACGCAGCACCAGCGGCTCGGCCGGGCGCTCCAGGTGCCACAGGCGGGCGCCGTTGCGGCCGTCGAAGGCGCTGAGCGAGCGGTCGGCGCCAAGCACGAACACCCGCCCGCCAGCCACCAGCGGCGCGGTGTAGCTTTGCGTGGTGAGCTTCTGGCGCCACAGTTCGCGACCGCCCTCCAGGGCGATCACGCGGTTGTCGCGCGTGACGACGGCGCTGACGCGGCCATCGCCGCCCACGCCCGCCGTCAGCGGGGCGCCGGCGCTGGCACGGCCCAGTTCACGGCCGCTGGCGGCGTCCAGCGTGACGACCGTGCCGTCCGAGCCCGCCACCATCACCTGCTGGCCCTGCACGCCGACCTGCAACGGGAAGTCGATGGCCGGCAACCGGGCAGTCCAGGCCTGACGCACGCCGATCAACCCGATGTGGGGCGGCAGTTCGGCCGGCTGCGGCCGGGCGGAGCCACCCGCGCAGCCGGCCAGCAGGGCCGCCGCCAGCAGGCCGACGCCCCAGGCGACCGGTCGGTGCACCGCACGCCGCGCCATCATGACGTGGCCCCCACCTTCGCGCCGGCAGCGTCGGGGTCGATGCCCAGCGCGTTGAGCTTGATCCCCACCAGGCGCCGGTAGTCGCCCGCGGTATCGGCCGACATGCCCTGGTAGGCCTTGCCGAATTCGGCTGCCGCCAGCTCACGCTTGCCCTGCTGCAACAACACGTCGCCGCGGCGGTCGGCCGCCAGCGCGACGAACTGCGGCGGAAAGCTCGCGTTCAGCGTCTTCAGCGCCTCGTCGTAGGCCTTTTCACCCAGCTGGACCGACGCCAGGCGCAGGCGCGCCACGGCGCGCAAGCCGTCGTTGGGCGCCTTGTCGGCGACCCAGGCCAGGGCGGCCTTGGCCTCGGCGAGCTTGCCCTGTTCGTTCAGGTACTTGGCGCCGCGCAGGCCGGCGTGGGCGGCGTAGGTGGTGCTGCCGTACTTGTCCTTGATGTCGGCCAGCGCGCGCTCGACGCGCGCGGCATCGCCCGCCTGCGCCGCGCGGTCCACCTCGTCGTACAGGGCTGCGGCCAGGCCCGCCTGGCGGCGCTCCCAGTACTGCCAGCCGTTCCAGGCGGCATAGGCGCCGAGCACGGCGATCAGCACCCAGGTGATGAGATTGCCCCAGCGGCTCCAGAAATGCTTGAGGGCGTCGAGCTGTTCCTGCTCTTCGAGGTCGAGATGCGTGGCCATGCGTGTGGGTTCTAGGTTTAAGCGGTCGATTTTAGGATGTCGGCCCAGGCGTCGGGCGCGGACAGCGGCTGGCGCAGCTGCGCCCCGCCACCGTCGCGCAGCGCCTTGACGGTCACTTCGCCGGCGGCCAGTTCGTCGGCGCCGAAGATCAGCGCGTGGCGCGCGCCCGAGGCGTCGGCGCGCTTGAACTGGCTCTTCATGCTGCCCATGCCCTCGCCCGTGCCGGCATGCATCTGCACCGTCACACCCAGCGCGCGCAGCTGCTGCAGGCAGCGCATGGCCTGCGGCAGCGCGGCGGCGTCGGGGATGACGGCATAGGCGTCGGGCGCGGGCTCCAGCGTGTGCACGCCCTCTTCCTTGAGCAGCTCCAGCACGCGCTCGACGCCCAGCGCCCAGCCCACGGCCGGCGCGGGCTTGCCGCCGATCTGCTCGATCAGGTAGTCGTAGCGCCCGCCGCCGCAGATCGTGCCTTGGGCGCCCAGGCTGTCGGTGACGAACTCGAACACCGTCAGGTTGTAGTAGTCCAGCCCGCGCACCAGCCGCGGGTTGAGGCGCCATTCGACCCCCGCCGCCGCCAGGATGGCCTGCACCGCGGCAAAGTGCCGGCGTGAGGCCTCGCCCAGGTAGTCGAGCATCTTCGGCGCGCCCTCGACCAGCGCCTGCATGGCCGGGTTCTTGGTGTCCAGGATGCGCAGCGGATTGCTGTGCAGGCGCCGGCGCGCGTCCTCGTCCAGCTGCTCGTGGTGCGCCTCGAAATACGCCACCAGCGCGGCGCGGTGCTCGCGCCGCTCGTCGGGCTGGCCCAGGCTGTTGAGTTCCAGCCGCCAGCGGGTGATGCCCAGCTCGCGCCACAGGGCCACGGCCAGCAGGATCAGTTCGGCGTCGACCTCGGGCCCGCCAAAGCCCAGCGCCTCGGCCCCGATCTGGTGGAACTGCCGGTAGCGCCCGCGCTGCGGCCGCTCGCGGCGGAACATCGGGCCCAGGTAGAACAGGCGCTTGCCACCGTCGTACAGCAGGTTGTGCTCGGCCACGGCGCGCACCAGGCCGGCCGTGCCTTCGGGGCGCAGCGCCAGGTGGTCGGCGCGGCCGTGCTGGTCGGCGCGGTCCTCGAAGGCGTACATCTCCTTCTCGACGATGTCGGTCACCTCGCCCAGGCCGCGCGTGTACAGCTGCGTCAGCTCCATGATCGGGGTGCGCACGTTGCGGTAGGCGTGCTGCGCCATCACGCGGCGCACCACGTCCTCCAGCCACTCCCAGCGCGCCGACTCGGGCGGCAGGATGTCGTTCATGCCTTTGATGGCGGTGATTTGCTTGCTGCCGGACATTGATCGATTGCTATATTTTTGGTAGCTGCTTGCGCAATGTCAACGGGCGCCAGCAACTCTTTTGACTTGAAGTATCAGGCGTCCCGACGCCCGAAACGCTGCTCGATGTAACGCTCGACGATCTGGTGGAACTCGGCCGCGATATGCTCGCCGCGCAGCGTCATGGCCTTCTGGCCGTCGATGTACACCGGCGCCGCCGGCGCCTCGCCGGTGCCTGGCAGGCTGATGCCGATGTCGGCGTGCTTGCTCTCGCCCGGCCCGTTGACGATGCAGCCCATGACCGCCACCTTCAGCTTCTCGACGCCGGGGTACTGGCTGCGCCACACCGGCATCTGGGCGCGCAGGTGGTCGTCGATCTGCTTGGCCAGTTCCTGGAACACGGTGCTGGTGGTGCGCCCGCAGCCCGGGCAGGCGGTGACGCTGGGCACGAAGGCGCGCAGCCCCAGGGCCTGCAGGATTTCGCTGGCCACCACCACTTCCTGCGTGCGCGCCTCGCCCGGCTGCGGCGTCAGGCTGACGCGGATGGTGTCGCCGATGCCCTCCTGCAACAGGATGGCCAGCGCCACGCTGGAAGCCACCGTGCCCTTGGTGCCCATGCCGGCCTCGGTCAGGCCCAGGTGCAGCGGGTAGTCGCCGCGCCGTGCCAGCTCGCGATAGACCGCGATCAGGTCCTGCACCCCGCTGACCTTGCACGACAGGATGACCTGCGCCGGGTCCATGCCGAGCTCCACCGCCTGGCTGGCCGATCCCAGGGCCGAGCTGATCAGCGCCTCGTACATCACCTGGCGCGCGTCCCAGGGCTGGGCACGGCGGCTGTTTTCGTCCATCAGGCCGGCCAGCAGGTCCTGGTCCAGGCTGCCCCAGTTGACGCCGATGCGCACCGGCTTGTCCCACTTCAGCGCGGCCTCGATCATCTGGCCGAACTGGGTGTCGCGCTTGGCACCCTTGCCGACGTTGCCGGGATTGATGCGGTACTTGGACAGCGCCTGCGCGCAATCCGGGAAGTCGGTCAGCAGGCGGTGGCCGTTGTAGTGGAAGTCGCCGATCAGCGGCACGTCGATGCCCATGCGGTCGAGCTGCTCGCGGATGTAGGGCACCTGCGCCGCCGCCTCGGGCGTGTTGACGGTGATGCGCACCAGCTCGCTGCCGGCCAGCGCGAGTTCCTTCACCTGGATGGCGGTGCCGATGGCGTCCACCGTGTCGGTGTTGGTCATCGACTGCACGCGCACCGGCGCGTCGCCGCCCACGGTGACCACGCGCTGGCCCCAGGCCACGCGCGCCTGGCGGGTGCGACGCGGCGCGGGTTGCGCCACCTCGATCGGCGTGAGAACTCGGTCGTCCATGCTCATCGGACCTCGAAGCGCGACACCGGGGTCTTGCTGATGGAACGGTGGTCGAACGGCTCGCCGCGCACGCGCACCTCCACCGCGTCCTTGCGGCCGATGGTGACCGACAGCGGCGGTTCGCCGCTCACGCCCACGCTGTCGCCCGCATGCAGCGCGCGGTTGATCAAGCCCTTGCCGGTGGCGTCGCGCACCGTGACCCAGGTTTCGGCGTTGGCGTTGAAGTGCAGCAGGTCGGTGCCGGCCGCCATCGCCGGGGCGGACGCGGCGGGCGCCGCCGCCGGAGCCTGTTCGGCCACGGCCGCGCTGGCGGACAGCTCGACCGGCGCGGCCTGCTCCACATTGGCCTGCGCGGCGGGCGACACGCTCTCGCGCACCACGGCGCCGGGCGCGGACTCTTCGCTGGCGGGCGCGGGCGCGCCCAGCTGGATCGGCAACGTCGGCAACAACCACAGCGCCACGGCCCCCAGCAGCAGGGCGACGACGCCGATCACCAGCGGTCGGGACAGGCTGCCGGTCAGCACGGCCACCGGCCGGTCGCTGCTGCGGCGAAACGGTTCATTGATGGGCGGCGCGGGCTGGCGCCACCCCGGCGCCGACACCGGCATGCGCTCCAGCACCGGCGCCGGATCGGTGCCGAAGGCGCGGCAGATGGCCGAGGCCAGCGCACGCGCGAAGGTCACGTCCGGCAGCTGGTCGAGGCGGTCGTTTTCCAGCGCCTCCAGTTTCTGCGGCGACACCTTCATGGCGCTGGCCAGCAGCGCCGGGTCGACGCCAGCCGATTCGCGCAGCGCGCGCAGCATCTGCCCGGCCGAGCGCGGCCCGGCGTCGGTGACCGGGGTCTCGTGCAGGCTGGCGGGCGCGGTCAGGGGATCAGTCATCAAACGCTCCGCGTTCGTGGGCCAGCAGCTCGCGCGACTGCGGGAAGCGCCGGCGCAGCTGAGCGGCCAGCTGTTCCATGGCCTGGCGATTGTTCAGGCGGCGCTCCACCCGGATACCCAGCCACAGTGACTCGGCATTGGCCAGCTCGCTGTTGTTCAGGCGGCGGATGTAGAACTGCGCGCGGGTGTAGTCACCGCGCTGGTACAGCAGCTGCGACAGGTTGAAGGCGGTCACCGGGTTGCCGGCGTCCAGCTCGTAGGAGCGCATCAGCGCCGCCTCGGCCCGCGCCAGGTTGCCGGCGCGCGCCTCGCACACGCCCTGCGCCATCAGCGTGCGGGCGCGGCCCGGATAAGTCGGCACGGCCAGCGCGCGCTCGAACGACTGGTTGGCCGCGGCCAGCTGGCCCTGCTGGCATTGCAGCCAGCCGAGGTTGTGCAGCGCGTCGCCATCGCGCGGGTTGAGCGCGATGGCGCGCTGGAAGTGCGACTGCGCCAGTGCCATGTCGCCCAGCGCCATGTAGATCAAGCCGCCCAGGTTGTAGGCCTCGCCGAAGCCCGGGTCGATCTGCAGGGACTTCTTCTGCTCGTCCAGCGCCACGGTGTGCTGGCCGTTCTCGTAGTAGCCGGTGGCCAGCGCCAACCGGGTGCGGGCGCGCCGGCGGGCATCGGTCTCGTCGGAGGCCGTCTGCAACTCCTGCGGGCTGTCGCCCAGCCCGGGCTGGGTGGTGCAACCGGCCAGTGCCCAGGCCGCCAGGCCGACACCACCGATGGCCAGCAGACGCCGGCGCGAGGTCGCGACCAGGGAGGAAGGATGGAGGATCATGAAACCACCTTTCTCGGCGCCTTGGCCGTGTCCGCAGCCGCCACCTGGTGCAGCACCACCGTGCGCTGGCGCGCGATGCGCGTACCCACCCGGGTGCGGTCCCGCACGTCGCCGGCCAGCTGGCCGCAGGCGGCGTCGATGTCGTCGCCGCGCGTCTTGCGGATCGTGGTGACGATGCCGGCATCGTTCAGCAACTTGCCAAAGACCTGCACGCGCGCCATCGGCGAGCGCGTCAGCCCCGATTGCGGAAACGGATTGAAGGGAATCAGGTTGAACTTGGCGCGCAGGCCGTCGGCGCCGTGCCGGCGCATCAGTTCGATCAGGGCCTGGGCGTGCTCGGCGGAGTCGTTGACGCCGTCGAGCATGCAGTATTCGAAGGTGATGAAGTCGCGCGGCGCGTGCGCCAGGTAGGCGGTGCAGGTGCGCAGCAGCTCATCGATCGGGTACTTTCGGTTGAGCGGCACCAGGTGCTCGCGCAGCGCGTCGGTGGGCGCGTGCAGCGACACCGCCAGCGCCACCGGGCAGTCGCGCGCCAACCGCTCGATCATGGGCACCACGCCCGAGGTGGACACCGTCACGCGGCGGCGCGACAGGCCGTAGCCGTGGTCATCCAGCATGGTGCGCAGCGCGGGCAGCAGGCGGTCGTAGTTCTGCAGCGGCTCGCCCATGCCCATCATCACCACGTTGGAGATGACGCGCTGGTCGGTCTTCAGGTGGCGACGCAGGAAATGCTCGGCAAACCACAGCTGGCCGACGATCTCGGCCGTGCTCAGATTGCGCGAAAAACCCTGATGGCCGGTGGAGCAGAAGCGGCAGGCCACGGCGCAGCCGGCCTGCGACGACACGCACAGCGTGCCGCGATCGTCCTCGGGGATGTAGACCGCCTCGACCGCATTGCCGCCGCCGACGTCGAACAGCCACTTGATGGTGCCGTCCTTCGACTCGTGCTGGATGATGACGGCTGGTGCCGCCACCAGGGCTCGGCCCCGCAGCTTGCCCTGCAGCGACTTGGCCAGATCGCTCATCTGGCCGAAGTCGGCCACGCCGCGCTGATGGATCCAGCGAAACAGCTGGGTGGCGCGAAAACGCTTTTCGCCCAGCGTGTCGCACCAGGCGGCCAGGCCTTCGAGATCGAAGTCGAGCAGGTTGACGGGCGTGGTCATGCGCTGCGCGGGCCGCCTTGCGCCGGCTCAGCGGCTGTAGATCGCCAGTCCGGGGAAGAAGAACGCCACTTCGACGGCGGCCGTCTCGGGGGCGTCGGAGCCGTGCACGGCGTTGGCGTCGATCGAGTCGGCGAAGTCGGCGCGGATGGTGCCCTTGTCGGCCTTCTTCGGGTCGGTGGCGCCCATCAGGTCGCGGTTCTTGGCGATGGCGCCCTCGCCCTCCAGCGCCTGGATCATCACCGGGCCGGAGATCATGAAGTCCACCAGGTCCTTGAAGAAGGGGCGCTCCTTGTGCACGGCGTAGAACTGCTCGGCCTCGCGGCGCGACAGGTGCTGCATGCGGGCGGCAACGACTTTCAGGCCGGCGGCCTCGAAACGGGCGTAGATCTGGCCGATAACGTTCTTGGCGACGGCGTCGGGCTTGATGATGGACAGGGTGCGTTCGATAGCCATGAGTGTTGATCCTGAGATTTATTTAAAACGACTGCTGCCTCAGCGGGCAAAGCTCTTGATTTTAACCTTCGCGCCCTGGTCGCGCGCGCCAGCGTGGATTGGTGTGTCAGCCGCGCCGACCGCCGCCGCCGGGGCCACGCCGCTTGCCTGCGCCGCCCTGCCCGCCCGCAGCGCCACCCGCACCCTGGCGACGGGCGCGCTGGCGCTGGAAGCTGTCGGCGCCGATGTAGCCGAACGAAGTTTTCATCGGGTCCGGCTGCTGCCCACCGCCGCCGTCCTGCCCGCCGGCGCCGCCACGGCGACGCGGAGCGCCGGCGAAGGGGCGTGGTGGCGCATCGCCCTGCGGGCGCGCGCCGCCGGCCATGTTGGGGCGCGGGCCGCGGCCCTTGCCGCGGTCGCTGCGGGCGCGGCGCGGCTGATCCTGCGGCTGCGTGCGCGGCGCGGGCGCGCCGCGGATCGCGCGTTCGGGCGTGCCGGAGGCTTCGCCCAGCGCGCGGATGTCGCGCTCGCCCAGCTCCATCCACATGCCGCGCCGCAGGCCGCGCGGCAGCATCATGGCGCCGTAGCGGATGCGGATCAGCCGGCTGACGGCGTGGCCGACCGATTCGATCATGCGCCGCACCTCGCGGTTGCGGCCCTCGGAGATGGTGACGCGGTACCACTGGTTGGCGCCCTCGCCCTGCCCTTCGGCCTTGACCGAGCTGAACTGCGCCATGCCGTCGTCCAACGGCACGCCGTCCAGCAGCTGCTGTTTCTCGTCCTCGCTCAGCGCGCCCAGCACGCGGACGGCGTATTCGCGTTCCAGCCCGAAGCGCGGGTGCATCAGGCGGTTGGCCAGTTCACCCGAATTGGTGAACAGCAGCAGGCCTTCGGTGTTCAGGTCCAGCCGGCCCACCGACTGCCATTTGCCCTGCGGCAGTCGCGGCAGCTTGCGGAACACCGTGGGACGGTTCTGTGGATCGTCGTGCGTCACCACCTCGCCCACCGGCTTGTGGTAGGCCAGCACGCGCGCCGGCGGCGGCGCGATGCGCAGCTTGATGGGCTTGCCGTTGATCTTGACCGAATCGCCGAACTGGATGCGCTGGCCGATGTGCGCCGGCTGGTTGTTGACCGAGATTCGCCCCTGCAGGATCAGCTGCTCCATCTCCAGGCGCGAGCCCAGCCCGGCTTGGGCCAGCACCTTGTGCAGCTTGGGCTGCTCGGGTTGCGGCAGCAGCACGCGCTTGGGCGAGGTGTCGGCGTCGGCGCCATCGGCTTCGGCGTCGAAGCGCCCGGACAGCACGTCGTCGATGGCCACCGCCTCGCCCTCGGCGGGCGGCAGCGGAGACGGTTCGACCTGCTGCTCCGCCGCCGGAGGCAACGAAGTTGCTTCTGTTTCGATAGCTGATGGCGCGCTCTGGTCGGGCGCTGTGACTGGTTTTTTTCTGGAACGCCGGGCGGGCGTCGGCGTGGCGGAAGCGTCGGCGGCGTCCGGCGGGGGGATCGGCTCGTCAGGGTGCATGGGGTGCCTCGTCCTCGGGCATGTCGGGTGGGGTGGGCGCGGCGGCGCTGCCGGCGGGCTCGGGTGGCACGGCGGATTCCTCGGCTGCGGCGGATTCGCCGGTCGTCACGGGGGCGTCCTGCGCCGGCTCGGCAGCCGCCGCCGGGGGCGCGTCAGCCCCGGGGTCGGCGTCCGCGCCGTCGGCCGGGGCGGCAGGCGCATCGTCGGTGCCCGGACCGAGCGCGTCGAACATGCTGGTCATCTGCTCGGAAGGCGACTCCAGCACCGGCAGCTGGTCCAGCGACTCCAGCCCCAGGTCGTCGAGAAACTGGCGCGTGGTGGCGTACAGGCCGGGGCGTCCGACGGTTTCGCGGTGACCGATGACCTCGACCCAGCCGCGGTCTTCGAGCTGCTTGATGAGCTGGGAGTTGACGGTGACGCCGCGAATGTCCTCGATGTCGCCGCGCGTGACCGGCTGCCGGTAGGCGATGATGGCCAGGGTTTCCAGCGTGGCACGGGTGTACCTGGGCGGCTTTTCGGGGTGCAGGCGGTCGAGGTACTCGCGCAATTCGGGCCGGCTTTGAAAGCGCCAGCCGCTGGCCACCTGCACCAGCTCGACGCCGCGCTGGGCCCAGTCGTCGCGCAGCTCCAGCAGCAGGTTCTTCAAGGTGTCGGCGCCCAGCTCGTCGTTGAACAGCACGCGCAGCTCGCGCAGCGGCATGGGTTGCTGCGCGCAGATCAGGGCGGTTTCGAGGATGCGCTTGGCGTCCGTGGCATTCACAGCGGGGGCGTTCCGTGTCAGTCTGGAGGCCGGTGCGAGGAAACCCGGACAAGCGGGCCGGCCGCACGGGCGAGGTGGCCAATGGCCGCGGGCTGCGGCCTCTCATGGACTCAACGCGCGGCGTCGGCCGCCAGGTCCATGTCGTCAGGGGGCATTGTAAGACCCCAGGCGGCCAGCGCGGCCGCCAGATCGGCTGGCAGCGGCGCCAGCACATCCACCGCCTGGCCGGTAATCGGGTGCGTGAAGGCCAGCCGGCGCGCATGCAGCGCCTGGCGCGTCAACCCCGCGGCCGGCGCGCCGCCGTACAGGGCATCGGCGACCAGGGGATGACCCAGGTGCGCCAGGTGCACGCGGATCTGGTGCGTGCGGCCGGTGCGCAGCAGGCAGCGCAGCAGGCAGCCCTGCGCCGCGTTCCGCAGCAACTCGCAGCGGGTCTGCGCCGGCTTGCCGGGGTGGCGCGCCGCGTCGACCACCGCCATGCGCAGGCGCTGGCGCGGGTCGCGGCCGATGGGGGCGTCGATCTCGCGCGCTGGCGCGCCGGTCCACGGCCGGTGCGCCAGCGCCAGGTATTCGCGCCGCACCTGGCGCGCGGCGATCAGTGCCACCAGCGCGTCCATGGCGGCGCGCGTGCGCGCCACCACCAGCAGGCCGCTGGTGTCCTTGTCCAGCCGGTGCACGATGCCGGCGCGCGGCAGATTGGCGGCGGCCGCGTCGCGCGCCAGCAGGCCGTTGAGCAGGGTGCCGCTCCAGTTGCCGGGCGCCGGGTGCACCACCAGGCCGGCCGGCTTGTCGATGACGGCCAGGTGCTCGTCTTCGTACACCACGGCCAGCGCCATCGGCTGCGGCACGAAGGCCTGGCTCATGGGGGTGGGACGCAGCTCGATGGCCAGGCGGTCGCCGGCGCGCACCTTCCGCGCCGGCTTGGCGGCTGGCGCGCCCTGGATGCGGGCGGCGCCCGCCTCGATCAGCTGGCGCAGGTAGTTGCGCGAGAACTCGGGCACCAGGGCGGCCAGCGCGCGGTCCAGCCGCTGGCCGTGCAGCTCGGCCGGCAGCACCAGCTGCCGCAGCTCGGCCTCGGCGCCAGCGTCGTCGTGCGGCTCGCCGTCGACGTCCCAGTCCCCGTCCGGTGACACCGGCGACGGGGGGGTGGCCGATATAATTGCCGCTGCTTGATTCAAGAAGGTTGCCACTGATGCAAGGTGCTCGATTATCGGCCGCTGCCGCCGTCGTGGTCGCGCTCGCGGCGCTGCTGACGGCCTGTTCGTCCAAGCCGGTCGACAAGACCGCCGGCTGGAGCCCCAATCGCATCCATGCGGAAGCCAAGGACGAGCTCAACTCCGGCGCCTACGACAAGGCGATCCCGCTCTACGAAACCCTGGAAGGCCGCGCCGCCGGCACCACGCTGGCGCAGCAGGCGCAGCTGGACAAGGCCTACGCCCTGTTCAAGGACGGTCAGAAGGCCGAGGCGATCGCCACGCTGGACCGCTTCATGCGCCTGCACCCGGCCAGCCCGGCCATCGATTACGCGCTGTTCCTCAAGGGCGTGATCAACTTCAACGACGAGCTGGGCATGTTCTCCTTCCTGTCGCGGCAGGACCTGTCCGAGCGCGACCAGAAGGCGGCCAAGGAAGCCTACGAGTCGTTCAACGAGCTGGTGACGCGCTTTCCCGATTCACGCTATGCGCCCGACGCCCGCGCGCGCATGCGCTTCACGGTCAATGCGCTGGCGCAGTACGAAGTGCACGTGGCGCGCTACTACTTCACGCGCGGCGCCTACGTGGCGGCCATCAACCGGGCGCAGCAGGCGCTGGCCGATTACCGCGACGCGCCATCGCTGGAAGAAGCGCTGTACCTGCTTACCCAGTCCTACGACCGGCTGGGCATGACCGAGCTGCGCGACGACGCGCGGCGCGTGCTGGACAAGAACTACCCCAACAGCGCCTACCTGACGCATGGCCTGCGCGGCGCCGACAAGCCCTGGTGGCAGCTGTGGTGAGCCGGCGCCGCCGCCCAGCCCCCAATATTCCTGCTCTGATCGGCCGGTAGCGCTTGCCTGTCAAGTGCTGGCAGCTTCTGTTTTTGAAGCACTGTCGGTGAGCAGCTGGTCCAGCGCGGCGTCGAATTCCGCGGCTGTGACGAGCCGCCGCATCGGCGGCAGCGCCGCCAGCAGGCGGCGGCCGTAGCCCATCTGCGCCAGGCGCGTGTCGCAGATCACCAGCACGCCGCGGTCGCTCTCGCGCCGGATCAGTCGCCCCGCCCCCTGCTTGAGCGCCACCGCCGCCTCGGGTACCGAATAGCCGGCAAAGGCGCTGCGCCCCTGCGCTTCCAAGCGGCGGCAGCGCGCCTCCACCAGCGGGTCGCCGGGCGGCGGGAACGGCAGCTTGTCGATCACCACCAGCTGCAGCGCCTCGCCCGGCATGTCCACGCCTTCCCAGAACGAGGCCGAGGCCACCAGCACGCAGCCCGGCCGGCCGTCGGCGTCGCCGGCGCGAAAGCGCTCCATCAGCACGCGCTTGGGCAGGCTGCCCTGCACCAGCACCTCGATGCCCGTGCCGGGACCAAAACGCTCGCCTAACGCCTCGCCGATGTGGCGCAGCGCGCGCAGCGTGGTGGTCAGCACCATGGTGCGCCCCCCCAGGCGCGCCGCCGCGTCGCCGGCCAGGCGCGCCACGTCGGCGCTGTGCGCCGCATCGGCCGGGCGGGCGATGTGCGCTGGCACGTACAGCGCGGCCTGGCGCGCGTAGTCGAACGGGCTGCCGACGCGCAGCACCTCGGCGTCCCGCAGGCCGCAGGGCTCGGTGAACCAGGACAGGCGCTCGTCGTCGCCCAGCGTGGCCGAGACGAAGGCCCAGGCGCGCGCGCGGCCGTCGGCGTCGGGCTCGGCCAGCAGGCGGGTGCGCACGGTGTCGGCGATGTCCAGCGGCGACTCGATCAGCCGCAGCAGCGAGATGCCGACGTCGACCCAGCGCACCAGGCCGGGTTCGACCGGCGCGCCGAAGCGCTCGGCGCGGCCGGCCAGCAGGCTGGCGCGCTGGTGCAGGCGCGTGAAGTCGGGCGCCAGCTCGCTGACGGTGGCCAGCGCGGCGGCCGCGTCCGCCAGGGCCTGGCGCAGCCGCTGCAGCGCCGGCAGCCAGTCGGCGCCATCCACCCCTTCGGGCACGGCCTCCAGCCAGCGCAGGCGGCTGGCGCCGCGCTGCACGCCGACCGCCAGACGCAGTTGGCGCGTCGCCGCTTCGACGCTGCCGGCCAGCGCCTGCCAGTCGCACAGGCCGCGCGCCTGCCGCAGGCCGGCAGCCAGCAGATCGCGAGCGAAGTCCAGCAATTGCCCGCTGGCCAGTTGCTGGCCCAGGAACTGGATGCCGGTCTCGTTGAGCTGGTGCGCCTCGTCGAACACGACCACGCGCACGCTGGGCAGCAGCTCGGCCATGCCCGATTCGCGGATCGCCAGGTCGGCAAAGAACAGGTGGTGATTGATCACCACCACGTCGGCCGCCATGGCCTGGCGCCGCGCCAGCTGCACGTGGCAGGCGCGAAACTGAGGGCAGTCGGCGCCCAGGCAGTTCTCGCGCGTGCTGGTGACCAGCGGGATGACCGGCGAGCGCTCGTCCAGGCCGGGCAGCTCGGCCAGGTCGCCGCTGCGTGTGGTTTTCGCCCATCGCTCTATTTTTGATAGCTGTTGGCGCACGCCAGGAGCCGACGAAACCCCGGTCTGATTGGCCATTTCAAGGCGGTGCAGGCACAGGTAGCTGGCGCGCCCCTTGAGCAGCGCCATGCTCAGCGGCAGGCCCAGCGCGCGCGCCAGCCGCGGCAGATCACGGCCGAACAGCTGGTCCTGCAGCGTCTTGGTGGCGGTGGACAGCAGCACCCGCTCGCCTGACAGCAGCGCCGGCACCAGGTAGGCAAAGGTCTTGCCGACGCCGGTGGCGGCCTCGGCCACCAGCACGCCGCCCTGCTCGATCACCCGCGCCAGCGCCAGCGCCAGCCGGGTCTGGCCGTCGCGCAGGCGAAAACCCTCGGCCGCCTGCGTCAGCGGGCCTTGATCGTCGAACGCGGCCGCGACCGCCTGGGCCAGCGCACCGCCCACCGCCGCGTCGCGCGCGGGGCCGGCGCCGGGCGGCGCCGCGGGCTCAGGCCGGCTCATCGGGCGACAGCCGCGCTTGCAGCCGCGCCATGGCGTCGCGCAGCGCCAGGCGGCGCTTCTTGAGCCGTTGCAGCATCAGCTCGTCCAGTGGCGCCTGGCTGGCCAGCTGGTCGATCGTGGCGTCGAGGTCGGCGTGCTCCATGCGCAGCTCGATCAGCCGCCGATCCGGGGAATGCAGGTTGGCCGTCATGTGTAAGATTGCATGAAAACGCGCAAGGAGGCCGGCGGCGGCGCCCGCCATGGGCAGCGATCCGAGCGGCGAACACCAATAATACGGCGTGCCGCGCGCCGGCCGACACTGCAAGGGTCCCTCATGGAAAAAGGCTATCGACTCAGCGCCGCCACCGGCTTGCACAAGGGTGACCGGGACTACCAGCAGGACCAGGTGGCCCTGTTCGCGCATCCGCGCGTGACCGGCTGCGTCATGGGCGTGGTGGCCGACGGCATGGGCGGGCGCACCGGCGGGCGCAAGGCCGCCGACCAGGTGATGCTGACGGCGCGCCAGCTCTACGAGCGCTACGCCCCCGACAGCGAGGACGCCACCGCCGTGCTGCGCCAGATCGGCGAGGAGGCGCACCTGATCATCAAGCTCACCGCCATCGCCGCCGAGCAGGAGCCGCACAGCACCATGGCGGCCTTCATCATCAACGTGGGCGGCGAATGCCACTGGGTACACACCGGCGACTCGCGTCTGTACCACTTTCGCGGCGCCCGGATGGTGCGGCGCACCAAGGACCAGTCCTTGGTGCAGGCGCTGGTCGACCAGGGCGAGCTGACCGAGGACGAGGCGGCCGTGCACCCCAAGTCCAACGTGCTGCTGGGCTGCCTGGGCACCGAGGAGGCGCCCAAGCTCGAGTCGCACTACATCCCGCGCTTGCAGATCGGCGATTCGCTGCTGGCCTGCACCGACGGTCTGTGGCATTACTTCACCCCGGAGGAGCTGGGCTCGGTGCTGCACTCGCTGCCGCCGCGCGAAGCCAGCGAGTTCCTGGTCGACAAGGCGCGCACGCGCGCCATGGGCGGGGGCGACAACCTGGCCCTGGCCATCGTCAAGATGGAGCCGCTGCAGACCGATCAGCCGGTGGTGGGCTCGGCCTTCTCGCCGCTGCGCTGACGCACCGCCCGGCGGCAGCGCGCGGTCAGCCGTCGCTGCCGGACGGCTTGCGCTCGAGCTGGCGCAGGCGCTCGTCGGCGCGGCGCCGGCGATCGAGATCGTTGACGGCCAGCTCCTGCTGCCGCAGGCGATCGAGCACGGCGCGGCGCTCGGTGCGCGCCTGGCGCAGGCAATCGTTGACGGCAAAGCGCTGCCAGCAGGCCTTTTCGGTGGCTTCGTAGCGCTGCGTGGCCTCGCCCCGCGCGGCGGCGATGCGGGCGCGCTGGGCGTCCAGCCAGGGCGCCAGCGGCTGGCCCTCGGGCGGTGCTGTGGCGATCAGGGCCTGCGCCTGGGCCGCGTCGGCGGCGCGCGCGGCGGCGGAGTCGTCGTGCAGCGAGCCGGACGCGCAAGCGCTCAGCAGGGCACACAGCAGCAGACTGGCGGGCAGGCGGTTCATGTCAGGTGGGTGTCCACGGTGCGGTGCTCCAGCGCCAGGTATTCGGCCGACTGCATCTCGTTCAGGCGGCTGACGGTGCGCGGAAACTCGTGCGCCAGCGGGCCTTCGGTGTAGAGCTGTTCGGGTGGCACCTCGGCCGACAGGATGAACTTCACGCGGCGGTCGTACAGCACGTCGACCAGCCAGGTGAAGCGCCGCGCCTCGGAGGCCATGCGCACCGGCATGTGTGGCACGTCGGACAGCAGCACGGTGTGGAACTGGCTGGCGATCTCCAGGTAGTCGTTCTGCGAGCGCGGGCCACCGCACAGCGTGCGGAAGTCGAACCACACCACGCCGCCGGCCCGCCGGCGGGCCTTGATTTCGCGCGCCTCGATATGCAGCACCGGGTCTTCGTCCGCCCGGCTGGCCAACTGGTCGAACGTGGCCTGCATGGCGCTGTCGGCCGCCGCCCCCAGCGGTGTGTGGTAGAGCCGCACCTGCTGCAGCGTGCGGTGACGGTAATCGGTGCCGTTGTCGACGTTGACCACCTCCATGCGCTGGTTGAGCAGCTCGATCGCCGGCAGGATGCGGTCACGGTGCAGGCCGCCGGGGTACAGGTCGTCGGGCTTGAAATTGCTGGTGGTGACAAAGCCCACGCCGTTGTCGAACAGCGCCGCCAGCAGCCGGTGCAGGATCATGGCGTCGGTGATGTCGGCGACGTGGAATTCGTCGAAACAAATCAGCTTGAAGCGCAGCGCCATGCGCCGACCCAGCTCGTCCAGCGGGTTCACCGTGCCCTGCAGGCCCGCGAGTTCGCGGTGCACTTCGCGCATGAACTCGTGAAAGTGCAGGCGCGTCTTGCGCCGGATCGGCACGGCGTTGAAGAAGCAGTCCATCAGGAAGCTCTTGCCGCGCCCCACGCCGCCGTACATGTAGACGCCACGGGGAATGTCGGGGCGGTTGAACAGCTTTTTCAGGCGACTGGAACGCCTGGCCTTGTAGGCCGCCCAGTCGTCGGCGCAGCGCTGCAGCGCTTCGACCGCGCGCAGCTGCGCCGGGTCGCTCTGAAAGCCGCGCGCCTTCAGCTCGGCCTCGTAAGCCTGGCGCACGCTGCTCATTCGATCAGCCACCGATAGCTACACAAATGATAGCTGTTTGCGCATGCTACGCCAGCGCGAGCGGCCGATTTCATCAGAAATTCAGGGTGCGCTTGTCGACCGCCAGCGCGGCTTCCTTCATGCTCTCGCCCAGGCTGGGGTGAGCGTGGCAGATGCGCGCGATGTCCTCGCTGCTGGCGCGGAAGGCCATGGCCACGCAGGCCTCGGCCACCAGCTCGCTGGCCAGGGGGCCCACGATGTGCACGCCCAGAATCTCGTCGGTGGCAGCGTCGGCCAGGAACTTGACCAAGCCGGTGGTGTCGCCCAGCGCCCGCGCGCGGCCGTTGGCCATGAAGGGGAAGGTGCCGGCCTTGTACTTGACGCCCTGCTCTTTCAGCTGCTGCTCGGTGCGGCCCACCCAGGCGATTTCGGGGCTGGTGTAGATCACCCAGGGGATCAGGTTGAAGTCGACGTGCCCGTGCTGGCCGGCGATGCGCTCGGCCACCGCCACGCCCTCTTCCTCGGCCTTGTGCGCCAGCATCGGGCCACGCACCACGTCGCCCACCGCCCACACGCCGGGCAGGTTGGTGCGGCAGTCGCCGTCGACGATGACGTCGCCGCGCTCGCCCAGCTTCAGGCCCACGGCCTCGGCGTTCAGGCCCGCGGTGTTGGGCACGCGGCCGATGGAGACGATCAGCTTGTCGACCTCCAGCGTCTGCGCCGCGCCCCTGGCGTCGGTCCAGGACACGCTGACGCCCTTCTTGCCGACCTTGACCTCGCCCACCTTGACGCCCAGCTCGACCTTCAGGCCCTGCTTGTCGAAGGCCTTCTTGGCTTCCTTGGCGATCTGCTCGTCCACCGCGCCCAGGAAGGTGGGCAGGGCTTCGAGCACGGTGACCTCGGCGCCGACGCGGCGCCACACGCTGCCCATCTCCAGGCCGATCACGCCCGAGCCGATCAGGCCCAGCTTTTTCGGCACGGCCTGGATGGCCAGCGCGCCGTCGTTGCTCAGCACCTTGTCCTCGTCAAAGGGCACGCCGGGCAGCGCGCGCGCGCTGGAGCCGGTGGCGACGATGACCTGCTTGCCGACCAGGGTCTCGTTGGCCGCGCCGGTGACGGCGATTTCATAGCCGCCATCGACCGCCTTGACGAAGGACCCGCGGCCGTGAAAGAAGCTGACCTTGTTCTTCTTGAACAGGTACAGGATGCCGTCGTTGGTCTGCTTCACGATGGTGTCCTTGCGGACGACCATCTGGCCCACATCCATTTTCAGGCCGCTGGCGGAGATGCCGTGCTCGCCGAAGTGCTTGCTGGCGTGCTCGAAGTGCTCGGAGCTTTGCAGCAGCGCCTTGGACGGGATGCAGCCGACGTTGGTGCAGGTGCCGCCGGGCGCCGGGCCGCCCTTGCCGTTCTTCCACTCGTCGATGCAGGCCACGTTGAAGCCCAACTGGGCCGCGCGAATGGCGGCGATGTAGCCACCCGGGCCGGCGCCGATGACGATGACGTCGAATTGTTTGCTTGTCATGAGAATGCTTTCGTTCCGGGCGCAGCCCGCCACAAGGACACGGCCCGCGAAGGGGCCGTGCTTTCATCCGGTCAGATGTCGAACAGCAGGCGCGCCGGATCCTCCAGCGCCTCCTTCATGGCCACCAGGCCCAGCACGGCTTCGCGGCCGTCGATGATGCGGTGGTCATACGACATGGCCAGGTAGTTCATGGGGCGCACCACGACCTGGCCGTTTTCGACCACGGCGCGGTCCTTGGTGGCGTGCACGCCCAGGATGGCCGACTGCGGCGGGTTGATGATGGGGGTGGACATCATGGAGCCGAACACGCCGCCGTTGCTGATGGAGAAGGTGCCGCCGGTCATCTCCTCGATGCCCAGCTTGCCGTCGCGCGCCTTGGCGCCGAACTCGGCGATCTTCTTCTCGATGTCGGCAAAGCTCATCTGGTCGGCGTTGCGCAGGATCGGCACCACCAGGCCGCGCGGGCTGCCGACGGCGATGCCGACGTCGAAGTAGCCGTGGTAGACGATGTCGTTGCCGTCCACGCTGGCGTTGAGCACCGGGTACTTCTTGAGCGCGTGCACCGCCGCCTTGACGAAGAAGCTCATGAAGCCGATCTTGACGCCGTGCTCCTTCTCGAACTTGTCCTGGAAGCGCTTGCGCATGTCCATCACCGGCTGCATGTTCACTTCGTTGAACGTGGTGAGGATGGCGTTGCTGGCCTGCGATTGCAGCAGGCGCTCGGCCACGCGGGCGCGCAGGCGCGTCATGGGCACGCGCTGCTCGGGCCGGTCGCCCAGGCTGGGGGGCGCCACCGGCGCGGCCACTTGCGGCAACGAACTGGCGGGCACGCCGGTCGGAATTTGAGCGGCTTTCTGGGCTCCAGCGCTTGCCCCACCTGCGCCAGAAGCTCCTGATTGAATAGCACCCAGGACATCGCCCTTGGTCACGCGGCCATCCTTGCCGGTGCCGGCCACGCTGCCGGCGGGCAGCTGGTGGTCGGCCATCAGCTTGGCGGCGGCCGGCATGGCCACGCCCGATTTGTCGGCCACGGAAGCGGCCACTGCGGGGGCGGCGGCCGCGGGGGCGGCTGCCGGCGCGGGCGCCGCGGCGCCGGCCACGGCGGCGGTGTCGATGCGCGCCAGCAGCTGGTCGGCCAACACGGTGGCGCCGTCGGCCTGGACGATCTCGGTCAGCACGCCGCTGGCCGGCGCGGGCACTTCCAGCACCACCTTGTCGGTCTCGACCTCGATCAGGATTTCATCGGCCTTGACGGCCTCGCCGGGCTGCTTCTTCCATTGCAGCAGCGTGGCCTCGGCCACGGACTCGGACAGTTGGGGAACTTTGACTTCGACGATAGCCATTTCGAATTCTTCCAGTGTTCTTGAATGCGTTTGCGTCTGGCGCCGGGTGTGCCGCGGGAGCGATGCTGCCATCCCGTGGCCCAGGCCCTGGCGGCCACCATCCTTACTTTTGCAGCACGAAGCCCTTGAGGCGGCCAAAGGCGGCATCGATCAAGGCCTTCTGCTGCTCCTGATGCAGGTGGGCATAGCCCACCGCCGGCGATGCCGAGGCAGCGCGGCCGGCGTAGCCGAGCTTCTGGCCCTCATGCATGTTCTCGTGGATGTTGTGCTGGATGAAGAACCAGGCACCCTGGTTCTGCGGCTCGTCCTGGCACCACACGATGTCGGTCGCGTTGGGGTACTTCTTGAGCTCGGCGGCGAAGACCTTGTGCGGGAACGGGTAGAGCTGTTCAACGCGGATGATGGCCACGTCGCTGCGCTCGGCCTCGGTGCGCTTCTTCACCAGGTCGTAGTACACCTTGCCCGAGCAGGCGATGACGCGCTTGACCTTGGCCGCGTTCTTGGCAATCGCGGCATCCTGCTCGCCCAGCACGGTCTGGAAACCGCCCTTGGTGAACTCGGACAGCGGCGAGGTCGCGTCCTTGTTGCGCAGCAGGCTCTTGGGCGTCATGATGACCAGGGGCTTCCTCAGGTTGCGCACCATCTGGCGGCGCAGCACGTGGAAGATCTGGCTGGCCGTGGTGGGCTGCACGATCTGCATGTTGGTGTCGGCCGCCAGCTGCATGAAGCGCTCAAGGCGCGCCGAGCTGTGCTCGGGGCCCTGGCCCTCGTAGCCATGCGGCAGCATCAGGGTGATGCCGTTGATGCGGCCCCACTTGACCTCGCCCGAGGCGATGAACTGGTCGATCACCACCTGCGCGCCGTTGGCGAAGTCGCCGAACTGCGCTTCCCAGATCACCAGGGTGTTGGGATCGTTCGATGCATAACCGTACTCGAAGCCCAGCACCGCTTCTTCGGACAGGATGGAGTCGATGACGACGAACGGCGCCTGGTTCTCGGCCACGTTCTGCAGCGGGATATAGGTGCCCTCGTCCCACTTCTCGCGCTTCTGGTCGTGGATCACGGCATGGCGGTGCGTGAAGGTGCCGCGGCCGCTGTCCTCGCCCGACAGGCGCACGGGGTAGCCGCTGGCCACGAGCGAGGCGAAGGCCATGTGCTCGCCCATGCCCCAGTCCACGTTGATCTCGCCGCGGCCCATGGCGGCGCGGTCGTCGTAGACCTTCTTCACCAGCATGTGCGGCGTGACGCTCTCGGGGATGGTGGTGATGCGCTCGGCCAGGCGCTTCCACTCGGTCAGCGGGATGGCGGTGTCGGCGGCGTCCGTCCAGGTCTTGCCCAGGAACGGGCTCCAGTCCACGGCGTACTTGCTCTTGAAGTTGGTCAGCACCGGGTCGATGGTGTGCTTGCCTTCGTCCATGGCGGCGCGGTAGGCCTTGACCATGTCGTCGCCCAGCGTCTCGCCCAGGCCCTGCGCGGCCAGCTTGTCGGCGTAGAGCTTGCGCGTGCCGGGGTGCTGGGCGATCTTCTTGTACATCAGCGGCTGGGTGAGCATGGGGGTGTCCTGCTCGTTGTGGCCCAGCTTGCGGTAGCAGATGATGTCCACCACCACGTCCCTGGAGAACTCCATGCGGAACTCCAGCGCCAGCTGCATGGCCAGGCACACGGACTCGGGGTCGTCGCCGTTCACGTGCAGCACGGGCGACTCGATCATCTTCACGATGTCGGTGCAGTACAGCGTGGAGCGCAGGTCGCGCGGGTCGGACGTGGTGAAGCCGATCTGGTTGTTGATGATGATGTGCACCGTGCCGCCCGTGGTGTAGCCGCGGGTTTCGGACAGCGCCAGCGTCTCCTGGTTCACGCCCTGGCCCGCGAAGGCGGCGTCGCCGTGCACCAGCACGGGCAGCACCTGCTTGCCCTTGGGGTCGGCGCGGCGGTCCATGCGCGAGCGCACCGAGCCCTCGACCACGGGGTTGACGATCTCCAGGTGCGAGGGGTTGAACGCCAGGCTCAGGTGCACCGGGCCGCCGGGGGTGGACACGTCGGAGGAGAAGCCCTGGTGGTACTTCACGTCGCCCGCGGGCAGGTCCTCGGGCGCGGTGTGGTCGAACTCGGCGAACAGGTCCTTGGGCATCTTGCCCAGGGTGTTGACCAGCACGTTCAGGCGGCCGCGGTGGGCCATGCCGATCACCACTTCCTGCACGCCCTTGGCGCCGGCGGACTGGATCAGCTCGTCCATGGCGGCGATGAAGCTCTCGCCGCCTTCGAGCGAGAAGCGCTTCTGGCCGACGTACTTGGTGTGCAGGTAGCGCTCCAGGCCTTCGGAGGCCGTCAGGCGGTCGAGGATGCGCCTCTTCTTGGCCGCGTCGAAGGCGGGCTTGCTGCGGGTGCTCTCGAGCTTCTGCTGCCACCAGCGCTTTTGCGCCTGGTCGGTGGCGTACATGTATTCCGCGCCCACGGTGCCGCAGTACGTTTCGCGCAGCGCGTTGAGCAGCTCGCGCAGGGGCATGCTGTCCTTGCCGAAGAAGGTGTTGCTGGTGTCGAACACCGTTTCCTGGTCGGCATCGGCAAAGCCGTAGAACGAGGGCTCCAGCTCGGGAATGGCGGGCCGCTCGGCGCGCTTCAGGGGATCGAGGTCCGCCCAACGCGCGCCGACGTTGCGGTAGGCGGCGATGAGCTGCTGCACGGCCGTGCGCTTGCGGCCCATCTCGGCGTCGGTGCTGGCGACGACCACCCGGGTGCCGCCGGCCTTGGCGCGCTCTGCGAAGGCGTTGATGACCGGAAGATGAGGAACGTCCTTGGCATTGCTGCCGTCTACCGCGGGCACATGTTGCAGTGCGTCAAAGTATTCGCGCCAGGAATCGGGCACGCTGCCGGGGTTGGCGAGATAGTTCTCATACATCTCCTCGACGTAGGGGGCGTTGCCGCCGAAGAGATAGGTGTTGCCTTGGTAGGCTTGGTAGACGGATGTGGGTTCGCTCATATTCCGCTGACCTCCGCTTCCCTGAAGGAAGCATTAGCTGGTTGACAAACCTTCCGCGTCACGGCTGAACCGGTTGGCGGATGCGACTGTGGCAGGGGAAGGACCTCGTTTGCGGGCGCTATTGTGCCATCGAACACGGGCGGACGCGGCGCCGGGCGGCTTGGCTTACAGTTGGCGGCTGTCCACACTTGGCCCGCCCATGCACCCGCTCCTGCTCCAGAACCGCACCCTGCTGCTGCTGCTCGCCGCCGTGACCCTGGCCTTCGGCGCCATCCTCTGGCCGCTCAACGGCGCCATCTTCTGGGGCGTGGTGCTGGCCATCCTGTTCACGCCGCTGCACCGCCGGCTGCTGCGGCGCATGCCGCGCCGGCGCAACCTGGCCGCGTTCATCACGCTGTGCATCTGCCTGGTGATCGTGATCCTGCCCATGGTGTTCATCGGCATCTCCCTGGTGCAGGAGGCCAGCGTGGCCTACGAGCGGGCGCGCTCGGGGCAGCTGAACTACGGCGCCTACCTGCAGCAGGTGCTGGCCGCCCTGCCCGCCTGGGTCCTGGAGCTGCTCGACCGCTTCCACCTCACCTCCATGGCCGAGCTGCAGGCGCGCCTGACGGCCGTGGGCGCGCAGGCCAGCCAGTTCCTGGCCACCAAGGCGCTGGACGTGGGGCAGAACACGCTGCAGTTCATCGTGAGCTTCGGCGTCATGCTGTACCTGCTGTTCTTCCTGCTGCGCGACGGCCCGCGGCTGGCGGCGCGCATCCGCCAGGCCATTCCGCTGGATACGGAGCACAAGAACCAGCTGGCCCGCAAGTTCACCACCGTGATCCGCGCCACCGTCAAGGGCAACATCGTGGTGGCGGCGGCGCAAGGGGCGCTGGGCGGGCTCATCTTCTGGATCCTGGGCATCCAGGGGCCGGTGATGTGGGGCGTGCTCATGGCCTTCCTGTCGCTGCTGCCGGCCGTGGGCGCCAGCCTGATCTGGGGGCCCGTGGCCATCTACTTCCTGGCCACGGGGTCCACCGGCCAGGCCGCGATCCTGACCGCCTACGGCGTCGGCGTCATCGGCCTGGTGGACAACCTGCTGCGCCCGCTGCTCGTGGGCAAGGACACCAAGATGCCCGACTACGTGGTGCTGATCTCCACGCTGGGCGGCATGGCGCTGTTCGGGCTGACCGGCTTCGTGATCGGCCCCGTCATCGCGGCGCTGTTCATGGCCACCTGGGACCTGTTCGCGCCGGCCGACGATGGGCAAAGCTCCTGAAAATATAGCTGCCAGCGCTTGTCCACAGGGCGCTACAGGCCAATAACGCCCAAAATTTCCCGCGCGCTCACTCGGGCTCGATGCCCGCGGCCTTGATCACCCTGCCCCACTTCCGGGTCTCGGCGGCCTGGAACCTGGCCAGCTCCTCGGGCGTGGTGGTCCAGGCCTCGGAGCCCGCGGTGTCGAAGAACGACCTGGCGGCCTCGCTCCTGGTGGCGTGGGCCAGCAGCTCGTTGAGGCGCGCCACCACGGGCGCGGGCGTGCCGGCGGGCACGTAGGCGGCGAACCAGTAGCCCATGTCGTAGCCCTTCACGCCGGCCTCGGCGATGGTGGGCACGTCGGGCAGCTGCGCGCCGCGCTTTTGCGTGGAGTAGCCCAGCGCACGCAGCTTGCCCGCCTTGATCTGCGGCACGCCGGTTGATGTATCGGTGATCATCATGTCGATCTGCCCGCCCAGCAGGTCGGTGATGGCCAGCGGGTTGCTCTTGTAGGGCACGTGCAGGATGTCCACGCCCGCGAGCTGCTTGAGCATCTCGCCGGCCATGCGGCTCGACGAGCTGCCGCTGCCGAAGCTGAGCTTGCCGGGGTTCTTCTTCGCTGCGGCCAGCAGCTCGGCCACGCTCTTGTAGGGCGCGCTGGCGTTCACCACCAGCACCTGCCCGCCCTTGCCCAGGCCGGTGACCGGGGCGAAGTCCTTCACCGGGTCGTAGGGCAGCTTCTTGTACAGGTGCTCGTTGGCCGCGTGCGTGGTGTTGGTGGTGATGAGCACGGTGTAGCCGTCGGGCGCGGCCTTGGCCACGGCCTGCGCGGCGATCATGCCGCTGGCGCCGGCCTTGTTGTCCACCACCACGGGCTGCCTGGTGTCGGTGCTGACGGATTGGCCCAGGGCGCGCGCGAGCTGGTCGGTGGCGCTGCCCGCCGCGAACGGCACGACGAAGGTGATGGCCTTGGCCGGATACGGGGCCTGCGCGCCGGCCGTGCCGGCCAGGGCCAGTGCGAGGGCCGCAGCGGCGGTGGCCAGTGCGCGGCGGCGATGCGTGGATGGGTTCATGTCGTCTCCTGTGTTGCCGTGTTGAAAAAGGGAAAAGGGGCGGCCCCGCGTCACCGGGGGCCGGCCAGGTGCCGCGCCAGCGCCGCCGGCACCCGCACGGGCAGGTCCAGCAGCAGGAAGGACAGCGCCTTGCCGTGGCTGTCGAGGTTGAGCGCGTCGTTCACGCCGCCGTCGAGCACGCCGTCGAGCACGAAGTTCATCGCGTGCAATTGCGGCAGCAGATGGCGCGTGACGCGGCTGGGCCGGCGCAGCGCGAACTGGCGCGCGACGGCCTGCTCGGTGACCTGCTCCACGAGCAGCTCCCAGAGCGCGGGATGCCAGGCGATCACGCTGATGTTGGAGCGGTTGCCCTTGTCGCCCGTGCGGCCGTGCGCCAGGCGGTACAGGGGAACGGTCAGGTCGGTATCGGTCATGGTCGATGGGCCTTTCAGTCCAGCAGCGTGAAGCCCGTTTCCACCGCCGCGCGCGGCACCAGGCACGACACCGTGCCCAGGCGCGGGCGCATGGCGGTGCGCACGCCGCCGCCGCCGGCCGGGCCGCAGCAGTACAGCGCCGTCACCTCGCGCACCAGGCGCTGGGCGCTGGCGTGGTCCTGGTGCTGCAGCGCCACGCGCAGGCGCACGTCCTGCGCGTCCTGGCCTGCATGGGCCTGCAGCCAGCGCCCGGCGTCGTCGGCAAAGACGCTGGCCACGCCGATCAGGTCGACGCGCAGCGGCGCCACGCCCGCCAGGCGCTCGCGCAGCACCTCGCCGCCCAGGCGCGCGCGCGCCTCGGCGCGTGCGCCGGCGTAGGAGATCTCGCCCTCGGCGAACCAGCCGGACTCGAAGCACACGTTCACCTTGAGCGAGGGCGGCCGCGCATGGCCGCGCACGCCCTCCAGGCGCACGCGGTCCGCGCCGGCCTGGGCGACGCGGGCCTGCGTGATGTCGGCCACCACGTCGGGCGTGAGGTAGGCGGCGGGGTCGTGCAGCTCGTACAGCAGCTGCTCCTTGACCGTGCGCTCGTCCACGCGCCCGCCCGTGCCCCCGGGCTTGGTGATGGTGCAGTGGCCGTCGGCGTCGATCTCGGCGATGGGGTAGCCCAGGCGCGCCATGCCCGGCACGTCCTTGTAGCCCGGGTCGGCGAAGTAGCCGCCCGTGACCTGCGCGCCGCATTCGAGCAGGTGGCCGGCCATGGTGGCGCGCGCGAGGCGGTCCCAGCCATCCATGGCCCAGCCGTAGTGCGCCAGCGCCGGGCCCAGCACCAGCGACGGGTCGGCCACGCGGCCGCAGACGACGATGTCGGCGCCCGCGCGCAGCGCGTCGGCGATCGGTCCGGCGCCGATGTAGGCATTGGCGCTCACGATGGGCTGCGCGGGCATGTCCTGCCCCAGCGCCTGGGCCAGCAGGGCGCGGTGCTGCGGCCCGCTCAGGTCGTCGCCGTGCACCACGGCCACGCGCGGGCTGCGCGCGCCCAGCTCGGCCGCCAGCTGCCGGATGCGCAGCGCGGCGCCCCGCGGGTTGGCCGCGCCGAAGTTGCTCACGATGCGCACGCCGTGGCGCAGGCACTGCGCGAGCACGGGGCGCAGCAAGTCGTCGAGCAGCGGCTCGTAGCCCGCCCCGGGGTCGGCGCGGCGCGCCAGCTGGGCCAGCGCCAGCGTGCGCTCGGCCAGGGTCTCGAAGATCAGCACGGCGGGGCGGCCGCTGTCCACGAGCGCCTGCACCACGGGCGCTGCTGCATCGAGGCGGTCGCCCGAGAAGCCGGCCGCGCAGCCTATGAGCAGGGATGAAGGGTTCGCCATCGCGTGTCCTCGGGTTGTCTCTGCGGCGCACTGTAGGCGCGTTGGGTTATTCTGTGAAATAGATTGTCATGATCAATTCATCTGAAAAACAAATGAATATCTCCTCGCGCCAGATCGACGCCTTCCTCGCCCTGGCCGCGCAGCGCAGCTTCACGCGCGCGGCCGCGCAGTGCCACCTGTCGCAGCCGGCGTTCAGCGCGCTCATCCGCGCGCTGGAGGACGGCCTGGGCCTGCGCCTGTTCGACCGCAGCACGCGCCACGTGGGCCTGACGGCCGAGGGCGAGAACTTCCACGCATCCGCCCTGCGCATCCGCGCCGAGGTGGATGCGGCGCTGGCCGCCATGCGCGACGCGGCCACGCTGCGGCGCGGGCGCGTGGCCATCGCGCTGCTGCCGTCGCTGGCAGCGGGGTGGCTGCCGGGCGTGCTGGCGGGCTTCCATGCCCGGCACCCGGGCGTGGAGCTGGACATTGCCGACGTGCTGTCCGAGCCCTGCATCGAGCGCGTGGCGACGGGCCGGGCCGACTTCGCGCTGGCCGCCATCCGCGCCGACACGCCCGAGCTGCAGGCCGAGCCGTTCTGCCGCGACGGCTTCCACCTGGTGTGCCGCACGGACCACCCGCTGGCCGCGCGGCCCCTGCCCGGCGGCGCGCCCGCGTCGCTGCGCGCGCTGGCCCAATGGCCCTTCATCCACCTGGCGCGGCACAGCAGCGTGCGCCAGTACCTGGAGGCGGCCTTCCACCCCCAGGCCATGCGCACCGTGATGGAGGTCGAGCAGCTCGCCACCGTGACCGGCATGGTGCGCGCGGGGCTGGGCATCAGCGTGGTGCCGACCTTCACGCTGTTCCACTTCCAGCACCCCGACCTGGCCACGCGGCCGCTGGCGCTGCCCGGGCTCACGCGGCAGATCTACCTGGTGCGCCGACGCGACCGCGGCCTGTCCGCTGCGGCCCAGGCGCTGCACGCGCATGTGCTGAGCGAACGCCCGCGCAGCGATTGACCATCAAAAACAATAGCTATTTGCGCTTTACAGGCAAAGGTTTTACACGGATTAACCACAATGCGCCTGCACGGTACGGCTTTCGGCTGGCACGGGCGCGACCGCAGTGCCACACTGCACTCCAAGGAGGACACCGCATGACCACCCAGAACACCGTGTACGCCTGCATCGACGGGCTGGCCACCACGCACGCCGTGGTGGATGGCGCCGCCTGGGCCGCGCAGCGGCTGGGCGCCCCCCTGGCGCTGCTGCACGTGCTGCAGCAGCCCGAGCCGCTGCCGCCCGTGGGCGACTACAGCGGCGTGATAGGCATGGGCGCGCAGGACCTGCTGCTCGAACGCCTGAACACCCTGGACGAGGAGCGCACCCGGCTCGCGCGCGAGGCCGCGCGGCGCATGATGGAGCAGGCGCGCCTGCGCGTGCCCGAGAGCGTCGCCGGCGCGCTGCAGACACTGCTGCGCCAGGGCGACCTGACCGACGCGCTGCTGGAATGCGAGCCCGGCGCGCGCCTGTTCGTGCTCGGCAGCAACCGCCAGGCCACCAGCCCGCGCAAGCTGCGGCTGGACCACCGGGTGGAGAGCGTGGTGCGCCAGGTGCGCCAGCCGGTGCTGGTCATGACCCGGCCGGACTTCAGCGCCCCCGGCAGCTTCGTCGTGGCCTACGACGGCAGCGCCACCGCCCACCGCGCGATAGAGGCCGTGGCGCGCAGCCCGCTGCTGCGCGGCATGCCGGGCCTGCTGGCCATGGCGGGCGAGGCCACGCCCCAGGCGCAGAAACACCTGGACGAGGCGCAGGCGCTGCTGGGCCAGGCCGGCTTCGAGGTGGGCACGCAGTTCGTGCCCGGCCCGCCCGAAGAGGCGATCCCGGCGCTGATGGAAAAGCGCGGCGACGCGCTGCTCGTGCTGGGCGCCTACGGCCACTCGCGCATACGCCAGCTCATCGTGGGCAGCACCACCACGGCGCTGCTGCGCCTGTGCAGCGTGCCCATGCTGGTGCTGCGCTGAACGCGCCACATGGCGCCGGGCCGGCCGGCGGCGCCGTTCACAACGGCCGCGCCGCCTCCACCAGCCGCTGCGTGTACGGGTGGCGCGGCGCATCCAGCACCTGCCGCACGCTGCCGCTTTCCACCACCTCGCCGTCCTTCATCACGAGGACCTCGTGCGCCATGGCGCGCACCACCGCCACGTCGTGCGTGATGAGCAGGTACGACAGCGCGCGTTCCTTCTGCAGGCGCTGCAGCAGGCCCAGCACCTGCTGCTGGATGGTCACGTCCAGCGCGCTCGTGGGCTCGTCCAGCACCAGCAGCTGCGGCTCCAGGATCAGGGCGCGCGCGATGGCCAGGCGCTGGCGCTGGCCGCCCGAGAACTCGTGCGGATAGCGCGAGAGCAGCCCGGGGAACTGCGCCTCGGTGAGCCCCACCTCGGCCAGCATGGCGGCCACGCGCGCGCGGCGCTCGGGGATGGGCAGCCGGGGCTCATGCACGTGCAGGCCCTCGCCCACGATCTCCTCCACGGTCATGCGCGGCGACAGCGACGAGAACGGGTCCTGGAACACCACCTGCACCTGCCTGCGCAGCAGCTGGTTGTGCGCGCTGTTGTGCTGCGCGGGCTGCTGCCAGGACTGGCCCGCCACCTGCAGCTCGCCGCGCGCGGGCAGCAGGCCCAGCAGGGCCTGGGCCAGCGTGGACTTGCCCGAGCCCGACTCGCCCACCACGCCCAGGGTGCGCGCGCGCTGGATGCGAAAGCCCACGCCCTTCACGGCCACGAACTCGCCCTTGGAAAACCAGCCGCGAAAGCCCGGCAGGGGGACGGGATAGGCCACGCTCAAGCCCCCGGCCTGGGCGGCGGGCGTGGCGCCCTCGGCCACCGCGGCCTCGACCACGTCGCGCCGCGGCGTGCTGCCGATCAGGCGGCGCGTGTAGTCGTGGCGGGGTGCGCCGAACACCTGGGCCACCGTGCCCTGCTCGACCAGCGCGCCCTGCTCCATCACCGCCACGCGGTCGGCGAAGCGGCGCACCAGCAGCAGGTCGTGCGTGATGAGCAGCACGGCCATGCCGGTCTGGCGCTGCAGGTCGGACAGCAGGTTCAGGATCTGGCCGCGCAGCGTCACGTCCAGCGCCGTGGTGGGCTCGTCGGCCAGCAGCAGCCGGGGGCGGCTGGCCAGCGCCATGGCGATCATGGCGCGCTGGCGCTGCCCGCCCGAGAGCTGGTGCGGGAAGCTCCCGGCGCGCCGCGCGGGCTCGGGGATGCCCGTGCTCGCTAGCAGTTCGATAGCTGCCTGCGCGCTCTGAGCTTGCGTCAGGGCCTGTTTCAGCATCAAGACCTCGGCCACCTGCTCGCCCACGGGCATGAGCGGGTTGAGCGCCGTCATGGGCTCCTGGAACACCATGGCGATGTCGCCGCCGCGCACGCCGCGCAGCTCGCGCTCGGGCAGCTGCAGCAGGTCGCGCCCCTGCATCAGCGCGCGGCCTTCGAGCCGAGCGTCGCCCGCCAGGCGCAGCAGCGCCAGCGCCGTCACCGTCTTGCCCGAGCCCGACTCGCCCACCAGCGCGAGCTTTTCGCCCGGGGCGATGTCGAAGCTCACGCCATGCACCACTTCCTTGGCGCCGAAGCGCACGCGCAGGTCCTGCACCTGCAGCAGCGGCGGTGTCCGGGGGTTCATCGGGGCGGTGGCGCGCATGTCAGTTCTTCCGTGGATCGAGCGCGTCGCGCAGCGCGTCGCCCATGAAGGTCAGCAGCAGCAGCGTGCTGACCAGCACGGCGAAGGTGAAGATGGAGATCCACCAGGCGTCGATGTTGTTCTTGCCCTGCGACAGCAGCTCGCCCAGGCTGGGCGTGCCCGGCGGCACGCCCAGGCCCAGGAAGTCGAGCGAGGTGAGCGCCAGGATGGCCGCGCCCATGCGGAACGGCAGGAAGGTGACCACCGGCGTCATGCTGTTGGGCAGGATGTGGCGCCAGATGATCTGGCCGCTCTTCACGCCCAGCGCGCGCGCGGCCTTCACGTAGTCGAGCTGGCGGTTGCGCAGGAATTCGGCGCGCACGTAGTCCGACAGCCCCATCCAGCCGAACAGCGACAGCAGCACCAGCAGCAGCGCGATGCTGGGCGCGAACACGGCGCTGAAGATGATGAGCAGGTACAGCTCGGGCATGGAGCCCCAGATCTCTATGAAGCGCTGGAAGGCCAGGTCGGTCTTGCCGCCGAAGAAGCCCTGCACGGCCCCGGCCGCCACGCCGAGCAGCACGCCCACCACGGTGAGGGCGATGCCGAACAGCACGCTGACGCGAAAGCCGTAGATCAGCTGCGCGAGCAGGTCGCGCCCGCGGTCGTCGGTGCCCAGCCAGTTCTCGCGCGAGGGGCCCGAGGGGTTGGGCTCCCTGGCGAAGTAGTTCAGGGTCTGCGGCCCGTAGGGGTTGAGCGTGTACAGCGCCCAGTTGCCGCCCTGGCTCAGCCGCTGGCGCACGAAGGGGTCGAGGTAGTCGGTGGGGAAGTAGGTCTGCCCCTCGTAGCGCACGATGAGCGGCCGGTCGTTGCTGACCAGCTCGGCCGCGAGGCTGATCACGACCAGGGTGCAGAACACCACCAGGCTCCAGAAGCCCAGGCGGTTGCGCTTGAAGCGCAGCCAGGCGCGGCGCGCGGGCGACAGGGAAACCGAATCAATCGAACTTGACACGCGGGTCCACCCAGACATAGCAAAGGTCGCTGATGAGCTTGGTGACAAGCCCGATCAGCGTGAACAGGTACAGCGTGCCCAGCACCACGGGGTAGTCGCGCCGGATCACGCTCTCGTAGCTCAGCAGGCCCAGGCCGTCGAGCGAGAACAGCGTCTCGATGAGCAGCGAGCCCGCGAAGAACGCGCCGATGAAGGCCGACGGAAAGCCGGTGATGATGGGGATCAGCGCGTTGCGGAACACATGCCTGTAGAGCACCTGCCGCTCGCCCAGCCCCTTGGCGCGCGCGGTGAGCACGTATTGCTTGCGGATCTCCTCCAGGAACGCGTTCTTGGTCAGCATGGCCGTCACCGCGAAGCTGCCCGCCACCATGGCCGTGACGGGCAGCGTGATGTGCCAGAGGTAGTCGGTCACCTTGGCCCACAGGCCCAGCTCCTCCCAGTTGGCCGAGGTCAGCCCGCGCAGCGGGAACCACTGCAGCTGCCCGCCGAACACCACGAGCAGCGCCACGCCGAGCACGAAGCCGGGAATGGCATAGCCCACGAGGATGATGAGCGTGGTGACGAGGTCGAAGCGCGAGCCCGCGCGCACCGCCTTGGCCACGCCCAGCGGCACGGCCACCAGGTAGCTGATGAAGAAGGTCCACAGCCCCAGGCTGACGGAGACGGGCAGCTTCTCCTTGACCAGCTGCCACACGTCCTTGTTCTGGAAGAAGCTGCGCCCCAGGTCGAAGCGCGCGAACTGGCCCAGCATCTGCACGAAGCGCTCGTGCGCGGGCTTGTCGAAGCCGTAGAGCTGCTTGATCTGCGCGAGGCGCTTGGGGTCCACGCCCTGCGCGCCGCGGTAGGCCATGCCGCCGCCCTCGCCTCCGCCGCCCATGCCGGCCACGCCGGCCTTGGCCTCGGCCAGGTACTGCTCCACCGGGCCGCCGGGCACGAACTGGATCACCACGAAGGTCAGCAGCAGCACGCCCAGCAGCGTGGGCAGCATGAGCAGGATGCGCTTGAGGATGTAGGCGAACATGGCGGCCGATTATGGGTTTAGATCCAGCGCCGCACCCGCTGCAGGTAGCGCTGGTACGGTTCCCCGAACAGAGCGCGCAGCGCCCGCTCCTCCGGCAGGATCTGGAAGCGCGTGATGTAGGCCGCAAACACCGCCAGCGCCAGCAGCGACAGCGGGCTGCCCAGGTACGCGCACCAGGCCAGCAGCTGCACGGCCATGCCCAGGTACATGGGGTTGCGCGTGAAGCGGTACGGCCCGGACTGCACCACGGTGCTGGCGCGCCCGGGCGCCAGCGGGTTGAGCGTGGTGCCGTGCCGGCGGAACGTCCACAGCCCCCACAGCTCCAGGGCCAGCCCCGCGGACGCCAGCACGGCCACCAGCGCCAGCCGCCCCGGCACCTGCAGCGCGAGGGCGGGCACGGCGCGGGCCAGCCACCATGCCAGGCCGGCGCAGGCCAGGCCTACGACCGGCGGGGGGATCTTGTGCTCCAGGTTGAACATTTAGGTCAAAACAGTGCGAAAGCCTTGCCAGTAAAGCGCCACCAGCTATGGTTTTTGCGCCCACCAGGTATCGACCACCCACATCTCGCCCGGCGAGTACGGCGGCACCACCCGCGGACGCGCCAGGCGCCAGGCGTTGTAGACCATGCGGTGCGTGGGCGCCGACCATTGGGGTATCAGGTAATGCTCGTGGGCGATGATGCGGTCCAGCGCGTGGCAGGCCGGCAGCATCTGGTCGAGCGTCCTGGCCGACACCATGGCGCGGATCGCGGCGTCCACGGCCGGGTTCTTCACGCCGGGGAAGTTGCCCGAATCCTCCTGGTCCGCCGCCTTGCTGCCGAACAGGTCCGCGAACTCCTGGCCCGGGTTGTTCGTGCCCTGGTAGGCGATGGTGGTGATGTCGAAGTCGAACTTCTGCAGCCGCTGCTGGTACAGCGCGAAGTCCACCGAGCGGAACCTGAGCGTGATGCCCAGCTTGGCCAGGTTGCGCTGCCAGGACGAGAGCGTGCGCACGCCGCCCTCGCTGCTGTCCATGTATTCGAGCACGAAGGGCTCGCCCCGGGCGTTGCGCAGCACCCCGTCCCGCACCTCCCAGCCGGCCTCCTTGAGCAGCGCCAGGGCGCGGCGCAGGTGCTCGCGCAGCGCCATCGCGTCCTGGGTGACCGGAGGCTCGTACATGGGGCCGAACACCTCGGGCGGCAGCTCCTTGCGCCAGGGGTCGAGCAGGGCCAGCTCCGCGGGCGTGGGGCTGCCGTGCGTCTCGCACATGGTGTTGCCGAAGATGCCGCGCACGCGCTGGTAGGCGCCGTAGAACAGCTGGCGGCTCATCCATTCGAAGTCGAACGCCAGGCCCAGCGCCTCGCGCACGCGCCGGTCCGCCAGCAGCGGGCGGCGGGTGTTGAGCACGTAGCTCTGGAAGCCCGTTGGCAGCTTGTTCGGGAACTCGGCCTTGACCAGCTCGCCCGTGTCGAACTTCCTGCCGTTCACACGCCGCGCCCAGTCGCCCGCGCTGAAGAAGCGCATCAGGTCGAACTCGCCGGCCTTGAGCGCCTCCAGGCGCGCCGTGTTGTCCTTGTAGATCTTGATCAGCACGCGGTCGAAGTTGGCCGTGCCACGGCGCACGGGCAGGTCGCGCGCCCAGTACTGCGGGTCGCGCACGTAGGTGATGTCCTTGCCGAAGTTGACCGGGCCGATGCGGTACGGCCCGCTGCCGATGGGCACGTCCATCACCACCTGGTCGAAGGGCTTGGGCTTGCCATCCTCGCCCAGGCCCCAGTCGCGGCTGAACACGGGCAGGCCGCCCACGGTGAGCGGCAGCTCGCGGTTGGGCTTGTGGAAGCGGTAGCGCACCGTGCGCTCGTCCAGCACGTCCACGCCGGCCACCTCGATGAGCATGGTCTTGTACGCGGGCGAGGTGTACGGGCCCACCAGCGTGTCGAAGCTGTGCTTGACGTCCATGGCGAGCACCGGCTTGCCGTTGTGAAAGCGCGCCTCGGGCCGCAGGCGGAAGGTGGCCGACAGGCCGTCCGGCGCCACCGCCACGTCCTCGGCCAGCAGGCCGTAGCCCGTGGCGGTCTCGTCCAGCGATCCGCTGAGCAGCGTGTCGAACATCAGCGCGGACAGATAGGCCGGCGCGTTGCCGCGGATGGTGAAGGGGTTGTACTTGTCGAACGTGGAGGCGCGCAGGTTGCTCACCAGG